>Ga0307472_100000918_pt1 | contig 11126 bp, 12 predicted proteins | sample atmos_gasesAM5C__2_FD_204582 | JGI IMG/M metagenome (GOLD analysis project Ga0307472, IMG submission 204582) | Hardwood forest soil microbial communities from Morgan-Monroe State Forest, Indiana, United States - atmos_gasesAM5C_05 | ecosystem: Environmental > Terrestrial > Soil > Temperate... | reverse complement strand
CGTCGAGCCGATTCTTCCGCAGCCGATGTTGTATCTTTTTGGCGGCGGCCACGTTTCCACTGCCGTCGCCCGAGTGGCTCATCAAGCTGGCTTCGCTATCGGCATCATCGATGACCGCGAGGCGTTTGCTAATGCCGAGCGCTTTCCGATGGCCTCCGAAATCTATTCCACATACGAAGAAGCCTTCGCGAAAATTCGCCCGAATGCCTCAAGCTACCTCTTAATCGTCACGCGTGGCCACAAGGACGACATGCGCGTGCTCTCTTGGGCCATCGACACTGGCGCACGCTACATCGGCATGATCGGCAGCAAACGGAAAGTAATTTCCGTCTACAAAGCGCTCGAGAAGGAAGGCCACGATCTCGAGAAGTTCGAACGCGTCCACGCCCCGGTCGGGCTCGATATCGGCGCCCTCGCACCCGAAGAGATCGCTGTCAGCATCGCCGCTGAATTGATTGCCGTCCGACGCAATGCACCGAATCTACCTCACAAGGCCGTAAGACTCTCCGACGTCGCGTCGCTGCAGCGCGATTAAATCGACATGCTCGCGTCCGCTATTCTCGCTGCCGGCGAATCGCGACGCATGGGCGAACCCAAAGCTCTCGTTTCCGTTCAAGGCCTCACGTTCGTCGAGTATCTTTTCGCCGCCACGCGTCTCCCGCGCGTCGGCATTACGCGCATCATACTCGGGGCGCATGCTGCAGAAATCAGCGCGAAACTAAAGTTTGATCCGGCCATGATCGTCGTTAATCCCGATTGGCCTAGTGGCCAACTGTCGTCTATCCACGCCGCAATCCGCAGCCTGCCGGCTGACACGACCGACGGAATTATTCTCTGCCCCGTTGATCATCCGCTCGTTTCCCGGCACCTCATTTCCGCACTCATCGCGCAATTCGATTCAAGCCGCAAAGCGATCGCGCTTCCCACTTACCGCGGCAAGCGCGGACATCCGGTGATTTTTCGCGCGACGCTCTACGATGAACTGCTTGCAGCATCTCCAGGGGTCGGCGCAAGACAAGTCGTATGGGCTCACTCCCAGGAGATTCAGGAAGTGCCGACCGAGGAAGAGGGAGTGGTTCTGAACCTTAACGATCCGGAATCCTTGAAAAAAGTCGCAGCTCCAGACACCTCGGGCTAATCCTGAGGTTCCTTCGCCGCGCTGGAAGGCTCTACTTCCGCAATCTTATTCAGCAAGGCATTCAAAGCATCCATCGCCAGCTCGGCGGCGTGCATGGTGCCAGGCGGTAATCCGCCCAATTCTTCCGAAATCCTTCGCGCGGTGATTTTGCGCACGTCTCGCAGGCTCTGATCGGCCAGCAGGTCCGTGAGAACAGATCCCGCGGCAATAGATGCCACGCACCCCTGCGTCTTGAAACGCGCTTCCGCCACCCGGCCGTCCTGCACACGCACCGAAAGCCGCATCGTGTCTCCGCAAACAGGATTCGTGACCTCAGCCACTGCAGTAGCGCTCGCGAGATTCCCGGCGTTATGCGGATTCCGAAAATGGTCGAGGATTTTTTCGTTCAGCATAGGCCCGAGTACGTACAGGACTACGGGTGAATTATAAGCCCGCCGCTCCCAAAACTTGCGTGGCGTGATCTCATAAGATTTGCCGCGTGCCGATTTTTTGAGCCTCAGCACCCAGTGGACTGCTCGGGGAACCATACAAAAATCGCTTGCCGTTGCTTTCGCTTTTTGTTTCAATCCCATTGACACAGAGAGGTTTACGATATAGTTTAAAGCAGTCCTAGCCTTCACTTTTCCGATTGGGCGCGGAAGGGTGACCAAACAACTCGCCTACTCGATCATTCAGGAGAAAAGCTGATGCGACGATTCGGATGCCTGTTCACCCTCGTTGCGGCTGTCGCGCTCTGTGCCGGCGCCAGCTTCGCGCAAGACGGGAAGCTGAAGATTAAGGTCACGCCGAAGCAGGCGTATATTTTTGTCGACGGCAAAGCGATTCACGAGGGAGGAAGCCGCACTTTCCCGGTCTCCGCCGGGAAGCACACCGTGGCCGTCGTGAATTATGGCTATAAGATCTCCACGCAAGATGTTGATATAACGGCGGGCAAGACGACCGACTTGAATGTAGTACTCCAGGCTTACGGCGGCAACGTGAACGGCCCCTGGGGCCGCGTTTACCTCGGCGGAGGATGGCCTCATGCCGCGGTTCTCTCCAATGGAACGAAGCCCGAATATCTCGTCGGCCACGTCGACGAGATGAACAACGATTTCTGGGTTTGGAAGCAGGAATTGATTCTTCCCGTCGGTAAGCACCATCTGACCGTCACCAAAGAAGGCAAAACAGTTTGGGAAGGCGACGTCGACGTTCAGGCGAACAAGAAGACCTCCGTCGATATGTCGAAGAACACGCAAAAGACGACTGAGTGGCCGCGCGGCACGAAGTTGAAGGATCTGCCTCGGTTCAAGGCCGGTATGGCCAGCGCGACAATAGCCGTTGCGCCCGTCACTGGCAATTTCTCAGCTTCCGCAGGGCAGATTAATTGCGGTGAGACCTCCAACCTTACCTGGCAGACCACTGAGACCGTTGATGCGAACATTAGCAACGTGGGTGCCGTGCAGCCGAGCGGCACACAAGGTGTATCGCCGAAGGCAACGACCACCTACGATTTCCGGTCCACGGGTCCTGGCGGCGTCGTCACAGGCTCCTCAACGGTCAACGTCAACACCAAGGTTGACGCCAGCATCAGCGCCAATCCTTCCGAAGCTCACTATCGCAAGATTGGCGAGAAGGTCATCACCCAGGATAATTCCACGATAACCTGGAAGACCTCCAACGCTCAGGACGCAACCCTCAACGGCAACAAGGTTGACGTCAATGGCAGCCAGCAAGTGCAGGCTGAACCGGCCGATACTTCGCAGGTGCCGGAAGGCCAGCCGGCTCGAACAGTGGACGAGTCCAAGACCTACACGCTGAACGCCACAAATACCTGCGGCGGCAGCGCGACCGAGACGGCGAACCTCCATGTTGTCGGCTCCGTTGAACCGATTCCAGCCGTCGTCCTCCAGAGCATCTTCTATCCCACGGATTATCCAGATCACAAGCATCCGCAAGTCGGCCTGGTCAAGAGCCAACAGTTGGAACTGGCGACTCTCGCCGGCGGCTTCAAGAAGTACCTGGAATACGATCCGGACGCAAAGCTCTCGGTTGAAGCTTTCGCTGATATTCGCGGCTCGAAAAATCACAACCAGGATCTCAGCGAGCGCCGCGTCGAGCGCATCAAGCAATACCTCGTCGACCAGGGCATCTCTGCCGACAAGGTTCAGACCGCCGCTTACGGAAAAGAGCGACCCTTGCCGAAACCTGATGTTAAGAACCTCGAAGCAACAAACCCGAACCAGCCGCCGAAGGCTCGCTTGAGGAACGTGACCGGCGACTGGTATGCCTATAACCGCAGAGCGGACGTCGTGCTTCTACCGTCCGGCAAAAAGTCGTCGCAGTTCTATCCACATAATGCGGACGACTCCGGAATCATGTGGCAGATCCCGAAGCCGGCTCTGAAGAAGGTCGAAGCGGCTCAGTAGTCACTCAAAAAACAGGAAACGCGTCGGAGATTTGGTTCTCCGGCGCGTTTTTTATTTCTGCATAAGTTCACTACAATGTTGCCGTCGCAATGTCAGTTCCTACCTGCGACACAAAGAAAAAGCGAAATAAAGCGCACCATAACTCGGTCAAGTACCTTGACCAAGCGCACCTCAGATGGAGCCTCGCGCCGGCCTTTGAGGCAATCCGGATCGCTCCAGGTCACGCTGCGTGCAGAACTTTTCCTCGTTTGAACGGGAACAAGTCAAAGTAGAATCGTAAACTTCATGGCGGCAACAGAAAAATCTCGCCCCATACCGCGCATCGTCTCGCTCGCTCCCAACGTCACGTCGATTCTCTTGGCGCTAGGCGCCGGCCGTGAACTTGTCGCCGTGAGCAAATGGTGCAAGCACGTCGCTCGAGTCGGCCGCCGCCCCCAGGTCGGTGACTGCTGGAAAATGGACATCCGCGAAGTGATGCGGCTCAAGCCGGCGATCCTGATCGGCTCGGTGCCGTTCGCGCCGGAAACAGTGGTGAGCATCCTGAAGGAGCCGGTCGCCTTCCTCGCAATCAATCCGCGCTCGCTGGCTGAGATAGAGATGGACATTCGCACGCTCGCGCGTCTGGTGAATCGCGCGACCGCGGGCGAGAAGCTGATTCGCAAAATGCGGTCGGGTTTCGAGTCGATCGTACGACAGGCAAAGCAGTTCCCCCTGCGCCCGCGTGTCTACTCGGAAGCCTGGCCGCATCCCCGTATCAGCTCCCCGACGTGGGTCGCGGAATTGGTCGCAATTGCGGGCGGAAAGGCCGTCATCCCGGCCGGCACACGCGTTGCGGATGAAGACGTCGCGCAGGCTCGTCCGGATGTGATTGTTCTGGCGTGGACGGCGACTGGCGCTCGCTCGAAGGCTTCGAGCGCACTCCAGAACCCCGCGTGGCAGAACGTCCCCGCCGTGAGAACCCGTCGTGTCGTCGTGATTCGCGACGAACTTCTTAATACGCCGGGGCCGCCGCTTGTCGAGGGCGCCCGCCAGCTTTTTCACGCAATACATCCCGAAGCCGATGTCCGGACGGGCACCGCGGACGTACGAGAACACCGCCGATGATTACAGTGGTAGCGGCGCTCATCTATTCCGACGGCAAGCTTCTGGTTTGCCAGCGCAAGCGAGGCACTTCCTTCGCGATGATGTGGGAATTCCCGGGAGGAAAAGTACAATCCGGCGAGACTCTCGAGCGGGCGCTGACCCGAGAGCTTGAGGAAGAACTCGGCATAAGCGCTGCGATCGGTCCTGAGGTGTACCGCACGCAACACCGCTATGCCGATTTGAGCGACCCGATCGAGCTGATCTTCTTTAGCGCGCACATCGATCCAAGAACCGTGCGCAATTTAGTCTTCGAAAAAATCGATTGGCGCGCTCCGTCGTCGCTTCTAGAGTTGAATTTCCTCCCCGCCGATTCGGAGTTGATCGAAAAGCTGGCGAGCGGCGCGCTGTCGATCGTCTGATTTTGTCGTGTCTGCTGATTTGCGCATCGAAATTCCATGTCAACTCCTGCAGAACCGAAGCCAACGTCAAAGGCGCCGGCGAGACGCCGGCGGTACTAAAGGAACGCGATCACGGCCGAGACAAGAATCGCAAGTTATGCTGCGTTCATATGGCGGAACAGGCTGAAGCCTGTGCTCTAAGCGGCGTTTCGGGGCATGAAACGTGGATGACTTCTTCCAATGTGGATCGGAACGTTGGGCCCTGCGTGCTCCCTCGCGCGAATTTCGTGCTATAGTTTTTGTGAAAAGCTAAAGAGCACCAGCTCATAGGAGTCCGCATGGCGTCGAAAACCAATCGGGCGGTGATGGAGCCCGAGGTTGAGAAAAATGGCAGCCCGTCGAATGACCTTCACTTAAACCTTTACAAGATGCTCGTGAAGTGCCGGATGTGCGACGAAAAAGCGCGCATCCTCTTCCGCCAGGGCAAATACAAAGGAAACTTCTACTCGGGCGTCGGCCAGGAGGCCACCAGTGTAGGCACGGCATTCAGCCTGAAAAAAGACGACTGGATCGCTCCCTCGCATCGCGACTGGACCTCGAACATCATCAAAGGCGCGCCCCTCAAGTTCTGCTTCGCGCAGCTCTTCGCGAAAACTACGAGCCCGGATCGCGGCCGGTCTTCACCTGCGCACATGGGTTATCCCGAGCTTCATGTGATCACGCCTGCCAGCAGCATAGCCGGCCAGTTGAACGTCGGCACGGGCGTCGCGCTTGGAATCAAGAAACTTCGCCGCAACGATGTGGTCGTCTCCTATTTCGGAGACGGCGCCACGAGCTTCGGCGGCTTTCACGAGGCGCTGAATTTTGCCGGAGTTCACAAACTCCCGATCATTTACGTCTGCCAGAACAATCTCTGGGCCGAATCGGTGCCCCTGCGTTTGCAAACCGCGCTTACGAATCTTTCCGACCGCGCGAAGGCTTATGGCTTCCCCGGCATTTCACTCGATGGCAACAACGTCCTCGAAGTTTATGATGCCGCGCAAAAAGCGATCGGGCGCGCCCGCGGCGGACAGGGCCCGATGCTGCTCGAATGCAAAACCTATCGGTGGTACGGGCACTCGGAAATCGATCCGGCGAAGTACCGCGTGAAAGACGAAGTGGAAGCGTGGAAGAAGAAGGATCCGGTAGCGACGTTTGAGAAGCAGCTTCTCGAAAAGAAAGTCCTTACCGACGCGAAGAAAACGCAGATCGCCGCCGAAATTACGCAGGAAATTAACGAAGCGGTGGACTTCGCCGAGCAAAGCCCCTATCCCGATGCGTCCGAGCTAGCGGACCACATCTGGGCGTAATTAAAAAAAGGACCCGAACCAAAAATGGCCCGTGCGATCAATATGCTGGAAGCAATCAATGAAGCCTTGTCCCAGGAGATGAAGCGCGACGAGCGCGTCTTCATCCTTGGCGAGGATATCGGACTATCCGGCGGCGTTTTCAAAGTGACCGACGGCCTCCTCGACAAATTTGGCGAAGACCGCGTTCTCGACACGCCGCTTGCTGAGGGCATCATCATCGCCGCTGCGATCGGCTCGTCGATGATGGGGCTGCGCCCGGTCCCGGAAATTCAGTTTGCTGATTTCATCACGCCGGCCGTAGAGCAGATCATTCAACAGGCCTCGAAACTACGTTACCGCAGCGCGGGCGGTTATTCCTGCCCGGTGACGATTCGCGTTTGCTGCGGCGCTGGCGGCGGCAGCGGCCTGTATCACTCCCAGGAAAACGCCACATGGTTCGTCCACGAGCCTGGACTGAAAGTCGTGATGCCTTCCACCGCTTACGACGCCAAAGGTATGCTGCTCGCTGCGATTCGCGATCCCGACCCGGTGATTTTCTTCGAGCACAAATCTTTGTACAGGCAAGCGAAGAGCGAAGTCCCCGAGGGCGATTACACAGTGCCGATCGGCCCGGCCTCCGTCCGTCGTGAAGGACGGGACATGACTATCCTGACGTACGGATTCATGACCCAGAAATCGCTCGACGCCGCGGAGCATATGTCACAAAAGGGCGTCGAAGCAGAAGTAGTCGAAATTCGCACGCTGGCGCCCATCGACAAGAGCACGATTCTCGATTCGGTGCGCAAAACCAACAAGGCGCTCATCGTTCACGAAGACAAAAAAACGATGGGCTACGGCGCAGAACTTGCTGCCATCCTGAGCGAAGAAGCGTTCGACGATCTCGATGGACCCATCATGCGCGTGACAGGCCCTGATGTTCCGGCAATTCCCTTCAGCCCCAATCTCGACAAGGCCTGGCAAGTGAGCACCGAAAAAATCGTAGCCAGCATCGAAAAGCTCGCGGCGTACTAGCCGCAAGCTGCGGTCGAACGCCAAAAGCACAAACCGCGTCGCCAATCCGCCAACCATGAGGTCCTAGTTTGGGGGCACTCGTTTCGGACAATGCCGGCCGCCTTGTGTTCACGCGCAGGAGTTGTTGGGAATGCAGTTCTTCCCGCGAGATGACCATGGTATAATGACCATAGTTGTACTGGAGATCGGAGTATGAAGAAGATGGCAGCAGGTTCCTTCAAGACAAAGTGTCTCGCGATCATGGACGAGGTTCAGGCCAGGCACGAGACGGTCGTAATCACCAAGCACGGCAGGCCGGTGGCAAAGCTCGTCCCCGTAAACACCGAGGCGGACGAGATCTACAATTTCCTCGCAGGCAAGGGCGCAGTCAGAGGAGACGTCGTTTCACCCGGGCTCTCCCGGAAAGAGTGGGGGAAACTCAGGTGATTCTCGTCGATACGCATGTCGTGGTCTGGCTCGCCTTTGACCAGAATCGCATCTCCCGCAAGGCCAGGACCGCAATAGACGACGCGCGTGAGAATGCGGACGGCTTGGCAATCTCCGATATCACGTTGCTGGAATTGGCCACACTTGCGCGTAAGGGCCGGATCCGCCTCGAGATCAGCCTCGAATCCTTCCTCCAGGAGGTTGAGTTTCGTTTCGTTGTGCTGCCAATGACTGGCCGGATCTGTGCCCGCGCCGTGGCACTTCCGGCGGCTTATCCCCAAGATCCACCAGATCGCATCATCGCGGCTACTGCGCTGGTCGAGGGGCTATCCTTGCTTACCGCTGACCGAGAGATCCGTCGGTCGAGAGCAGTTCAGACGATTTGGTGAGAACAATGAAACCGGCTTAATCGACAAAACTTCTACAGTCTTCGAAAAACACAAGACCGCCATCCTCCAGGCCGAAGAGTTACGCGTAGAACTGCTAGCGCGAGAGCCAGACGCGAAAATCCGCACGGCATCCGCGATTAACCCACAGGCTGCGATTATCGAATCCCCAGGTCGAGTCCTGGATGCAGGGCGATCCGCTGAACTGTTGCTCGACTGTGGCACTTTTGATGAATCCGTCCACCGGGCAAGTTTTCCGGGTCCCGTTTTGTGATGAGCAGCGCACTACCATCGATCTGCCGCTTGGGCGACCGCCGGTCCATACACGGAACTCGCCTTGGCAGCCACGATCGACCCAGACTCCATTGTCGTCGTAGCCCCATGTTTTTCCCTGCGCGCAGGCCGGGCCGCCCAACTGTTGCGTAAGTTGGGCGCCGCGCACCCAGCCGTTCACCGGGCAGTGCCGAAATCGGCCATCTGTCGACCTGCATCGCACCGTGGTCGAGTTTCCGGTGTACTGCTGCGCGCGTGCTTTCACTGGCGCGAGCAGAAAGATTGCAGCTGCGACGAGTGTTATCGTCCACCGCATTCGACTCATCTTTTTTTTCTCCCGATCGGCAGTTTGGCGATTCGCATCGTGCATCGTGCAGACGGATTGACGCATCCTGCCGGAGCCGTAGCGTGGCGTCAACGCGATTTTTTGCGCGCCGCACTATTTACCGGCCGTCAAACCAGCGTGCGACCGCCGTCGAGTGCAATCACCTGACCGGTTATAAAATCCGCAGTCGCAAAATACATTACCGCATCCGCGATATCGTCGCCGGTTCCTGTCCGGTGCAACGGAACGCGCTTGATGTAATCCTGATCGGGCGGCTCGCCTGGAAATTGAATCGTTCCCGGCGCTACGCTGTTGACTAGAATTTCCGGTGCCAACGCTCGCGCGAGGCAGCGAGTGAGCATGATTACGCCGGCCTTCGAGACGCAATAATGCGTATAAGCGGGCCACGGCAGAATCCCTCCGAGCGACGACAGATTGATAATCCTGCCGTACCCCTGCCGCTTCATCACCGGCGCTGCTGCTTGCGCGCACAAAAATTGCGACTTCACGTTCGCATTCATGATTCGGTCCCACTGCTCGTCGGTGAGTTCCTCGAATTTCGCTTCAAAGAACATTCCCGCGTTGTTCACCAGGATATCGAGGCGCCCGAATTCTCTGTCTATCGCCGCGAACATTTGGTGCACGTCACCGCGCCGCGAGACGTCTGCCTGCAGCGCGATTGCGCGCTGCCCTAGCGACTGAATTTCGCTCGTTAGTTCCTCCGCCTCCGCTTTCGACGTCGCATAGTTCACCACCACATCTGCGCCTTCTTTCGCCAACCGCAGAGCAATGCTGCGCCCAATCCGTTTCGCCGCTCCTGTGATGAGGGCTACCTGCCTTGCGAGCGTTTTCTCCGCCGTCATTCGATCCTCCGCGAATCCTCGTTCAGCGCGCATCCACTGATCCCAGCCCTCATCATTCGCGCGGCCAACTCTAAAATCCGATCCGCCGCGTTCTCCGCTCCGACGCCGCGCTCGTGAATATTCGAGATCAAGTTTCGGTCCGCGTCGGTGTGAGCTTTCGTCGGACGAAACGCCATGTATGCCGAAAGGCTCGAAGCCGTGGCGAGGCCCGGCCGCTCTCCGATCAACAGAACGACTACCCGCGGCCGCAGCAGCTCGCCAACTTCATTCAAAATTCCTACGCGGCAGTGGCGAATCACAAATGCGCGTCCCGCGATCCCTACGCGCGCTTTCGCACCGTCAAAAAGCAACGGCAACAACTGGGGAACCTGCTCAGCGATTGCGGCGACGGACAAGCCGTCTCCGATTGCGATCTGAATATCGCAATTACGCGAAGCGCCCGCGAGAAGCCTCTCTCGCGATTCGTCATCGAACTGTCGCCCGAGATCGGGCCGCAGCAGGTACTCATCCTTATCGCGCGCGCGGGTGCGAAATTCGTGGAGTTCCCAGCGCTGCACGAATTCCGCGCCGAACGCGGCATTCAGGTCCAACTCGTCCCGGACCGCGTCTCGCGCCGCCGCGTGCGCCTCACGTAAATCCAACTGCGTCCCAGTCCGGTAAGCCGCTCCCGCGCGCCCTACCAGAACACGCGCCGACGTGCGCGCTCGAATCTTCTGGACAAGGTCTGGCCATTCCGCGCCCACCAACGATTCGTCGCGCCGCTTCAGCCTATCAGCCACTTAAGTAATTCCTTCAAGCGACGTTTCGAGCCCGTGCATCAATTGCCGGCGCGCCGGCACATCGAGCAACGCTGGCTCGCCATCGCGGTAAATGCCTGCCCCTTCGAGCCAAGCTAGAAATTCGGGAGCGGGCCGCAGTTTGAAAAGTCTTCTCACCGCCAGCGCATCGTGATAACTCGTCGACTGATAATTCAGCATCACGTCGTCCGAGCACGGCACACCCATAAAATAGTTGCAGCCCGCCGCTGCCAGCAGCACGAGCAGATTGTCCGCCGAATTTTGGTCCGCCTCCGCGTGATTCGTGTAACACACATCACAACCCATCGGCAGGCCCAGCAGCTTGCCTATGAAATGGTCTTCGAGACCAGCGCGAATGATCTGCCGTTCGTCATACAAATATTCCGGCCCGATAAATCCCACCACGCTGTTCACCAGAAACGGATCGAACACGCGTGCCACTCCGTAAGCCCGCGCTTCCAAAGTCAATTGGTCGACCCCGTGGTGCGCCTCGGCCGAAAGCGCGCTTCCCTGGCCTGTCTCGAAATACATCACATTCCCGCCCTTCCATTCCACATCGCGATGCCGATGATGTTCGAGCACTCGTTCGCGTCCCTCGCGCAGCATCGCCAGCGTGATTCCGAAACTTCGATTGGTCCCCTCAGTTCCGCCGATGGACTGAAACAGCAA
>Ga0307472_100000917_pt1 | contig 11137 bp, 8 predicted proteins | sample atmos_gasesAM5C__2_FD_204582 | JGI IMG/M metagenome (GOLD analysis project Ga0307472, IMG submission 204582) | Hardwood forest soil microbial communities from Morgan-Monroe State Forest, Indiana, United States - atmos_gasesAM5C_05 | ecosystem: Environmental > Terrestrial > Soil > Temperate... | reverse complement strand
GATAATCGGCGAACAAAACAGCATACGTGGCGCCCAGCAGCCAGGAGGCGCTCCAGTTCCACCAGCCCGCCAGAAAGCCCCAGAAGTTGCCGAAGCTGGCGCGCACCCAGCGATAAAATCCGCCTTCGACGGGGATAGCGGTGGTTAATTCAGCCGCGACCAGTGATACCGGGATGCACCAGAATAGGGGAATCACCAGAAGATAGAGCAACGTCATGCCCGGCCCGCTGGTTGTAACCATCTCCTCCATGCCGAACGGCCCGCCGGTGGTATAGGCGAACATCACGAACACGAAGTAAAGCAGTCCTGCTTTTTTCACCGCTGCTTTGGTGTGACTCAACGTTGTCCCCGTAAGTTGTGTCCCCGGCCTTTGAGTGTGCGGATGTTACCCTACTTTACGGCCTCGCGCTGGACTTCGCGTGCGGGTTTGCGTCAAACTCGGCCCGCCGCCGGAAATGGACACGGAATGATTCTGCTTGTTATGGGAGTGGCCGGATCGGGAAAGAGCACCGTCGGGAAGCTGCTGGCTCAGCGGCTGGGCTGGGTGTTCCTTGAAGCGGACAAATTTCATTCCGCCGCGAACCAGGAGAAGATGCATCGCGGCGTGCCGCTAACAGAGGCCGACCGGCTGCCGTGGCTGGATGCGATTCACGTGGAGCTTCGGGCCCAGGATGCAGCGGGGAAAAATGTGGTGCTGGCCTGTTCCGCCCTGAAAGAGGAATACCGCCGGAAGCTAACAGCAGGTCTGGACGTGAAACTGGTGTACTTGCGAGGTTCCAAGGAATTGATTGCGGAGCGGCTGCGCCGGCGGACGGGGCATTTTGCGGGAGAACCGATCCTCGAAGACCAATTCGCGGTGCTGGAGGAGCCACGGAACGCCCTCACGATGGATATTCGTGAAGCGCCGGAGAAAATCGTCGAGGAGATTCTTCGACAGATGAACTGAACTGCAACTAGGGCTTTGACTTCGATCACCTGCCAAATTGGTGGCTTGCGCGATTGCGCAGTTCAGGAAATACTTCCAATGTGAACGTTAGGGGAAGATTCTTGAGAAAACCAATTCGAACCATTTTGTTTGCTGGCGTTGTGTTGACGGGAGCCTCGCTTGCACCTCTAAAATCCCGCGTGACCGCCGACGAATTGCCGCTGTTCGGGTATTCCACCGAAACATCACAGACGGAGCGCCAGTGGGAAGAGAAGATGCGCGCGATTCCAGATCCGAAAAACCTGCGCGCATACATGGAACGCCTCTCGGCCCACCCGCACAACGTCGGTTCTCCCTACGATAAGGACAACGCGGAGTGGATGCTTTCCAAATTCAGGCAGTTTGGCTTGGACGCACAGATTGAATCGTTCACCGTCCTGTACCCCACGCCAAAAGAACGCCTCGTCCAACTGGTGGACGGCGGCCCGCCCTTCACCGCAAAGCTTCAGGAGCCTCCGCTGCCGGAAGACCCCACGTCGAATCAGACCGCCGAACAGTTGCCGACATACAACGCGTATTCGATTGACGGCGATGTTACCGCCCCGCTGGTATACGTGAATTACGGCTTGCCGGAAGATTATGAAGTGTTGGAGCGACACGGAGTTTCCGTGAAGGGCGCCATCATTATTGCGCGCTATGGCCGATCGTGGCGCGGGATTAAACCGCTTGTGGGCGCGGAGCACGGCGCGGTGGGCTGCATCATGTATTCCGATCCCCGCGATGATGGCTACTCTGGCGGACCCACATTTCCCAAGGGGCCCTGGCGGCCGAAAGATGGCGTGCAACGCGGCAGTGTGCAGGACACCACCGTGTTCATGGGCGACCCGCTGACGCCGGGGATCGGGGCCACGGGGAATGCCAAGCGCCTGCCGATCAAAGAGGCGCAGACGCTGACGAAAATTCCGGTGCTGCCAATTTCCTCTGCCGACGCGCAACCGTTGCTTGCCGCCATCACCGGACCGGTGGCGCCGAAGGAATGGCGCGGCGGTCTTCCGCTGACCTACCGGATCGGGCCCGGACCGGCGAAGGTGCACCTGAAAGTTTTCTCGAACTGGGACATGAAGCCGCTTTACGACGTGATCGCGAAGATTCCCGGCTCGACGAATCCCGACGAATGGGTGATTCGGGGAAATCACCACGACGCGTGGGTGAATGGCGCGGAGGATCCGATTTCGGGGATGGTGACGGTGTTGGAGGAAGCGCGCTCGCTGGGCGAACTCCTGAAGCAGGGCTGGAAACCCAAGCGCACGATTATTTACTGCGCGTGGGACGGCGAAGAGCCAGGGCTGCTCGGCTCTACAGAATGGGTCGAAACGCACGTCGAGGAACTGCGCAAACATGCGGTAGTGTACATCAATTCAGACAGCAACGGCCGGGGCTACCTGTCGCTCGCGGGCTCTCACACGCTCGAGCATTTCATCAACGATGTTGCTCGCGACATTCAGGATCCGGAAACCAAGCTTTCGGTTTGGAAGCGCGCCCAACTGAGAGCGCTCGCGAAGGCGGAGTCGGCCGACGAGCGCCGGGATCTGCTCGGCCGCCACGATATTCGGCTGGACATGCTGGGCGGCGGATCGGACCATGCGCCGTTCGTCAATTTTGCGGGCGTGGCTTCGCTGGCCCTCGAATATGGCGGAGAAGATCACGGCGGGATCTACCACTCGATTTACGACGACTTTTACTGGTATACGCATTTCAGCGACTTTGATTTCGTTTATGGCCGCACACTCTGCCAGACCGGGGGAACCGCGATTATGCGCATGGCCGATGCGGACCTGCTGCCGTTTCAATTTACGGATTTTGCCGATGACGTGAAAATGTACGTGCGCGAGTTGGAGAAGTTTGCCACCCACCAGCGGGAGGAGATTCAGGAGCGAAACCAGAAAATTCAGGACGGCTCGTACGAAGCCACCGCTGATCCGCGGGAAACCTGGGTAACCCCGAAAAAAGAAGAGTTGCCCCCGCACTTGAATTTTGCGCCGCTGGATAACGCCGTGGAAGCCTTGACGCGCAGTGCCGCGGAGTATCAAAAGGTGTCCGATCGCGTGAGTGCGAACGGCGGCGTCGCGCTGGCTAGCGCATCTTTGAAAGAAGTGAACCAGTTGCTTATCCAGAGCGAGCGCAAGTTGACCACGCCCGAAGGATTGCCGGGACGCTTCTGGTATAAGAACCAGCTTTACGCGCCAGGTGCCTATACCGGCTATGCTGCGAAGGCGATTCCGGCGGTCCGCGAAAATCTGGAACAGAAAAATTGGGGTCAAGCAGAGCGATCCGCCGCTCAGGTTGCCCAAGTGCTGGAAAACGAGGCAGCGCTGATCACTTCCGTAGCCGCAGAATTAGCGGCAGCCGCGAAATAAAACCCCCGATCGATTTGCGTGAAAGAGAGTGACGCTCGGGGATTCTCCCTTCGTCTGTAATCCGCGATGAGTTATCATTCCGGGCGCGGGAGAGACGGCGATTCCTTCATATAACCTGGCGATGGTGGGTTTTGACGAGGTCGGGCGCGCGCTCTTGCGCATGCTGATCTCAAAAGAGACGGAGCTGCGCCGGAAATACGACGTGCGCTGGCGGCTGACCGGCGTGGCTTCGCGTCGCATTGGCTGGATCGCGGATCCGGACGGACTGAACCCCCTGGCTGCGCTGGCGGGACATTTCCCGAATGAGGTGCCAATCGCACGGAACGTGCGGGAATGGCTGGACCACGGAAAAGTCGATGTGCTGTTCGAGGCGACCTCGCTGAATGCTCCCACGGGGCAGCCGGCCATTGAGCACCTGATCGCCGCGCTGGAATTGGGTGCCCATGCCATCTCGGCCAACAAGGGGCCGATCGTGCATGCTTACCGGGAACTGACGGCTCTGGCGAAAGAAAAGAAGCGGAAATTTCTGTTTGAATCCACGGTGATGGACGGAGTGCCGATCTTCTCACTTTTTCCGCTGGGGCTTCCCGCGACGGAGTTGCGCGGCTTTTCCGGCGTCCTGAATTCCACGAGCAACGTGGTGCTAACGGAAATCGAGAGGGGCAGGTCCTTTGACGAGGAGGTGAAGCGCGCTCAAGCGCTGGGCATTGCGGAGACGGATCCGGCGCAGGATCTGGACGGATGGGACTCCGCGGTGAAAGTAGCAGCGATTACGACGGTCCTCATGGGCGTGCCTACACATATTGATCAAGTGCATCGCACCGGCATCCGCGAGTTGAGCGAGGAGAAAATTCGCTCCGTGCGGGCGGCCGGCATGCGCTACAAGCTGGTTTGCCGCGTGGAGCGCCGCGGTGACGGCGTCGATTGCCACGTTTCGCCGGAATTGCTGTTACTTTCGGATCCGATGGCTGGGTTGGAGGGCACAAGCTCAGCCATCCGCTTTGATTTGGACGTATTCGGGTTGTCTATGGTGGAACACCATCCGGGTTTGGAAGCGACCGCGTACGGGCTGCTCGCGGACTTCTTGCGCGCCGTGGCCGTGCAAGCCTGAGACTAGGAGGGGAATCAGCCCGCGCGTGTGCCGTTTGGAACGGGGCCTTCCGGCATTGCAAGTACCGGCTTTATGCCGTCCGCGTAACCTATATCGAAGAGCATCCCCTCGGAAATTTCACCCGCCATTTTTCGCGGCTCCAGGTTCACTACAAACAAAGCCTGCTTCCCTTCGATCTCCCCAGGATTCTCGCGCTCTTTTCGAATGCCCGCGAGGATGGCGCGGGAATGGTCGCCAAAATTCACGATGAGGCGCATCAGCTTTTCCGAGCGCGGCACTTCTTCGACTCGTTCAATGGTGCCGACGCGGATATCCAGGGCATCGAGCGCGCTGGACGGAACAATGGGCTTAACGGCGTCGGGAATGAACTCATTCATCGTTCACCTCTTGTAATTTGCAGCATAGGTGGGCGTGGGAATGGCCGGGTCGCAGCGTTGATCGCGAAGGGGTGGTTCGGCCACCAGACGGAGCGGGATGACGCCGGCCCAGACGGGAAGCGCATAATCTTCGGCATCGTCTTCCACGTCGCCGGTGCGCACCTTTGCGGAAACTTCGGTCAGGGGAAGCTTCAGGATACTTGTGGCCTTCAGTTCTTTTTCATTGGGTTGCCGCGCATCGTTCCAGCGGCCGGTAATCAGTTTTTCCGTCATGGCCTGCAGCGCGCCGAGCTTTTCCGCGGGATCATCGATCACCGTGGCTTCGCCGAGCGCGACCACGGAGCGGTAATTCATGGAATGGTTGAAGACCGAACGGGCAAGCACCAGGCCATCGGCAAGCGTGACCGTAATGCACACCGGCAGGCCCGCGACAAGCCCGCGGAGCATGCGGCTGGCTGCCGAGCCGTGGAAGTAGATGGAATCCCCGACGCGCGCGAACATGGTGGGAATCACGAAAGGCTGGCCTTCCGCCGCGAAACCCACGTGGCACACGAAGCCTTCGTCCAGGATTTTGTAAATGGCCTCGCGGTCGTACACCGCGCGGTTCGCCTCGCGCACCAGGCGCGTTCGGTCACTGACAGGAAACGATTCCGGCATGGAAACCCTCAATGGTGAAACACGGCGCGCAGTTGATAGCCGGCGCCATCGCGGCGTGAGTGGGGAACAACACTGTCATGCTAACACGCCGCGGCTGCTCTGTGAGAAACTGGTCTGCGGGATGAAGATTAGTTTTGCGAGAGAGCAGGGGCCATGAGCACAGCCGGGTTGGACCGAAGCGCGGTGAATGCGCTGGATATTGGTTGGGTGCGGTCGCAGTTTCCGTCATTGCAGGCTCACGTGAACGGACAGCCCGCGGCATTCCTGGACGGCCCCGCGGGTACGCAGGTGCCTACGCAGGTGATGCACGCGATCCAGAGTTATTTGATGGGCGCGAACGCCAACACTTGCGGCGCATTCCTCACCAGCCGGCGCACGGACGAGATGCTGTCAGGAGCCCGCGCGGCCATGGCGGATTTCTTCCACTGCGCCGCGGAGGAAGTGGTTTTCGGCCAGAATATGACCACCATTACGTTTTCAATTGCGCGCGCGATCGGGCGCGAATTGAAACCGGGGGACGAAATTCTGCTGACCACGCTTGATCACGACGCCAATTTTTCGCCCTGGAAAGCGCTGGAAGAAAAAGGCGTGGTCATCCGGCAGGTGGACGTTCGCGAAGAGGATTGCACGCTGGACCTGGAGGATTTGAAGAACAAGCTGAATGAGAAGACCAAACTGGTGGCCGTGGGATATGCATCGAACGCGGTGGGCACCATCAATCCCGTGGCGGAGATTACGCGTTTGGCGCACGCCGCCGGAGCATTGGTGTTCATCGATGCGGTCCACTACGCGCCGCATGGCCTGATTGATGTAAAGGTACTCGATTGCGATTTTCTGGTCTGTTCGCCGTACAAATTTTTTGGGCCGCACATGGGCACGCTATACGGCAAAGCCCAGCACTTGCGCGGCTTTCGGCCGTACAAGGTGCGGCCGTGTACCGAACAGATCCCGGAGCGGTGGGAAACTGGGACGCAAGTCCACGAAGTGATTGCCGGAATTGGCGCGGCGGTGGAGTACCTTGCGGAACTCGGCCGGCGCTGCGACACGTCCGTCACCACGCGGCGTGATGCGTTGGGTGCGGCCTATCGCGCGACGGTGGCCTACGAGCGGCGGCTGATTGCGCGGCTCATCGAGGGGCTTCAGACGATTCCCGGCGCGCGCATCTACGGGATCGCCGATCCGAAACGCTTTGAAGAGCGCTGCTCGACGCTTTCGCTGCGCATCGGCGCTCATAATCCAACAACGATCGCGGCGTTCCTCGGCGAGCGCGGCATCTTCACCTGGGACGGCAACTACTATGCGCTAAATCTGACCGAGCGCTTGGGCGTGGAATCGCAGGGCGGCCTGTTGCGCATCGGCCTGGTGCACTACAACACCATGGAAGAAGTGGAGCGCCTACTGGCCGCACTGCACGAATTTGCCGCGAAATAAATTTAATATATTACCCGGCGAACTTTGCCGTGCTTCCCCTGCAATAATTTTCTGAGAGAGCTAACCACAAAGAGGGTTATGGGAAAACGACCGAAACCGATTGTGCTTAGCGTGCTGGATGGATGGGGGTACCGCGCCGAGACGAAGGCAAATGCGATTGCGTTGGCGCGCAAGCCTACATACGACGAATTGCTGCGCAAATTCCCGAACACCCTGATTCAGACTTCCGGGCCCGCCGTGGGCTTACCGGACGGCCAGATGGGGAACAGCGAAGTGGGCCACATGAATCTTGGCGCGGGGCGCATCGTGCACATGGATATCACGCGCATCGATCTCCTGATCGCCAACAAACAACTGGACCAGGTGCCGTTGTTTCAGCAGGCCATGGAACACGGGCGGCAACGGCAACTACACTTCCTCGGATTGTTGAGCGATGGCGGCGTGCATTCGCACATGAACCACTTGTTTGCGTTGCTGGAGATGGCCAAGCGCGAAAAAGTGGAGAAGGTTTTTGTGCACTGCTTCATGGACGGGCGCGACACCCCGCCGAACAGTGGCCGCGACTTCGTGCGCCAATTGCAGCAGAAAATGCGCGAACTAGGCGTGGGCGAAATCGCCACAGTCGTGGGCCGCTATTACGCCATGGATCGCGACAACCGCTGGGAGCGCGTCCAACTTGCTTACCGCGCTCTGGTTCATGGTGAAGCCGAAACAAAGGGCAATGACCCGGTGGCTGCCCTGCAAGCCAACTACGAGCAGGGCGTCACCGATGAATTTGTTAAGCCCGTGGTGATTACGCGCGGAACCGGTCCTGCCGCGCCACCCGTCGGCCTGATCCGCGACCATGACGCGGTTATCTTCTACAATTTCCGCGCCGACCGAGCGCGGCAGATGACGGTTGCCCTAGAAGCGCCGGAGTTCGACAAATTCGCCGATGCGAAGCGGCCAAAGAATCTTTTCTTTGTGGCAATGACGAAATACGACAAGAATTGGCCGTGGCTGGAGTGCGTCATCCAGCCGGAAAAGCTGGAGCACATTCTTGCGCAGGTGTTTCAGGAGCTGCAGTACAAAAATCTACGCTGCGCGGAGACGGAGAAATACGCGCACGTCACATATTTTTTCAACGGCGGCGTGGAAAAGCCGTTCGGTGGCGAGGAACGCATCCTGGTGCCCTCGCCGAAGGTGGCAACCTACGACCTGAAACCGGAAATGTCCGCCGGGGGCATCACCGATACGGTGGTGAATGCCATCGAGAAAGGCGAGTTTGACGCCATTATCATGAACTTTGCCAATGCGGACATGGTGGGACATTCCGGCAAGCTGGAAGCCGCGATCAAGGCGGTGGAAGCAGTGGATGCGGGCCTGGGGCGCATTTACCAGGCGATGAAGCCGCGAGGCGGCGCGTGGATCATCACCGCCGACCACGGCAACGCGGAAACCATGATCGATCCGGTCACCGGCGGGCCGCACACGTATCACACGACCAATCCTGTGCCGTTTATTTGCGTTTCGGAGATTGATCATCTGAAGCTAGCGCCGGGCGGCGCGTTGCGGGACATTGCTCCAACCATGCTCGCTATTCTCGCCGAACCAGCGCCCGCGGACATGACCGGGCGAGACTTGCGAGTTTTGCCTAAATCGTAGAAGCGCGGCCCGCCTCAGAAAGCGGGCCCTACAATAAACCAAGAGGCATCAATCGCCGACGCCGCCTTTGGGGGCAGTGTAGCCATCGCGGGAATAGACTACCCATTTTTGTTTCTTGCCCTTCTGGTCGGTGACAACCAGCGGCGTGCCGTCCGCGGCGGTCAGTTCCACTTTAACCTTGCGGTATTTTCCGTCGGCGTTGTGGTTCGTCGGCGTGTAGGTGATGCTGTACTGGTGGCGGAGGAATTCGGCCACTTCGCGGAAGATGCCAGGAATTTCGCCGTCAAACTGCGGGAACCACGCGAAGCCGCCAGTCATCTGCGCGAAAGTTTTCATCTGGTTTTCGCCCTGAAGATAATCCATGCGGGCCATGCTGCCCAAGCGGCCATGCATTTCTGCGTAATTGGTGATGGGCTTGTCGAGGCCAACCACGAAAACGGTGACGTCTGTTCCACGCAACTGCTTGATGGTTTGGTCCAAGGTGTGCTTGGAGAAGGTATCGACACCGGAGGCCAGAAGAAGAATTGACTTTTTGCCCTTCACATCTTTCAAACGGTCGACGGTATCCAACAGGGCGTCAAAAACGTTGGATTCATTAAATCCGGGAAAGTAAAGGTGATAGATGGCCTGACGAACCTCGTCTTTGTTCTGTGTAAAATCCACTTCCATGCGCGGTTTCATGTCGAAGGTGACCAGGGCCACCCAATCCTTCTGATTGAGATTGGGGAAGAGCGCATCGGCCCAGTATTTCGCCTGATAGGAGAACCAGCCGTAGGCGCGCGCACTGAATTCCATCAAAACAACCATGGTGATGGGCGCATCCGTCGGGCCGAAGTTGGTGATCGGCTGCGGCTGGCCGTCCTCGAGAATCCGAAAATTCTCTTTCTTCAGGCCCGGGATGATATCGCCGTGCTGCGTCGTGGCGATCACATCGAGGGTCACCACGGGAACTTCGACGGAAATCGTGACGCCGCCCTCCTGTGGCTTTTCCTGCGGCGGAGCTGGTTTAGGGGCAATGGTTGGTGCGGGGTTGGACTGCGCCGGAGGAGTGCCTTGAGGGCCCGCCGGGGCTTGCGCCGGAGTGGAAGCCGATAACAACAATGCCAGCGCGGCGACAGACGCAAGTTTAAAACCCAGATAGACTCCACGAGATTCCATTCTTATCCCCCAATGCTTCCCTACCTAAGATGCATACTAACTAGGATGCGGGTACCGGCCCCGCCGTCGTTCGCCCCGCCTCTTCGCGCCGGTGCAGATTAGGCACGCGCACGCGCAGCCCCTCAAGAGGACGCGTAAACCTGCATGTTAGTATGGAATTTAGTCGCAGCAAAATGGAATCCGATGGGAGGGTGCCTTGGTGAGCTGGAAGCGTTGGAGCTTCTCAATCCTGAGTTTGATGGCCATTTGCGCATCGAATTGCGCGCCGTTGCCAGCACAGGTGAAGCAGAATCCGCCGGCGATGGGGATCCCCGAGAGCCCGTCGCAGCTGGGGGATACGACGGCGCTGGCTCGTGAAGCGCAGGGATGGCTAGTGGAGTTGGTGAAGATCAACACCACAAACCCACCAGGGAATGAGCAGGCAGCGGCGAAGTACATTGCGGGGATCCTGACGAAAGAAGGGATACAACCGGAAATTCTGGACGTGACGCCCGGACGCAGTGCGGTGGTGGCGCGGTTGCGGAACAGTGTGGTGGCGGACCCGTCGAAAGCGCTGCTGCTGGTGGCGCATATGGATGTGGTGGGCGTGGATCGAGGCAAGTGGACGGTGGACCCGTTCGGCGGGGTGATCAAAGACGGCTACCTGTACGGGCGGGGCTCGCTCGACGACAAGAGCATGCTCGCGGCCAACCTGGCGGCATTCATCGCGCTGAAGCGCGGGGGCGTGCACTTGAACCGCGATGTGATTTTCCTGGCCACGACCGATGAAGAACAGTTTGGCGAAGCCAGCCTGAAAATACTGATCGCCAAGTATTGGGACAAACTGGCCGCGGCCTTTGCCATCAACGAAGGCGGCAAGACGGTGCTGAAGAGCGGCAAAGTGCAATACGTGGGAATTCAGGTAGGCGAAAAGGTTCCTGTAAACATTTCCGTGACCGCGAAGGGGAGAAGCGGCCACGCTTCGACCCCCACCAAGGATAATCCGGTGTTGCATCTGGCCGCTGCCGTGGAAAAAATCGGGAACTACACCACGCCGGTACATCTGACCTCGATTGTGCGGCGATATTTTGAGGGGCTGTCCGCGATCGAAAACGATGAAACCGGGAAGTGGATGAAGGTGCTCGATGCGCCGGACCGCGGGGAGCACGCGCAGCGCGTGATTTCTGACATGAGTCCGATCTGGAATTCGATGATGCGAGACACCATCGCGCCCACGATCTTGCAGGCCGGCGTGCGGGCCAACGTGATTCCGTCCGAGGCGCGGGCGGTGTTAAACGTCCGGCTCCTGCCAGGGGACACGATCAACGTGCTTCTGAACGATCTGAACAAGCTGGTGAACGATCCGTCGGTGAAACTCGAGGTGATGCCGGATTCTGGACTGTCAGCGCCTAATTCCTCGATGGAAACGGAGTTTTAC
>Ga0307472_100000916_pt1 | contig 11142 bp, 6 predicted proteins | sample atmos_gasesAM5C__2_FD_204582 | JGI IMG/M metagenome (GOLD analysis project Ga0307472, IMG submission 204582) | Hardwood forest soil microbial communities from Morgan-Monroe State Forest, Indiana, United States - atmos_gasesAM5C_05 | ecosystem: Environmental > Terrestrial > Soil > Temperate... | reverse complement strand
AGGGTGATTCCGGGATTCGAGAACTTCAACGCGCGACTTGCCAATGAGGGGTTCTTCTATTTGCCGAATGCCGCGAAGCAGCGCATCTTTAAGACGAGCTCAGGCAAGGCAAAGCTGACCGTCTGCCCAATCCCGAAGCATCACCTGGAGCCAGACGAATTTCTGTTAACGACCATTCGCAGCCACGATCAGTTCAATTCCACAATCTACGGATTGAATGATCGCTATCGGGGCGTCTTTGGCGGCCGACGGGTTCTCTTTCTGAACCCGCTTGATATCGAGGCAAGGAATTTGCGGGCCGGTCAAATCGTGGACATCTGTAGTCACTTTGAGGGAGAAGTCCGCAAGGCACAGCGCTTCGCGATCGTTCCCTATGCGATCGCCCGCCGGAGCGCCGCCGCGTACTACCCGGAGGCCAATGTACTGGTTCCCGTGCGCAGCGTTGCCGCGAAGAGTAACTGTCCTGCCTTCAAATGCATGCGCATCACGCTGACTCCGTCAGATCCCGTTGAGGCGCTGCACTTCTCCAAGGCAGATCTTGATCGCAACATGGATCGAGTTGTGCCGCGCGTACCGTGACGAGAGCCTATTGGTGGCAGGGCCTTGCGCTCGATGCTGGCCGCGAAGAGGGCGTCTCGCGGCGGTTGTGATCTCCACAATCGCAATACCTCCAGATGCGGATCGTAGCCGAATAAATCGGCGCGTATCGACTGGAGCATGGTCAGCGCGGAAAGGCTTCCGAAGATCTGTCGCTCTTTGTCGCCTAGAACGTTCGTACATTTTCCGGGCGACTGACGGGCTAACCGGAAGTTATTGCGGCCCAGAAGTCCGCTTCTGGGAATCGCGAGGTGGCTACATTTGAAGACGCAAGGCGCCAGCGAAAAGGCGCAAGGCCCGGCGACGGCTGGCGCCGGCAAGGATTCGTTGACAGGGTTTCGCCCCGTCGTATAGATTGGAATTGCTCGCCCGTCCCTTCCGGGAAACGCAGCATGGTCAATCGTTTAGGGATGGGTATTCGTGAGGATTTCGATCGGGGGCTTCAGGGGCTAAAGCCCTTTCGCTATCTGTTGGTTGTGTGTCGCGGTTGAAACCGCGACCTACAAAGCAGTTCAGATTAATCACCCCTTCAGAACAGGTGGATTTTTGATGTTGTTGTACACGATTGCAAGTTGGTTCGCACCCGTGGCGAATCCCGTCTCCGATTACTGGCGCCGGAATATCGCGCCGTCCTCGAACCCATTCAGGGGGCTTTATCAGCTGAATTCATTCGACCTGGCGGTGATGGCGCCGTACTTCGTGGTGATGGTTATTTTGGCGATGTACGGGATACACCGCTACGTGCTCGTCTATTACTTTTTCAAGAATCGCAGGCGAATTGCTCCGCCTCCGCCGGAAATCAGCGAGTGGCCGCGCGTCACCGTGCAGCTTCCGATTTACAACGAACGGTATGTGATCGAGCGGCTGGTGGATGCGGTAGCGCAGTTCGATTACCCGCGCGAGCTGCTCGATATTCAGGTGCTCGACGATTCAACCGACGAGACGCAGGAAGTGGCGCGCAATTGCGTGGAGCGCTACCAGCAGCTGGGCCTACCGATTTCCTACATTCATCGCGACAACCGCGAGGGATTCAAGGCCGGCGCGCTGCAGGAAGGGCTGAAGGTGGCGCGGGGCGAACATATCGCCATCTTCGATGCCGATTTCATTCCACCGGCGGATTTCCTGCGCAACACCGTTCCATATTTTGCCGACGCAAAGCTCGGGATGGTTCAGACGCGCTGGACTTACATCAACCGGAACTATTCAAAGCTCACGGAAGTGGAAGCGGTTCTTCTCGACGGACATTTCGTCATCGAGCATTCGGCGCGTTTTCGCAGCGGGCTTTTCTTCAACTTTAACGGCACGGCCGGCATCTGGCGGCGGGCGGCGATTGAAGATGCGGGCGGCTGGCAGCACGACACGTTGACCGAAGATACCGACCTTTCCTATCGCGCACAGCTTCGCGGCTGGCAGTTTATTTACTTGCCGGACATCGAGTGCCCGTCGGAATTGCCAGTGGAGATGAATGCGTTCAAGTCACAGCAGGCGCGCTGGGCGAAGGGTTTGATGCAGACGGCGAAGAAAATCATGCCGCGCGTGATGCGATCGAATATTCCTGGCGCGGTGAAGGCCGAGGCGTTCTTTCATCTGACTGCCAACATCAGCTATCCGCTGATGGTGCTGCTATCGATGATTCTGCTGCCGGCGATGATTGTGCGTTTTTATCAGGGCTGGTTTCAGGTGCTGGTGATCGATCTGCCGCTGTTTATCGCTTCGACTTGCTCGATTTCGTCGTTTTATCTCGCGGCGGAACGGGTGATTTTTCCGAAAACTTGGAAGCGAACGTTTCTCTATTTGCCGTTCATCATGGCCGTGGGAATCGGACTTTCCGTGCGCAATGCGGTGGCTGTGCTGGAAGCGATTTTCGGAGTGAAGTCGGAATTCGTGCGCACGCCGAAGTATCGCGTCGAAGGCGGCGCGCAGGGCTCGAACGCATGGGCAACAAAGAAATACCGAAAGAAGGCGGGATGGATGCCTTACGCCGAAGTTTTGCTCGGCTTCTATTTTGCGGCCGCCGTCGTTTATGCGATCGAGATGGAAAATTACGCCACCGTTCCGTTTCTGCTGCTGTTTGTCTGGGGCTATCTGTACACCGGCTTGATGTCGCTTGGGCAGACGTACATCGACCGGCTCCGGTTTGGCGTCGAGTCCGGCGAAGTGAGGCCGGCTTCGACGGGCGCGCCGGGCTTTTAATTTACTAGTGCTAACCTCCCTATCCTTTTATCATCGCGTTTCGTCTACTAGCTTCGGAGGATTCCGCATGAAGTTTCGGGCATTTGTGCTTCGTGGCGCGCTCGCAGCGCTTGCCATCTCGTTCGTGGCGGTGCTCGTTCAAGCGCGATTCCCGCAGCCGGCCGCGGAGTATCAAGGGCGGCGCGCAAAACTCCGCAGCGAAGTGGATGGTCCCGTGGTTCTCTTCGGCTATACGAGCCGCAATTATGCCGGCGAGGTTGCGGTGTTCTTCCAGGACGAGGATTTTTACTACCTCACTGGCTACAATGAACCGGATGCAGCGCTCGTTCTGATTCCTGACGCAGCGGCGGGAAAATCCTCGAGCGGGCCGGCTGAAATTCTCTATTTGCCTCCGCGGGATCCTCGGGGGGCGATTTGGGGCGGCGCGCATCTGGGACCGACTGATCCGGGTGTTGCCGAGAAGACGGGTTTTCAAGCGGTGAAGCCGTTTGCGGAATTGCGCGGCGATCTCGCAGTTCTCGCGAAAACGAATCCGAAATTTTACGCGCTGCTGCCGAAAGGCCCGGAGAACGGGTATCCGCAGCTTCACACCTGGCACGAATGGCTAACGGACGCGCTGCCGCCGCAGTCCGAGATCGAAGACGTGCAGCCGATTCTGACGCAAATGCGCATGGTGAAGTCGCCAGGAGAACTGGAGCTGCTGCAAAAGGCGGTGGACGCGTCGGTGGACGCGCACTTCGCGGCGATGAAAATGATGAAGCCGGGCGTGATGGAGTATCAAGTGGCCGCGAAGATGGAAGAAATTCACAAATGGGAAGGATGTTCGCGCGAAGCGTACGCGCCGATCGTGGGAGCGGGGTTTTTCTCAACCGTGCTGCACTACGACGTGCTCGATAATGAGATCAAGGATGGGGACATAGTGGTGATCGATGTGGCGGGCGAGTACGGCGGCTACGACGCCGATATCACGCGCACGCTGCCGGCGAATGGAAAATTTACGGCGAGGCAGCGCGAAATTTACGACATCGTTCTGGGCGCGCAGAATGCGGCGATTGCGGCCGTGAAGCCGGGCGTATTTATGTATGGCGGACCGGGTAGCTTGCAGTTGATTGCGTCCGATTACATCAACACGCACGGCAAAGACAAAGACGGCAAGCCGCTCGGAAAATATTTCATGCACGGGCTCGGACACGGCCTGGGGCTCAACGTTCACGACCCCACGGATTTTCGCCAGCCGCTGAAAGCAGGAATGACAATCACGATCGAGCCGGGCATCTACATTCGCGACGAAAACCTCGGCGTGCGGATTGAGGATGATGTGCTCGTAACGGCCGACGGTCACCGAGTGATGACGGAGAAGTTGCCGCGAAATGCGGACGAAGTGGAAAAGGTAATGGCGGAAGGCCGGGCACAGCCGCAACCGTAGCCGTAGCGAGTTATGCTCGCGGCTTCACGAAAATGACGCAGTAGTCGTCTCCCGACCAGCGATCGATCGTTTTCTCCACGCGAAATCCCGCCGCGCTTAATTCATCGACCATGATTTTTTCCGGAATGCCGTGGCCGCCTCGATTTTTGGGTACACCTTCGACCGGCGGGAGGTCATTATCCGGCGGGAAATCAATGATGGCGAGGCGCGCGCCTGATTTTAGCGAGCGGAGCAGATTCTTGTCGAACGCTTCTGGCGCAGTGATGTGGTGATAGACGTGGCGCAGGAAAATTGCGTCGCAGCAATCAGAGGGAAGCTTGGTATCGTCGGCTGCGCTTTCTACGATCGTGACATTTGCGAGCTTGCGTTTGGCAACTTCGTTGCGAAGCGCGGTCAGTTTGGCGGCGTCAATTTCGGTGGCGTAGACGTGGCCTGAAGCGCCCACGATTTTCTCGGCGGCGAAGCTGTAGCTTCCGTCTCCCGCTCCGATGTCGGCGACCGTGATCCCCGGCTGCCATTGCATCAGATCGGCCAGGCGCGGAATTTCCTGGCGAGAGTTGAGGCTCGGTGAGGCGGCTGCGCGACGTGCGGCGATTCTCAGGAAACCACATAATGCCAATACGAGCACGGGTGCTAGAATCGCGCTGAGGTATTTTCTGCGAGTTATGGTCACGGCTGCCTCTCCAGTCTCGAGCAAGTCGCGGCGCTGAAATTGCGGCGGAGCGATGTCGCCATATGTTTTGACGTGGAACGCAAGGGTTAGATTCCTCTGATTTCGCGTGGCCGAAATGTTGGATGTTTGACCCGATGCGAGCGGGGCCGCTATAATTGTTGTTTCGTCGTAGCGTGAATTTCTTGCTTGGCAGGCGCCGCCGCTTGCGACTCTGCAGGAAACACCCAGCGAATTCAGGAGCATCCGATGAGCACGTTGAAAGCTACCCTGCTGCGCGCAGGTATGATCATCCAGCACGAAGGCGACCTCTTCAGCGTTTATAGCGTGGACCACCGCACGCCGGGCAACAAGCGCGCCGCCATGCAGACGAAGATGCGCAACCTGCGCACGGGCTCGATGATCGACTACCGCTTCCGCGCCGAGGAATTCGTCGAAAAAGTGACGGTGGACGAGCTGGATTTCCAATATCTCTACAGCGATGGCGACGGCCACCACTTCATGAACACGGAGAACTACGAGCAGCTCGCGCTGCAGAACGACGTGGTGGGCGATACGAAGGATTACTTGACCGCGAATATGCCGGTGAAAATCGAGTATTACGACGACAAGCCCATCGGCGTGCTGATTCCCGATACCGTGGATTTGATGGTCGTCGATACCGAGCCAAGCATTCAGAAGGCGACGGCCAGCTCGGTGATGAAACCGGCGAAGCTTGAAACGGGGCTTGTGATCAACGTGCCGCCTTTCGTTGGCACGGGCGACAAGGTGAAAGTCGATACCTCGGAAGCCCGTTACATCCAGCGCGTGCAGTGACGAGTCGGAACGCCAACCGCTACTTCAATCCTTCCACCACGTAGAGATCCGAAAGCGTTCGCGGGTAGGAATACACGTAGGATTTTGCGTCGGGCGTGATCGCAATTCCGCCGATGGCGTCGACGCCTGCGGGATCTGCGGGGAAAAGTTCCTTCCACGGGGTTCGTTTGCCGGTCGACAGGTCGATGCGAGAAATGATGCAAGGCAAGCCGGCAAAATTGTGGACGAAGATCGATTTGCCGTCGGATGTGAAACCATCAAAGCCGTCACCCACCTCGATACCCGGGATCGGCTGTGGCTCGCCTCCGTCGACAGGAAAGAACTGACGTTTTCCGTTCGGGTCCAATCCCATCACCAATTTTCCGTCCGGTGAAACGACAATCCTCGCTGCCGCGCCCCCTTCAGGGCTGACCGCGCGCGGGGTTCCGCCTTCGAGGTCCTGGATGTAGAGCCGGAGACCGTGTCCTGGCTCGCTGCCGGCGAATAGCACTCGCTTTCCATCCGGCGAAAACGCTGCGCCAATGTGGTCAATCGAATCGTTCGTAATGGTGCGGGGCTGGCCGGCCTTGGTAGGAAGCAGAAACATCTGCTGCGGACTTTTCTGAGTGATCGTGAGGACCCAATTGCCGTCAGGCGAAAGATCCTGCGGATTGCCATCGCCGAGACGTATCGCGGGAGAGCCGTCGGTGCCTCGAATGTAGATGCCATAACTGGCTCCGCCTGCCTCGCCCACTTCGGCGAACAGAAGCGTTTTCCCATCGTTGGACAAAGCTGCCGCGAGGGAAAAGTCAAACCAGGAGAGCTCGCGCGGCTTTGCTTCCCCGTTGATGAGGCCTTTGATCTCCTGGCGGCTCGCATCGCGGCGCAGCAGCACCCGCCCGTCTTTGGACGCGTCGAGTAACGTGAGTGCTCCGGGGACGCGAGCCAGGAGGCGTTCGTGCCCCGATAGATCGACAGCATAGACGGCGCGCGACAATCCTTCGTGCGTTGCGGTAAACCAGATTTCGTCGCCATTCGGAGACCATACCAGGCCATCGGTGCTGATCCAGCCTGTCGAAAGGGTCTTGCGGTTGCCGTCCAGATCAATCACGGCAACGCCTCCGCCGTCGTCGGCCACGACGGGATGATCCAGAAACGCAATGCGATCCCCTTTCGGAGAAATTCGTGGATCGCCGATCCACCCGGCGGTCTTATAGAGAACTTTGCCGATGGGAAATTCGAGTTGAGTGAAGCCACCCTGGGCGCGCGCGACAGCGAGCGCGGAACCATCGGGCGACCAATCGGCCCAGCTCACATTGTTCAGCAGTTCCCGGGGAGCGCCGCCGGCAACCGGCACGCGCGCAAGCGTGCCAAACTGTTGAAACTGTCCTGTGCGGCTTTTCAGCAGAATTGCCATTTCACCACTGTGCGATACGCCCAGCAGGCTGGTGCCGGGATGAGCGAGCGAAGCAGATTCCGGGCTTCCCGCACGTGTGGAAAAGATTTCCAGCGGGTTTCCGTCCCACGCAGCGTTGTAATAGATCGTCTGGCCGTCCGGTCCGAAGCGCGCGCCATAAGTGACACCACGCCGGAAAGTAATCTGATGATAGACCGGCTGTGAAATCGGTTTCTGGCGCGTGCCGACAAAAATTCCGCCCGCAAGACCTGCCACAAGCGCGACGCCTGTGGCGATCGCGACAGGCATCCACGGGCGCTTCGCCGAAGTAGCAGGTGCGGGCGACGCCTTTTGCGCCGCACTTGAAAAGCCGGATCCGATTCTCGAGCGGCCTGACTCCGTTTCGCGCTTCAGCCGCTTCAAATCGGCGCGCAGTTCCGCCGCCGTCTGGCAGCGCATCTCGCGGTCTTTTTCGAGTGTTTTCGCCAGGATGATTTCAAATTCACCGGGAAGATCAGGATTCACGCGCGTAGGCGGCGCAGGTGCACGATTCAGAATCGCTTCTGTAATTACGCCTGCCGTATTGCCCGTAAACGCCTGCCGTCCAGTCGCCATTTCGTAGAGCACCGTGCCGAAGCTGAAGAGGTCGGAGCGCGCATCGAGTTCTTCGCCGCGCACCTGCTCTGGCGACATGTACGCAACCGTTCCCACGGCGGTTCCCGGGCTTGTAAGGAGAGCCTCGGCGGCGATCGTCGGCATGGCGGATGAGCTTGCTCCAACCCCCACGCGCTCCGGAGCAAGTTTTGCGAGGCCGAAATCGAGCACCTTTGCCTGCCCGCGACGGGTCACGAAAATATTGGCGGGCTTGATGTCGCGATGGACGATGCCTTTAGCGTGGGCGGCGTCGAGCGCATCGGCGATCTGAATGCCGAGGTCAAGCACCAACTCAAATGCGAGCGGCTTCTCGCCGATCCTGTGCTTCAGCGTTTGGCCTTCGAGCAGCTCCATGGCGATGAATGGGATGGTCTCGCCACCGTCATTGACCACATCGATTTCGTAGATCGTGCAGATGTTGGGGTGATTCAGCGCCGAGGCCGCGCGCGCTTCGCGTTGAAATCGTTCGAGCGTCGCGCGGTCCTTCGAAAATCCTTCGGGCAGGAACTTTAAGGCAACCTGGCGGCCCAGCTTCGTGTCCTCTGCTTTGTAGACGACGCCCATACCGCCGCCGCCGAGCTTTTCGAGGATGAGGTAGTGCGAAAGGGTTTTTCCGATCATGAAAGTTAGGCCGAGCGCGCGATGTTAGGCTGCGCTCCCGGCGCAAGTCAAGCTGCGATAGATCGAAGCGGTGCTCGTCAACTACGTGTTACGCTCGTTTGGTGAAAATCACGGCCTTTCGAAAGCCTCTGCTGGCTCTTTGGTTTATCATTTTCGGTGGCAGCAGCCCGTGTTTCGCGCAATCCGCGCAGAAGATCGTTGACGAGTACGTTCATGCCGAAGGCGGCGCGCGAGCCCTCGCGAAGATTCAAACCGCCAGCATTACCGGGAGCCTCATTGACGACGCCACAGGAGAGTCCGGCACCTATTCGCTGATCACCAAATCCCCCAACAAGTTTTATTCCGAGATCATCATTGAACCACATCGCCTGATCGAGGCTTACAACGGAAAATCTGCCTGGGGTCAGGACACGACCACCGATTCATCTCTCGAATCGACGGGCGCTCCGCACACGCTAACCGGGGCGGTCGCTACGGAGTGGGAAGCCGCAGGACGTTATTTGAACAGCAGGCTGGCCGACGCGAAGAAATCCAAATTCGGTCTTCAATTGATTGACATTCAGGACGTGGGCGGGCGCATGGCGTATCACGTTAGGATTTCGCTCTCGCCGCAGGTCTCCCGCGAACTCTTTTTCGACGCGCAAACCCATTTGATGATTCGCGAAATCATTCCTACAGCGGCACAGCGGCAGCCGGAATCGAAGAATGCAATCGCGCAGGAGCTTGACTACGCCGACTATCGACCCGTCGATGGGATCGAGGCGCCCTATCGAATCACGCTCCACCGCGCTGACCAAGTCTACACCGTTGCCGTCTCGCGGATCGAGTGGAACGCGCCGGTGAACGATTCGGTGTTCGACTTTCCGAACAATAAGAGCCGCCCGCTCCCCGATATCAAGTCTCTTCTTCTCGAAGTGGCCAAAAACCAGAAAGCGATCGAGGAGCTGCAGAAGCAATACACGTGTCATGTCGTCGCGGAAGAAGAGAAGTTCGATTCCAAGGGACAGGTCACGTCGCGTACGGTGAAGGAATACGACGTGTTTAATTGCGGCGGCGATGAAATTCGCCACCTCGTGAAGGACGACTCGAAGCCGCTTACCGCCGAACAGCAGCACAAAGAGGACGAGCGATTCAACAAAGAGTTCAGCGAATTCCAGAAGAAACAGGCGGAGCTCGCGAACGATCCCAAGAAACAAGAAAAAGAAAATGAACGGGAGCAGACGCAGATCTCCGATTTTCTTCGCGCCGAAAGTTTTACGAATCCGCGCCGCGAGCGATTTCGTGGACAGGATGTGATCGTCTTCGATTTCGGCGCGAATCCCGATTACAAGCCGCGAAAGCTGGTGGAGTCCATCGTTCAAAAATTGGTTGGCGTGGTGTGGATTGACGAACAAGCCCGGGATGTTGCCCGGCTCGAGGCTCGCTTCAGCGACAAGGTTAAAATCGGCGCCGGGCTGCTTGCCTCGCTCGACAAGGGGACGAACCTTGTTTTCGAGCAAACGAAAATTAACGGCGAAGTCTGGCTGCCGTCTTACGCCGAAGTTCACGCCGCCGCCCGCGTGGTATTCGTAAGAGTGCGGCAAAACGAGATTGACCGCTACAGCGACTACAAGAAATTCCGCGTTGAAACCAAGATCGGGCCGTCGATGCCGGTACAAGACACCCCGCAGCAACCGAATCCAGAGCCACCTCCGAAGCCTTAACCGATCCCGACAGTGCCAACGCGCCGGTACATTGACACCACTGCGCACCCACTCTAGAGTGGCAATTCTTTTGGCGGATTCGCGGAGGCGAATTGCTCGAGCGCTATTTTAAGCTGGCGGAGAATCAGACCACTATTCGCCAGGAAATGCTCGGCGGGCTGACCACGTTCATGACGATGGCGTACGTCATCGTGGTGAATCCGCAGATTCTCGCGCAGGCCGGAATGCCGCCGGAAGGCGTTCTTTTCGCGACGTGCATTTCTTCCGCCGCGGCCACGCTGGTGATGGGGCTTTACGCCAATTATCCCATCGCGCTAGCGCCTGGCATGTCGCTCAACGCCTACTTCACATACTCCGTTTGCCTTGGCATGCACATTCCATGGCAAACGGCGCTCGGCGTCGTGTTTTTCTCGGGCGTGCTGTTCGTGCTGCTCACCGTGTCGCGGGTTCGCGAGCAGATCGTCAACGGCATTCCCGATTCGCTGAAGCATTCGACGGCCGCGGGCATCGGAATGTTCATTGCATTCGTGGGTTTGAAGAATGCGAAACTCGTCGTGGCAAATCCGGCTACGCTGGTGAGTATCGGAAGCTTTTCCGGCCGCGAAGTGCAGGCCGCGTGTTTTGGCCTGGTCTTGATGCTGGTTTTGATCGTGCGAAAAATCAAGGGAGCGATGCTGTTGGGAATTCTCGGCACCACGCTTCTGGGGATTCTGCGCGGAATGTCGAAGTGGCCAACCGCGCTGGTTTCGATCCCGCATCCGTCGCTGACGTTTCTGAAGTTCGATCTGCGCGGCGCGCTCCATCTGGGGCTGTTCGAAATCATGTTCATATTTCTCTTCGTCGACCTCCTGGACAATGTTGGCACGCTCGTTGCCGTATGCGAGCAGGCAGGCTTTGTGAAGGACGGCAAGATTCCACGCGTAGGGCGCGCGCTGCTGGCGGACGCTGTTGGAACTGTTTTTGGCTCGATGACGGGCACGTCCACGGTTACCAGCTATATCGAAAGCGCGGCGGGAGTAGCTGCTGGCGCACGGACAGGCTTGAGCAATATTCTTGTTGCCGCACTGTTCCTGGCGGCGATGTTTTT
>Ga0307472_100000914_pt1 | contig 11154 bp, 8 predicted proteins | sample atmos_gasesAM5C__2_FD_204582 | JGI IMG/M metagenome (GOLD analysis project Ga0307472, IMG submission 204582) | Hardwood forest soil microbial communities from Morgan-Monroe State Forest, Indiana, United States - atmos_gasesAM5C_05 | ecosystem: Environmental > Terrestrial > Soil > Temperate... | reverse complement strand
TCCGCCCTGCATCCACAGCCCGGCAGCCCAACGCACAACGTCGCTCAGGGATTTGCTCTGCGCCATGCGTTCGCGCAACAGGACGCTGTCGCCGCGCCGCGTGGTGGCGGCCTCTCGCAGCTGCTGCAAGGCGCTCGCGCCGGCTTCGTCGCTGACGTAGCGGCTCACGAGCCCCAGCGTGTAACCGATCTCCTCGGACAGCAGGCGCTTGCGCCGCTCGTAAGGATCGATCACCTCGGCTTCCAGCCCGAACCGGCACGCGAGAAAGCGGTTGTAGCCATAGACGCGGTACACGTCGGCGGAAGGCTCGAGCGGCCTATCCTCCGAAAGGTAGCGCGCCAAGGCGCGCGCATACTCAGCGAGGGCCGCGGAACGCTCCAGCGTCAGCGGGGTGTCGCACACCCGCACTTCGATTGTGCCGTACTCCGGCTTGGGGCGGATGTCCCAGTAGAAGTCCTTCATGCTCTCCACCACCTGCAGCTGCCGCATGTGATCGAAGTATTCGGTGAAGGCCGCCCAATCCGGCAGGAACGGAATATGACCGGCGAGAGGAAAGGCGCTCACGCTGTTCAGGCGCGAGGACGCGAACGCGGTATCGGCGCCCTGAAAGAAGGGAGAAGACGCGGACAACGCGATGAAGTGCGGGATGTAGCGGGAGAACAGGTGGATCAACCAGACGGCGTCGTCGCCGCTGTCGCACCCGATGTGCACGTGCTGCCCGAAAACGGTGAACTGCTTGGCCAGGTAGCCGTACAGATCGTGGATATAGCGATAGCGAGGCGCGGAGAAGATGCGCTGATCCTGCCACTGCTGAAACGGATGAGTGCCTCCGCCGGCAACACCCAGATTGAGCCGCTGCGCCTGGCGCACCATGGCCTCACGGATTGCAGTCAGCTCGCTCAGCACGCCCGCGTAACCGTTCTGGATGCTAGTCGACACCTCGATCATGGCTTCGGTGATCTCGGGCTTGATCTCGCCGGGATGAGGCACTTTGTCGAGCAGCGCCAGCAGATCGCCTGCAGCGCCGACGAGGTCGCAATCGCGGCTGTTGAGCACCTGCAGCTCGAGCTCTACGCCCAGCGTGTAGCGGTCGGAAGTTTTGAAGGGCAGCGACGACGCCATGCGATGTGTCGGCTCAGGATGTCAACGCCAACCTGCGTCCGCACGCGCCTCGCCGGCAGCCCGCAGCGCAAGCTGGGTGGCGAGCGGCGCGGTCAGCTCCAGAATCAGCACTGCGCCCAGCACAACGGAGGCCACGCGGTCGCCGAATTGAGGATAGTAGCGGGCAGTTGCGTCCACCATTGCCACTGCCGTGGCCGACATCGGCGTTAGCGTGAGGGCGAGCAGACCGGCTTTGCGCGTTGACAGGCCGGAGGGGCCCGAGAAGATCATCACTCCCAGCAGCTTGCCTGCAAGCCTTACCAGAACGTAGGCCAACGCCATCTCAGCGCCTGCAGCAAGTTCGCTCAGCGTCACCGCTGCGCCGGTGAGCACGAACAGGACGACGAAGAGAACCTGTGCGCTGGGGCCGAACTCCACCGGCAGCAGGTGCCGAGCCCGATCGCGGTTGCGCGCCATGACGCCCAGAGCAAGCAAGGAGACCAGCATAGAGAGCTGCAGCGCTTTCGCGATTTCCACGGTAAGCAGCACCATGGCGACCAGCGCGATGAACTGCAGCTCCTCGCGCTTGCCGAGCCAGCGCGCGAGCAGCACCAGGGCGACACTGGTCGCGTAGCCGAGCAAGATTGAGCCTAGCAGCAGATACAGAGGCTGCAAGAGCAAGGTTGTGACCCCTGGCCGGTATTGGAGATGCAGGGGTGCGAGCAGCATGGTCACCGTCACCACCGCAACCACATTGTTCAGCGCAGTCAGGTTCACCGCACGATCGGTGAGCGGCCCGTCCGCACGCTGGTCGTGAATGACGACTAGCAATACCGAAGCACCGGTGGCTACGCCGATAGCCGCCGCGATGGCGGCATGCAGCAATGGCATGCGCAGCGCAGCGAGCAACAGCCACACGAGCGAGAACGACAGCACGATCTCTGCCAGGCTGCTCGCCAGCAGCCAGCGGTTATGTCGGAACCATTGCCACTCCAGCCGGGAGCCGAGCTCGAACAGGATCAGCCCGAGCGCAATATCGAGCAGCAGCCGGGCCGCTTCCAACATGCCGCTGTCGAGCAGGCCAAACGTGCCCGGCCCCAGCAGCACGCCGGCCAGCACGTACCCGCTGATGCGCGGCAGCAGCAGCACGCGGCGGAACAGTTCTCCGGTCCCAAGGCCGGCCAGCAGAATCAGCGCGATGACGCTGACGTCCCCCAGCGCGAATGGAAAGCGCGGCAGAAAGCTCAGGTCCATGATCGCCCCAGGGCGGCGTCGGGTACGAGCAAAGAGCGCGACGCGCTAGCCGCCCACGACGATGACGTGCACGCGATACGGCCCATGGATACCAAGCACCAGTGTCATCTCGATGTCCGCGATGCGGGATGGCCCAGATACAAAGGTCACCTGGCGCGGCAGAGCACCACGCTCGTTTCGAAGCAGGTCCCATCCGTCCTCAATCGAGCGCACGATGCGCGCCGCTGGCACGACTGCGATATGCGTTTCGGGCAGCAAGCTTGTGGTCGCGTAGCTGTCGGGGCCGGACAGAAGCATGAGCGTCCCGGTCTCCGCGATGGCACAGAAGACACCGCTGATGCCGACTGCGTCCTCGCCCGTCGCTGGCCGCGCTTCCACCTGCAACCCGGCAGCCGCCCACTCCAAGCGCGAGAACTCGGGCCAGCACACGCACGCCAGCGGCAGCGCGTTCTCCCCCAGATAGCGAGCGACGGCACCCGGCACCTGTTCGAGCCGTGCGATCCCCTCCACGGTGCTGGACAGAGAAAAGCAGCGTTCCCTGAAGCGCGGCACGCGCTCCCAGTCCCTCGCAGGTGAGGGTCCACGCGGGTGATTATCCAAGCGGTCGCGGACGGCGGCCGCGCTCTCGCTCTGCGCCGTCGCGCTGCCGCGGTCGAGCGCAAGCCGAATCCGCGCCAGGATCCTGTCTCTGGTGTTCATGCCAAGCTGTTGGTGGCAGCAGCGCGACGCGTCCCCGCGCGCCACAGGTACACGTAGGGGCTCACCGGCGATGACGGTAGAGCTCGCGGAAGGTCTTGCCCGACGGCGCCGGCATGTCGCGATGGCGGCTCCAGGCCGCACCACCGGGAAGCTTGTGTATGAGCCGCTTTGATCCGCCTGCCCAGCGTCCGATCCTGGCCAGCATACCCGTGATCCACGCGTATGCCGCGGGGCGTAACGCAGCCCACGCCCAGAGCTTGAGCGTGAGGCGCTCGGGCCAGGGCCGCAAACCGCGTTCGACTTGTTGCTCGCGCAGTTTGCGCATGAGATCGGGGAGCGGGATCTTGACCGGGCACACGACCCCGCACTGATTGCACAGGGTAGCGGCGTTCGGCAGGTCGAGCGCGTTGTCCAGGCCGACGTAGGCGGGTGTGAGCACTGCGCCGATCGGTCCGGGATACACCCAGCCATACGCGTGACCGCCCACGCTTTGATAGACCGGACAGTGATTCATGCAGGCCCCGCAACGGATGCAACGCAACGCGGCGCGCAGATCCGAGGCGAGCACGCGCGTCCGGCCGGCATCCACGATGATGATATGGAATTCATCCGGACCGTCCTTGTCGCCCGCCTGCTTCGGCCCGGTAGTAAAGGTGAGGTAATTGCTGATCGGCTGCCCGGTCGCCGACCGGGTCAGCAGCCGGAGAATGAAGGCCACGTCTTCTAGCGTAGCCAGCACTTTCTCGATCCCGGCAATCGCGACGTGCACGCGGGGCAGGGTTGTCGTCATCCGGCCGTTGCCCTCGTTGGTGACGATCATGCTGGTGCCGGTCTCGGCCACCAAGAAGTTGGCACCCGTAATGCCCATGTCGGCGGTCAGGAAGTGCGGACGCAGCACCATTCGCGCCTCGCGCGTCATCTCGCCGATGTCGGTCTTGCGTGGCAGCTTGTGCTTCTGCTGGAACAGGTCGGCGACTTCTTCAGCGGTGCGATGGACAGCGGGAGCGATGATGTGCGAAGGGGTCTCGCGCGCTTCCTGGATGATGTATTCACCGAGATCGGTCTCTCGTACCTCGATACCGGCCGCCTCGAGATAGTGGTTGAGTCCGGTCTCCTCTCCGAGCATCGATTTGGATTTGATGATCTTGCGCACTGCGTTGCGGCGCGCGATCTCAAGCACCAGCTGGTTGACTTCGTCACCCGTTTCAGCCCAGTGCACCTGTGCGCCGCGCGCGCAAGCATTGAGCTCGAACCGCTCCAGCAGATGATCGAGATGCGCGAGAGCAAAGTCGCGGGCGCTCTTTGCCGCCTCACGGATCTGCTCGAGGTTTTCCAACTCCAGTAGCGACCGGGCGCGTCCGCTCACCATGCGTGCGCGCAGGTTGCCGAGCGCCTTGCGCAGCTGCGGGTTGGCCAGCGCTTCCGCGGCTTTGCGCTTGAACTGTTGCGAAGTGACCTGCATGACCTGCTGTTGAAGCCGATCCTCGCTCTCGCAAATCAGCGCTGGCGCCCGGACGGCACCGGCGAAAGGTCACATTCTAGCTCGGATCGTTGGTCACTCCGGCCAGGATCTCCGCAAAGTGCAGGACTTTGGTATTAGCGTCACCACCACGCCGCAACCGCCCTTCGATGCTGAGCATGCAGCCGACATCGGCGAGCACGACGGCGTCGGCACCCGTGGCGACGATGTCAGCGCACTTTTCATCGGTGATGCGTGCCGAGATGTCGCCGAACTTGACTGCGAAAGTGCCACCGAATCCGCAGCACTGCTCCGGGTTGGCCATCTCCTTAAGCGTGAGGCCGGGGATTTTGGCGAGAAGTTCGCGTGGTTGACTTTTGACGCCGAGTTCGCGCAGCCCGGAGCAGCAGTCGTGGTAGGTGACCGTGCCGTGAAACTGTCCCGGCACCCGCTGCACAGCGAGCACATTCACCAGGAAATCGGACAGCTCCCAAACGTTCTCGACCAGGTGCTGAAGCTTGGGTCGGAGCTCGGGAGACTCTTCCAGCAGCTCAAGATAGTGGATCTTGATCATCCCGCCGCACGAGCCCGAAGGCACTACGACGCAGTCGCAGTCGGAGAATTCGCGCAGCACCTTGCGCGCCAGCGCCTGTGCTGAGCGACGGTCGCCCGAGTTGTAGGCCGGTTGTCCGCAACAGGTTTGCGTCGTGGGAACTACGACCTCGCAGCCGGCGTTCTCGAGGAGCTTCAAGGCGCTCAACCCGACGCTCGGACGCATCAGATCGACCAAACAGGTGACGAAGAGACCGACGCGCATGCGGCGCTTCACGACTCTTGCCGAAAAACCGGCTGAGGGTTGGGCAGCGGAACGCCCAAGGTCCTCCCGGGCGTGGCGACCGCGGGATGATACCACCCGCACGCGCTTCGAATCACAACCGCCGCGTCGTCGCCGCGGAGCTCAGCGCCGCGAACGGCGCTCACCAAATGGGCTTGTGAGTGTGGGCGGCTGGGTTGGTCGGGGAGGACAGACCTTCGAGCCAGCGCTTGATGCGATTGGCATCACCGACGCGAGACAGCTTGCCCCACGAATCGAGCAGCACAATGATGACTGGCTTCGCCGCGATGGTGGTCTGCATGACGAGGCAGCGGCCGGCCTCGCTGATGTAACCGGTCTTGGACAGACCGATATCCCACTGATGGCTGCGCACCAAACCGTTCGAGTTGCGGAAGGCAACGACACGGTGATAGCGCCGTCCGCTGAGCGCGATACGGTGCGAGTCGCTGGTCGTGAATTCGCGGATCAACGGGTACTGGTAGCCCGCGTTGACCATGATCGCCAGGTCCTGTGCAGTGGAAACATTGCGGGGATTGAGGCCGGTTGCGTCGAGAAAACGGGTGTCGTGCATGCCCAGCTCCCTGGCCTTCTGGTTCATGGCAGGCACGAAGGCCTGCAGGCCGCCAGGTGACGTACGCGCCAGAGCCGCCGCCGCTCGATTCTCAGACGCCATCAGGGCGAGCTTGAGCAATTCGTGCCGGCTCAAAGTCATTCCCACCTTGAGTCGCGAGCGCGTTCCCTTGAGAGTATCGACGTCGGCCGGCTCTATCGTGATGGGCTCGTCTAGTGGAAGCCCAGAATCGAGCACGACCATTGCCGTCATGAGCTTGGTGATCGATGCGATGGGCATGACCGCATCGGTGTTCTTGGCGTACAGCAGCTGACCCTCGCCGAGTTCGAGAACGAGAGCAGCGGCCGAACGGAGCTTCAGGTCGCGCTGGCGCGCGGCAACTGAGCTGTCCGGCTCGGCAAAGCTGAGGCTTGGAGCGACTCCGGCAGGCGCACTCGGCGCGGGGAAAGGCAATTCGAGCGACTCCTCGGGCGTCTGTGACAAGGGCACAATGGAAACAGCCGATGGGTCAGGCTGATCCGCCCCAAACGCAGACTGCGCTGCGATGAGCAGCAGGGTCAAGGTCACATTTCTGAGAGTGGCACGCATGGTCCTTATTGCTGCTTTTGTCTTTCTCTTGGTTTTATCGTTGTCTTTTGGAGGCGTGCCGGCTGGCAACACGGTGCCGAACACTTCCCCGCTTTAAATTTCATCTTTTGTTAACGACAGCCAATGCGTGAACCTAAGCACGACACATGCCATGCTCGCGTCGCCCGCACGGCCGAAAAGCTAACAAAAATCGATGGTTAAGGCAATACGTTCTGCACTGACGCGAGTCCACCGCGCTCCCCGTGCCGTAACGGAAACGGAGCAGCTTGTAAGCTGGAAGTCGTGCTGTGCGTTTACGGGATCGAGCAACGAAAAAAAGGCCGACGAGGGGGCGTCGGCCTGTCGGAGAGGGGACTCCGATGAGGTCGGCAGCTTAGCGCTGCATTCTTACGTGAGCCTTACCCACTCGATCGAGGAGATCTATGCGCATTCTGGTGGTGGAAGACGACTCGGTGTTGCGCGATGGCCTTAGCCGTTCATTGCGCAGCGCTGGTTACGCAGTTGACATGGCCCAAGACGGAAAGCTCGCCGACGATCTGTTATCGGTGCATGCCTTCGACTTGGTGGTTCTGGATTTAGGACTGCCGGGACTCGATGGACTGGAGGTCCTGCGGCGACTACGCCGGCGAGCTTCCGGCGTACCAGTCCTGATCTTGACCGCAAGGGACGCGGTGGAGGACCGCGTCGCAGGGCTCGACCTTGGGGCAGACGATTATCTCGTTAAGCCGTTCAACCTGGCGGAACTGGAGGCGCGGGTCCGCGCACTGGTGCGCCGCGCACAGTCCGCGAGCACCGCACGCATCACGCACGGGGCGTTGACGTTGGATACAACTGCCCGCCGGGCTTTTGTTGACGGCGAAGCTCTGGACCTATCGGCGCGCGAGGTGGCGCTGCTCGAGGCGCTGCTCCTGAGCAGCGGACGCGTAGTGAGCAAAGATCAGCTCGCCGATCGCCTGTATGGCGTCAGCGATGAGGTCGGCCCCAACGCGATCGAGGTCTTTGTCCACCGCCTGCGGCGAAAAATCGAACCCGCCGGCGTGCTGATCCGGACCATTCGGGGGCTAGGGTATCTGGTGGAGAAGCCAAGCGTCGAAAAATCGAGCCATGCTTGAGGCGTCGAACCGAGCTCGCAGCAGACCTCGGGCAACGGCGTGACGCAGCGCAGTGGGGTTTGGTCGCTGCGCCAGCGGCTGCTGGCATGGCTGTTAGCGCCCCTCGTGCTGTGGTCGCTCGGGAGCTCGGGACTCGCCTATCTTCTCGCTCTGCACTTCACGACGCGGGCCTACGATCGGTCCCTGCATGCGTCTATCCGGGACATTGAGCGCCAGTTGACGGTAGTCGATGGGCAGCCCACCATCGATCTGCCTCGCGCGGCGATTCAGATCCTGGAGTGGGACGAAGAGGATCGTGTCTACTATCGGGTGGCTACGGCATCGGGAAAGCACATCGCAGGAGATCCGACCCTGCCGGCGCCCAGGTTTCTGACTCCGGGCGCTACGCGCTACTACGAAGCCCAATTCGGCAGCGCAACGGTGCGAGTCGCGGCCTCTTTGGTGCCTTTGCCCGGCGCCCGTGAAGAAGTGCTCGTAGCGGCCGCCGAGTCAACCGACGCGCGGCGCTTCATTGCCCGTGAAATACTGCTCGCGACCCTGATTCCCGAGGGGCTACTGGTCGTCCTCGCCGCCATCGGTGTTTGGTATGGCGTGGGCCGCGGCTTGTCCCCGCTCGACCGACTGCGCCTGGAGGTCGGCCGCCGCTCCGACCAGGATCTGAGCCCCGTGCAGGCGCAGCGCGTACCACGCGAAGTGCGACCTTTGGTTGATGCCATCAACGCACTTTTGTCGCGTCTGGATAGCGCGCTAGCTGCGCATCGCCGCTTTGTTGGTAATGCCGCGCATCAGTTGCGCACGCCACTCGCCGGGCTTCATACCCAGGCTGAGCTGGCGCTTCGTGAGAGTAACCCGCAGGCGGTCCGCCGATCGCTGGAGCAACTCCACGAAGCCGCGGGCAGGGCCGGCCACCTGGTCAATCAGCTGCTTTCGCTCGCCCGCCTGGAGCCCGGAAGCCGACGTTCGCCACAGATCGAGGCGCTGGATCTCACCGAGCTGGCACGTAACACGACGGCGCGCTGGGTGCCCCAGGCCTTGGCACGTGGCATCGATCTCGGCTTCGAGGGCGCTCACCCTCAAGCACACGTGCGGGCGAACCGGATTCTGCTCGAAGAGCTGTTGGGAAACCTGATCGACAATGCGATCCGCTACACCCCGACCGGAGGGGAGGCCACGGTGCGCGTGGAGCTCAATGCTGACGCGGCCGTGCTCAGAGTAGAAGACACTGGGCCGGGCATTCCCGAAGAAGAGCGTGCAAACGTGCTGGAGCGTTTTCACCGCGGTAGCGCGGCGCTACAGAGTTCGGGAAGCGGTCTTGGGCTAGCGATCGTTCGCGAGATCGCCGCCACGCACGGCGCTGACGTGCGTCTCGAAGTGGGCGGCGCCGGTCGCGGCACACGCGTAAGCGTTGCCTTCCCCGTGGCGCAGCCGTAGGCCAACACTCACGTCGGAGTGTCGCCGCCCCGTTCGCCTCAGGCAAATACCAGGTGCCGCGCCCCTCGAACCAGTAGAGGAGCTGCCAACTTCTGGATCGTTCGGTTGAGTCGCAGCGGCTGCAGTACCATGTGCACCGCCATGCGGTACGGGTAATGGGGACGCAGCCGCTCTCGCACCTGCTGCATGAACGCCGCGAAATGCTCGTCGCGGAATGTCTGGCCGGGATGCCGGGTGAGCCAGGCGTGCTTGAAGGCGACGTACGCATCTTCTTGCTCGGCCTCAGTGAAACGCTTGTACAACGCGCGCAGAACGCTCAACCTGCCGACTCGCTCCTCTGCCTGGTAAGCTTGATAGAAGCTTCGAAAGTAGTTGTAGTGTCGCACTTCATCGCGGCGGATCAGGCCGGCAAGCCTTTTGAGCACGGGCTCGCACGCGCAAGCATGCACCGTCGTGTAGAACGTCGCCGTTCCAGTTTCTACGACACACCGCGCTGCCATTTCCAGCGTCCGGCTGTCTTCCAGCTGTTCCATCGTGCATAGTCGAGAGTATTCCTCCAAGAACCCGGCATAGCCCTGCTCCCAGGCGAGGTCGGGCCAAACCGCCTCCACGTAGGCGCGCAGTGCGCGGCCATGTTGGAGCTCCTCTAGTTGCCAGCGTTTGGCTAACCAGTCTCGCGCCACGGGATCGGGAAAGTGATGCACCAAGTTGTTTGTGTAGACGTCAGCCGCTGTCTCGATAAAGGACGCACCGGCAACCAAATAATAGGTAAACGAGTCGTCGCGCACTGACTCGTGTTCGATGCGACTCAGATCGAGATCGGCCATCGTCCAGTGCGGCGCGTCGGTCAGACCTCCTGGGCTGATATCCGCTGTCATGCGTCCAATCCTCCTGGTTCACGATGAGTGCGTGACATCCGGTCGATCAAAGCTACGAACCGCGAATGACTAACCTTCCAGAGAAGTGAGCGAAGCAAGCTCAAGGTCAACCCGCATCCGCTCTTCCTCACGCTGTTGCAGCGCCCACATTCGAGCGTAAGTTCCGGACAGCTCCAATAGCGCGCGGTGTGTGCCACGCTCCACGATCCGGCCGTGGTCCATGACCAGGATCTGGTCTGCATCGACGATCGTCGAGAGGCGATGTGCGATGACGAGCGTAGTCCGCTCGCGGGCTATGTGAGCCAGCTCGGCTTGGATCGCCTTCTCGGAGTGAGAGTCTAACGCCGAAGTGGCCTCGTCAAACACAAAGATCTTCGGATCTTTCAGGATGGCGCGGGCAATGGCCACCCGCTGTTTTTCGCCGCCAGACAGCTTCAACCCGCGCTCGCCCACCATCGTGTCGTATCCCTGAGGCAGACTCTGGACGAAGCCATGGATATGGGCCGCGCGCGCTGCTTGGAACACCTGTTCGCGCGAGGCCTGCGGTCGTCCATACTGGATATTGTAGAACACCGTATCGTTGAACAGGACCGTGTCCTGAGGAACGATGCCGAGGGCAGCCCGCAGACTCGCCTGAGCGACAGCCCGCACGTCTTGCCCGTTGATCGTGATGCGCCCGCTGTTCACATCGTAGAACCGGAATAGAAGTCTCGCTAGGGTGGATTTGCCGGAGCCGCTGGAGCCCACCACCGCCACGGTTCTGCCCGCCGGAATTTCAAAGCTCACGTCGTACAAGATTTGCCGCTGCGGGTCGTAGCCGAAGCTCACGTGCTCGAAGCGTACCGGCGCGGCGCCGGCCACCAAAACCGGCGCACCCACCCGGTCCTCCACCTCCCGGCCTTCCCGCATCAGGCGGAACATCTTGTCCATATCCGCCAGCGATTGCTTGATCTCACGGTAGACCATGCCCAGGAAATTGAGCGGGATGTAAAGCTGGATCAGCAGGCCGTTGACGAGGACGAGGTCGCCGAGCGTGAGCGTCTTCGTGACCACGCCCTGCGCCGCGAGCATCATCAGCAGCGTCACTGCGATCGCGATGATCAGGCTCTGGCCGATGTTCAGTATCCCGAGCGACATCTCGTTGCGCACTGCGGCGGACTCGTACTTGCGCAGGTTCTCGTCGTAGCGGCGGGCTTCGTACTCCTCGTTGTTGAAGTACTTGACCG
>Ga0307472_100000912_pt1 | contig 11157 bp, 10 predicted proteins | sample atmos_gasesAM5C__2_FD_204582 | JGI IMG/M metagenome (GOLD analysis project Ga0307472, IMG submission 204582) | Hardwood forest soil microbial communities from Morgan-Monroe State Forest, Indiana, United States - atmos_gasesAM5C_05 | ecosystem: Environmental > Terrestrial > Soil > Temperate... | reverse complement strand
CGCGAGCGCGCCTCTCACGCGACCTCCAGCGTGACGGTCTGCACGATGTTGTCGTGGTAGCCGGCAGGGTTGGGTGTGAGCTTCTCGGGTTGCATGGCGCCGTCGCGGCTGCGCGCCCGCACCGCCACGACCAGCGCTCCGGGCTTCGAGGTATCGAGCCGATGGCGGAACTCGCGCCAGGCGAAGCGTCCGAGCTCGCGCCCGAGCTCGGCCGCCTGCCAGCTCTGGCGGCCGTCGGTCGAGATCTCGACGGCGGCGATCCCCGCGCCCCCGTCCCAGGCCTTGCCCGCGAGCTCGACCCTGCCGCCGTGCTTCAGTTGCGCGCCCGAGACGTGGCTCGTGATGAGCGAGTTCACCAGGATCTCGGTGATCGGGGTCGTCTCGGGCGTCTCCTGGGTCTTGAAGCGTGCGCCGGGGAAGACCCCGGTCGGGATGCGGTAGGCGCCCTTCACCCAGAAGCCGTCGAATGGCGCGGTGTCGACGCGGATCTCCGTCAGGTGCTTCACCCAGTAGGTGCCGGTCCATCCGGCCACCACCAGCCGCGCCGGCGCTCCGTTCCAGTGCGGCAGCGGATGACCGTTCATCTCGAAGGCGATCAGCGTGTTCTCATCGAGCGCGCGCTCGATGGGAATGCTCTTGAGGAAGTCCGGCGTCGCGGGCAGCACGGGCGCATCGGCGCCGTTGAACACTACCTCGACGGCAGTGGCGGCGACCCCGGCCCGCTCGAGCACCTCACGCAGCCGCACGCCGCTCCACTCGGCATTGCCCATCGCGCCGTTGCCCCACTGCACGCCCGGCACGCGCGGACTGAACAGTCCCCGCCGGTTGCCCGAGCACTGGTTGACTGCGACGAGCGTGACGCGCCTGAAGTCGTGCTTGAGCTCCCGCAGCGTCAGAACGAGCGGCTTCTGCGCGCCGACGCCGCCGACCTTGAGGCGCCAGGTATCGACGTCGATCTGCGGTATCACCGGCAGGTGATAGCGCACGAAGAACGCGTCGTTCGCGGTGAACGCCGGCACCAGATCGGGCAGCGGGGTCTCGTAGTTCGGCGGCCGCCAGGCGCGGCGAATCAGCGGCTTCTTGCCGGGCAGTGCGCCGAGCTCCTCCGCGCCCGCGGTGGCATCGCCCGCGAGGGCGCGGCGTGTGGCGCCGCCAAGCAGCACGCCGCCGGCCGCGGCCAGCAGCAGATCACGCCGGCTTGGCATGCATCGTCACGAGCAGGGCTTGCCGTGATCCGGGCGTGCGCCCTGCGCCTTGGCCTGTGCCTCGGTCATGTAGGAGCCTGCCTTGGTCGTGCCATACCAGCGGTCCCCCTGGCAGTGATACACCTTGCTCGTGGTGTTGACCCACACCATGCCGGGCCCGCCGCCCGGAGCGGCCTGTGCCGCAGGCGCCGGTGCGGAAGCCTTGGCGGCCGGAGCGGCCGGAGCTGCGGGTGCCGCGGGCGTCGGGGAAACCGCTGGCGCGGCCGGAGCCGCAGGCGCAGCCGGCGCCGCGGGCGCCGCAGCAGCGGCCGAGGCCGACTTATTGATTCCGCCATGACCGCTACAGGCGCCGCGCCCGCCGTGCGGCGAGGTGGTGCCGTCCTTGCAGGTCACCGGTCCGCCCGAAGCGGTGGAGGCGGAGGCTGCAGCGGGCGCTGCCGCCGGTGCCGCCGCGACGGCGGCGGGTGCCGCGCTTGCGGTGGACCCGGCCGAGGCCGACTTGTCGATGCCGCCGTGACCGCTGCAGGCGCCGCGCCCGCCGTGCGGCGAGCTGGTGCCGTCCTTGCATTTCACCGGGGTGCTGGCGGCTGGAGCCGCGGTGCCCTGCGCAAGAGTCATCGCCGGCGCCGCGGCGAGTGCGGTTGCGCACAGCGCGCCGCAAATGAGGGTGTTGAGTCTCATGAGGTTCATGTGTCGCTCCCCTGAGTGACCGCCCATTCGGGCAGCGGGCAGAATACCCCAATCGTCTCCGGCTAGGTACGCTACCGCCATGAGATGGGTTATGGGAGTGACGAGCCTCTGCCTGCTGGCGCTGGCCGCGGCGCCCACGCGCGCCGCGTGGGTCGACCGCACCGAAGCGATCATGGGCACGCGGGTCTACGTGCAGCTCTGGGCCGATGACGCCGAAAAGGGCAACACGGCGATCGAGGCGGTAATGGAGGAGATGCGCCGGATCGATGCGCTCATGAGCCACTACCGGCCCGACAGCCAGCTCTCGCGCATCAACCAGCGCGCGGCCCTCGAGCCGGTGCAGGTCGATCCGGAACTTTTCGACCTGATCAGGCAGTCGACGCATTTCTCGGAGATCACACTCGGAGCGTTCGACATCACCTACGCGAGTGTCGGATACCTTTATAACTATCCGCTCCACGTCCATCCGACCGAGGAGCAGATCAGGGCGGCGCTGCCGGCGGTCAACTGGCGGAACCTGCAGTTCGACGCGGCCCGTCGCACCATCCGCTTCGGCCGCCCCGGGATGCGCATCGATCTCGGCGGGATCGCCAAGGGATACGCGGTCGACCGCGGGGTCGCGATCCTCAAGGCGCGCGGAATCCAGCATGCGATCGTGACTGCCGGGGGCGACAGCCGCCTCCTCGGCGACCGTCTCGGCCGTCCGTGGCTGGTGTCGATCGCCCATCCCGACGAGCCGCACAACCCGGACAAAGTAGTGACGCGAATCCCGCTGTCCGACAGCGCAGTCTCGACCTCGGGCGACTACGAGCGGTACTTCGACGAAAACGGCGTGCGCTACCACCACATCATCGATCCGCATACCGGACACTCGGCGAACAAGGTCCGCAGCGCCACCATCATCGGCCCGACCGCCACCGAGACCGACGGCCTGTCCAAGACCGCGTTCGTCCTGGGTCCCGAAAAGACGCTCGAGATCATCAACCGCATGCCGGACTTCGATGCGGTCTTCGTGACGCCGTCGGGCCGGATGCTCTACTCGAACGGGCTGCGGCCGCCCAAGCCGCGCCCTCCCGGGCCTCCCCCTGCTCCGGGCGCCACCTCGACACCCCCGTCCGCGCACTGACCGGGGCGGCGGCGGGGAGCTCGCGTCCTGCCGTTACTGCGCCGGGCCTCCGTGCCCGAGTCTGAGTAACGCATCCACTTCGACCTCCGCGGCGAGCCAGTCCTCGGTCTCATGACCTGGCGCGAACCCGCGCCGCTCGGCGCGCAGGTACGCGGCTTCCGCGATCATCGCGCGGCGGTCTTCGGCGGAGACGGCGGCGCGCTGCGGTGCTGTTGCTTTAGCAGCCCGCGGCGCTTTCGGTTGCGCGCTGCGCGGGCGCGTGTCTCCCGTTGCGGGAACTTCATTGCTTCGGCGCGTGGCCATCGGCTCCTCCTTTGCGTAAGGCCCCCTCCGGGAGTGACTTTGCGACGGCAGCTCCCGCGCGCGCAAGACCTGAAAGGCAGGAGCTAAGAAGAAAAGTGGAGAAGTGACGGGTGCGCGACGGTGTCCGCTGCCTATCCGCTCGCTGTTCGCTCCCCCGGGCGGACACCTCGTCGGGCGCACTGATCGCGCGCCGACGGGCGCAGCGAAACCACAAGATTCCCTGCGCATACAGGCGCTTGGCGGCTTGGGCGTCACGCTTTGCCGCGAGATCGTCGAGGCGCACGGCGGGCGGCTCTCCCTCGCAAACCGCGTGGGGGGCGGCGCGCTGGTGACGGTGTGGCTGCCGTGAGCTTCAGGCCCTCGAGATACTTGCGGAAGCCGGCGCCGAGCTCGGTGTGTCCTAGCGCGTACTCGACGGTGGCCTGCAGATATCCGAGCTTGCTGCCGCAGTCGTAGCGCTTGCCGCTGAAGCGGTAGGCATACACGGCCTCCTCGCGCATCAGGGCCGCGATGCCGTCGGTGAGCTGGATCTCCCCGCCCGCTCCCTGGCCGAGCTTCTCCAGGTGCTCGAAGATCGCCGGCGCCAGCACGTAGCGGCCGACCACGGCGAGATTCGACGGGGCATCGGCGGGCTTGGGTTTCTCGACGATGCTGCGCACGCGGCTCGTCACCGCCTTGTCGGCCTCGACGGCCACGATGCCGTATTTTTCCGTGTCGCGGCGCGCCACCGCCTCGACTCCGAGGACGCTGGCGCGCTTGGCCTCGTAGACGCGCGCCATCTGCGCGAGACAGGCGACCTCGCTCTTGATGAGGTCGTCCGCCAGGTGCACGAAGAACGGCTCGGCCCCGACCGCCGGCTGGGCGCACAGCACCGCGTGGCCGAGACCCAGGGGCGCCGGCTGGCGGATGTAGATACAGGAAGCGTAGGACGGCAAAACGCTGCGCAGCTGCTTGAGCAGGTCGCTCTTGCCCTGGCTCTGCAGCATTTTCTCGAGCTCCTGGTCGGAATCGAAGTGATCCTCGATGGCGCGCTTGGAAGCGCCGGTGATGAACACCAGGCGGCGAGCGCCGGCGGCGAGCGCCTCTTCCACCGCGTACTGGATCAGCGGCTTGTCGACCACCGGGAGCATTTCCTTGGGGCTCGCCTTGGTGGCGGGCAGGAAGCGCGTGCCACGGCCGGCCACCGGAAACACCGCCGTGCGGATCACCGGCCTCGAGACGGTCATTGAGGGTCTCTCCTTACGTAGGGCGCGCGCTCTGATCGGCGCGCTCCGCCCACTTGAAGACCGCCGGCCGCAGGCTGTCCCACGAGCGGCATTTCGGGCAGTGCCAGTACCAGCCGACGCTGTTGAGTCCGCAGTCCTCGCACTGATAGCGCCCGCCGGCATCCCCGATGCGCGTCAGCAGGGCGCTGAGCGAGGTGGCGTCCGCCACCGACTGCACGCCGGGCCCGAGCGCGGCGGCGATCCCCGGCAGACGTGCCACCTCACTCGCCGGCACCGCGGTCGCCAGCAGCCAGGCGAGCTGCCGCGGTGTGACGCGACCGCTCTGCCGCAGGCGATTGCCGAGCTCCTGCAGCACGTCACCGCCCCCGGTGCCGCTCGCGATGCGCAGCACCGCCGGGATGATCTCGAGGGCAAGTCCCGGTGACATCTCGAGCGCCCCCAGGTAGAGCATCAGCGCCCCGTCGGCGTCGCCCTCGCCCTCGGCGATGCGAGCCGTGAGGATGTCGGCCCGCGGCAGCTCCGCCTGGTGAGTGCGCGCCTGGCGCAGCAGGGTGCGCGCCCGCTCGGGGTCTCCCTGCAGCAGCGCGTGCTCGGCGAGCTCGCACAGGTAGTGCGCAGCCTCCCGCCGGCGCTCCTGCTGCACGGCCGCGGGTAGCGCGTGAAAGATCTTCAGCGCCTTGGCCCAGTCGCCCTGGGACTCATAGATGCGCACCAGGTGATCGAGGGCGGCGTTGCGGTACTCGCGCGAGGCGGCGAGCTCCTCGAGCACCTGCTCGGCCCGGTCCATGAGGCCGGCGGAGAGGTAATCGAGCGCCAGGGCGAAGGCCGCCTTGTCGCTGACGCTGTCGGCGCCGTGCTCGCGCAGCCGCGAGTGGATCGCGATGGCGCGCTCGACCTCGCCGCGCCGGCGGAACAGGCTCCCGAGAGCGAACTGGATTTCTGCGGCATCGCCGTCGGCTTCAGCCATGCGCGCGAAGATCTCGGCGGCGTGGTCGAAGCGGTCGTTGATCAGGTGATCGAGGCCCTCGTAGTAATCGCGCGGCAGCCGCACGGTGCGCGCCGCGCCGTTGCGGCGCCCGAGAAAGTACGTGGCGAGACCCACCAGGACGAAGGCCAGCGCCAGAAAGACCGGAGGCAGCTCAAACACGGCGCTGACGATAACAGGTCCGTGCAGCGGGGGATAACCGCGTCCGGGCGAGCCCTCGGGTCAGTCGCGGATCGGGCGGTCGGCGCCGTCGTTGACGCGCTCGCGCAGGTCCTTGCCGGGCTTGAAGTGCGGGACGTGCTTGCCCGAGAGCGCCACCGCCTCGCCGGTCTTGGGATTGCGCCCCTGACGCGGCGGGCGGAAGTGCAGCGAGAAGCTGCCGAAGCCGCGGATCTCGATGCGCTCTCCCTGCGAGAGCGCATCGCTCATGATCTCGAGGATCTGCTTCAGCGCCAGCTCGACGTCCTTGGCGGGCAGGTGCTTCTGCTTGGCGGTGATGATCTCGATGAGCTCGGACTTCGTCATGGGTCTTCAGCTGTTGGGCTCGCCGCCCGAGCCGATGTGCTCCTTGAGCAGGTCGCCGAGAGTGGTGCCGCTCGGCGCCGTCTCGGAGCGGTAGCTCTGCACCGCCTCGGCCTCGTCGTGCGCCTCCTTCGCCTTGATCGACAGCGATATGGTGCGCGACTTGCGATCGACGCCGGTGAACTTGGCCTCGATCTCGTCCCCGACCTTGAGCACCGCGCGCGCGTCCTCGACGCGATCGCGGCCGAGCTCGGAAGCGCGCAGCTGGCCCTCGATGCCGTTCCCTAAGTCGATGACCGCGCCGCGGGCGTCGACTTCCTTCACCACGCCCCTGACGATCGTGCCCTTGGGGTTGTCGGCGATGTAGGCCGAGAACGGATCCTTGGCGAGCTGCTTGATGCCGAGCGAGATGCGCTCGCGCTCCGGGTCGATCGACAGCACCATGGCCTCGATCTGCTGGCCCTTCTGGTAGTTGCGCACCGCCTCCTCGCCCGGCTGATCCCAGGAGATGTCCGAGAGGTGCACCAGGCCGTCGATGTTGCCCGGCAGACCGATGAAGATGCCGAAATCGGTGATCGACTTGATCTGGCCGGCCACCTTGTCGCCGCGGTTGTAGTTCTCGGCGAACTCCTTCCACGGGTTGGCCTGGCACTGCTTGAGTCCGAGCGATATGCGGCGGCGCTCCTCGTCGACGTCGAGCACCATGACTTCGACTTCCTGGCCGCTGTGCACCACCTTCGCCGGGTTGACGTTCTTGTTGGTCCAGTCCATCTCCGAGACGTGCACCAGGCCCTCGACGCCGTCCTCGATCTCGACGAACGCGCCGTAGTCGGCGATGTTGGTGACCTTGCCGAACACGCGGGTACCCGGCGGATAGCGGCGCGCGATGTTTTCCCAGGGATCGGCGCCGAGCTGCTTGAGCCCGAGGCTGACGCGCGAGCGCTCGCGATCGAACTTGAGGATCCGCACCTCGACCTCATCCCCGACCTTCACGACCTCCGAGGGGTGCTTGACGCGCTTCCACGCCATGTCGGTGATGTGCAGCAGGCCGTCGATGCCGCCGAGGTCGACGAACGCGCCGTAGTCGGTGAGGTTCTTCACCGCGCCACGCACCACCGCACCCTCCTGCAGGTTGTCGAGGAGCGCGGTGCGCTCGGCGGAGAATTCCTGCTCCACCACCGCGCGGCGTGAGACCACGACGTTATTACGCTTCTGATCGAGCTTGATCACCTTGAACTCGAGCGGCTTGCCCTCGAGGTACGAGGTGTCGCGTACCGGGCGCACGTCGACGAGCGAGCCCGGGAGGAACGCACGGACGTTCTCGATCTCGACCGTGAAGCCGCCCTTGACGCGCCCGGTGATGACGCCGGTGACGATCTCGGACTTGTTGAATGCCTCCTCGAGGCGCGTCCAGGTGCGCGCGCGCTTCGCCTTCTCGCGCGACAGGCGGGTCTCGCCGGTGCCGTCCTCGACCGAGTCGAGGGCGACCTCCACGTTGTCGCCGGCCTTGACCTCGACCTCACCGCGCTCGTTCTTGAACTGCTCGAGCGGGATGACGGCTTCGGACTTCAGCCCCACGTTGACGATGACGACGTCGGGGGTGACGTCCACCACGAGCCCGGTCAGGATCATGCCGGGGCGGATGCGCTGGTTGGCTAGACTTTGCTCGAAGAGCTGGGCAAAACTTTCTGACATACCTTCACTTTGCACGCTTCGCGTGCTGCCTCTGGACCCCATCCCTGAGAGCCAGGAAAACGTAACAGGCGCCCGCATCCGGCAGGCACCGACCTCACATAACCCTTAAGCGCGTGACTAAGGCGAGCGGCCTCGAGGCCACAGGCGGCGAGCGACCCCCAGTTCCAGCACCCTTGCGACGACCGCCTCGATGTTGAGACCGGTCGAGTCGAGCTGCTCTGCATCGGCTGCCGGACGCAACGGGGCGACCTGGCGGGTCTGATCCCTCAAGTCCCGCTCGGCTATCTCGCGCGAAAGGGCGGCAAGGCTAACATCCGACCCCTTGTCTTTCAACTGCTTATAGCGCCGGAGGGCCCTTTCCTCGGGCGTGGCCGTGAGGAATATCTTGAGGTCAGCCCAAGGGAAGACCACGGTACCCATATCCCGGCCGTCCGCAACGAGTCCGGGAGGCTCGGCGAAGGCTCTCTGGCGCGTAAGGAGCGCCGCGCGCACCTCCGCCCAGGCGGCCACCCGGGAGGCCCCCGCGCCGGCGGTCTCGGAGCGGATCTCGCCGCTCACGTCGCGCCCGTCGAGCCGTACCTGCTCCTGACCGGCCGCCGTCCAGCCGAATTCCACGCGCATGGCGCGCGCCAGCGCAGCGTGGCGGGCCACATCGTCCGGCGGCGCTCCCGCCTTTGCGCCTGCGAGTGCGACCAGACGGTAGAGCGCGCCGCTGTCGAGAAGGTGCCAGCCGGCATGGCGTGCGACCGCGCGGCTGATCGTGCCCTTGCCCGACCCGCTCGGGCCATCGATGGTGACGACGGGACAGGGAGAAGCAGACATCGCGTTCAAAGCGTACGTCAGAGCACTTCCAGCCCCAAGCCGGCCTGACGCGCCGTCTCGGCAAAGCCGGGGAACGAGGTCGCGACATTGGCGACGTCGAGGATCTCGATCGGCGCCGAGGCGCGCAGTGCCGCGACCGCAAACGCCATGGCGATTCGATGATCGCCGCGGCTGTCGATCGTGCCCCCGGTGAGCCCTTCGGCGCCGCGGATCCACAGCCCATCGGGCAGCAGCTGGTGCTCGACGCCGAGAGTGCCCAGGCCGGCCGCCATGGCCGCAAGGCGATCGCTCTCCTTCACCCGCAGCTCGAGCGCGCCGCGCACCAGGGTCTCCCCGGTCGCGCACGCGGCGGCGATGAAGAACACCGGAAACTCGTCGATCGAGAGCGGCACCTCGGACTCGGCGACCGTGATCCCGTGGAGCTCGCTGCGGCGGATCTCGAGGTCGGCGGCCGGCTCACCACCGGGGGAGACACCGTTCGGGCGTGCATATATGCGAATGTCCGCCCCCATGCGGCGCAGCAGGTCGATCAGCCCGGTGCGCGTCGGGTTCACGCCGACGTTGGTGAGTGTCAGGCTCGGGGAGGCTGCGAGGCAGGCGGCCACGATGAAGAAAGCCGCCGAGGAGAAATCCGCCGGCACCGCGATCGCGGTGCCCTTGAGATGCTGGCCGCCATCGAGCGAGATGCTGCGGCCCTCGTGCTCGAGCTCGACGCCGAAGGCGGCGAGCATGCGCTCGGTGTGATCGCGCGACGGCGCAGGCTCGGTGACCCGGGTGCGGCCGGCGGCGTAGAGCCCGGCGAGCAGCACCGCGGATTTCACCTGCGCGCTCGCGACCGGCAGGCTGTAGTGAATCGCGCGCAGGTGGGGCGTGCCCCGGATCTCGACCGGCGGCCGGCCGTCGCGGGTGCGGATCTGCGCGCCCATCATCGCGAGCGGCACCACCACGCGCTGCATCGGCCGGCGCATCAGCGACTCATCTCCGACGAGAGTGGAGTTGAAACTCTGTGGCGCGAGGAGCCCGGTGAAGAGCCGCATCGCCGTGCCGGCGTTGCCCAGGTCGAGCGCCGCGGCGCAGGCTCTCAGCCCCTGCGCGCCGACCCCGTGCACGCGCACCTCGGTCGGCTCGGGGCGCTCGATGCGCACGCCGAGAGCGGTGAGCGCGCGCGCGGTCGAGAGACAATCCTCCCCGTCGAGGAACCCGGTGATGTGGGTGTCGCCGTCGGCGATCGCGCCGAGCATGAGCGAGCGGTGCGAGATCGACTTGTCGCCCGGTACCGTCAGGGTTCCGGCGATGCGGCCTCGAGGCTGTACGCGGTAAGCCGGCGCACCGGCGGCGGCGTCAGCGCTCACTGCACCGCTCGCGGGTAGGAGCCGAGCACGCGGAAGAGCGAGGCGCGCTTCTTCAGCGCCGCGAGCGCCTTCTTCACGTGCTTCTCGTCCGCGTGCCCCTCGAAGTCGATGAAGAAGACGTAGTCCCATTTGCGCCGGTGCGAGGGGCGCGACTCGATACGCGTCAGGCTCACGCGGTGCCGGGCGAGCGGCTCGAGCAGCCGATAGAGCGCTCCGGGCGCATCGGTGTGTCCGACGGACACCAGGAGCGTCGTGCGGTCCGCGCCGCTCGGCGAGAAGAGCTTGCGCCCGAGCACCAGGAAGCGCGTGGTGTTGTCGGCGCGGTCCTCGATTTCGGCCGCCAGCACCGTGAGTCCGTAGACTTCCGCGGCGGTCTCCCCGGCGATGGCCGCGCTCCCCTTCTCGTCGCGCGCCCGCCGCGCTCCTTCGGCGTTGCTCGACACCGGCACCTGCTCGACTCCGGGCAGATGCTCGTCCAGCCACACGCGGCACTGGGCGAGCGACTGCGGGTGCGAGCACACGCGCTCGATGCGCGCCATCTCGCTCATCGCGCCCATGAGGTGATGGCGGATGCGCAGCTCCACCTCGCCGCAGATCTTCAAGGGCGAGGTGAGGAAGCGGTCGAGCGTGTGGTTGATCGTGCCCTCGGTGGAGTTTTCGATCGGCACCACGCCGAAGTCGGCATTCGCCGCCTCGACCTCGTGAAACACCTCGTCGATCGAGGCCAGCGGCAGCGAGCGTACCGAATGCCCGAAATGGTTGAGAACGGCCTGCTGGGTGAAGGTGCCCTCTGGACCGAGGAACGCCACCTTGAGCGGCTCCTGCTGCGCGAGGCACGCCGACATGATCTCGCGGAACAGGCGCAGCACCTCCTCGTCCCTGAGCGGCCCCTCGTTGCGCTCGCGCGCAGCACGCAGCACCTGTGCCTCGCGCTCGGGGCGGTAGAAGTCCACCGTGCGGCCGGTGGCGCCGCTCTTGGAGATGCCGACCCGCTGCGCGAGCTTCGCCCGCTCGCTGATCAGGCGGTGGATTCCGACGTCGACCGCATCGATGCGCGCGCGCATCTCCTCGAGGTCGGGCTTGGCCGCCGGTGCGGCGGCCCGGCGCGCCGGCGGGCGCGGCTTCTTCTTCATAGGATGCGCGCCGCCAGCACGCCCTCGATGGCGCGCAGCTCCTCGAGGAGCGCTTCACCGAGCGCGCCGTCGGCGTCGATGAGCGTGTAAGCGTACTC
>Ga0307472_100000911_pt1 | contig 11162 bp, 9 predicted proteins | sample atmos_gasesAM5C__2_FD_204582 | JGI IMG/M metagenome (GOLD analysis project Ga0307472, IMG submission 204582) | Hardwood forest soil microbial communities from Morgan-Monroe State Forest, Indiana, United States - atmos_gasesAM5C_05 | ecosystem: Environmental > Terrestrial > Soil > Temperate... | reverse complement strand
GCACCAGATTAATCACGCGGCACGTGCTGAAGGCACGTCCGAAGCAGCGCATCGTATCCGATCGTCAGCCCTTGCGCCGTGACGCACAGGCCGTCGATGCCCAACGCGCGGTTCGGCCCACGCGACCACTTGGCAATTTTCGTGAGCGTCAGTCCGCTTTCGATCGTCGGGTCCACGGCGAGAACCATGACTTTCTGGCCGCGGTGTTGCCAGGTCGAGATCCCCATTACGCCGCGCCACGGAATGAACTCTGCCGCAACGCGGGTATCGCGGATTCCCTCCGGCGTGATGGTGACGACCGGCCCGCGTGCGGTGAGAATCCTCCACAGCGCCACGCCGGTGCACAGGCCGAAGAATAGCGTCCCGGCATAGCCGACGAATTCCGTGAAGCTGCCGGGTGCGACGTCGCCAATCCAATGCAAAGCGATAGCGGCACAGCCAATCGTCATCACCACGCCGAGCACGAGCAGCCCCAGCATTCGCAGGGGCGACATTTCGATCTCGACAATGTCCGCAGGCGCCGTGGCCATGGTCTGGTTTCCCGGAGGAGGACCATACCGCGACGATCGATGGTGGCAACGGACCGCGCGGACGGCGCGTCTACGACCGCGAGGAAATCGGCCAGTCGGCGGGCGGGCGGCGCGAGGACTTGCGTTCGACGACGACGGCACGCGCAGCGCCGGCTCTGCCCGACGAGGCAATCATGCTGACGTTCCGGCGCCGCGCGCGGGCCTTCGTCACGGCAGCCATCGCCTCTTCGAGCGGGACGTCCATCAGCGAGGCGGCGATCTCGGCCTGCTCGCGCGCATTGCCGGACAATCCGGTTGCCGCAAAGATCGCCTCCTCAAGGGTCGGGGGATCCTGCCGCACACGCCGCATTCCGAACTTCGTCTTCCATGCCCTGTTCATGGTCTTCCCGTCCTACTGCCAATTGCAACGTCCACTGTGGTCCTCGATCGGGAGGCCCAGTCGGTCCATTATGCCTCAAATGGTGCGTTGCAGCAACACATTGTGCATCGCACTATTATTGCGCAGTGCCGTCGTTTCGCGCAGCGTTCGTGCGAGCGCCGCACGTCACGAGGCGAGATACTGGAGCGTGCGTCGTCCGGGCAGGAAAAAGTAGCCTCCGCCGCGCGTGTGCACGAAGGTCGGTAGGTTGGCGAGCCGCATCGGCCCGTCATGCGTCGGTACCGTGTATCCGCCGTGCCCTTGGTGATCGCCGATCAGCGGATCACGTTCGTTGGAGAGGCCCTGGAACGACGAGGCCTGCACCCAGGTCTGCTGCACGAACTCGAACTGCCGCTCGATGTCGCCGTTCAGGCACATGAAGAACAGTCCTTTGTTCTGACCTTGTTGCGGTGTGTAGAAGCGGCCGATGCGGATGATCCGGTGTCGATTGGTGATGTCAATCTGCTCGCGTGAGCCGGGAGTGAAGCTCTCGCGCGGATTGGCGCGTCGGATATGCGCCCCGAACGGGCAGCGCAGCCCTTGCGGATCCTCGGCGCCGAACAGAAAATCGTTGTCGGGTTCGAACGGCGGTTGGGCTTTGCCGCGCGCGCCCGCAGGTGCGCCGGATGATGGCGTCTCGCCGGGCGTCGATTGCCGTGCAGCAGGTCGCGGGTGCCGTTCGGCGCGGATGGCCGAGGCCGATGCCGGGATCTGCGCCACGTTCTGCGCCTGCAGCGCCGTGCCCCCGCCTGATCTGGCGAGCGGTCGCGCCGGAAGCGGCGCGTGTTCCGCCGGCCAGCGCGGATAGCGCACGAGCGGCGAGCCGTCGCGCCAGCGCCCGACGATCTTGGCGGCGATGAACTCTTCGGCCGGCATCGACATGCCCAGCGGGAATTGCGGCTTGAGGCGGTTTCCCTCATTGGTGCAATAGGCCCAGAACTCTTCGATGTTCTGCTCCAACTGTCGGATGACGAGAAAACTGCCGTTGCGGCCGAGGTCGCGTTCGGCATTGACGGTGTTGGTGGAGAAGTCTGGCGCGGGCTCCGCCGTCACCGGCAGCACGTTGGCGGGATCGTGGATCGCCGCCAGCGACGGGGTAGGCGGGATGTGGCCGCGATTGTCCGGATAGCCCAGGATGAACTCGCCGGCTTCGACCAGGTGGATCGGATCGGCGCCGCGCAACGCCTTGTAGGTGCCGCGGATCATCGGCTGGGAAACGCCGTCGACGAAGCCGAACGGCTCGGCCTTGGCATTGATCGTCTCGTCCGCGCTCGCCGCATGACGATCGGGCAGCGGCTGGAACGGAATGGTCCGGTGCAGCGCGTGACCGTATTTGCGAAGCAGTGCCGACAGCTCGGTTTCGCGGCGCTGGAGCGCATCGTGTGTCTTGGCATAGAACAGCAGCACGCCGTCCATGGGTTGGCGCTGACTGTCGCCCCACCACCACTCCTTTGGGTCGTTCTCGCGCACATCGCCCAGCGCGCGCGCCCGCCACGGCGCCGCCATGCCGTCGATGAAGGTCGGCGGGAATGTCGCTATGCTGTCGTCGGGCAGGCCGAATTTTTTCAGCGCGGAAGCTGTGAGGGCGATGACCGTCGCGTCGTCGTGGGAGCGGCCGTCGGAGAACGCGATCGTGGGCAGCAGTTCGCCGAGGAAGCCCTTGGCCGCGGCGACATCGTCTGACAGCGCGAAGACCAGCGCCGCGCCTTCGCGGAGGAAGCCCAGTCCGCCGAGCACCAGGCTCTGGATTTCGCTTGATTCAATAGTCGACCGCGACCGCGTTTCCGAGCCGAACTGGGCGAGCCATTGCTGCGCCTCGTCCTCGGTCATGACAGTGCCGAGGCCCTGCCGGATGACGGCATTGGTGCGGATGTTCGCGGTGGTGAGGTCCGGATAGGCCGAATACCAGAACGCAGTCGGGATCTGCTGGCGCCGCGCCCAGCGTTTGAAGCGCTCGCCGTCGGTTGCGCCCTCGAGCAACAGGTTCGACGTCCTGGGAAAGCCGATGGTGTTCGACCAAATGCCAGTCAGGCCGGTATGCGCCTTGGTGATGAAATCCTCAAGGTAGCTTTCCCAGCTGCCGCCGTAGTTCGACAGGAATAGGAGGTCGTCGGTGCCGGGCACCATCACCCAGCGCGCGAAATGGATAGTGCCGAGCGAGTCGAGAAAGCCCGGTCGGTAGTAGCGGGCGGCGAGTTGCCCGGCCATCCACAACACCATCGTCAGGGTCAGCCGCCGCAGCAGGCCCGGCTTCATCACTGAGAGGGCGGCGAGGTGGTTTTGTGCCGCATAGTTCTCGCGCGCCATGATGGCGGCAACGGCGCCGGGCTCGGGCGGCCGGTCGACTGGGATTTCGGCGTTCTCCCGCCTGCGCAGGACACGATAAAAGACGAGCAAGACAAGCGCGACGACGAGCAGCGCCAAGGGTGCGGTGATCAAGGCGGCGCCGACGGCTCGTGAGCACGTCAATCCGAGCGCCCACCATGACACGAGAAAAATGGCGATTGGGATGGGCAGGAGCGGCCATCCGAAAGTCGGGATGAAGCGAGGCAGCAGCCGAACGAGGGTCGGGATCGCAGCGACGATGCTGTCGGGAACGTCGCCGCCGGAGCCGCCCTGGGCCAGCGCCTCGGGCTCCAGCGCCCAGCGCCAGGCGGGTTCCGCGGCAAGCGCCGCGCGGATTGCCGCGAGCGTCGTCGTCGCCGGCGTTCCCGGCTGGGGTGCGGGCAGAAGGGCGGCGATGTGGCGGACGAGGTCGCGTTCGCGCCGGACACGGTCGACGGACAGCCCGGGCGTTCCGGAAAATTCCAGGCCCGGATTGCCGAACGGCCGCTGGCTCACTTTGACCGCGTGCGTCGCCCAGAATGCGTGCAGCGGCGCCTCACCGCGGTCTTCTGCGACGGCGAAGATCGCCGCGAGGTCGGCGCCCAATCGCTCATCGAGCGCCTTCAGCAGCTCGTCCGTCTGGTCGGCCGTGCCGTCGGCGGAGAATTCGAACACCAGAAGGCCGCGGTCGCCCGCCGAGGCCTCGAACACGTTCAGGCTTGCGAAGTGGACGCGGCCGAGCTCGTCGAGCGCCTTGGCCATGCGCGGATTGGCCGGATTCCCCAACGCGTCGATCAAGGATCGCGTGCTGGCGACGCGCTCGGCCGGCAGGAACGCCACGATGGTCGCGAACATCTGTCTCACCGCGCGCTCCCGCGAAAGGCGACCACGAGTTCGTCAAGGAACGGCCCGTCGTAACGCGGCCGGTCCGCCGACACGATGCCGCGCTTGACGATGCGGCGAACGAGCTCGGGAATCTGGACGTCATTGACGGCGCGCCCGGCGCATAGGTGCAGGCCGCCGCCGAAATGCCGATAGAGCGTCGGCGAGCGGCTGGGATCGAGATGATCGGGGTCGGGAAAGTGCGCTGGGTCGAACATGGCGGCCTGGGCATAGGCGATCACTGTCGACCCTGCCGGAACGGCCATGTCGCCGAGCGCGACGTCGGTCTCCGCCCGGCGCAGCAGGATCGGGCTATGCGTCCACAGCCGCAGCACCTCGTTGCACCAGCCGACCATGCGGGCGGGATCGTCGACGTCGCGCGCGATCCGCTCGAGCAGGGTCCGGTCGGTGCAAGCCATCGTCACGATCTTGCCGACCGCCGTCGCGGTCGTGTCGATCGCGCTCACCAGAAGGCCCGCCACGTTGCGGCGCACGCCGTCGTCGTCGAGCGCGTCGGGAATGCGCCCGCGCAGCGCCAGCAGGCGGCCCATCACGTCGTCGATCGCCAGCCCATCGCGATGCCGCTGCGCGATCTCGTCTTCGAACCAGCGTCGCAGCTCGAGCGATGCGGCGATCGCCCGCTGCTTCACGTCTTCGTTCCCGGATAGGTTGAGGAACGTGTGCTGAAACACCAGGCGGGTCACCCGCATCAGGTCCATTTCGGTCGGCGCGGCGATCCCGAACAGCACGCGGGCGGTGCGCGCGGCGACGAGCCGCGCGTAGCCGTTGATGACGTCGAGCCGGCTGTGCGCGGCCTCGGCTGCGTCCAGCAGCCGCTCCGCCTCGCCCGCCACCAGTGTGCGCACGGCCGCCGGGTCGATTGCCGATACCGCGGCATAGAGCTGCGGCCGCTCGATGGTCATGCGTGGCCCACGGTCGACGCCGAGCACGAACGGGCCGTAGACCTCGTTGATGCGCGGACCGTTGACGGCGGCAAGGCGGAAGTCGAGGTCGCGGCGCAGGACCTTTTCGACATCGGCCCAGCGGCTGGCGATGACGAAGCGTCCGATGCGCAGCGCATGGCCGTAGCCCGCCGCCGCCTTGGCGGCGAGACGCTGCAGGCCCGGGCCGAGCAGCAGCGAGCTGAGCGGGCGCCCGGAGCCGCGCGCGGGCATGGCTGGCTGCGGCTGCGGCCGTGCCGTCTCATACGTTTCGAGCACGAGGCGCCCGGAGGGCCGCGCGCGCATCGCCGTGACGAAGCCCTTGAGCGGGGACGGAAGCGCATCGCGCGGCGGCAGCCTCGCGCCATAACGCCGCGGTAGCACGACCGGCGCCATCAGCGCGGCGAATACGATGTCGACGATGCCGGGCGCGTCGCCGCCGAGGAACGGCGTCCCGCGCCGCTCCAGCTCAGCCTCGATCAGGTCGCACGCGGCGCGAATGTGCCGCGGGGCCTGTGCGACGAGATCCGGCGACAAATCGAGATCGCGCGCCATCGACCGGCGCCAGACCGGATAAAACAGGAAGACGAGGCCCCGCTCCCACAACGGCGCGCCGGCGACCGCTACCGGATAGAGCACGCGGTCCAATGGCAGCAGGTGGACGAAGATCAACCGCGGCACGGCCGGGATTAGAAAATCGATGAGCTTGCCGACCAGCGCGCGGTTGGCCGCCCGCGCCTCTTCGCTCTCGCCGTAGAGCCGCTGGTCGGGTCGCGACTTGGCGTCGAGGCCATTGAGAATGTCGTGTGCGCCGACCCAGACACCTTCGGCTCCGACCACCACCGGGACCTCGTGCCCGCTGCCGCGGCGCCGCGTGGCCAGCGCGTGCAGCATCGGGGCGTGCGGTTCTTCGTGATAGGAAATGTGACCGCGTTCGAACAGCCAGCGTGTCAGCTCGGCCATCGGGCTGAAGCGCGCGGATACGATCGTGTGGCGCGGCTGTTCCGCCTGCTTGTGGACACTCACGTCGTCACCCGCACCCATGGAACGCAAGCGGGGCCACGCATTAGCGCGGCAATCCCACGATTGAAGGGGTTGTAGACCTGTCAGGCGCCGCAGACGCGTCGCGCAAGCGGCGACGTCATTCTAGCTTGAAACCCGGCGCTTTCACGATTGGGGTCCAGCGGGCGATCTCGTCGTTGAGGAATTCCTGCGCCTTGGCCGGACCAGAATCGAGGATCGCTTCGAGACCCGACGCGATCAGAATCTTGTGGAATTCCTCGTCGGCCATCGCCGTGTGCGTCGCAGCGGCGATCTGGTCGATGATCGGCTTGGGCGTGCCGGAGGGTGCAAATACGCCGACGAATAATTGGCCGACCATGCCAGGAAGCCCTTCCTCGATCGCGGTCGGGATTTCGGGCGCGGCCGTGAGACGCGCCGGCGCGTTGACGGCCAGGATGCGGATCTTGCCGGCGCGATGGAATTCGAGCACCTGCCCGGTCACGTTTGGCGTCATCATCGGAATGTGTCCGCTGACGAGATCGCTGATGCCGGGGCCCGCGCCCTTGTAGGGTATGTGGACAATGTCGGGCGCGCCGATCAGCTGCTTGAACAGCTCGCCGGCGAGATTGGTCACGGTGCCGGTGCCGGCCGAACCGTAGGACAGCTTGCCGGGATTGGCCTTGGCATAGGCGATCAGCTCCTTGAGCGTGGTGACCGGCACCGAGGCGTGGACCACCATCGCGGTGGCGGCGACGCACAGGATGGCGATCGGCGCGAAATCCTTGGCGGTATCATAGGGCACACGGGCCATCGTCATCGGATTGAGCACGAGCGTGCTGGTGTTGCCGAGCAGGATGGTGTAGCCGTCCGGCTGCGAGCGCGCGACGTCCGCGGTGCCGACCACGCCGCTGCCGCCGGCCTGGTTCTCGACATAGACCGTGCCGATCAGCGTTTTCATCTTCTCCGCCCAGTGGCGGGCGACGATGTCGGTCACTCCGCCAGGCGAGAACGGCACCATCAGCTTGATCGGGCGCTCGGGATATTTCGCCTGGGCGAAGGCGGGGCAAGGCCGCAATCCCGCGACCAACAGCGATGCGGCACCGAACGCCAGAATATCACGTCGCCTCATGTCGAAACCTCGCATGCGAATGGAAAGATCATCGCGAAACGCATCATAGCGATTTGCGCGCAACCCACGCTACGGACCAGTCGCAAGTTTGAATTCTCCCGCCGCGGCCGGCCAGCGCAATTGTTCGGCATGGCAGCGTCACGAGCGCACGTCCCGACGCCAGCGAAACAGGCGCGCCTCGAGCGGCTGGAGGAGGCCGATCTCGATCACCAGCATCATGGCGATCTGCACAATGGTCCAGGCAAACACCTGGTCGGTCTGGATCAGGTCCGAAGCCTGCCGCAGGCGATAGCCGACCCCGCTCGACGCGCCGATCGTTTCCGCCACCAGGCTCACGCGCCAGCCGAAGCCGAAGGCGAGCCGTGCGCCGGAGAAGAAATAGGGCATGATCGACGGCAGGTAGATGGCGGTGAGCGTCTTCCAGCGCGAGAATCGCAGCGCCCTGGCCAGCTCGACATAGTCGGCGTTGACCGCCAGGGTGCCCTGCCAGACGTTGGTGACGATCAGTGGCAGTGCCGTCATCAGCACGACGAAGATCGGCGTCAGCGGCGACAGCCCGAACCAGATGATGGCGAAGATCGCCCAGATGGCCGACGACACGGTGTTGAGCACCGGGATGATCGGCTCGAAGAACGTGCCGAGTGTGCGATTGGAACCGAGCAGGATGCCACCGGGTACGCCGATGATCACGGCGACGGCAAAGCCGGCAAGCACGCGGCCGAGCGTCGTCATAAGGTTGCTCGGCAGATCGCCGCTTTGGGACAGTTGCACGATGCGGGCGAAGACCCGCTCGGGGCTCGGCAGCACGTACTGTGGCACCTTGAGCGAGGCGAGCCACCACAGGCCGAGAAGGAGCAATGCCAGCGCGCAGCGCTGCAGGACGATCGGCAGCCACCGTCGGCTAGATTGCGCCTTATCGCCAGTGGCGTTCACGGTGCGCGCTTGGCCTGCTCGTAAGGGCCGGTGGCGAACAGGCTGTCGGGCACGGTGCCTTCGAGCGTGCCGCCGGCCTTGAAGATCTGCGCCATGGTCTTGAAGGTGGCGACGTCCTGCGGCTCCATGGTGGCGATGTAGATCTGGTCCCACAGCTTGGCGTAGGAGGTTGCGTCCCTGGCGTCGAGATTGGCCGTCTGGCGCAGCATCTCGGCCGCTTTGTCCGGCTGCTCGCGTCCGAACTTGGTCGCATTGATCATGGCACGCACGAACCTGGGCACGCCCTGCGGGTGTTCCTTGGCGTAATTGGTGTGCACGATCGCCGCGGCGAGGATGGGGACGGCGGTCGAACTGGTCATCTTCTTCCACTCGTCGACCACGCGGCCGAGCACCTGCAGCTTCATATCGGGGACGGATGCGATGGTGACGGCACGCAGCGACGCGGCGTCTATGTCACCCTGCTGGAGAAAGCGCACCAGCGCGCCTTCGTTGCCGGGCACCGGCGTATAGTCCGACGGCTTCAGCCCGTAGTTCTTCTCCAGCACGGCGGCGGCGATGGCATAGGTCGCGCTGCCGACCGGTGACATGCCGATCTTCTTGCCCTTGAAGTCGGCTGGGCTGCGCAGCGGCGAGCCGTCCTTGGCGACGAAGGTCGATTCAGCCACCTGGGTCGCCAGCACGATCTCGATCGGCGCGCCTTGGGCACCGAGCGTGAAGCCGCCACTCGTCGGCGCGGCGAAGGCGACGTCGATCGATTGCGTGATGATCGCCTTGGTCGGGCCGTTGACGTCGCTGAACTTGACATAGTCCGGCGCCAGGCCCTGCTGCTCGAGGAATTTGCCGATTTCAAGCACCGCGCCGAATCCGACGCTGAATCCGCTGGTCCAGTATCCGACCTTGATTTTGTCCTGCGCCAGGGCGGGGTGGGTGCCGAGCATCACCGCGGCGGTGAGAAGCAGTGCACGCATGGTCATCTCGATAGCTCCTGTGGTGCCGCCATCCCTTCGAGCGCGGCGCGCAAGTCGGCGACCAGCACGGTCGCTTCATGCGAGTCGATGCGCGGATGCGGCATTGAAACGTTGATCACCTTGACGATGCGTCCCGGCCGCGCCGACAGCATGACGATCGCATCGGCGAGCACCACGGCCTCTTCCACGTCGTGGGTCACGAACAGGATCGACAAGCCGCGCATGTCATGGATGCGCAACAGCTCGCGATGCATGCTCGTCCGCGTCTGCGCGTCGAGCCGCGAGAACGGCTCGTCCATCAGCAGCAGGTCGGGCTCGCCGACCAGGCTGCGCGCGAGCGCCACGCGGCTGCGCATGCCGCCGGAGAGCTGGTGGGGATAGGCCTCGGCGAAATCGGACAGGCCGACCAGGGCGAGGCCGGCGCGCGCGCGTTCGCGCCGCTCGGCGGCCGGCATCGCGCCCGCTTCGAGCGCGAGCGAGACGTTGCGCAGCGCGACCCGCCACGGCAGCAATCGGTCGTCCTGGAACATGTAGCCGACGCGGTTCCACACCGTCGCGGCGTCGGTGCGCTGCCCCAGTATCACGACGCGCCCGGCGTCGGGCAAGATCAGGCCCGCAGCTAGGTTCAGCAGCGTCGATTTGCCGGAGCCGGACGGTCCGACGATGGCGACGATCCGGCCGGCGGGAACGTCGAAAGCGACGTCGTGGAGGACTTCCAGTTGGCCGCCGCCGGGTGCCGTGAAATGTTTCGACACGCCGACAAAGGCAAGCGCCGGTTGCAGGCCACCGGCGGCGCTCGAGGCAGTCGATGCGTGGGATACGACCATTTAACCGGCTTGCTTGACGGGCCCGACGGCGCGGGCGCTGCAATCCCCATGCCGTCTATCATCCCACACCGGCAACGACGAAGACGTACATAATATGCGCCATTGACCGTGCCAATGCGGATCGGGAGAACGGCATCATGAGTTCAGTTGGCCCGGCAGCCGAAGTGGATCGTCAGCTCCCTGTCGGTGAGGAGATTTTTCTCGACCATGTCGGGCATTTCGTTCGTGACCCGCAGGCCGCGAGCCGGGCCCTGGTGCGCGCGGGCTTCGCGCCGACGCCGGTCTCGGTGCAGGTCCATCCCGATCCTGCCGGCGTGCCGCAGCCGACCGGGACCGGCAACGTCACGGCCATGCTCGGGCGCGGCTATATCGAAGCGCTGTTCAGGACCGCCGACACGCCGCTCGGACGCGAATTCGACGCAGCGCTGTCCGACTATTGCGGCATTCACCTCGCCGCATTCAGCGTGGCCGATGCGGCGAGCGCGCTCGATCGGCTGGCAACAGCGGGGTTTCCGGTTCGCCCGCTGGTCGACTTTCAGCGGCCTGTGACGACCGAAATGGGCGAAGGCATCGCCGCCTTCACCGTCGCCCGCGTCGAACGCGGCGCGATGGCCGAGGGCCGCATCCAGATCTTGACCCATCGTACCGAGGGCACGGTGTGGCAGAAACGGTGGCTCACCCATCCCAACGGCGCGCACGGCCTCCTTGACCTGGTCGTCGTCGCGGCCGACCCGGACGAGGCCGCCGCCCGCTTGTCCCGCTTCACCGGCCGGACGGCCGAACGGAGCACGATGGGCCGCACCATCCGGCTCGACCGCGGCCGGGTGGAACTGGTCACGCCGAACGCCTGGCACATGCTGCTGCCGGCGGTTGCCATTCCCCGGCTGCCGTTCATGGCCGCCTATGCCCTCAAGGTCGCCTCGCTCGAGCGGGCCCGGGCGGCGCTGGCCCAAGGAGGCGTCGCGGCGAGCCGCCAGGGCGCGGCGATCATCGCTGCCTTCCCGCCCGAACTGGGCGTCGGCGCGTGGTGGCTGGCCGAGAGCGCCGACCTCCTGCCGTGGCGCAGCTGAGGGTCTATCAGATCGTAAATATTGACGTTTTATCAGCTCGCGGCGAGGCAGACGGCGGTCGCGGGACGCCGCCCCGATGATTGACGAGATCGTGGCCCAACCCTATGGTCCGCGCCAACGTGAAGGGTTGTGCGGCC
>Ga0307472_100000910_pt1 | contig 11163 bp, 9 predicted proteins | sample atmos_gasesAM5C__2_FD_204582 | JGI IMG/M metagenome (GOLD analysis project Ga0307472, IMG submission 204582) | Hardwood forest soil microbial communities from Morgan-Monroe State Forest, Indiana, United States - atmos_gasesAM5C_05 | ecosystem: Environmental > Terrestrial > Soil > Temperate... | reverse complement strand
GCGGAGCCATGGTCGGATCGATCTGGGTCGGGATCAGCATGTCAACGTACGGCGCGCGCGACCAGCGGCCCTCCTTCCAGTCGTCGTAGGCGCGCTCGAGCATGTCGAGCGTGTCGGTGACGTGCAGGTCGCCGCGGATGCAGGGCGAGCCCTGCGGGATCGCCGGAAACTGCGGCAGCCCGTCGAGCGCGATGTTGAGCTTCCCGGAGGAGCCGCGAATCTTGAAACGGCGCACCTGCTCGAGGAATTCCGCGGGCAACACTTTCGGATCGATGCTCTCGAGAAACGTGCGCCTGACGTCGAGATTCGAGACCACGATGGGCGCTGCGATCTCCTCCCCGCCCGCGAGCGTGACGCCGGTGGCACGTCCGTTGCGCACCTGGATCTGCTCCACCTCCGCCTCCGCGCGCACGCTGCCGCCGCTCGCCTCGAGCGATGCGGCCAGCGCCCGCGTGATCGCCCCCATGCCCCCGCGCGCGAAGCCCCACGCCCCGACCGCGCCGTCGATGCTGCCCATGTAGTGGTGCAGCAGCACGTAGGCGCTGCCGGGCGAGCGCGGGCCGAGCGCGGTGCCGATGATGGAGCTGCCCGCGAGGTGCGCCTTGACGATCTCGCTCTCGAAGTACTCGTCCAGCATGTCGGCGCAACTCATGGTGAAGAAGCGCAGCGTGTCGTACAGGCGCTCCTCCCCCAGGCGGTTGAAGTGCCGGCCGAGCCAGAGGAGCTCCCCGAGGTCGCGTGGCCTGAAGGAGGCCGGATCGGGCGGCGTGCGCAACAGCAGTGGCTTGATGAAACGGCAGTGCCGCAACATGTCGCGCACGAAGCGGTCATAGCCTTCCGCGTCGCGGCGCGAATGGCGTGCGATCTCGCGCCGCAGCGCGTCGTGATTGTCGTAGAGCGCCAGGTGCCCGCCGCCGCGCATCAGGGTGCAGCCGCCCTCGTAGGGAATGATCTGCAGACCGAAGCGCGGCAGCTCGAGCGCGCGAATGATCTCGGTCCGCAGCAGGCTGCAGACGTAGGAGCAGTTCGAATAGGTGAAGCCGTCGTAGAGGCGCCGGCTCACCGCCGCGCCGCCGATGTAGGCGTTGCGCTCCAGCACCAGCACGTCGAGGCCGGCGCGCGCCAGGTAGCAGGCTGCGACCAGCCCGTTGTGCCCGGCGCCCACCACGAGGGCGTCGTGGCGGCGGCGATCGCCGCCGCTCACGCGGCCGGTTCCCCGCGCATGAGTCCGAACTGCCGTCCGCGCCGCGTCCCGGGGAGTGCATCGAGCGTGCGGTCGATCGCCAGCTCGAAGGCACCCAGCGTGTCGGCGAGACACGAGTCATCGTGCGCCGCCGAGACGAACCACGGCTCGCGCGAGTCGGGCTCGCACAGGATGCACTCGTCGTGCAGCACCTTCGCGGTCGCATCGTAGAAGGTGTAATCGCTCCCCTTCCAGTCGCGATAGGTCCGCGGCGGATCGTGAGCGAAATAGAGTCCACTCATCGACGGATGGCCGACGAAGCTGTGGGCGATGCCGCGGCTCTTGAGGATCTGACTCATACCGGCGCGCAGGCGCGTGCCATAGGCGGCGAGCGATGCGAGGGCGTCGGTCTCCTGGAGGATCTCGAGAGTCCTGGCGGCGGCCGCCAGCGACACCGGGTGCGCGGTGTAGGTGCCTCCGTGGGCCACGCCCTTGCCGAGCTTGCGCATGATGTTCTCACGTCCGGCGAGCACCGAGATCGGATAGCCGTTGGCGAGCGCCTTGGCGAAGGTGCAGAGGTCGGCGCGCACGCCGTAGAGCTCCTGCACTCCCCCGCGCGCCACGCGAAAGCCGGTCTTCACCTCGTCGATGATCATCACGACCCCGTAGCGGTCGCAGAGCTCGCGCGCCGCGCGCACATAGCCGGGCTCGGCGGCGATCCCCAGGCAGTTGCCCATGATCGGCTCGACCAGGAGACAGGCGATGCGGTCGCCGTGGCGCTTGAGGACGTCCTCGAGCTGATTGGCGTCGTTCGCCTGCACGAAGTGGGCGAAGTGGCGCGTCGAGAGCGGCACGCCCTCGCTGTAGGGATGCACCTCGGGGTCGCCCACCTGCTGCCACTTGTCCATCGGCGTGTACCACATGGCCGCGTCGAACAGCCCGTGGTAGCTGCCCTCGAGGATCACGTAGTCGTCGCGCCCGGTGTAGGCGCGCGCCAGGCGCAACGCCGCCATCACCGCCTCGGTGCCGGAGTTGGAGAAGCGCACCAGCTCGGCCGCGGGCACCATCTGCGCGATGCGCGCGGCCACCTCGTACTCGGCTTCGGTCGAGAGCGCGAACACCCCGCCGACCTTCATGCCCTCGCGCGCCGCCGCGTCGACCCGCTCATCGGCATAGCCGAGAATCGAGGGCCCGTAGCCCATGCGGTAGTCGACGTAGACGTTGCCGTCGAGGTCGGTGACGCGCGCGCCCCGGCCCTCCTTCACGTAAATGGTCCGCTCCTCGCCCCAGTAGCGGAAATTCGAGGCGACCCCGAGCGGCAGCCGCGTGAGGGCGCGCCGGAAGTGCTCGTGATTCTTCGTCATGGTTCTCGCCATGGCGCTGAGCTCCTGTTGTGACCCTGGCCGGACGGGTGTCCGCACTGCGGCAACGGACTATATGATCATATAGTTTTTTGGGTTAAAATTAAACAGTCGTATAAACGCAGCCGGGAAACGCCATCATGAGCTCGCCCATGCCCCGCACGCTCGAAGCCGGCCCGACCGCCGCCCCCCGCTCGCTGCCGGCCTGGGTCTACAACCACCCGGAAATGACCCGGCTGGAGCTGGAGCGGATCCTCAGGCCGAGCTGGCAGATCGCCTGTCACGTCAGTCAGATCCCGCGCGCCGGGGACTACGTCACCTTCGAGCTGGGAAGCGACAGCGTGATCGTGCTGCGCCAGGCGAGCGGCGCGATCCGTGCGCATGCCAACACCTGCCGCCATCGCGGCACGCGGCTGCTCGAGGGCGCGGGCCGCTGCCCGGGGCGCATCACCTGCCCCTACCACGGCTGGACTTACCGCTATGACGGCTCGCTGCTCGCGACTCCCGCGCGCGACAGCTTTCCCGATCTCGACCTGCGCGAGCACGGGCTCGCCGCGGTGCGCTTCGAGGTCGCGCTGGGTTTCGTCTGGGTGTGCCTCGCCGCGGACGCGCCTCCTCCGCCCTCGCAGGCCTGGGCGCCTCTCATGGAAGAGCTGGCTCCCTACCGGCTCGAGGAGCTCGTGCCGACGGCGCCGCTGTTCCGCGAGGAGTGGGAGGTCGACTGGAAGATCGCGATGGACAACTATCTCGAGTCGTATCACGTCCCGATCGGTCATCCCGGCCTCAACCGCATGTTCACGCCCGACTACGAGGATCAGCGCGGCGTTCCCGGCATCGGGCGCGGCATCAGCTGGATGCGCGAGGCGCCCTCGCCCCGCTGGAGCGAGCGCGTTTATCAGAAGTACGTCGGCGAGGTGATGGCGCCGCATCTGCCGGAGCGCGAGCGCCGCAGCTGGCGCTTCTACAGCTACCTGCCGAATCACGGTATCGACATCTTCCCCGAGCAGATGGATTTCTTTCAGGTGCTGCCGCGCGGACCCGGCAAGGCGCTGATCCGCAGCGCCTCCTTCGGCCTGCCCGACGAGCGGCGCGAGATGCGCCTCATCCGCTGGCTCGGCAACCGCATCAACATGCAGGTCAACGACGAGGACCGGCAGCTGTGCGAGCGCCTGCAGCGCGGCATCGCCGACAGTCACTACCGCCCGGGACCGCTCTCGCAGATCGAGACCTGGATGCTCGAGTTCCACAATCTGCTGCGCGCGCGGATCCCGGAAGTGCGCCTGCCCAGTGCGCCGGCGCGCTTCAGTTAGGGCGGGGACGCGGGCCCTGTCGACCTCCAGCGCCTCCTCCGTCACCGGCGCAGCGGCCGATCCCGCTGACTCCCGCCCGGGGAGGGTGCGCGCGCGGCAGCGCCTGATCGAGGCCACCATCTCCGCGTTGCACATCCACGGGCCGTCGCGCACCACGGTGAGCCGCGTGGTGGCGATCGCCGGGCTCTCGCCCGGCATCGTGCGGTTCTATTTCAACTCCAAGGCGGCGATGCTGGTCGCGGCACTCGAGCATCTCGCCGCCGAGTTCGAGGAGCGGGTGCTGAAGCCGGTCGCCGCCCTCAAGCATTCACCGGTCGTGGCGCTCGGACTCATGGTCGAGCTCTACCTCGATCCCGAGATCGCCAGCCCGCGCAAGGTGTCGGTGTGGTACTCGTTCTGGGGCGAGGCGAGCTCGCGCCAGGAATACCTCGACATCTGCGGCCAGAAGGACGAGGACTTCGCCGCCCTGGTGCACGAGCTCACTGCCACGTTGATCGCGCAGACCGGCGCCCGCCATCTCGACGCCGACGGCGTGGCTCTCGGCCTCATCGGAGTCCTGGAAGTGCTCTGGCAAGGCATCGCGTTCCAGAGCGAGGCGAGCCTCAACCGGCGTGCGCTGGTGGCGCGCGCCCTCGCCTACCTGCGCTCGGTATTCCCGGGACAGTTTCCCGCGCCCGCACCGCAGCGGGCGCGGCGCGGGCGCTGAGCGCGCCGCCGGTTCGTCCGTCACAAGTGCACAGACGTCCTACCGGGCGCGCGGTTTATCCCGCACAATAGCCCCTCATCATGAGACTCACCGGCAGTCCGGGGCGCTGGCTGATCATCCTGCCGCCGCTCGTCTTCCTGCTGGTGTTCTTCCTCATCCCGTTCGCCTTCGCGTTCAAGATCAGCTTCGCCGAGACCGCGGCGCACGTCCCGCCATACACCGACGTTCTGCAGGTGACGCCCGACCACCATTGGCGGCTCGCCGCGACGCTCGCTAACTACCGCTACCTGCTCACCGACGAGGTCTACGGCGTCGCCTACCTGTTCTCGCTGCGCACCGCCTTTTTCTCCACGCTCGTCTGCCTCGCGCTCGGCTACCCGATGGCGTACGCGATCGCCCGCGCCCCGCGCGCGACCCAGAGCGTGCTGCTGCTCGTCATCATGCTGCCCTTCTGGACCTCGTTCCTGCTGCGCGTCTACGCCCTCGAGGGCATCATCCGCGACAACGGCCTCCTCAACACCCTGCTCCTGCACCTCGGGCTGATCGATCAGCCGCTGCGCATCATGCGCACCAACCTCGCCGTTTACCTCGGCATCATCTACTCCTACCTGCCCTTCATGGTGCTGCCGCTGTTCGCGACGCTCGAGAAGCTCGATCCGACGCTGCTCGAGGCAGCCGCCGATCTCGGCAGCACTCCGTGGCGCGCATTCCTCGACGTCACGCTGCCGCTGTCGGTGCCGGGGATGATCGCCGGGTCGATGCTGGTGTTCATCCCGGCGGTGGGCGAATTCGTCATTCCCTCGCTCCTCGGCGGCCCCAACAACCTGATGATCGGGCGGGTGCTGTGGGACGAGTTCTTCGGCAACCACGACTGGCCGGTGGCCGCCGCGGTCGCGATCGCGTTCCTGCTGCTGCTGGTAGGTCCGATCGCGATCTACCAGTACTACAACGTGCGTCAGCTCGAGGCTTGAGATAAGCATGGAACGGCGCGGCTCGCTGTGGCTCTTGTCGGCGCTGTGCTTCGGCATCGCCATCCTCTACATCCCGATCCTGGTGCTGATCGGCTACTCGTTCAACGCCTCGCCACTCGTCAACGTATGGGGCGGCTTCTCCACCACCTGGTACGCCCAGCTGTGGCACAACCGCCAGCTGCTCGAAGCCGCCTTGCTGTCGCTGGAAGTCGCGGTGAGCGCCTCCACCGGCGCGGTGATCCTCGGCACCCTGGCGGCGCTCGCGCTGGTGCGTTTCGCGAGATTTCCCGGCCGGCTGCTGCTCACCGGGATGGTCAACGCGCCGCTCGTCATGCCCGAGATCATCACCGGCATCACGCAGCTGCTGCTGTTCGTCGCGATGATGCAGCTGCTGTCCTGGCCGCACCGCGGCTTCACCACCATCGTCATCTCGCACGTCACCTTCTGCACCGCCTACGTCACGATCACCGTGCAGGCGCGCCTCGCGAGCGCCGACCGCTCGCTCGAGGAGGCCGCCATGGACCTCGGCGCCCATCCGGCGCGCGCCTTTCTCGAGATCACGCTGCCGATCATCGCTCCGGCGCTCGTCTCGAGCTGGCTGCTGTGCTTCACCCTGTCGCTCGATGATCTCGTGATCTCGAGCTTCGTCTCCGGCCCGGGCGCGAGCACGCTGCCGATGGTGATCTACTCGAAGGTGAAGCTCGGCGTGAGTCCGGACGTCAACGCGCTCGCGAGTCTCATCGTCTGCGCCGTGGGCGTCGTCATCCTCAGCGCCGGGTGGCTCATGGGGCGCGCCGAACGCCGCCGGCGGCTCGAGACGCAGCTCGCGGACCAGTGAGGCGCACAGGCCTCGCCGTGGCGCCAATCGCTTAGAGATCAGTCTTGATGCGGGTCCAGGTGCGCGTGCGCAGCCGCTCGAGCTGCGGCCCGACCTCCTGGGAGTAGTAGAGCCGCGCCTCGATCTCGGGCGTCGGGTAGATCGTCGGGTCGTGCAGGATCTGCGGATCGACGTACGGATCGGCGGCGCGATTGTCGTTGCCGTAGTGAATCTCGTTGGTGATGGCTGCGATCACCTTCGGCTCGAGTATGAAGTTGAGAAAGCGGTGCGCGTTCTCGCGGTGCGGCGCGCCGGCCGGGATCAGCAGCGCGTTGAAGCTGCCGTCGGCGCCTTCCTTCGGCACCGTGAAGGCGAGATGCATGTCGACCCCGGCGGCCCGGGCGCGCGCCCGCGCGGTCGAGTAGTCGGCCGACCAGGACATCGAGACGCAGAACTCGCCGTTGATGAGCCCGTTCATGTACTCGGAGGAATCGAAGGCCTTGACGTACGGGCGGACCGTGCGCAGCAGCTTCTCCGCCTGGGCATAGTCGGCGGCGCTCTGCGTGTTGGGATTGAGGTGCAGGTAGTTGAGCGCCAGCTGCAGCACGTCCTCGGGGGAGTCGAGGAACGAGACGCCGCAGTCAGCGAAGCGGGCGAGTATCGCGGGCTTGAAGATCAGGTCGAGGCTGTCGACCGGGGCATCGGGCATGCGTGCCCTGATCTGGTCGACGTTGTAGGCGAAGCCGTTGATCGCGTGCAGGTAGGGCATGGCGTAGCGATTGCCGGGATCGGCCGCGGCCTCGATCGCCAGCACGTGCGGGTCGAGGTTGCCCCAGTTCGGCAGCTTGCCGCGGTCGAGGGGCTCGTAGACGCCGGCCTTGATCTGGCGTGCGAACCAGTCGGGCGAGGTGCTGACGACGTCGTAGCCCGAGTCGCCCGCCATCAGCTTGGCCTCGAGGGTCTCGTCAGAGTCGTAGGTGTCGTACTCGACGCGAATGCCCGTGGTGCGCTCGAACTCGACGATGGTGTCCTTACCGATGTAGTCCGCCCAGTTGTAGATGTGGAGCACCGGCTGCTCGCCGCCGCGGTGCGCGCCGCCGCCGCAGCCGGCGAGAAGAGCCGTGCCGAGCAGCGCCGCGCAAGCGGCGCGCCCGCCCGGATGCACTACAGCTTCACCATCACATGCCGCACCACGGTGTAGTCCTCGAGCGCATACACCGAGAGATCCTTGCCGTAGCCCGAGCGCTTGAAGCCCCCGTGCGGCATCTCGCTCACCGTGGCGAAGTGGGTGTTGATCCACGTGGCGCCGTACTGCAGCCGCGCGGCGACCTGCATCGCCCGCGAGACGTCCCGGGTCCATACCGAGGAGGCGAGCCCGTACTCGGAATCGTTGGCCCAGGCGAGTGCCTGGCTTACGTCGCTGAAGCGCGTAACCGACACCACCGGCCCGAAAACCTCGCGCTGCACGATCTCGTCGTCCTGGCGGGCGCCGGCGATCACCGTCGGCTCGTAGAAGAAGCCGCCGCCGGCGCGCTTGTTGCCGCCGGTGGTGACCTCGACGTGCGGCGACGCAGCCGCGCGCGACACCATGCCCGCGACGCGCTCGCGCTGTTTCTCCGAGATCAGCGGACCCATCTCGACACCCGGTTCCTGCTGAGTGCCGACCCGGATGCTGCGCGCCGCGCCGGTGAGATCCGCGACCAGCCGCTCGTAGATGCGCTCGCCCGCGTACAGCCGGCAGGCTGCCGTGCAGTCCTGGCCGGCGTTGTAGAAGGCGAAGGTGCGTACCCCGGCCACCACCGCTTCGAGATCCGCGTCGTCGAAGACGATCACCGGCGCCTTGCCCCCGAGCTCGAGGTGGGTGCGTTTGAGATTGCCGGCCGCGGCGGCCAGCACCTTCTGCCCGGTGCCGACATCGCCGGTGAGCGACACCATGCGCACGCGCGGATGGCCGGTGAGTGCGGTGCCGACCGGCTCGCCGCGTCCGCAGACGATGTTGACGACCCCGGGGGGGAGGAGTGCAGCGAGCTGCTCGCCGAGCTTCAAGGCCGTGAGCGGCGTCTGCTCGGAGGGTTTGAGAACCAGGGTGTTGCCGGCGGCGATGGCCGGGGCGATCTTCCACGCCGCCATCATCAGCGGATAGTTCCAGGGCGCGATCGAGCCCACGACGCCCACCGGGTCGCGGCGGATCATGCTGGTATGGCCCGGCAGGTACTCGCCGGCCGCGAGGCCCTGCGGAATGCGGCAGGCGCCGGCGAAGTAACGGAACACATCCGCGATCGACGGCATCTCGTCGTTGAGCATCGCCGCGAGCGGCTTGCCGGTGTTGCGCGACTCGAGGCCCGCGTAGGCGGCCGCCTCGCGCTCGATCCCGTCGGCGATCTTCAGCAGCAGCGCCCCACGGTCCCGGGGTGCCGTGCCCGCCCAACCCTCGAAGGCCCCCTCGGCGGCGGCCACCGCCGCCCCGACCTGCTCGACGCTCGCCGAGGCCACCGTGGCGATCGTGGCGCCGCTCGCCGCATCGAGCACCGCCTCGGGCGGACCCTCGCCGCCGGTGAGCCGCCCGCCAATCAACAACTGAGTCTGCATGGATCGCTCCTCGCAAGGCCGCGCGCGGCTTGCCGCGCCGCGGCGTCGCGCTATATTATTATCGCCATAATATTACCACGTCACCCGCGCCGAAGCTCGAGGGCCGACATGAACTCCGACGTCATCATCACCTGCGCCGTCACCGGCGATGACACCAAGGTTACCAAGAGTCCGCACTGTCCGATCACGCCCGAGCAGATCGCCGCTTCGGCCGTGGAGGCGGCGCGCGCCGGGGCCGCCATCGTGCACATCCACGTGCGCGATCCCGAGACCGGGGCCTTCAGCATGGCGACGCGCCACTATCGCGAGGTGGTCCGGCGCATCCGCGAGAGCAAGGTCGACGTGATCGTGAACCTCACCTGCGGCATGGGCGGCTATATCTGCGTGGGCGACCAGGGGCTCGCCGACACCCCGGCCGAGGGGACCGACTTCGTCAGCCAGGAAGACCGCATGCGGCACGTGATCGACCTGTGCCAGGAAGGTCTCTACCGCCCGGACATCGCCACGCTCGACTGCGGCTCGCTCAACTTCGGCGACGGCAATCGCGCCTACGTCTCGACCCCCAGCTACCTGCGCAAGGGCGCGCAGATCCTGCGCGACTTGCGGGTGAAGCCCGAGCTCGAGGTGTTCGATACCGGGAACCTCTGGTTCGTGAAACAGCTGATCAGGGAAGAGCTCATCGGCGCCCCCGCGCTCATTCAGCTGTGCACCGGCATCCCCTACGGGGTGCCGGCCGACACCGGGCACCTGCTCGCGATGGTCAACTACCTCCCGCCCGGCGCCGTCTGGACCTCCTTCGCCGTGAGCCGCATGCAGATGCCGTGGGTGGCGCAATCGGTGCTCCTCGGCGGCAACGTGCGCGTCGGGCTCGAGGACAATCTGTACCTGAGCCGCGGGGTCTACGCGAGCAATGCGCAGCTGGTCGAAAAGGCCCGCACCATCATCGAGGCCCTCGGCGCGCGGGTCGTGAGCGCGGCCGAGGCCCGCGACCGTCTCGGGCTTCACTGAGACGCAGGCGCGAGCCTTCCCGCCATGGCCGGAATTCCCATCTACGAGACGGCGATGCTGCCGGAGTGGATCGACTATAACGGCCACGTCCGCGACGCCTACTACGGGCTGATCGCGAGCAGCGCCTGCGATGCGCTCATGGACCGCATCGGTATCGACGCCACCTACCGCGAGCGCACGCGCTGCACCCTCTACACCGTGGAAATGCACGTGCACTACCTCGCCGAGGTCAAGCAGAGCGACCGGGTCGCGGTCGAGGTGACCATCCTCGGCAGCGATGCCAAGCGGCTGCACGCGGGGTTCACGCTGCGCCGCGGGCCCAAGGGACCGGTCGCGGCGACCGTCGAGTTCATGCTGCTGCACGTGCGCCAGGACGACAGCCCGGGCTCGGCACCCTTCCCGCCCGAGGCAGCCGCCGCGATCACCGCGCTCGCCGGCGCGGCTCCCGCCGCCGCCTTCGGCCCGGGATCGCGCGCGCTGCGCCTCACGAACGGCGCGCGCAGCGCATGAATCCGCGCGCCATTCACCGGCTTCTCGCGCCACGCAGCGTCGCGCTGTTCGGCGGCGAATGGGCAGACGCGGTCGCCACCGCCAGCCTCAGGATCGGCTACCCGGGCGAAATCTGGCGCGTGCATCCCTCGCGCCCCTCGACCCCCGGACAGCGCTACTTCCGCTCCGTCGACGAGCTCCCGAGCGCCCCCGATGCGGCGTTCGTCGCCGCGCCCAATCGCGAGGTGCCGGCGATCGCCGCCGCGCTCACCGCCCGCGGCGCCGGCGGCTTCGTATGCTTCGCGGCCGGCTTCTCCGAGAGCGGCAGCGCCGAGGGCCGGCGACTCACCGAGGAACTGCTCGCGAGCGCCCCCGAGCTGCCCTTCTTCGGCCCGAACTGTTACGGCTTCATCAACTTCTTCGAGAGGGTAGCGCTGTGGCCCGACCAGGTGGTGGGTGCGCACCGCGAGCGCGGCGTCGCGCTGATCTGTCAGAGCGGCACCATCTCGCTCAATCTCCTCTTCAACCGCCGCTCGCTGCCGATCGGCTACCTGCTGACGGTCGGCAATCAGACCCGCCTCGCCGCCGAAGACCTGATCGAGCTGCTCGCCGCCGATGAGCGCGTGACCGCCTTCGGCCTGTACCTCGAGGGGGTCAGGGACATCGACCGGTTCGCCCACGCCGCCGCGGCCGCGCGCAGCGCCGGCAAGCCCATCGCGCTCGTCAAGG
>Ga0307472_100000908_pt1 | contig 11172 bp, 8 predicted proteins | sample atmos_gasesAM5C__2_FD_204582 | JGI IMG/M metagenome (GOLD analysis project Ga0307472, IMG submission 204582) | Hardwood forest soil microbial communities from Morgan-Monroe State Forest, Indiana, United States - atmos_gasesAM5C_05 | ecosystem: Environmental > Terrestrial > Soil > Temperate... | reverse complement strand
GTCGTGTTCAACACGGTACTCAAAGTTGAATGTGATCCCGGCGCGTTGCCCCGGGTGCCAACGCGCCAACGCCATCGTCCGCCATGACACCGCCCGCGGATTGCTACAGCCAAAGGATCTGCTTGCGGTAGTCGAGGTCGGTCAGCAGCCGCGCCGCCGGTCCGTGGTGAAACACCGCGCCTCGCTCCAGCGCGAACACGCGGTCGGCCAGCGCCAGCACCAGGTCCAGATTGTGCTCGACGATCACGATGGACGCGTGCCGCCGGAGCTGATCAAACACGTTGAACAGCTCGAGGATGACGGTCGGCGCCAGTCCCTCGAACGGTTCGTCCAGCAGCAGCAGCTTGACGTTACCCGACAACGCGCGCGCGACCGCCACCATCTGCTGCTCGCCGCCGGACAGGTAGTCGGCCGCGACGTTCATCCGCTCCTTCAGGCGTGGGAAGTACTCGAAAATCTTCTGCTCGCTCCACACCGCGCCGTGGCTGCCGTCGGTTGCTCGCGCCAACCGGCCCAGCGCGAGGTTCTCCGCCACCGTCATGCCGGCGAACAGGCCGCGCCCCTGCGGCACGTAGCCGATGCCGAGGCGCGCGATGTCCGGCGCCGGCAGTCCGGCGATGTCACGTCCCTCGTATTCGATCTGTCCGGACGCCGGCGTCACCAGTCCGGCTAGCGTCTTCAGGAGGGTGGACTTGCCCGCGCCGTTGCGACCGAGCAGCGCCACGACCTCGCCGTCGCGCACATCCAGCGTGGCATCGTGGAGGATATGGCTCTTGCCGTAGAAGGCGTTGACGCCCTCGACACGCAGCAGCGACGCAACGCGCGCCGCGTCGGCGACGTGAACGGTGACGGGCGGTGCGCCCGTTCCGGTGTAGACCTCCTGCACGCGCCGGTCGGTCCGCACCTCGTTCGGCGTACCAGCCATCAGCACTTCGCCCTGGTTCATCACGGTGACCCGTTGCGAGAAGCCAAGCACGCGATCGATGTCGTGCTCGACGATCAGCACCGGGATATGCGCGGCCACGTTTTTCACCAGGTGCGATACGCGCTCGCGCTCCGTCGCCGCGAGCCCGGCGAGCGGCTCGTCCAGCAGCAGCACCTGTGGCTTGGAGCCGAGCGCGACGCCCAAGTCCACCAGCCGCTGGCCGCCGTACGACAGCTCGCCGGCTTCAACCGCCTCGATTCCCTCCAGGCCGAGAAAACGGATCAGCTCCACGGTTTCCGCGTGGACCTCCGGGTAACTGTCGACGTCGCGCCACGCATTGAAGCGCGCCGGATGCCGTGCCTGCAGCGACAGACGCAAATTTTCGTAGATCGACAGGTTGCGGAACAGATTGGTGATCTGGAACGAACGGGCGAGGCCCTGCGGGCAGATCCGGTGCGGCGGCAGGCCCTGAATCTCGCGTCCGTTGAGGCGAACAGTGCCGGCGTCCGGCGCGTACAGGCCCGAGATCAGGTTGAACAAGGTGGTCTTGCCGGCGCCGTTCGGTCCGATCAGGGCGTGGATCTCCCCGGCGCCGATGGCGAGGTTCGCGTCGGCAACGGCACGGATGCCGCCGAAGCGTTTGGCGACGGCGTCGACCTCGAGCACCGTTCCCGCCGTGACCTGCGCGCACAGGAACGCGGGCAGCGGCACGCCCTCGGAGATCTTGCGCGCGCTCATCGCCGCCGCTTGTTCCGGTGCCGGGTGCCAACGGCGCCGCAGCCGGGCCCAGATGCCAACCAGGCCGCTGGGCGAGTACAGCACGAAGCCGACGAACACGAGGCCGAACCACAGCAGCCAGTTCGCGGTCCAGATCGACAGCAGCTCGCGGAACAGGATGTAGAACAACACGCCGAGAGCCGGCCCCAAAATGTGGTGCATGCCGCCGATCACGACCATCGCCAGCAGTTCGCCAGAAAAGGTGACCGAGACGGATTCCGCCGAGACGAGGTAGGTCTGGAATCCCAACAGCGCGCCGGCTATTCCCGTCACCACCGCCGAGAGGACGAACACCGCCAGCTTGTAGCGTTCGACCGAATAACCCTGAAACGTGGCGCGCAGCTGGTTCTCGCGGATCGCCGCCAGCACGTGCCCGAACGGCGAGCGCACCACGCGCAGGACCACGTACAGCACGCCGAGCGCGATCAGCGCGACCACGATGTAGTAGGCGCGCGCCTCGTCGAGGTCGATCGGCCCGATGCTGCCGCGCTTGAGGCCGCCCAAGCCATCCTCACCGCCGGTCACCTCGGACCAGCGGAAGGCAATGGTGTAGGCGAGCGCCGCCAATGCCAGCGTCAGCAGCGAGAAGTAGACGCCGCGCCGCCGCAGGATGAGGATACCCGCGACGGTGGCAAGGACGGCGACGAAGATCATCGACAATAGGATCGGAACGGCAATCTGGTCGCCGAACCAGTGCTTCTGAAAGAGCGCGGCGGCATAGGCGCCGATGCCGAACCAAATGGCATGGCCGAAGGACGTCTGCCCCGTGTAGCCCACGAGCAGATTGAGCCCGGTGGCGGCAATGGTCAGGATGACCACCAGGCAGGCCGTGTTGACCGTCAGGCCGAGCAGGTGCATGGCGAACGGCAGAGCGACGAGCGCGATTGCCGCGATCCACAGCGGCGGATACTTCGCATGCGGCCGCGCGGTCTTCATTCGAATTTCTCGATGCGCTCGCCGAGCAGTCCGCGCGGGCGGAACAGCAGCACCAGGAACATCAGGACGTAGATCGACGCTTCGCCGGCGGCTGGGACGAAATGGATGGTGACGCCACGCACCACGCCGATCAGCAGCGCGGCAATCACCACGCCCCAGAAGCTGCCGAGCCCGCCGATCACCACCACGACGAAGGCGACCGTGATGATCTCCGCGCCCATCGCCGGATGCACGATGGTGATGGGGGCGAAAAATGCGCCACCCATGGCCGCCATGCCGACGCCGAGCATGACGATGGCGGTCATGTAGGGCTGCAGCCGGATGCCCAGCGCGGCGACCATGTCCGGCCGCTGGATGCCGGCGCGCACGACGCGGCCGAACGAGGTCTTGTGTAGCAGCAGCCACACGCAAGTCAGCACCGCCGCCACCACGGCAAGCAGCAGCAGTCGATAGCGCGAGAACAGGAAATCTCCGATGAACACCGAGCCCTTCAGGCCCTGAGGGATGCTCGCCGACAGCGGTGCGGGGCCCCACACGATGCGGATCAACTGCTCGGCGATCATCGCGAGACCGAAGGTCACCAGCAGGCTCAGGATCGGATCTGCGGTGTAGAAACGGCGCAATATGAACCGTTCGAACAGGATGCCGAACATGGCCACGGCGACCGGCGACAGCACGACCGCCGGCCCGAAGCCCAGATATTTTGCGATCTCGACCGACGCGTAGGCGCCGAACGCGTAGAACGCACCGTGCGCCAGATTGACCACGCCGCCGACGCTGAAGATCAGCGACAGGCCCAGTGCGATGAGCAGGTAGTAGCCTCCGAGCACGAAGCCATTCACCACCTGTTCCAGCAGGAACATGAGCGCTATCTCAATCCAATGGCGGAGCAGAAGGCGGCGATGCTATTCTGGATGCGGGCATGCGGGTCACCGGACGCCCAAGCGGCGCTTCGCGTCCAGCTTCCGGCGTCCGGCTTGCCGCGTCCAGCTACATGACGCAGGCGTTGTCCGCTTTCTTCGTGGCGAGGACCTCCAGGGATTCGTCCGCTCGCGGGACGGCAGGCCCCAATGCGAGGAAGTCCCACTTGTCCTTGGCCTTGCCCTTCGGCTTGACCGTGAATGGGTAGGCTTCCTGCATCAGCTGATGATCCCACGACCGGAAATAGCCTTTGCGAGCCTTCAGGATGTCGAACTGGGCCTCCTTCTCGAAGTAGCCGATCAGCTGGTCCGTGTCGGTCGATTTGGTCTCGTTCATGGCCTGCGCCATCATTTTGAGCGAGACGTATTCGATCCACGCGTGGTTCTCCGGCGGCTTACCATGCTTCTTGGTGAACGCGGCGACGAAAGCCTTGGAGCCCGCGGTGTCGAGGTCGTGATGCCAGACCGTCGGCCACGTCCCGCTGAGGTTGTCCTCGCCGGCAGCCCAGGCATCCGCCGTGTTGAGGTTGAAACCGACGATCGGGAAGGGGAGGCCGTATTCGGCATATTGCTTGATCAGGTTGGTCACCTGGTTGCCGGCAAGATTGGAGCAGACGACATCGGGCTTGGCCTGCCGGATCTTCAGCAGATAGGGGCTGAAATCGGTCACGTCGGTCGCGACCAACTCATCGCCGATCAGGTTGCCGTCGTTGGCCGAGAAGAAGGCCTTGGCGGCGCGCAGCAGGTCGTGACCAAAGACATAGTCGGCCGTCACCGAGAAGAACTTCTTGCCCTTGATCATGTTGTCGCGCAGCAGCGCCTGGCCGACCGCGTTGACCATCACGGTGTTGGGGATGTCGACGTGGAACGTGTACCTGTTGCAGCTCTTGCCGCGCAGCACGTCGGAGCGCGCGCCGATGCTCATGAACAGGCGCTTGTTGCGCGCCGCCACCTGGGCGATCGTGAGCGCGGAGGCGGACGAGATTTCGCCCATCAGCACCACGGCGCCGTCGCGCTCGAGCATGCGCTGGGCCTTGGTCGCGGCGGTGGCGGGATTGACCGAGTCCTCCGACATCACCTCGAGCTGGCGCCCCATGACGCCGCCGGACTTGTTGATCTCCTCCTCGGCCATCCTGATACCGAGGACAGCATAATCGCCGAGTGCGCCGAGAAAGCCGGTCAGCGGCGTGAGATGGCCGATCTTGATCTTGTCCGACTGGCTGCGCGCGATCGTCGGAAGGCCGAGAGCATAGGCGCCGGCAATCGCGGCGCCGTTTTTCAATAAAGCTCGTCTGTCGTTGCTGGTCATCGCTGGTTCTCCTCCCGGCTGGGCCGCCGTCGGCCCGTCTCCGCAATTCCAGCTTATGCCAGAATGTGAGATACGATTTTTTATTGTTGAACGATATTTCCGGAGCGGGGCCGCGCTGTCAACGCCAAAAGCCCGGATGAGTGTCGTGGTGCGACCCTTCCACTCAACCTGAAAGCGTGCGGGCGCCGAACTCGGCGGACAGCGCCTCGGCGGCCGCCTGCACGACTTTCGCCCGGCTTTGCAGCGTCTGAATGGAGAGGCGCCAGATCGGGCCGGAGATGCCAAGCGCGCCGACGATCTGACCAGTGAAGTCCTTCACTGGGACCGCGACGCACCGGACCTCGAGATTGAATTCGCCGTCGTCGAACGCGACGCCGCTTCGACGGACGTCGTCGACCTCGCGCAGCAGCGCTGGAATCTCGGTGATCGATTTCTCGGTCGAGGGCTTGAGCTCGACGCGAGCCAGGAAACGCTCGAGCTGATCAGGGCGTAACGACGCGAGGATCACCTTGCCGAGCGCGGTGCAATGGGCCGGCCGCACGACGCCGACGCGGTCGGTCAGTTGGAACGCGCCGGGCCCGCTGGTGCGGGCGATCACCACCACGGCATCGCCCATGCGCACCGCGAAATGACTGCTTTCGCCGGTCTCCCGCGACAGGTCTTCCAGGATGGGCGTCGCGACATTCACCATTTCGATCTCGTCGAGCGAATTCGCCGCGAGCGCGAACAACGGTCGGCCGACGCGATAGCGCTTGGACTCCTTCTCCTGACGGATGTAGCCGAGCGACACCATCGTCTTGGCGAGATGAAACGTGGTGGAGTTGTGCAGGCCGACCCGCTTGCTCAGGTCCGCAAGCCCGATTCCTTCCCGGTGGCGGGCAACCTCTTCCAGAATCGCGAAGGCGCGGCCAAGCGACTGGACGCCGACGCGCTGCCGATCCTCGGCGTCGTCGTCGATATCGGACGGCGAGGGCTCCACCAGCCGGGCGATCTTGGCCTTGGCCACCGCCGCCGGTTTCTCGGTCGCCTTCGTCCTGGTTCGCGTTCTCAACGTGTAGCCTCAAACGAGGGGGCCGCGTGTGTCGACAGCGCATCATTGGCCGTTACGGCGCCTCGGCACAACCCCCGTACGACCGCCGCCTAGAGCATCTTGCGTCAATCGCATTTTCGGACAGCCCGCAGCGCCAAGCGCCAGCACGGCGAGAAAACCGCCACCCCAGACCAAGGCCGCAGGAGGCCTTGTCCTGAACATGCGCTCGGCCAGAGCGCCTTTCGTTTACGTTGACCATCACCTCGCAGCGTTCGGCGGAAGTGGCCTACGATGGTTGTCGCCTTTCTGTCGGAAAGCCGGTGCCGCATTGCCGGAAAATATTCTATGTCGCGTCGTCGGTGACCGGGGACGTGACAACGAGGAAGACGAGATCGACGAGGCCGGTGTTGGAGATCGCGTGGTCGACGCCCGGCGGCAGGAAGATGTAATCGTGCTTGCGCACCACATGCTTCTCGCCGTCGATCTCGATCAGACCTTCGCCCTCGATCACGTGATAGACCTGCTCCTGCACCTTGTGCCGGTGCACCTTCACATAGGCCATCGGCTGATACATCGAGATGCGGTAGTCGATGTGCCGCGAGCCCGCGGTCTCCGGCATCACCAGGGGCTTCGACAGCGCGCCGCCGAAGTGATCGGGAAATTGGAGCCACAACACCTCGGCGATGTTGCGGATGAACCATTTGCGTTCGGTTGCCATGGCGTCGACCTCTCCTACTTCGCCGGCACGAGGTCGCCCGGCAGCCAACGCTTGCCGAACACCGGCTCGTTGTGGGGCGTGGGCGGAAGCTGCCACGCGCCGGTCGCGGGCGGACGCACGCCGGCGTCGACATGCACGTCGAGCAAAAACGGTTTGCACGACTTGACCGCGTGTTCGAGCGCGCCCTTGAAATCCTGCGACTTCGTCACCGTGATGCCTTCGACGCCGCTCGCGCCCGCCCAGCCGGCGAAGTCCGGATTGTAGGGCGTGTGGTTGGCTCCCTGGTAGAACGCGGTGCCGAGCTCGCGCCCGCCGAACATGCCGTACTGGATGTCGCGGATCGAGGCCCAGGCAAAATTGTTCCAGATCACCCATACGACCGGGATGTCGTACTCGACCGCGGTGCACAGCACGTGTGGTACCATGGTGAAACAACCGTCGCCGGCGATCGCGACCACCGGACGATCGGGCGCCGCGAGCTTGGCGCCGAGTGCGCCGGCAGCGCCGAACCCCATGCCTGAGAAGCCCCACGAGTTCAGGATCGTCTGCGGGCGGCGCGACTTCCAGAACTGCATGTACCAATTGTGATTGACGCCGACGTCGCAGGCGAGGATCGCGTCGTCCGGCAGCACCATCTGGCAATCGGCCACCACGCGCTCGGGCCGGATCGGCGTCGCGTGGATGTCAAAGTTTGGCCGCGTGAAGGCGTCCCACTCCTGTTGCCAGCCCTTGATCGCCGCGTGCCACGCATTCAAGGCGTCGTCGGCGCGTGGCTTGCGGTGCTCGAGCCCGGCCAGAAGCTGGCGCAGGAAGGTGCGCGCATCCGCCAGGATGCCGATATCGGGCGGATAGTTGCGGCCGAGCTCTTCGTGGTCGACGTCGACGTGGATGAGCTTGGTATGCGGGAAATTCCACGAATAGCCGGGCAGCCACGACGAGGCCGAACGGTCGTCGAAGCGCGCGCCGACCGCGATCACCACGTCGGCGTGACGGCCGCCCTGATTGGCCGGGAACGCGCCGTTGCGGCCGATGAAGCCGAGCGAGAGCGGGTCGGTCATGTCGATGCAGCCGAATCCGTTCGGCGACGAGATCACCGGAATGCCGAGCTTGTGCGCGAGCGCGGTCAGTTCGGCGCTCGCCTCCGAGAGCGTGACGCCATGGCCGACGAACAGGACCGGCCGCCGCGCATCGAGGATCACGTCGAGCGCCGCGGATATCTCGTCGGGCGAGGCGCCGCTGCGCTGCGCGCCGAGCGGCGGCGATGCCGGTGGGACGTCGACGTCGTCCTCCTCCTGAAACACGTTGAACGGGACATCGACGTTCACCGGACCGGGGCGGCCCGACAGCATCGTGGTCGTTGCCTGGCGCAAGGCCAGCGGCAGCATGTCGACCCGCGTCGGCTGGAAGCTACGCTTCACCACCGGCCGGATCACATTGACGAAGTCCGCCTGATAGTGGCGGTTGATCTCCTGGAACGGGCTGCGGTTGAACTGCTGGGTCGGCACATTGGCGGTGATCGCGAGCAGCGCGGAGGAATCCGACAGCGCGACCGCGAGGGGCATCACGATGTTGGCGGAGCCGGGACCGCAGGAGGTCAGCGTCGCGACCGCTTCGTGCCGGACGCGAAAATAGGCGTCGGCCATGTGCGCGGCAACTTGCTCATGGCGCGGCGAGACCAGCTTGACCTTGTCGCGCGCCTGATAAAGCGAATCGAGCATACCGACATTCCCGTGGCCGCAAATGCCGAACACGTAGGGAATCTTGTTTCTGATCAGATGTTCCGTGATCAGGTCGGCGCCCTTCATTCGCGGCATGGTTGCAAATCCATTGTGTCGGTGCGGCTTTCTACGGCGCGGTCGGGTTCCGGATGGCTTGCGAAAGCCGCATCGCGTCCTGGGACCAAATATCATAATATAAAATGCTGTACAGTATTATGAGAAAATATCCATGGGCCGTCGGAAATGGGCGCAAGCATGACGACGGACTCGGCGCACGTTTGACAACAGCCGGACGGCGAACTGGTTTTTTCCACCGATGACCGTGCGGCGTTTGCTGCAGCCCTGCGGACGCCCGCGCGTCGCGCGCTCGGCGTCATTTCGCCTTGCGAGGTGTCTTAGCAGATCGCAAGGACACCCACCTGGATGCAGCGCAATCGCCGGCCTACGATCGATCGGAGGTGAACGAATTCACAAGCTCCGCAATGCTCGTGCCGTAGACTGTTGCGTCAATGGTATCGATCGCAATTTTTGGGGGCCTATCGCCGGCTTGTGGTCGACAGGGATCGTACGCATCCGTAAGCCCTTCCGACGTGCGGCCGCCACATGAGGGAGACGGTCATGGCGACGAAAGCGAGAAAGGCGCCGAAGAAGCCGAAGAAGAAGGCGACGTCAAAGAAAAAGACAGCCGCTAGGACAGCCACCAGGACAATGGCGTTGACGGCAGCGCCCCCCGGACCTGCCGAGCTTGTCGACATTCCCCCGACAAATACCTTCAACAAGAACCTCAGCTCGGCCTCGGAAGCGACGATGCTCCGTTTGTTCGGAGTTCCTGGAGAAAAAACCAAAGATTGCAGTCCTGTCACCGGCCAGTTCAAGCGGCGTGTGGCGTCGCGCGTCGACGTCGGGCCGTTTAAAGTCAGCGGTCTCGACACCGCCGTGAGTTCGCTGAAGGCCGTCTTTGCCGAAGCGGAAGAGCAGATTCCCGACGTGGTCGCTGCCGTAAAAAACGACGGCATGCTGTGCGTCCGCCACAAGCGGAAAAACCGCAATTCGTTCTCGAACCACAGTTGGGGCACCGCTATTGATCTGTTCTTTGGGACGCACGCTGTCCCTCAGGGTGTCCGCAAGACGCATCGGGGGGTCCTGCAGCTCGCGCCATTTTTCAACAAGCATGGCTGGTACTGGGGCGCGGGATTTTCTCGCGGCTCGGTCGACAGCATGCATTTCGAACTAGCGGAAGAAACCATTCGCAACCCGCCGCCGACGAGCTGAAAGGCAGTGCCGCAGCTAGCGCCGGCACGGCGGCTGAAGGCTGACGCCTCATCAGCCTACGCCATCTTGTTCTCCAGCTCGCCGATCCGTTCGATCCACAGCTTCACCGTGTCGCCGGCCTTGAGGAATTCCTTGCGCGCTGCGCCGACACCGGCGGGCGTGCCGGTAAGAATCAGGTCGCCGGGATGGAGCGTCATGCCGGTCGACAGATGCGCGATCTGTTCGGCCAGGTTGAAGATCATCTTGCCGGTGTTGGAATCCTGCTTGAGCACGCCATTGACCCACAGTTTCAGGCCGAGGTTTTGCGGATCCTTGATGTCGTCGGCCGGCACGATCCATGGTCCGAGCGGGCAGCTACCGTCGAAGCTCTTGTGGCGGATCCAATCGGCCTTGAACGGCGAGGTGTCGGAGATATGCGGGCGGCGGCCCTGGTCGCGCGCCGAGAGGTCGTTGGCAATGGTGTAGCCGGCGACATAGCTCAGCGCCTTGTCAAGCGGGACGTCCTTCGCCACCCGTCCGATCACGGCGGCGAGCTCCACCTCCCAGTCGACGTTGTTCGAGTATGTCGAAATCTTCACCGTTGCGCCTGGATCGGACAGCGCCCGCGATGCCTTAATGAAGAACCATGGCTTGAGCCCGAGCGTATGCGGATCGGGCTCCATCGGCCGGTTGTGCAGCCTGTTCATCTCCTCGGCATGGTCGCTGTAGTTGGCGCCGGCGCAGTAGATGGCCGCCGGCCAGCGCACCGGTGCGAGCAGCCTGGTGCGGCCGAGCGGGCGGCTCTTGAGCTTCGTCCTCTTCGCCGCCGCCTTGCGCAGGGCGCCGCGCGCCGATTTCCAGTCATTCAGGATGTCGAGCACGGCGGCGTAAGCCTTGTTGCCGGTCAGCGCGGCGGCGTCGAACACCTTGTCGTCGACCACCATGCCGGCGCGCGCCCCGTTTGACGATGCATAGGTGACTAGCTTGTACGTCGCCATGTCGTGATTGCTCCTCGGGCCGTGTTGCGGCGGAAGCAAACAGCGTTGGGGAGGGGTTTGCAAGCGGGTGTCGCCGGAGGCGCGAAGTGATGCCGCACGGCCGTGCCGCGGGCACGGTGCGCGGTTGGCGAGGGGCATGTTTGTGAATACGTCGCAAAGCAAACCCCTCCCCGCATGCTTCGCTGCACTACGGCGTGTCCATCTCCCCCGCAAGCGGCGGAGATGGAGCCCGAGGCACGGTCGTGCGGACCTCCTGTCCGAACGTAATCCTGTTGCCGTCCGGATCGCGGACGGACATCTCCCGCATGCCGTAGACAAAATCGGCCGGCGGCACCTCGATCGCGCAGCCGAGCGCCTGCAGCTCGGCGTGTAGGGCGTCGACGTCGGCAGCGAACACGTAGATCGACGAGTGGCCGAGCGTCTCCGGACTGTCGCTTGCTGGCATCAGGTGGATCGAAACGGCATCGCGCTCGACAATGGCGTAGCTCACCGGATCGCCGAGGCGGAAGTGCTCGCGGAATCCGAGCCGATCGCAAAAGAAGGGAAGGCTGCGGCCAACGTCGCCGACCGTGAACACAGCGGCAAAAGCC
>Ga0307472_100000907_pt1 | contig 11176 bp, 11 predicted proteins | sample atmos_gasesAM5C__2_FD_204582 | JGI IMG/M metagenome (GOLD analysis project Ga0307472, IMG submission 204582) | Hardwood forest soil microbial communities from Morgan-Monroe State Forest, Indiana, United States - atmos_gasesAM5C_05 | ecosystem: Environmental > Terrestrial > Soil > Temperate... | reverse complement strand
CTGCAAAGATCGCTCTCAATCGATGGGTCCCGGAGGCCTCGGATCACCCCCTCGTCGGTGATCCGGCGATCGACACGATTCCGTTGCACAAGCACACGCTTGATACCGAGCTCGCCGATCACCCCGAAATCCTGGCACTCGAGCGACGTGAGGAACTGGCGCGCGCCGGAGCTGAGGTCGCGCGCGCTGACCGCCACCCTGATTGGTCGGTGGAGTTCGTCTACAGCGTGCGTGGTACCGGCTACTCGAACATGGTGACGCTGGAACTGACCGTGCCGCTCGAGATCGATCGAGCTCACCGACAGGACCCAAGACTCGCAGCCAAACTCGCCGAGGCTTCCCAGGCGAAAGCCGAGCGCGAAGATATGCTGCGCGAGCACGCAGCCGAGATCGCCGCGATGATCGATGACTGGGACACCGCGCGCGAACGTCGCAATCGCTACCGCACCTCGATCATCCCGCTCGCCACCGATCGCGTGCTCGCGGTGCGCGCGGCGTACCGCGGCGGCAAGGCAACGTTGACGGAACTGCTGGCGGCCCACCGCGCGGAGATCGACGCCCATCTGAAGTCCCTGCAGCTCGAAGCCGCGGCGGCGCGGTTGTGGGCGCAGCTGGCATTTCTGAACGCTCCGCCCGAGAGCTTCACGGAGTCGTCCCTTGCTGCGCACACCGACCAGGGAGCCCTGCCATGAACCGAAAGTATCTCCTCGCATCCCTGGTGGGTGCTGTTGTGCTCCCCTTGCTCGGCTATGGCCTCTACCGGGCGGGAATGAGCGCGGGTCGGGACCAGTCCGTGCCGAACGCACGATCGGCGCCCGCTGGAATGCGCGCGCCGCAGAAAGCAGGCGATATCGATCCGCAGACCGGCCGGAAGATCCTGTACTGGCAGGATCCGATGGTCCCCTCGCAACGTTTCGATCACCCCGGAAAGTCTCCGTTCATGGACATGGCGCTCGTCCCGGTTCTCGAGAGCGGCGATGCCGGCACCGTGCAGATCAGCCCGAGACTGCAGCAGAACCTGGGGGTACGTACCGCCCTGGTAACACGGGGGCGACTCCAATCCGAGATCACGGCAAACGCGACCGTCGTGTACAACGAACGCGATGTGGCAGTCGTTCAGGCGCGCGCCAGCGGATTCGTGGAGCGGCTGCGCGTGCGGGCTGCGCTCGACCCGGTGCGCGCGGGCGAGCCGCTCGCAGACCTCTATGTGCCCGACTGGGTCGCCGCTCAGGTGGAATACCTCGCCGTTCGGGATCTGAAGAGTCCGGGCGCCGCCGACCTTGTGGAGAGTGCACAACAGCGCCTGCGGCTTGCGGGCATGCCGGAGGACCTGATCAGGACGCTACAGAAGACCGGTACGCCGCAGACGCGATTCACATTGGTAGCGCCAATCAGCGGTGTGATCTCGGAACTCATGGCGCGCGAGGGTATGACGGTCACGAGCGGCTCGCCGCTATTTCGCATTAATGGCCTTCGAATGGTCTGGGTCAATGCCGAAGTGCCCGAGCGGCTGGCTCAGCAAGTGAATGCGGGTGATGCCGTGCAGGCGCTCACGGCTGCCCTGCCCGGGATCGTATTTGACGGGAAAGTTGGCACACTCCTCCCAAGCGTGAATCTGGCGACGCGAACGATCACCGCGCGTGTGGAACTCGCCAATCCGAAGATGCAACTGCTGCCCGGTATGTTCGTGACGGTGCGTTTCACACCACGCGCTGGATCGGAGGTCTTGCTGGTGCCGAGCGAGGCGATCATCCAGACCGACACTCGTCGTGTAGTCATGGTGTCCGACGGGGACGGACAATTCCGCCCCGTCACCGTCGAGACAGGCGCGGACGGCGGCGGACAAACCGAGATTCGCTCGGGCCTTACCGCCGGCCAGAAGGTCGTGGTATCGGGGCAGTTCCTGATCGACTCTGAAGCGAGCCTCAAGGCGACCGAGGCACGGCTTCAATGATTGCTCGGCTCATCCGAACCTGTATCGAGAGCCGCGTGGCGGTGCTTCTCGCGGCCGCCGCACTCGGTGTCTGGGGCTTCTGGGCCATGCTGAACACGCCCCTTGACGCCCTCCCCGATCTTTCCGATGTGCAGGTGATTATCCGTACGACCTATCCTGGACAGGCACCGGAGATCATCGAAAACCAGGTCACTTACCCGCTCGCCACCACCATGCTCTCCGTGCCCGGCGCCAAGGCGGTCCGCGGCTACTCGATGTTCGGTGATTCGTTCGTCTATATCTTGTTCGAAGACGGTACCGATCTTTATTGGGCACGCTCGCGCGTGCTCGAGTATCTGAACCAGGTGCAAGCACGTCTCCCGAGAGGCGCCCAGCCGGTGCTGGGCCCCGATGCTACGGGGCTCGGCTGGATTTACGAGTACGCGCTCATCGACCGTAGCCACACGCACGATCTGTCGCAGCTGCGAGCGCTGCAGGACTGGTTTCTGAAATACGAACTCAAGTCGGTCCCCAACGTGGCGGAAGTCGCCTCCGTCGGTGGAATGGTGCGCCAGTACCAGGTCGTGCTCGATCCGCAGCGATTGCGCGCCTTCAACATCACGCACGAACGAGTTATCAGCGCAATTCGCAACGCCAATCAGGAGAGCGGTGGCTCGGTGCTCGAGCTGGCCGAGGCTGAGTACATGGTCCGGGCTTCGGGTTACTTGAAGAGCCTCGAGGACTTCCGGCATATCCCGCTGGCCGCGAACGATGCGGGCGTGCCGGTGCGTTTGGGCGATGTTGCCACGATCCAGATGGGGCCGGAGATGCGACGCGGAATCACAGACTTGAATGGCGAGGGAGAAGTTGCCGGCGGCGTCATCGTCATGCGCTCCGGGAAGAACGCCCTTCAGACGATCAACGCGGTGAAGGCAAAGCTGGCGCGGCTGAAAGCCAGTCTCCCTCCGGGCGTAGAGATTGTGCCGACCTACGATCGTTCTGAGCTGATCAAACGTGCAATCGATAATCTCCGGGCCAAGCTGATCGAGGAGTTCCTGATCGTCGCCCTGGTTTGCGTCCTGTTCCTCTCTCACCTCCGCTCGGCCTTCGTTGCTATCGTGTCGCTCCCCCTTGGTGTGCTGGTCGCTTTCTTCGTGATGCACTACCAGGGAATCAACGCGAACATCATGTCTCTCGGTGGAATCGCGATTGCGATCGGCGCGATGGTGGATGCCGCGATCGTGATGATCGAGAACGCGCACAAGCACATCGAGGCCTGGCACGACGCCCATCCGGGAGACGTGTTGAGCGGAACTGATCGGTGGCGAGTGGTTGGGGAGGCGGCCGTACAGGTGGGGCCTGCGCTTTTCGTCTCGCTCGTGATCATCACGCTCTCCTTCATCCCGGTTTTCACGCTGCAAGCTCAGGAAGGGCGATTGTTCTCCCCCCTGGCCTTCACGAAGACCTACTCGATGGCCGCCGCCGCCGGCCTCGCCGTGACCTTGATACCCGTCCTCATGGGTCTTCTGATCCGGGGCCGTATACCAGCCGAGCGCAGCAACCCGATCAATCGGGCACTCCTGGACTCGTATCAGCCGCTCCTGCGCTGGACGCTCGGTCATCCGCGGTGGGTGCTGGCATTGGCGCTCATCACGCTGCTCGTTTCAGCCTACCCCGCAATTCACTTGGGCTGGGAGTTCATGCCGCCGCTCGATGAAGGCGACATCCTGTACATGCCCTCCGCGTTACCGGGCATTTCCGCGGGCAAGGTTACCCAGCTCCTGCAGCAGACCGACCGCCTGATAAGGACGGTACCGGAGGTTGCGAGCGTATTCGGCAAAGTCGGACGGGCCGAGACGGCGACCGATCCTGCACCGCTCGAGATGTTCGAGACCACCATTCAATTCAAGCCACGCGGCGAGTGGCGCCCCGGCATGACGCCTGAGCGCTTGGTGCAGGAGCTCGACCAGGTCGTGCACGTCCCGGGACTCACGAATGTCTGGGTGCCTCCGATACGCAACCGCATCGACATGCTTGCCACCGGAATCAAGAGCCCGGTCGGGGTGAAGATCGCCGGAACGGATTTGAAGGTCATCGATACGCTCGCGCGCCAAGTCGAGGCCGTAGCAAGGCAGGTTCCTGGTGTCACCTCCGCGTTCGCGGATCGCAGCACCGGGGGCCGTTACGTCGATGTAGATATCGATCGCGACCGTGCGGCTCGGTACGCACTCAACGTTTCCGACGTTCAGAGCATCGTGTCCGCGGCAATCGGGGGAGACACGATCGCCGAGACAGTCGAGGGTCTGCAGCGATTCCCCATCAATGTGCGATACCCGCGTGAAGTCCGCGACTCTGTCCAAAGCTTGCGTGATCTGCCCGTGCTCACCGAGCGCGGTGCGCAGATTCGGCTCGGCGATGTGGCCGATGTCCGGATAGCCGAGGGGCCGGCAATGATCAAGAGCGAGAATGGCCGCCTGTCCGGCTGGGTATACGTCGACGTGCGCGGGCGCGCCTTGAACAGTGCCGTGCGAGACCTGCAACGCTCGGTCGCGCGACAAGTGCGTCTCCCCTCCGGATATTCGATCTCCTGGTCCGGCCAATTCGAGTATCTCGAGCGCGCAACCGAGCGTCTAAGAATCGTCGTGCCGGCAACGCTCGTTATCATCCTTGGACTGTTGTATTTCACTTTTGGTCGTTTCAGGGACGCCGCGGTCGTCATCGCAACGCTTCCCTTTGCCCTCGTTGGCGGGTTTTGGTTGATGTATCTGCTCGGCTACAACATGTCGGTCGCATCGGCCGTGGGATTCATTGCTCTGGGTGGAGTCGCCGCGGAGATTGGCATCGTGATGCTCGTCTACCTGAGCCATGCAACCGCCGACCGCGAAGCGAGTGGACGACTCCGAGACGAAGCAGACCTGACTCAGGCGATCCTGCAAGGCGCCGCCCTGCGAATCCGACCCGTCGCCATGACGGTCGCCGTGATCATCGCTGGACTTCTGCCGATCATGTGGGGAAGTGGTGCGGGTTCCGAGATCATGCGCCGGATTGCGGCTCCTATGATCGGCGGAATGATTACGGCGGCGCTAGCCGCGGTGCTGCTGGTTCCAGCCGCGTACAGTCTGTCCCGCGGGCATCGCGTGGCAGCCAACCGCGCCGGTAACTAGAGCTCTGATGGTTCGCCCTGAGACGCGCTGCGACTGTGTTAGGTCAGGATACGCCGGTCAACGAGGAGAGCACGCTTGAAAATCATGATCGAGATCATCGGATGGAGCGCAGCGGTGATGATGCTCTCAGCGTATCTGCTACTGACGAGCGGGCGGTTGCGCTCGCTGTCACCGGCCTACCAGTGGCTAAATGTCCTCTCGGGCGCTGGCTTCATCGTGAACAGCGGATGGAACGGCGCCTATCCGTCCGCAGCCCTGAACCTCATCTGGATGGCGATTGGTCTCTACGGGCTCTTCCGGGGAGCACGCGTGCAGCCTGGGCCGGCGGCTTAATTCCTTCTCAACCGTGGTCGGCTCGGGACTCCAGGTTCTGACTGGGTCCGACAGAGGAGCCTATGGCTGATCCTTCGATGGTTGTCGCAGCTTGCGGGCGAAACAGCCATCGCGCCGCCAGGAGCGCCAGGAGCGCGCCAGCAAGCTGCGCAATGATGAATCCCGGGACGTCCTCCGGCCGAATCCCCGAGAACGTATTAGACAAGGAACGCGCGATGGTGATAGCCGGATTGGCGAAGGACGTCGATGCCGTGAACCAATACGCGGAGCCGATCCACGCGGCGACCATCCAGGCGGCATCCTGAGGTCGTTGGTGCCCAAGGACGACCAGGACCAGCCCGAACGTTGCGACGACCTCCGCTAGCCACTGGCTCGGACCGGTCCGAACGTGCGCGGATGACTGTAGCCAAGGCAGATCGAACATCGCGTGAGCGAGAATCGCCCCAAGACAGCAGCCAAGGATTTGAACGATGGCATAGGCGCAGGCGTCTGCCCAGGAGAGCGAGCCGCGCAAGGCCTCCACCAAGGAGACGGCCGGGTTGAAGTGTGCCTGGCTCACCCGCGCCAGGAGCGCAATCAGCGTGGCGAGTACCGCCACCGTCGCCGCAGTGTTCGCCAGCAGGGCGATCGCCGCATTGCCACCCGCCAGGCGCTCGGCCATGACGCCCGACCCCACGACCGTCGTCGCGAGCAGCAGCGATCCCATTCCCTCGGCGGCCAGTCTTCGGCTCAAACTCATGGCGTATCGGCAGGTGGAGGTGTCTTGCCGATCGCGTTCAGCTGCTCCTGCAGCTTGATCCGGTCCAGTGAAGCGAGCGGCAGGCTCGTGAAGATCTTGATGCGGTTGTCGAGTGCCTTGAATGTGCCGCGAAACGCCACCCATTTGTCGGTCTCGGACCCGTCGCGCGCCGCCGGATCTGGAAGACCCCAATGCGCGGTCATCGGCTGTCCTGGCCAGTAGGGACAGACCTCACCGGCCGCGTTGTCACAGACGGTGAACACAAAGTCGAGCGGTGGGCCGTGAGGTGCTGCGAACTCGTCCCAGCTCTTGCTGCGCAGGCCTTCGGTTGGAAGCTTCATGCGTTTGAGGAGTTCGAGCGCGATCGGGTGCACGGCGCCCTTGGGATGACTACCTGCACTGAAGCCCAGAAATCGGCCGCGTCCCCACTGGTTGATCAGGGCCTCGGCGATGATGCTGCGCGCGGAATTACCCGTGCAGAGAAACAGGACGTTGAGGGGCCGGTCGGCCATCGGCGTTCTATGCCGAACCCGCCAGGGTCTTGGCCATGCAGGTCGCGGAGCTCGGGCACAGAGAGCGAAACTCTTCGCTCTGCTGCAATTCCTCGGGAGCAGTGCTGCGCTCGATGACGCGGTAGCCGCGGTGCGCGAAGAACTCAGCCGCGGTTTGGGTGAGCAGGACCAGCTCGCTGATTTGGGCTGCGCGCGCCACGCGCTCGAGCTCGCTCACAATCGCCTGCCCCAGGCCGCTTCCGCGGCGATGCGGAGCCACGACCACCGACCGCAGGAGCGCCGACGAGCCAAAGCGTTGCAGTGCTCCAGCCGCAACCACCTGGTCATCTTCGCGGATCACCGCGAACTCGGGTCGCGGCAATTCGAGGTCACTCGTCGGCAATCCTGAGCGCTCGAGCAGCGCTCGGATGGCGATCAGATCGTGCGCGGACGCGGGGCCTATACGCAACACGGGCCCGATTCCCAGAATTACACTGGACTCGCGGAGCAGCAGCTCGGGGCGCAGCAGGCTGTCTTGGCCTCTTTCTCCGCTTTGGTCCGAATCTCATCCGTTCCGTACACGGTGCTTTCGCCCGTCGTGAGAAACGTCTCCCACTGAACGCCTTGGGGATCGTCGATCCAGCTCTTCTCGCTGTGGGCATAGCAGCAAACCGTTTCCCCCTCCTCGATAACCGGTCGCTCCGCACGTCGCAGGCGCCCGTAGACCTCTGCAAGCTCAGAGCGGTCCTCGACTTGGATCCCCAAGTGCTGCACCCCGGGCCTGCCGTCGCGCTGGCTGATGGCGAAATTCACGCGAGGGTCCTCGAGCATCCATTTCGCGTAATCAGGTTTGCGCACGGTCGGAGCGGCAGCAAAAAACTGCGAATAGAAACGCACCGATGCCTCAAGGTCCTTGACCGACACGTGTACGTGCAGGCGTTTCATGCTCGTTTCCTTGCTTGTACCGCAACGGACTGCGGCTGACAGGTTGTATGGCATGCCTCGTCCGCCAGGCTGCAACAGTTCTCGGTGAGAAAGCCGAGGAGCGCGTTCATGCGCCCGAAATTCGGGCTGTAGAAGAGATTGCGAGCCTCGCGGCGGGTGCTGACGAGTCCCGCCTGCACCAGGCCTTTGAGGTGAAACGACAGCGTCGGGGCGGGCAAGCCGAGGCGTCGTGCAAGTTCGGAAGGTGTGTACCCCGCTGGTCCTCGCTTAACCAGCAAGCGATATACCCCAAGACGCGACTCCGAGGCCAGGGCACTCAGTGCTGTGATGACTTCCTTGGATTTCATGCTTTCAATTCTATCGAACTGGCGTGAGATCGCAATAGACGCGCATGGAAGACTCTCGCGCTGAAGGTTGCCACCGCGAGCGAGCGGGTGATTCGACGGGAATATGGGGCGTGACGGAATCTAATTCCGCCGTAAGCTCATGATTCCTCATTGTTCCAAAACGCGGAATCACATAGTTGCCCCCACGCCTACCCCCGACTCATGCGAAATGCCTGTATTCGCCGATATACGCGAGAGGACGCCTTCGGCGAGGCAGCTGAAATCGAACTGAACAGTTGGTCACGGAACCCGGAACTGTTCGCTTTTGTTCGAGAAATCCAAGGCTTCTTGCGGCTGGCATGCTTGCGGCGTATGTTCGCCGCCCAGAGCGCACTCGCGGAGACAATGAGATGAACAATAGTCTCGTGCAGACGATTTGCGTAGTTTCGCTGGCGCTGGTGGCGTTTACGGTTCCAACTATGGGCCAGGAAAAAAAGGCCGGCGATTCGGCGCACAAGATCGTTCATTCCGGCGATCTGAAATGGACTCCGATCATCAAAGGTTGCGAAATCGCGCTGGTCGAGGGGAATCTAGACGCGGAGGGTCAGCCTTTCGTAGCCCGCTTTCATTGCTCGGACGGGGCTAAGACCCCGCCGCATTGGCACCCGACCGATGAGAACATCACGGTTCTTCGGGGCGTATTTCTCGTCGGAATTGGCGAATCGTTCGACGAGTCAAAACTACGAGCAATGAATGTCGGCAACTTCATGCTAATGCCAAAGGAAATGCGGCACTTCGGAATGTCGAAGGGCGACTTGATTCTGCAGATTCATGGAATAGGCCCGTTCAAGGTGAACTGGGTCAATCCATCCGAAGTGCAGCCGCCGGATGCGCCAGCTGCCGCAGCGTCAAAGCCGTAGTGGTCGCGGTACGACCTGAAGGGATCAGCACAGGGTCGATAGCGTGCCGGCGCAAGTCGGCCGAACAGAGTCTTCCGCGGTTGGTCCTGAGTTGGCCGAATGAGTCTCCATTACAATGACCCACGGCTAGGCGTCAGGAGCCGCCGAATGATTAGAACAATCAAGCGCTGCGCAGGGGTACTCACTGCCCTCCTAGTTGGCGGCGTTCTTTTCGCGGCCCGCGCTAGCGAGCGGATACCTACCACCAGGCCCCACGATCTCCTGGTATGGGCGGGCGATCGAGCCGGCAAGGGCAACGACTTCTTAATCGTCATCAATGCAGACCCCGCATCGCCTGATTACGGTCACATGGTAACGACCCTGACGACAGACCAGCAGACCGTACGCGTTCATCACACTGAATACACGATGCCGGCAAGCGGCATGCTGTTCGCAAATGATCACGACGTCGGGCGCACTTTCATCTTCGATGTGCGAAATCCGCTGCAGCCGAAAATCGCCGCGTCTTTTTACGATCTCGCCGGGTACATGCATCCTCATTCATACCTCCGTCTTCCCAACGGGCACGTGCTCGCCACTTTCCAGCACGTTCACCACGGCGCGATGTCAGGGGATTTCGGCAGGACTGGCGGGTTGGTGGAAATCAACGACGCCGGTGAGGCGGTCCGTGCCGCCGGCAACGCGGACCCGGCCTTTCCAAAAGCGCTGCTGATGCCATACGGGCTGGTTGTTATTCCAGAGATTGACCGTGTCGTGTCAACAAACTCCTCGATGCACGAGCCCGACATCTTTAGTGGCGTGACGTATCAGATATGGCGTCTGTCTGACCTCAAGTTACTCAAGACCGCTAATTTCGATGTCGGGGACAATCTGTACGCTCACATCAGTCCTGAGGAACCTCGCCTCGGGCCGGATGGGTCTGTGTTTGTGCAGACGCTTGGATGCGGGCTTGAGCGCATTATCGGAATCGATACGGCAGAGCCAAAATCAAAGCTCGTATACACCTTTCCCGGCAACTGGTGCGGGGTTCCGACAATCGTCGGCCATTACTTTGTGCAGACTGTCCTCGCTGTGCATGGCTTGATTGTTCTCAGCATCGCGGACCCAGCGATGCCGGTCGAAGTATCGAGGCTAAAACTGAGCGATAAGTACTTTCCGCACTGGACCGGCTGGGACCCCGTGACGCGGCGTCTTGTGGTGACTTCGAGCAAGACGCCCGAGGAACGAATGTACCTATTGCATCTTGACGAGAAGACCGGTGCACTGAGTGTCGATCGATCCTTCCGCGACACGGATCGCCAACCGGGCTTCAGCTTCAACGAGCGAGACTGGCCACACGGATGGCGTGGAGCTGCGACGCCGCATGGTGCCGTCTTTACACGGTGAATTCAGCACCGTGTGTGCATCATCTCGGCATGCATGAGTGACCGCTTAGCGGAAAAGGTCAGCGGACCCATCAGGCCTACGGCGCGCGCCGCTACCGGTGCGCGGCGCAGGCCCGTAATCGATCACCGCTCCAGCGGTCCTTTCTTCGCCGCTTCCGCTCGGTCCTTCACCGCTTGCAAATGAGCATTCGCTTCATCCCTGCACTGCCGCCGGGTGTCGCCCTCCAATGCCTCGCATTTGGCAAGAGCAATCTTGGTAGCGTCGTCCGCTTCAGTAACGGCCGCATCGGCTACGGCCGCGACCCTTGTCTCGGTCGCTTTCGCCTCGGCAGCAGCTCTGTCCTTGGCAAGCTGCTCAGAAGCCTGGGCCTCGGCCTGCTTCATGTTTGCATCCGCCTTGGCATCGTTCTCGGCTGCTTCGCGAGTTGCCTGAGCTACGTTGGCCTGCACCTGATCTGGAGATTTGGCCTTGTTACAGGCGCAAAGACCGAGCGACGCGCCGGCCAACAGCATACACATGACCATAAATTTCATCTGAATTCTCTCCGTGTACTTGCATTGCAGCAGAGCATACGGCCGCGGTCGGTGCATTTCAGCCGCCCTTTTTCTGTTCTCAAGGTAGGAACTATCCCACAACCCCCAACCTCAACAGCCCTCCCATCGAGGGCCTATCACAAGGTTCAATGTTGGTTCAGGGACAAGTCTTTCCACGTAATAGCTGAACATCTAACTCGGCCAGCGATCTTGCCTGCGCTTGCCAATCGGCCAAACGGCCACGGTGCTGTGTGCTGCCTGGCGCCGAACTGAACGCACATAGTTGTTGTTGTCCGAAGGGAACCGAACACCTTTGCTTGTTGCTGTGCCGCTGCAAGGCAACCTGCCGTGGAATTTAGAGTGACGCGCCCGTCGGCGTCGCGCGGCGCATGCGGCCCTCAAACGC
>Ga0307472_100000906_pt1 | contig 11182 bp, 7 predicted proteins | sample atmos_gasesAM5C__2_FD_204582 | JGI IMG/M metagenome (GOLD analysis project Ga0307472, IMG submission 204582) | Hardwood forest soil microbial communities from Morgan-Monroe State Forest, Indiana, United States - atmos_gasesAM5C_05 | ecosystem: Environmental > Terrestrial > Soil > Temperate... | reverse complement strand
GGAGGCCTTCCGCGCCGAGCTCCGCGCCTGGCTCGCGGCCAACGGCTCGGGTGCGGGCGCGGCCCTCCCGACGCTGGCCGAGGAGGTCGCCTTCCTCCGCGACTGGCAGCGCCGGCTGCACGAGGGCGGCTGGGTCGGCATCCACTGGCCGCGCACCTACGGCGGGCGCGGGGCGTCGGTGGTCGAGCACTACATCTTTCAGGAGGAGATCGCCGCCGCGCGCGCCCCCGAGATCATCAACCGGATCGGTGTGAACCTGGTCGGCCCGACGCTCATCGCGCACGGCACCGAGGAGCAGCGCCGCCGCTTCCTGCCCCCCATCCTGCCGGCCGAGGAGCTCTGGTGCCAGCTCTTCTCCGAGCCGGGCGCCGGCTCCGACCTGACGGCGCTCCGCACCCGGGCCGAGCGGCGGGGCGACGGCTGGGTCGTCACCGGCCAGAAGGTGTGGACGAGCTACGCGCAGTTCGCCCGCTGGGGCATCCTGCTCGCGCGGACCGATCCCGACGCGCCCCGGGCGAAGGGCATCAGCTACTTCATCTGCGACATGCACGCCGCGGGCGTGACCGTGCGCCCGCTCCGCCAGATGACGGGCAGCGAGGAGTTCAACGAGGTCTTCCTCGACGAGGTCTTCGTGCCGGACGCGCAGCGTGTGGGCGAGGTGAACGCCGGCTGGGCGATCGCCAACACGACGCTCGCGCACGAGCGTGGCACGTCGCCGCGCCAGCTCGTCATCCACCGCATGCTCCTCCAGGACCTCCTCCGTCTGGCGCGCGAGGGCGTGAACGGTGGTGCCTCCCGCGCCCGCGATGCCGTGCTACGGCAGCGCCTCGCCCAGCACTGGATCGAGGTCGAGATCACGCGCCTGAATAACTGGCGGACGCTCACGCGGCTCGCCCGCCGCGAGGCGCTCGGCCCCGAGTCGAGCTTCATCAAGCTCTTCTGGAGCGAGATGAGCCAGCGCATGCACGACACGCTGATGGAGCTCCTCGGCCCGGCGGGTCTCTGCTGGCAGCCCGGATCGCAGGCGGTCGCGGGAGGGCGCCTCTCGCGTTCCTACCTCTACTATCGCGCCGCGTCGCTGTTCGCCGGGAGCTCGGAGATCCAGCGCAACATCCTCGCCGAGCGGGTACTCGGCCTGCCGCGGGCACGGTGATGGACTTGGCACGCGAGGCCGAGGCGCTGGTCGGCCCCCGTGTGCGCCTGCGCCCGTTCACGCCCGACGACGCCTCCGCGGTGCTCGTCTACGCGTCGGATCCCGAGGTGACGCGCTATCTCGAATGGGACGCCTACGACGACCCGAAGACCGCCCTGGCCTTCATCCGCTCGACGCACGCGGGCGCCGCCACGTGGATCGCGCGTGCCATCGTGCTGCGGGCGACCGATCTGGTGATCGGCGGCGTCGACCTGCGCATCGTCTCCACGCGCGACCGCCGCGCCGAGCTCGGCTACGGGCTCGCACGTTCCCACTGGGGGCAGGGCTACGCGACCGAGGCGGCGGGTCTCCTCCTCCGCTTCGGCTTCGAGCATCTCGGGCTCGTCCGCGTCGAGGCGCTCTGCTCGGTGGAGAACGAGCGCTCGGTCCGCACGCTCGAGCGGCTCGGCATGCGGCGGGAGGGGCGCCTGGCGCAGTATCGGTGGAAGAAGGGCCGCCCGCGCGACCACTACCTCTATGCGTTGACGCGCGCGGAGAAGGCTCCGGTCACCTGAGCCGGCTCACCGGCTGTGGGGTGCTGGTCGTCCTCTGGCTGATCCTCGGGAACAACCTGATCGGCCCAGGCTGAGACCCTCGCGTCCGACTTGACAGCTCGTCGGCCGGGCGAGATAGCTCCGGCCGCGATGCCGCGCCCGCCGCACGCATGGCCCGTCACCTGCGGCGGGCTGGACTGAGCCGATGGCCGGTCCGCTCGCCGGTGTCCGCGTGCTCGATCTCGGGACGCGGATCGCCGCCCCGTTCGCCGCGACGCTCCTCGCCGACCTCGGCGCGGAGGTGATCAAGGTCGAGCTCCCGGGACAGGGTGACTTCCTCCGCACCATCGGTCCGTTCGAGAAGGGCTACTCGCTCTTCTGGGCGGTGGAGGGACGGAGCAAGAAGTCGATCACGCTCGATCTCCGGAAGCCTGCCGGGCAGGCTCTCCTGAAACGGTTGGTCGGCCACGCCGACGTCGTGGTGGAGAACTTCCAGCCCGGGACGCTCGAGTCGTGGGGCCTCGGCTACGACGTCCTCTCGGCCATCAACCCCGGCGTCGTCCTGACGCGGGTCTCCGTCTACGGTCAGACGGGTCCCTACCGCGATCGCCCCGGTCTCGACCGGAACGGCATCGCCCTCGGCGGCCTCCTCTACATCACGGGCTACCCCGATCGCCCGCCCGTCCGTCCCGGGCTCATCGTCTCCGACTACCTGACGGGGGTCTTCAACGCCTTCGCGATCGTCACCGCGCTCTACGAGCGAGAGCGGCGCGCGCAGGCGGCGGGCGCGCCGCCGCGCGGCCAGTGGGTCGAGCTTTCCCTCTACCAGTCGATCCTCCGCATCATGGAGCACACCCTCGCCACCTACGATCGGCTGGGCGTCGTCCGCGAGCGGGAGGGCAACCGCCTCAAGAACTCGGCCCCGCTCGACAACTGGGCGACCAAAGACGGCAAGTACGTCTGCATCATCGCGGCCGGGGACGGCCTCTTCCCCCGCCTCGCGCGCGCCATGGGGCGCGAGGACCTCATCCGCGAGCCACGCTTCGCCACCATGGCCCAGCGCGCCGAGCACGGCGACGAGCTGAACGGCATCGTGGCAGCCTGGTGCCGAGAGCGGACGTGCCGCGAGATCCAGGATGTCCTTGAGGCCCACGAGGTCCCCTTCGGCGTCGCCTACTCGGTGGCCGACATCTTCACCGACCCGCATATCGCCTCGCGCGGCGACATCGTCGCGGTCGACGACCCCGTCATCGGCCCGGTGCGCATGCAGGGCGTCTACCCGCGCTTCTCCAACAGCCCCACCGAAGTCCCTCGCGGCGCCCCCCGCCTGGGCGAGCACAACGACGAGATCTACCGGGGACTCCTGGGTCTCGCCCCGAGCGAGCTAGAAGCGCTCAAGACCGACCGCGTGATCTGAAACGCGGTACCGAGCAGTCGCGGGCGGGAGCGAGTCCTACTCCTCGCGCAGATCGCCCAGGCGTCTTCCCTTGCGCGCGCGAGCCCGCGCCTTCTCGAGCACCTCTCGCGGCACGGGATCGAAGCGCGAGAGCGCCGCGCGCAGCACCGAGGGCACGAAGAGGCGCATGAAGCGCGCCGCGAGCAGGGGAGGGTTCCGCCGCGGCACCGTCAGCTCGTAACGCCGCCTCTCGATCACCTCGAAGATCGCGTCGGTGATCAGCTCGGGCGGGTACTTCCGGCCACGGAAGGCGACCGGCTCGTCCTCCTTGAGCCAGATCTCCGTGTCGATCGGCCCCGGGTTCACGACGCCCACGTGGATGTTCGCACCGGCGAGATCGTTCCACAGCCCCTCGCTGAAGGCGTTCATCGCGGCCTTGGAGGCGGCGTAGATCGTCTCGCGCGGCGGGGCGACCTTGGCGGCGAAGGAGGAGATGTTGACGATCCACCCGCCGTTCTGCCGGAGCATGTGGGGGATCGCGGCGAGCGTGGTCCACACACAGGACTGGAAGTTGATGCGCATCACCTGGTCCGCCTCGTCGGCGGACATGTGGTAGATCTGCTTGTGCTTCGAGATGCCGGCGTTGTTGACGAGCATGTCGAGACGGCCGTGTCGCCTGATCGTGTCGTCGACGACGTGCTCGGCGAACGCCCGCTCGCCGAGGTCGCCCGCCAGATAGCGTGAGGCGGGTGAGATCGCCTGGCACTCGCGGATGAGCTGCCGAAGCAGTTCTTCCCGGCGGGCTACCGCGACGACGATGCTGCCCCGCCCCGCGAACGCCTTGGCGGTGACGAGCCCGATGCCCGAGGACGCGCCCGTGACGATGACGACCGCGTCGCGGTAGTCCACTCTCATCGTCCACCGCCGAGCTGCTCGCGCAGCTCGCGCTTCAGGATCTTGCCGCTCGCGGTGCGGGGAAAGTCGGCCACCAGCTCGAGCCGCTCGGGAAGCTTGCGGCGAGAGAGGCCGTGCCCGGTGAGGTGGGCGGCGAGGTCGGCGAGGGTCGGGGCAGGGGAGCCGGGTCGCAGCCGGAGCACCGCGCAGGCGATCTCGCCTGCCGCGGCATCGGGGAGCCCCACCACGGCGACCTCGGCCACCGCGGGATGCGTCGCGATCAGCTCCTCCAGCTCGCGCGCGCTGATGTTCTCGCCCTTCCGGATGATGATGTCCTTCCGGCGCCCGGTGATGCGCAGCGCACCGGCCGCGTCGACCGTCCCGAGGTCCCCGGTCCGGAACCAGCCGTCGGGGGTGAAGGCCTCGGCGTTGAGCGCCGGGTCGCGGTAGCCGACGAAGCAATCGGGTCCGCGCGCGAGGATCTCTCCCTCGTGACCGGACGGCACCGGCGCGCCGCCCTCGTCGACCAGGCACAGCTCGGCGGCACCGATCGGGAGGCCCTCGGTCTCGACCCGACGGGCGGGCGGATCGTGCGGGCTGCTGGTCGTGATGGTCGGGAACTCGGTCGAGCCGTAGACGCGCTTCACGACGCAGCCGAGCCGCGTGGCGCTCTCCCGGACGAGCCCCGGGTCCACCGCCGCGCCGCCGCAGGAGAAGAGCCGGAAGCTCGACGTGTCGCTCGCCGGGAGCGCCGGGTGCGCCGCCAGATCGCGCAGGAACGTGGGCGCACCCACCATGTAGGTCACGCGCTCGCGGCCGATGAGCCCGAGCGCCTCGCCGGGTTCCCAGCGATCGAGCAGGACGGCCGTCGTCCCGTAGACGGCGGGCACGAGCACGGCATGCACGAAGCCCGAGATGTGGGTGAGCGGGGACGGCATGAGGACGGTGTCGGTGGAGACGAGCTCGTGCACCGCACCCAGGCTCCGCACCTCCGCCAGCAGCGTCTCGTGCGAGTGCAGCACGCCCTTGGCGTCGGCCGTCGTCCCCGAGGTGTAGATGAGCAGCGCGATCGCGTCGGCGTCGGTTGGCGCCCGCTCGGCGGGTGGCGCGCTGCGCGCGAGGGCAGCGTAGGTGTGCTCGCCCGCCAGGGAGTCGTCCCGCACCACGACGACGTGCTCCAGGGCCGGCAGCTCGGAGCGAAGGTCGCGCACCAGCGCGCGATGGTCGCAGTCGCGATGGCGGCCGGGGATGAAGAGGACCCGCGCGCCGCTCTGGGCGAGGATGAAGCCGAGCTCCCGCCGCCGGTAGATCGGCAGCACGGGGTTCGCCACCGCGCCGAGCCGCGCGACGGCGAGCAGCCCCACGACCGTCTCCGTCCAGTTCGGCAGCTGGAGGGCGACGACGTCCCCGCACCCGACCCCGAGCGCCTGCAGGCCGCCGGCGACGCGCTCCGCGGCGTCGGCCAGCGCCGCGAAGGTCGTCCGGGTCTCGCCCTCCACGGCGGCGGTCTTCGGGCTGACGCGCCCGACGGTGGCCGCGAACGCGTCCCAGATGCACTCCCTGCGCCACCACCCCTCGACGCGGTAGCGATCCGCCTCCGCGGCGCGGTAGGTCGGCACCGGGGAAGTGGTGATGCGGGGAATTGCGGGGCTTCCGGGCATGCCGTGACGCGTCTCGTCGGGCGGATCATATGTGAGAGCGCTCGCGCCGCCGTCAAGCCCGCAGAGCGCCAGCGTACGTGTCTATTGACGGCGGAACCCCGACCGTGATGTTACCCGCGGGAGCATGCCCGCCGAGCGACGTCGCTGCCCATGCGGGCGAAGAGCGGTCGCTCTGACCACCGCCGTCGCCCTCCTCGTGTTGCCCGCCGTGGGCGGCGCCGTTCTCGTCAAGGACAATCTCTACGCCGTGAAGGCGCTGAGCGACACCGAGGCGTGGGCGGTCGGCAACTTCGGCTCGATCTACCATACCAAGGACGGCGGGAAGACCTGGGACGGGCGCGAGAGCGGCTCGAAGAACCCGCTCTTCGGCGTCGACTTCGCCGACGCGACGCACGGCTGGGCGGTCGGCAAGTCCTCGCTCATCGTGCACACCGCGGACGGCGGTGCGACGTGGCAGGCGCAGAAGAGCGCGATCCCCCCCGAGAAGCACCTCTTCTCCGTCGATGCGATCGATACCAACATCGCCTGCGTGGTCGGCGACTGGGGTGCCATCGCGACCACGCACGACGGCGGCGCGACGTGGGTCGATCACTCGCTTCCGGACGACGTCATCCTCTACGCCGTCTCGTTCCCCGATCGGCAGCACGGTTTCATCGCGGGCGAGTTCGGCACCATCCTCGCCACCAGCGATGGCGGGGAGAGCTGGGAGAAGCGCGACGTCGGCACCGAGAAGACCCTCTTCGGGCTGAGCTTCGCGACGCCCGAGAAGGGCTGGGCGGTGGGCATCGACGGCCTCCTCCTGCGCACGCGCGACGGCGGCCGGACCTGGGAGGTGCAGCGCGGCAGCGAGGAGACCGAGCAGCTCGACGAGCTGGGCTTCATGGAATCGATCAAGAACCCCGGCTTCTACGACGTGCGGGTCATGGGGCAGTTCGGGGTGGTGGTGGGGGACACGGGCAGCCTTCTCACCACGACCGACGGGGGCGACACCTGGACTCGCTATGCGCTTCCCACCCAGCAGCGTCTCGTCTGGATGCGGGGAGCGAGCCTGACCGGCGAGCACGGCTTCGTCGTGGGCGCCAACGGCTTCTCGGCCGTGATCGACCACGGTCGCGTCGTCCTGCCGGGCGGGGACACGGCGACCGTGTCGAAGGACTGACGGCGAGGCCCGCATGCTGCCCAGGAAGACGATCGAAGCCTATCTCTTCTTCCTCCTGCGGCACCGCCTGCTCGTCTCCCTGGTGGTCGCGATCGCCACCGTGGGCCTGTTCTTCTGCATGTGGTTCCGGATGCACGTCTTCACCAACTTCTTCGACCTCTACCCGCCGAATCACCCGTATATCAAGCTCTATACCCAGTACCGGGGCATGTTCGGCACCGCGAACACGCTCCTCCTGGTCGTCGAGACCAAGAACGGCACCATCTTCGACGACCCGGCGACCGTGCAGAAGGTGGAGCGCATCACCCTCGCCCTGCTGCACGACATCCCGGGCGTGAATGGCGAGCAGGTCCTCTCCATCACCCATCCGAAGATCAAGACCACCCTCACCGCGGGCTCGGGCATCAAGGTCGTGCCGCTCATGTACCCGCGCGTTCCCGAGACCAAGCAGGACCTCGAGTTCCTGCGCCTCAAGGTCTACACGACCGAGGGCGTGAAGGGCCCCTTCGTCTCCGAGGACGATAAGGCCACGCTCATCGTCGCCGGTTTCTGGGAGGAGTACTTCGACCTCCCGACGATGTGGAAGAAGATCCAGGAGATCGTCGCGCAGGAGTCGGACGACAACACCACCATCTACGTCAGCGGGCCACCCATCCTCTACGCCTACTTCCTCGAGATCATGCCGAAGATGGTGAACGTGCTCGCGGCCTCGATCGTCATGATCCTGCTGATCCTCTGGATGGAGTTCCGGAGCTGGCAGGGTGTCGTCATCCCCGCCTTCAGCGGTGCGCTCTCGGCCATCTGGGGCCTCGGCTTCGGCGGGCTCTGGGGCCTGAACCTCGATCCGCTCGTGCTCGTCATCCCGCTCCTCATCTCCGCCCGCGCGCACTCGCACTCGGTGCAGTCGATGGAGCGCTACCACGAGGAGTACCATCGGCTCCGCAACAAGAACGAGGCGATCGTCAAGTCGTACACGGAGATCTACGCGCCGGCGATGGTCTCGCTGCTCGCCGACGGGCTCGCCATCCTCACCCTGCTCGTGGCCCGCATCCCGATCATCCAGAAGCTCGCCATCCTCTGCTCGTTCTGGATCATCTCGATCTTCATCAGCGTGGTGACGCTCCACCCCATCATCCTCTCCTTCACGCCGCCGCCCGCCCAGGAGCACGCCTCGGGACGCACGCCGCTCGAGCGCTTCATGTCGTGGATGGCGGTGGTGGCGATCGCCTGGCTGCTCTGGCTCTACGAGTTCATTCCGGGGCGCCCCGTGGCCGTGCTGCTGGGCGTCACGCTCCTCGGCCTGGCGGCCGACCTCCTCGCGCGGTGGCCGCTGCCCATCTACAGCCAGGTCGGCTACCTGCTCAGTCGGTTCACCGACCTCTTCGGGGCGTTCTTCGCGGGTCTCTACGCGGTCATCGAGCGGTTCCTCATCTGGATCGCCGCAGAATGGCGACGTCCGGTGATGGGCGTGGCCCTGGTCGCGCTCCTCACCTTCGGCCTCTACTTCCAGCACCTGCTGAAGGTCGGCGACACGACGCCCGGGGCGGCCCTCCTCTACCCGAACCACCCCTACAACGTCGCCTTCGGGAAGGTGAACGAGAAGTTCCTCGGCGCCAGCCAGCTGGTGATGATCGCCGAGGGCAACGCCTACTGCTCGGTGGGCGGCAAGGCGTGCGAGGGCGACGGCTGCAAGCTCTGCCTGCCCGAGCAGGCCGGGCCGTGCGGCAGCGAGAAGTGCCTGCAGCGCGAGGGCGCGATCAAGGACGCCGACACCCTCAACGATCTCGACCTCTTCGCCCGCTACATGGGTGAGCGCCCGGAGGTGGGTGGCACCGTCACCGCCACCACGCTCCTCAAGAAGATCTTCCGGACCTTCCACGAGGCGGATCCGAAGTGGGAGATCCTGCCCACGCGCAACGACCACGTGAGCCAGCTCTTCTTCCTTCTCACCTCGGGCACCCGCCGCGGCGAGATGGACCGTTTCTTCGACATCAACTACACGAACGCCACCGTCGCGGTCTTCTACAAGGACTACACCCACGAGACCATCGAGAACTCGATCGCGCGCGCGAAGCAGTACATCGCCGAGCACGGCGGGGAAGCGAAGAACGTACGCTACCGGCTGGCGGGCGGGCTGATCGGCATCCTCGCCGCGGTGAACGAGGAGGTGGAGTGGTCGTACCGCGTCAATCTGGCGCTGATCCTGATCGTCGTCTTCCTGCTCTCGTACGCCACCTACGTCTCCGTGGTCGGCGCGTTGATCGTGATGCTGCCCTCGCTGGTCGCCCAGCCGCTGTCCGAGGCGGTGATGTACCTCTTCGGCATCGACATGAACATCAACTCGTTGCCGGTGGCGGCGGTCGGGATCGGCATCGGCATCGACTACGGCTACTACGTGCTGTCGCGGATCGTCGAGGAGCTGGTGGCGGGAGAGGGATTCGACGTGGCGATCCGGCGCATGTTCGAGACCACGGGCAAGACCGTCCTCTTCACCGGCGTCTCGCTCACCGCGAGCATCATCTTCTGGGTGTTCTTCCCGATGAAGTTCCAGGCCGACATGGCCCTGCTCCTCGTGCTATTGCTCGGCTTCCATCTCATGGGAGCCCTGATGTTCATCCCGCCCATGGTGGCGCTCTTCAAGCCGCGCTTCGCGATCAGGTACGCCGAGGAGCGGCAGCGGATCCGGGCGGAGGCCGCCGCGGCGGAGAGCGGAGCGGCGGGGATGCGGGCGGCCGGCGCCTAGGGGGCGCCGTCGAGTAGAAAGGAGAGACCTGTGGGGATCCGGAACGTGCTGGCGGGCATCGGACTGTGCCTCAGCTTCTTCGGTTCGGCGGCCGCGACGGACAGCCTGGCGCCCGGCGTGATGCTTGATACCGCCACGGCGGAGCAGGCCAAGGACCTGCTGCCGCCGGAGATCTACGAGCACTTCAAGAAGGGCGACTACTACAACCAGGTCGTCGACTTTCCGAACTCGAAAACCTCCTGGGACGACGGCTTCAAGGAGGCGACCGATTGGAACCGCGAGCACCTGGTGCTCGACGAGCACCGGTCGCCCATCGACAAGGCCACCGGCAAGCGCCCGGACTACATCCAGGGGCTCCCCTTCCCCGATATCCGCCAGGACGATCCGGACGCCGGCTACAAGGCGCTCTGGAACCTGGACTACGCGTACTACACCGGCGGGAACAGCCACAACCTGACGCTGCTCAACTGGGTGAGCCGGAGCGGGATCGACCGCTCCTCGGTGCAGGACGTCTCCTTCCTCTACTACGACGGCCAGCCGAAGCAGTACACGCCGTCCCGGAACCCGGACAACTTCCTCTTCCAGTTCCTCGCCCTGACCACCAGCCCCGCGGACCTGCAGGGGACGGCCGCGCTCGGCTACCGCTTCAAGGACCCCACCAAGCGCGACCTCAGCTGGGCCTATGTGCCCGCGCTGCGCCGCGTGCGCGCGATCTCGCCGGCGAACCGTTCCGACGGCTTCCTCGGCTCGGACATGAGCCAGGACGACGGCTTCTTCTTCGACGGCAAGCCGGAGGACTTCGACTGGAAGGTGGTGGAGCACCGCGAGGGCTATCGCTTCGTCGATCCGGACAGCATCGCCGGCAAGACCACGCGGAAGCCGCTCCCCAATGGTGGATGGCGAACCGTCGCGTACAACAACGACCGCACCGTCGGCTACATGGTGAAGGGCTGGAAGGGCGTGCCCTGGGGACCGGTGGCAGCCGGGGTCGCGAAGCGGAAGTTCTGGGTCGTCGAGGGCGTGCCCAAGGACAAGTATTACCTCTTCGGCAAGATCCAGCTCTGGATCGACGACGTCACCTGGCAGGGCGCCTGGAACCGGAAGTTCTCGTGGCGCGGTGAGCTCCTGAACACGCTACAGGTGCTCGGCTACGCCACCAGCGACTTCAACGACAAGGAGCGCTGGTGGGGCTCGTCGATGGCCTTCCAGCTGGCCGAGAACGTCAAGGCCGACCGGGCAACCGCCGCGGGGATGAACGGGCCCGGGGGTGATCCGCCGAACGACCGCCGCGTGCCGATCGAGCCGGCCTTCTTCGACTACCAGACGCTCGCCCGCTTCGGAAAGTGAGACGCGGGGGTTGGGGGCGCCGCCGGCGCTCCCGTCCTCGCGATACCTCTTCCGTCTCACCCTCACGGTTGGCCCCGTTGTCGTGAGTGTGCACGTCGCCTATGGTGCGCCCATGTGTCGCAACATCAAGACGCTGCACAACTTCAGGCCACCCGCGACGGCCGAGGAGATCCGCGCGTCGTCGCTCCAGTTCGTCCGGAAGTTGAGCGGCTTCACGCGACCCTCGAAGGCCAATGAGCTCGTGTTCACCCGTGCGGTCGACCAGGTGGCACGGGCGGCGCACGAGCTGCTCGAGT
>Ga0307472_100000905_pt1 | contig 11190 bp, 13 predicted proteins | sample atmos_gasesAM5C__2_FD_204582 | JGI IMG/M metagenome (GOLD analysis project Ga0307472, IMG submission 204582) | Hardwood forest soil microbial communities from Morgan-Monroe State Forest, Indiana, United States - atmos_gasesAM5C_05 | ecosystem: Environmental > Terrestrial > Soil > Temperate... | reverse complement strand
AAGAAGATGATCATCGGGCAGGCCCCGGGTGAGCTCAGCGCGCGGCTCCAGGCGGCGCTCCTCGACCTCTTCTCTTCCAGGCGACCGGACCCGGACGGCTGGCTCGTTCCGGTGTGACGACGCCCGCCCCGGTGGTGGTGGGAGGGGGCGCGGCGGGGATGCTCACCGCGGTGGCCTTCTCCCGGCCGGACGACCGCCCGGTGGTGCTGCTCGACCGGGCCGGCGCCTTCGCCCGCGGGGTCGCCTACACCACCTCGGAGGACGTCCACCTCCTCAACGTCCCCGCGGGACGGATGAGCGCCGACCCCGACGCCCCGGCTGACTTCCTCGACTGGCTGGTGCGCCGGCAGCCCGGGGCGAATGGGGAGACGTTTGCCCGGCGGTCGCTTTACGGGGAGTACCTCGCCGAGCGCCTGGCCCGGGCTCCGGGGGTGGTCTGCCGTCGCGGCGAGGCGGTGGACATCGCCGCCACCGACCGCGGGCTCCGTCTCGGCCTCGAGGACGGAACCACGCTGGATGCCTCCTCGGTGGTGGTCTCCCCCGGCAACCTTCCGCCGATGCTCCCCCCCGGCTGGGCCGAGCTGCCGTCCCACCTCGCCTGGCGAACCCCGTGGGGTGGTGAGGGGCCGTGGCCGGCCCGGAATGCCGAGGTGTTGCTCCTCGGGGCTGGGCTCACCGCGGTGGACGTGGCGCTGTCGCTCGACGCCCGTGGGCACCGAGGGACGATTCACGTCCTCTCCCGTCACGGGCTCCTGCCGCGCCCCAACCCGGTCCGGGCGTTCACGGGCAGCGCTGCCTCGGCCCTGCCCCAGGGTCTGCGGGCGCTGGTGCGCTGGATGCGCGCCGAGGCGGAGCACACCGATGCCCGGGCGCTGATCGACTTCACCCGGCCGCGCATCACCGAGCTGTGGCAGGCCCTCAGTCGCGCCGAGCAGCGCCGCTTCCTCCGCCATGTGCGGCCGTGGTTCGACATCCATCGCCACCGGATCGCCCCCGAGGTCGCAGCGCGCCTCGCCGCGCTCGCTGCCGAGGGTCGGCTCCGGGTGCATGCCGGACGGCTGTCCTCCGTCGCCGCGCGCGGTGGGCGACTCACCGTGCAGTACCGCCCCCGGGGCGAGCGACGGACGGCGAGCCTCGAGGTGGCGCTGGCCGTCCCCTGCACCGGACCCGATCAGCAGCTGGGGCGCGTGCCCGACCGGTTCATCGTCTCTCTGCTTGCCCGTGGGCTGGCGCGCCCCGGCCCCCACGGCATCGGCCTGGCCACCCGGCCTGACGGTTCGGTGGAGGGCCCGGCCGCCGACCGGCTGTGGACGCTCGGGCCGATGCGGCGCGGTGACCTGTGGGAGACGACGGCCATCCCGGAGATCCGCGTGCAGGCTCGGGCCATCGCCGAGTCCCTGCGACGGGTGGGGTGACCCCGCCTTGGACTAGAACGGGAGGTGGCGGACGATGCCCCACACCAGCGCCGTGCTCAGCGCGTCGAAGGCGAGCGCGGCGAGCAGCGCGACGAGAGCAGCGTCCAGGGCATGGACACGGGGCTGAGACATCACCCTCCCCCGCGTCTGCAATCCGGATTCCACCGTCCGGGGATCAGTCGTTCCAGCCACCTGCGTACCTCCACCACTCTCCCGGCTGACGTTCCTGCACACCGTGCATTGCACGGAGTGACGAAACTCGCCCCAATCTGGTCAAAGAACACCCGGGGACCCGCGCGGTTGCGGACGCCGGATGCAACGCGGTGACGGGAGATTTGGGCGGGCACACAGTGCCACACAGCCGTCACCTGAGTGTCACACATCCCCAAGGTGTTCGGCCCAGATTCCGCCCTTCCTGAGGAGGTGTGCATGGGCGGTCATCCGAAGCTCGCCGTTGCAGTCGGGCCGCATGACCATGCGCTGGGCGACTCCGGGGCCCCACTCACGCTGGTGCAGTACGGCGACTACACCTGCCCGTACACCCGGCGGGCGTCGGCCAACATGGCGCTGGCCCGGCGCAAGCTCGGAAAGCGCGTCCGCTACGTGTTCCGCCACTTTCCGCTGGAGGACCTGAACGCCGAGTCGGCGCTCCTCGCGGAGGCCGCGCATGCCGCGGCGGCCCAGGGCAGGTTCTGGGAGATGCATCAGCTGCTGCTCGAGGGGGACGAGGGGCTGGAGGGCGTGGCTGACCACGCCAAGGCGCTGGGCCTGGACGTCGGCCGGCTGCTCAGCGAGCTGCAGGCGCGCACCTACCGCTCGCACGTCGCCACCGAGCGAGCCGGAGGGTTGAGCAGCGGGGTGATCAGCACCCCCACCATCTTCGTCAACGGCAAGCGCCACGTCGGGAGCTGGGAACCGATAGCGCTCTTCCGGGCCCTCGGCGGGGCTCCGGCCCTCGCCCGCTCGGCGCATCTGTAGTCCGATGCGGCTCGTCCGCTGGCACCGCTTCGGGGAGCCGCGGGAGGTCCTCCAGGTCGAGGAGGCTCCGCGACCGCAGCCGGGGCCGGGCGAGGTGCATCTTCACCTCACCGCGCGGGCGATCCACCCCTCCGATCTCCAGAACGTCCGCGGCCTCTATGGACGCCCCCCTCCGCTGCCGGCCGTCCCGGGCAACGATGCAGCCGGGGTGGTGCTGGGCACCGGCCCGGGCGTCGAGGGCTGGGCGCCGGGCGATCGGGCGATCCTCCTCCTCGGCGCCACCGGCGGCCGCGGGACGTGGATGGACGAGGTGGTGGTGCCTGCCGGCATGCTGGTGCACGCCCCGGCCGAGCTGAGCGATGCCCAGGCCGGCGCGCTGTGGGTCAACTACCTCAGTGTGTGGGTGATGCTGGAGGAGGTGCTTCGCCTGAAGTCGGGCGACGTGCTGGTCCAGACCGCCGCCGGCTCGCAGCTCGGGCTGGCGGTGATGGAGCACGCGGCGTGGCGTGGGCTGGTGCTGATCAACGTGGTGCGGCGCGCGGAGCAGGCCGCCGAGCTCCGCGCAGCGGGACAGCCCCACGTGGCGGTGTTCCCCGGCGACGACCTGGTGGCCGCGGTGCGGGGCGCCACGAGCGGACGGGGGGCCACCGCGGCCATCGACTCGGTGGGAGGAGAGACCGGGGCCCGGTTGCTGGACACGCTCGCCATCGGGGGCAAGGCCCTGGTCTTCGGGGCCCTCGACGGAGGGAGGTCGATCTCGGTGCCTCCCGGTCCCTTCCTCTTCCGCGAGCTGACGCTGCAGGGCTTCTGGCTCACCCGCTGGTTGCAAGTCTCGCCGCCCGAGCGGCTCCGGCAGGCGGTGGGGGCCGTGCTGCAGGGGGTGGCAGAACGGCGCTACCGTCCGGCGGTCGACCGGAGCTATCCACTCGACCAGGTACGGGCAGCGGTGGAGCGGGCGGAGACGCCGGGGCGGCACGGCGCGGTGGTGCTGGGAGACCGATGAGCGAACGACGGCTGGAGGGAAAGCGGGCGCTGGTGACCGGCGCCGGCTCGGGCCTCGGTTCGGCGATGGCCGTCCGCTTCGTCGCCGAGGGGGCCCGGGTGCTCCTCACCGACGTCGACCTCGCCGGGACCGAGGCGGTGGTGGCCGGGCTGCCGCCGGAGCGACGGTCAGCGGCGGCGGTGCGGAAGCTCGACGTCACCCGGGAAGAGGAGGTGTCGGCGGCGGTGGCGGACGTGGTCGCCCGCTGGGGAGGGCTCGACATCCTGGTGGCCAACGCGGGAATCGGTTCGCCGGGCTTCCTCGCCGACCTGCCGCTCGCCGAGTGGCAGCGGGTGCTGGACGTCAATCTCACCGGGGCCTTCCTCTGCTGTCGCCATGCCTTCCGGGCGATGCGCGCCGCCGGCGGCAGCATCCTCGTCATCTCCTCGGTGGCCGGACTGCACGGCACCGCCGGACTGGGGGCCTACGGACCCTCCAAGGCCGCCGTCCTCCAGCTGGTGGAGACGCTGGCCCTGGAGGGTGCGCGCCACCGCATCCGGGCCAACGCGCTGTGCCCGGCGTGGACCGAGTCGCCGATGGTCGATGCCTTCGTCCGCGGGCTGGGGCTGGGGGCGGAGGAGGGCCGCCGGCGGCTGCTGAATGACATCCCGCTGCGGCGGCTCGGCCTGCCGGAGGACGTGGCGGTGGCAGCGGCGTACCTGGTCTCCGACGAGGCGGCCTTCGTGACCGGGGTGGCGCTCCCGGTCGACGGAGGCCACATGGCCGGGCGCGCCCCGTAGTAAGCAGCGGGGAATGTCCCGACCGACGCCCCGCTGGATCGCGCTGCTCCTCCTCGTCGTCGCCTGCGCCCACGGGCCGGGGCTGACCCGGGAGGAGGGCCACGCCCGGTTCCAGAGGGTGACCGATGACTACTTCGCCGAGGCCTTCTCCTTCGAGCCCACCGGCGGCTCGGCGGCGGGGCTCCACCAGTACGACGGCAAGCTGGAGGAGTATTCGGCGAGCCGGGTGGCGGCCCACGTCCAGACTCTCCAGGGTCTCCTCGACCGGGTGGTGGCGCTGTGGCCGGAGCGGGTCGCCCTTCCCTTCGACGACCTGATCGACCTCGAGGCGCTGGAGTCGCGCATCCGAGCCGATCTCCTGGAGTGGGAGACCCTGGGGTTCCAGATGCAGAATCCCATGACCTACGCCGGGCTTCCGGGCACCTCGATCGACGTGCTCCTCAAGCGCGACTTCGCCCCCGCGGCGAGCCGGCTCAAGTCGGTGACCGCGCGGCTGCAGGGAATCCCCGCGCTGTACGCGGCGGGCAAGGCCAACGTGAAGCAGCCGTCCAAGGAGTGGACGCAGCTGGCGATCATCCTCGGCAATGGCACCCTGGGGTACCTCCAGGACACCGTGGGCCCCTGGGCCAAGGACGCCGCGGGAACCGACGCGGTGGCCTACGCCGACTTCAACCGGGCCAACACCACCGCCATCGCCGCGACCCAGGACTATCTCCACCATCTGGAGAAGGAGCTCCTCCCGCGCAGCAACGGAAGCTGGGCCATCGGTGGCGAGGCCTTCTCCCGGAAGCTGCTCTACGAGGAGATGATCTCCGAGCCGCTTCCGGCGCTGCTGGCCAAGGGTGAAGCGCAGCTGAAGGCCGACGGACAGGCCTTCGTCGAGACCGCCCGGCTGATCGACGCGAAGAAGACGCCAGCGCAGGTGATGGCCTCGCTCTACGCCGATCATCCCAAGGCGCCGGATCTCCTGGCCTACGTGCGGCGGTCGCTGGAGGGAGTGCGGCAGTTCGTGGTGGCCAAGGATCTGGTGACCTTCCCCTCCGAGGTCCGGCCCACGGTCGCGCTGACTCCGCCCTTCGCCCGGAACGGCGCCTACGCCTCGCTGGACTCACCGGGGCCCTACGAGACGGTGGCCACCGAGGCCTACTACTACGTGACCCCGCCCGAGCCGAACTGGGATACCAAGCACATCGAGGAGCACCTCGGGGAGTTCAACACCTCGATGCAGGCGATGATCAACGTCCACGAGGCCTACCCCGGGCACTTCCTCCAGTTCCTGTGGGCCAAGCAGTTCCCCACCAAGGTCCGCAAGCTGCTCGGAGCGTCGAGCAACGCCGAGGGCTGGGCCCACTACACCGAGCAGATGGTGATCGAAGAGGGCTTCGCCGATGCCGATCCGCGGATCAAGCTCGCCCAGCTGGAGGAGGCGTTGCTCCGAGACTGCCGCTACGTGGTGGGCATCCAGCTCCACACCACCACCATGACCGTCGAGCAGGGGGCGGACCGCTTCGTGAAGGAGTGCTACCAGCTCCCGCCAGTGGCCTACGACGAGGCACGACGGGGGACCTACAACCCCACCTATCTGTATTACACGTACGGGAAACTGGCGGTGTACGACCTCCGGCGCGAGTACCTGAGCGCGAGGGGAGGAACGCTCCGGCAGTTCCACGACGCCTTCGTCAGCCAGGGGGCGCTGCCGATTCCCCTGGTCCGCAAGCTGCTCCTCGAGCCGAGGTGAACGTCCATGCCACCGCTGACCTCTCCCCGCATCGTCACCTGGCTGCTGCAGGCCTTTCCCACGCTCTTCCTGGCGATCCTCTTTCTCCAGTCGGGAATCGACAAGGTGATCGACTTCCGCGGCAACCAGGGCTACCTGACCCAGCACTTCGGCAACAGTCCGCTGCGCGGCGCGGTGACGCCGATGCTCCTCAGCCTCACGGTGATCGAGGTGAGCGCCGGCGTGCTCTGCGCCGCGGGGCTGGTGGAGTTGCTGGTGCTGGGGACGACCCGGGCCGCGTTTTGGGGCATCTCGGTGGCGGCCCTGGCCTTCACCTGCCTCTTCTTCGGGCAGCGGATCTCCAAGGACTACACCGGAGCGGCGATCCTCCCCGCGTACTTCCTGGTGGCGATGGTGGGGCTCTTCACCACCGGGAGGCTGCGCTGAAGCTCACCGTCCTTCCCGGGCGGCTGGCGGTGGCGCGGCTTCCGGGAACGGCCGAGGTCCCGCGCTGGGCGTGGGGAGCGGGTCTGGTGTCGGTGACCCGCCGGAACGACGAGCTGAGCATCGTCTGCGCCGAGCAGCGGGTGCCGGCGGAGGTGCGGGCCGAGCGGGGGTTCCGGGCGCTGGAGGTCCAGGGACCGATTCCCTTCGAGGTGGTGGGGGTGCTGCGGGCGCTGGCGGTGCCGCTCGGCGAGGCGAGGATCTCCATCTTCGCCATCGCGACGTTCGATACCGACGTGGTGATGGTGCGGGAGTTGGAGCTGGAGCGGGCGGCAGAGGCGTTGCGGGGGGCGGGGCATGTCGTCGAGGCGGCGTGAGGGATCCGCGCCCTGGTCGCACAAGAGCCTCGGAGCGCCTCGGCGCTCAAGCTGAGACGGACGGCGGCTTGCCCCGCGGGGGCTCTACGCCTCACCGACTGCGAGCCGGAACGCCGGCTGCGGCGGGGCCGGTACCGTCACTGCAAGCGGGGCGATGAAGTCCACCACCCGGTTCACCACCGCCGGGTTGCGCAGCAGCCGCCGGTGCCCCAGGCCCTCGACCTGCACCCGTTGGGAGCCCGCCCAGGCCTGCGCCATCCGCCGCGACGCTGACACCGGCACCTCCCGGTCGTCGGTGGAATGGACGATCAGCGCCGGCACCGTCAGCTCCTTCGCCATCTCCGCGATGTCCAGCCCCAGGATGTCCGCCCGGGCCAGCACACGCCCGAGCCGCTTCCGGAAGGCCAGCCGCCCTCGGGGACCCATCCCCATCGTCCGCTCCAGCGTCGCGAAGTACGGCTCCATGTCGGCCGGACTCCCGAGGAGCACCACCCGCTCGCAGGACAGCCCCTGGCGGAGCGCCACCGTGGTCACCACCCCGCCGAAGGAGTGCGCCACCACCGCGTGGAGGGACGGCTGCATCGCCGCCACCGCGTTCAGCGCCCGGGCCATGATGGGAAGGATGGTCCGCCGTCCGGTGGACGCCCCGTGGGCCGGGAAATCCACCGCCACCACGCGGTAGCCGCGGGCCCGGAGCGGCTCGGCCATCGCCGACAGGTCGCTCGCCCGTCCATGCCAGCCGTGGGCGAGGAGCACGGTGGGCCCGTGGGCCTCCCAGCAGTGCACCGCGAGGTGCAGCCCCTCCCACCGGAGCCACTGGGTCTGGTCCGGGCGGCGAACCCACTCGCTCGGACGGGGCGTCCCCGGGGTGGAGAAGACGGCCCAGCCGATTTGCCCCGCCAGGGCGGGGGAGATCCGGTCCAGCACCGACATCACGCCTTGGATAAAACGAACGTTCGTACTTTTCTTGGGGACAGCAACGGTGGTCATGGCTGTGCTCCTTCGGGTGAAGTCGGGATCAGTTCCTCCGGGCGGCGTCGGCCAGCAGCCGCTCGAACGATTCGCGGGCCTGCTCCTCCGCCCCGCGCTGCCGGAGCAGCCGGCGGAAGTGGTGAAAGCCCAGGAGCAACGCGTGGATCTGGAACGCCAGCAGCTCGCAGTCCAGGTCGGTGCGGAAGGCCCCCGCCTCGATGCCCAGCCGGGCGGTGCGGGCGAGCACGCCGAGCAACACCTTGCTCTGCTCGGCGACGAAGTCCCGCGCCGGACCCGGGCGATCGTCGAGCTCGAAGGCCGCGCCGGCGAAGAGACAGCCGCCCTTGCGGTCGGAGCTGGCCGCCCAGCGGAGCCAGTTCTCGAACATCCGCCGCAGCCGCTCCGGGCCCCGGGGTGCCTTCAGCGCCGGGCGAACGACCGTCTCCTCGAAGTCGGCGGCCGCCGTGCGGAGCACCTCCAGCTGCAGCTCCTCCTTGGAGCCAAAGTGGGCGAACAGCCCGCTCTTGGACATCCCCAGCGACTCGGCCAGGGGCCCGATGCTCAGCCCCTCCAGGCCGTCCTTGCTCACCACCCGCATCGCCTGGCGGAGGATGCGGTCGCGGGTCTCCAGTCCCTTGCTCACGGCCCAATAAATACGAACGGTCGTTCTTTTTGTCAAGCCCGGCTTCTGTAGGGTCCGCCGGCCCCCCATGCTCGCCCTGCTCGCCGCCCTGACCCTGGCCGCCGCCCCGCCCCGGACCTTCCGGGTGGACTACTTCCACACCGGAGACCACGGCAAGGAGGTCTTCAGCCTCGACCGGCTGGTGATCGAGCCCCTCCCCTGGCCGGGCAACCCCTCCCGCCCGGTGGACGACACCGGCTTCGGCAAGTGGCGGTTCCAGGTGAAGGACGCCAGGAACAAGGCGCTCCTCTACTCCCGGGGCTTCAACTCCATCTTCGGCGAGTGGGAGGACACCGAGGACGCCAAGGAGCGGGCCCGCACCTTCGAGGAGTCGCTGCGCTTCCCCCTCCCCACCGGCCCGGTGGAGATCACCCTCGAGAAGCGCGACAAGGGCGGCGCCTTCGCCCCGCTGTGGACCTTCCGGGTGGACCCCAAGGACCCCACGGTGAGCGACGCGCAGCCCGACAGCCCGGGCCCGCTCATCCCCCTGCTCAAGAACGGGCCCTCGGAGCAGAAGGTGGACCTCCTCATCCTCGGGGACGGCTACACCCGCTCCCAGCGGGCGAAGTTCGAGAAGGACGCCCGGCGGCTGGTCTCCATCCTCTTCACCGTCTCGCCGTTCAAGGAACGCAAGCGGGACTTCAACGTCTGGGGGCTCTGTCCCGAGTCGTCCCAGCCGGGCATCTCCCGCCCCTCCACCGGAGTCCACCGCCGCAGTCGCGTCGGTGCCACCTACGACGCCTTCGGCAGCGAGCGGTACGTGCTGACCTTCGACAACCGCTCCTTCCGCGACGTGGCGAGCTTCGCCCCCTACGAGTTCGTGGAGATCCTGGTCAACGGCAATACCTACGGTGGAGGGGGCATCTTCGGGCTCTACAGCACCGTGGCCGCCGACTCGCTCTGGGCGCCCTATGTCTTCGTCCACGAGTTCGGCCACCACTTCGCCGGGCTGGCCGACGAGTACTACACCTCGGAGAGCGCACTGCTCCCCGACGTCGGCCGGCTCGAGCCGTGGGAGCCCAACGTCACCGCCCTGAAGGATCCAGGAAACGTGAAGTGGAAGGCGCTGCTCAGCGCGGGCGTCCCCATCCCCACCCCCTGGAAGAAGGACGAGTTCGAGACGCTGGAGAAGGCCATCCAGGCGGAGCGAAAGAAGATCCGCGCCGAGCGTCGCCCCGAGTCGGAGATGGACGCCCTCTTCACCCGGGAGAAGGCCGAGGTGACCCGGATCCTCGGGAGCGACACCTACTCCGGCAAGGTGGGCGCCTTCGAGGGAGCCAACTACGAGTCACGCGGGTTCTACCGGCCCGAGGAAGATTGCATCATGTTCACCCGCGACGAGGTGCCCTTCTGCAAGGTGTGCCAGTCGGCCATCTCGCTGATCATCGACCTGTACAGCGGCGGCCAGAGATGAGCCGGGTGTTCCTGGTTGCCCTCGGGGGGGCGCTGGGCTCCGTCGCCCGTTACGGGGTGGGCGTCGCCGCGCCCCGGGTGCTGGGCGCCGGCTTCCCCTGGGGAACGCTGCTGGTCAACGTGGTGGGCTCGTTCCTCATCGCCGGGGTGATGCACCTCGCGGTGGCCACCGCCGCCATCTCTCCCTCGGCCCGCCTCTTCCTCACCACCGGGGTGATCGGCGGCTTCACCACCTACTCCACGTTCAACTACGAGACGCTCAACCTGGTCGGGGAGCGGTTGTGGGGCGTGGCCACGCTCAACGTGGCGGTGACGGTGGTGGGATGTCTGGTGGCCGGCGTGCTCGGTCAGGCGACCGGCCGGGCGCTGGCCGGAGGGTAAACCATGGGAATGCGCGTGCTGGAGGGAGAGCAGACCCTGGTGCGGATCTTCCTCGGCGAGAACGACCGGTGGCATGGTCGCCCGCTCTACCTCGCGCTGCTCGAGCGGCTGAGGCAGGAAGGGGCCGCGGGGGCGACCATCCTCCGGGGCATCGCCGGGTTCGGCGCCCGCAGCGTGGTGCACACCACCCATTTGCTGGAATTGAGCGAGGACCTGCCGATCCTGGTGGAGTTCGTCGACACCGCCGAGCAGGTGCAGCGACTCCTTCCGGTCCTCGACGAGATGGTCACCGAGGGACTGGTCACCCTGGAGAAGGTCCGGGTGCTGAAGTACGCGCCGGGAGATCGCCCTCCCCGGACCCCGGGCTGAGCCCATGGCCCACGATGCACAGGTGCCTCCTGCCGGAGCCACCGGGGCTGCCTCAGCGCCCGCCCCGGAGGCGGTCGGCGGCGGTGAGCTGATCGCCCCCACGGTGGGCCCGGTGCAGACGGTGGCCGGCGGGCTGCCCGCGGTGCTCTCCGGGCTGCGGCACGCCCTGGGAGAGGCCGGTCTCCTCAAGGGCACCTCGCTCCTCCTCGACCTCAACCAGACCCGCGGGTTCGATTGCCCGGGCTGTGCCTGGCCCGACCCGGAGCACCGCAGCGTCGCCGAGTTCTGCGAGAACGGAGCGAAGGCCATCGCCGAGGAGGGAACGTCCCGGCGGGTGACGCCCGAGTTCTTCGCCCGCTGGAGCGTGACCGAGCTCGCCCGCCGGAGCGACTACTGGCTGGGCAAGCAGGGCCGTCTCACCCATCCGATGGTGCTGCGGCCGGGGGCGACCCACTATCAGCCCATCGACTGGGAGGAGGCCTTCTCCCTGGTCGCCGGCGAGCTCCGACGGCTCGACTCACCGGACGGGGCGGTGTTCTACACCTCGGGCCGCACCTCCAACGAGGCGGCGTTCCTCTACCAGCTGATGGTGCGGCGCTTCGGCACCAACAACCTGCCCGACTGCTCGAACATGTGCCATGAGTCGAGCGGCGCCGCCCT
>Ga0307472_100000904_pt1 | contig 11190 bp, 10 predicted proteins | sample atmos_gasesAM5C__2_FD_204582 | JGI IMG/M metagenome (GOLD analysis project Ga0307472, IMG submission 204582) | Hardwood forest soil microbial communities from Morgan-Monroe State Forest, Indiana, United States - atmos_gasesAM5C_05 | ecosystem: Environmental > Terrestrial > Soil > Temperate... | reverse complement strand
CAGACCGGGTCCGTAGTAGACGACCTTGACCGTCAGTTCCCGCTGGGCGTGGTTGAGTTGCACGGAAATGGCCGGCCGCGCCGTCCCTGGATGGGGAGTCGGTGGGCGCCCGACAGGGAGAATACAGGAGCGCGGCGGACGTCGAGAAATGGAGCCCTCCTCCGACCCCGGCCCACAGCCCTGGAAAGGCCTCGTCTTGGGAGGTGCATGGATGACGAGCCTGCGGTTAGGATCCCCCTCGAAGAGGGGGTGGCGGAGATGACGATGAAGCGGGTGGAGACGGTGACCGAGGTGACCCCCTTGCCCCCCCTGGACGTCGCCAGCTTGCCCCCCGACCTTCCGGCGGCGCTGAAGTACAGCCCTCTCCGCGACGACGAGCTGGCCTCGGTGGCCGCGCTGCGCGGTACGTCGGAACCGTGGGCCAAGCGGGGTGAGACCGCCGAGGAGTCGCTGCAGGCCCTCACCCAGCTGCGTCCGTACGTGCACGTCGCGCGGCTGCAGAACCAGATCGTCGGCTACGTCACGGTGGAGCGCGACGGACCGGTGGCCGGCGCGGCGTACATGCGGAACATCGTGGTCAAGCCCGAGCTGCGCCACCGCGGGGTGGGCATGGCGCTGCTGGACCACGCCCTGAGTGTCGCCCGGGAGATGTATCGGAAGACCCTCGCCCTCCGCGTCGACCCCGCCAATGCCCCGGCGGTGGCCTTCTACCGGAAGGGCGGATTCACCACCGTGGCCACCGTGGTGAGCAAGAAGTCCGGCAAGCTCCGGCTGCTGATGTCCCGCGAGCTGTGAGCCGGGTCGCGCTGCGCGCCAGCGCGGCTCCGCCTGTCCCGACCGGTCGGTCGCGAACCCCCCGCCCCGTCGGCTGCGGCCCCGCCAGCGCCCGCTGCACCCGGTAGGCTGCTGACGGAATCGTTCGTACAGTCCGGCGTTCAACCCCCGGGTTCCATGAAGATGCTGCTGTCCCCGCGCCGGCTTGCCGGCCTCGTCGCCCTCTGGTCCGTCCCCGGACTGGTGGCCTGGCTCCAGGCCCGGGCGTGGCTCCCCGAGGCCCGCAGCTGGGGAATGTTCATCTGGTACTACTCCAGCTGGATCGTCTGGACCTTCCTCACCCCGCCTCTGGCCTGGCTGGTGAAGCGGGTCACCGTGCAGCGGTACGGGCTGTTCCGCGTCGCTGCCGCGCACGTCCTCACCTGCGCGAGCTTCGTGGCCATCCAGGAGGGCTGGATGGGTGTGCTCTCCCGGGTGGCGGGCCCGGCCAGCTTCCGCGCCATGTCGGGATGGCAGGTGTTCCTCACCATGGTGGGGAAGAGCTGGTTCCTCGACTGCCTGGCCTACACCATGGCCGCCGGGGTGCTGCTGGCCCTCGACCTCCGCCGCCGGCTCCGGGTGCAGGAGCTGACCGGGGCCCGGCTGGAGGCAGAGCTGGCCCGGGCCGAGCTCGACTCGCTCCGGGTCCAGCTCCATCCGCACTTCCTCTTCAACACCCTGAACGCCATCTCCATGCTGGTCCGCAAGGGCGAGACCGGGACCGCGGTCCGGATGGTCGCCGGGCTGAGTGACCTGCTCCGGCTGGCCCTGGCCACGGTGGGGCAGCAGGAGGTGCCGCTCCGCCAGGAGCTGGACTTCCTGGAGCGCTACCTCTCGCTGCAGCAGATCCGGTTTCCCGACCGGTTGCGCATCCTGATGCACATCGACCCCGACACCCTGGAGGCCCAGGTACCCAGCCTGGTGCTCCAGCCGCTGGCGGAGAACGCCGTCCGTCACGGCATCGCCCCCTCGATCGCCGGCGGGGCGGTCGAGGTGTCGGCGGCCCGCGACGGCGAGCAGCTGGTGCTCAGCGTGCGCGACACCGGGGTGGGCCTGATGCCCGGAGCCGAGTCTCCGGGCGGGGTGGGGCTGCGCAACGTCCGCGCCCGACTGCAGCATCTCTACCCGGGACGGCACCGCTTCCAGGTGTCCAACCGCGCCGAGGGAGGCGTGGAATCGTCCCTGGCCATTCCTTTCCGCGGTCCGGAGGTGGCGCGTGCGTGAGCAAAATCCCGAGCCCGAGCGACTCGGCGGAGCCGGAGGCGGCCCCGGCGTCCGGAAGACCGAACCCTTGACGGTGGCGGTGGTGGACGACGAACCGCTGGCCCGCGAGGGGCTCCTGATGCTTCTCGCGCAGGACCCCGAGGTGAAGGTGGTGGGCGAGGCGGGGAGCGGCGACGAGGCCCTGGCCCTGCTGGCCCGCACCCGGCCGCAGCTGATGTTCCTCGACGTGCAGATGCCGGGAGGGAGCGGCTTCGAGGTGCTGGCCCGCGCCGAGCCCCCGCTGCCGATGGTCATCTTCTGCACCGCCTACGACCAGTACGCCCTGGACGCCTTCCGGGTGCACGCCTTCGACTACCTGCTCAAGCCCTACGAGGACGCCCGGTTCAAGGAGTCGCTGGCCCGGGCCAAGGACCAGCTCGCCCGCGAGGAGGCGGCACGGCTCGGAGAGCAGCTTCGGACCCGCGCGGTGGAGGCGGGCCTGGTGCCGGCACCGGCCTCGCGAATCGTGGTCCGCGACCGGGGGCGAATCGTCTTCCTCGAAGCCGAGGAGATCGACTGGATCGAGTCCGCCGACTACTACGTCGAGCTCCACGTCGGGACGCGGACCTATCTCCACCGCGAGTCGATGGCCGCCCTCGAGGGCCGGCTCGACCCCGGCCGCTTCGTCCGCATCCACCGGACGGCGATCGTCAACCGGCGCGTGCTGCGCGAGCTGCGACGCACCGGCACCGGGGGGCTGGTGGCGGTGCTGGCCACCGGGGCAGAGCTTCCGGTGGCGCGGAGCCAACAGGCCCGGATCCGCCAGTTGCGGTAGATCGGTTCCATGAAGCCCAATTCCCAGGCAGGGGCCCGGCGAGCGTGGCTCGTCCCGCTGGGCCGTGCCCTGGCGCTGGTGCTGGGCTTCGCCGTGGTGGGGGTGTTCAACTGGGTGAACACCATCACCACCATGACCTACGTCCAGACGTCGGGGTACTTCGTCTGGTTCGTCGGCTCGTGGCTCCTCTGGGCGCCGGTGGTTCCGCTGCTGGCCATGGCGATTCGACGCCTGGTCGCCGCCCGGGCGCACCCCTGGACGCTGCTGGGGGCCCTGACCGTGGGCTGGGTGGTCATCTCCGGATACCGGGCGGTGGTGCTGGCCGGTCTCTCCCGGATCTCCGGGCCACCGACCCTGACCGAGCTGCCGTACTGGGCGGTGGTGACGCGGCCGGTGATCGACCTCTACGCTCTGCTCGCTTACCTGGCCATCACCGGCTTCCTCTTCACCACCAGCTTCCTGAAGCGCCTGCGCGCCGAGGAGCTCGCCGCGGCCCGCCTGGAGACGGACCTCACCCGAGCCGAGCTCGATGCGGTGCGGGTCCAGCTCCATCCCCAGCTGATCTTCGATGCCCTGCAGACCACTGCCGGCTTCATCTCCGCCGGCAAGTCGGGCACCGCGGTGCGCCTGCTGGCCCGGCTGAGCGACCTGCTGCGCCTGATGCTCGCCACGCTTGGTCAGGAGGAGGTCCCGCTCCGGCAGGAGCTGGAGTTCCTCGACGGCTACCTCTCGCTCCAGCAGATCCGTGCCCCGGGGCGTCTGAGCGTCCGGATGGACATCGCTCCCGAGGCGCTCGAGGCCCGGGTGCCCTCACTGACCCTGATGCAGCTCGCCGAGCTTCCCGACGCGCGGTGGGGCGGCCGGGTGGAGGTCTCGGCCAGCGGGATGGACGGGATGCTGCGCCTCCGGCTCCGCCACCTGGACGGTGCGCATCCGGCCCTGCCCGGAGAGCCGGGGGACATGAAGCTCACCCAGCTCCGGGCGCGGCTGGAGCACCTCTACCCTGGCGCGCACGACCTGGCGGTGCAGCCCTCGGAAGGGGGCCTGGACTGCTCTTTGATCATCCCCCTGGTCGCCGCCGCTCAGAATGCGAACGAGACCCTGCCGCCGATGAGGCCGCCCGAGGAAAGGTAGCCGCCCTCGGCGCCCTCGGTCTGCCACTCATCCCGTCGGCTGGTGCACGCTCGGGACGTCGAAAACCCTACGGACGCCCCTCCTCGCCCAGCGCCGGCGCAGCACTGGTCGAAAACCACTCGGCCAGCGCCTCGATCCGATGGAACCGTCGGGCCGGCGGCAGGCCCTGGAGCAGCTGCCGCCCGTAAGCGCGGCGGCCGATCCGGACGTCGAGCAGCGCCACGATGCCGCGATCGGAGCGGCTGCGGATGAGCCGGCCGAAGCCCTGGCGGAGGCTGAGGGCGGCCTCGGGAAGCTGGTAGCTGGAGAACGGCTCCTTGCCGGCGGCCTCCATCGCCTCGATGCGGGCGGCGACCAGCGGATGGCCGGGCGCGGCGAAGGGCAGCTTGTCGAGGATGACCAGCGAGAGGGCATCCCCGGGCACGTCCACGCCTTCCCAGAAGCTGGCCGAGGCGAAGAGCACGCTGGGGGTGGCGCGGAAGGCCTCGAGCAGCACCGGCTTGGGGGCCTCGCCCTGGAGCAGCATCGGAAAGGGCAGCCGCCCTCTGAGCAGGGCGTGGACGCGCTCCATGTTCCGCAGCGAGGTGAAGAGGGCGAAGGCGCGGCCGGAGGTCACCGTCACCAGCCGGGCGATCTCCTCCGCCACCGCCTCGGGGAAGCCCGATTCTCGAGGTTCTGGCAGCCCTCGGGGGAGGTAGAGCGCCGCCTGCCGGGCGTAGTCGAACGAGGAAGGCACGGCGAGCTGGGTGAGCGGGGCCACCGCCTCTCCCTCGGCGTCGAGCAGCCCCACTTGCCGGCAGAAGAAGTCGAAAGTTCCTGTACTCCGCAGGGTGGCGGAGGTGAAGACCACCGTGTCCACCGCCTGGTAGAGACGGGCCCGCAGCGCCTCGGCGATCGAGATCGGCGCGGCGCGGAGGAAGAGCCCGCGGCCGCGGCCCTCGGCCCAGTAGACGTGGTCCTTCGCCTCGGCGCGGCGGACGAAGTCCAGCTCTGCGCTCAGCTCCCCGGCGCGCCGGGCGAGGCTGGCCAGCTCGGGCTCGCCAGATCCGGCAGCGAAGCCGGCCAGCGAGCCCAGGCCCTCCAGCACCCCCTGCGTCTGCTGCTCCAGCGGGCCGAGCGAGCCGGGGCGAAGGCGGACCATGCCCTCCTCGCCCAGTCCCACCGCGCGGGGCGCGGCGTCCCACAGTGCGTCGGCCTGGGCGCGCACCTTCACCGCCAGGGCGGAGAGCAGGCCTGCCCGGTCGTCGGAGGCGGGCAGCGCCCCCAGCGCATCCCGGGTCAGCTCCTCGAAGCGGTGGCTGCTGACGGTGGCGCCGAAGAACTCGGTCGCCGCGTCCTCCAGCCCGTGCGCCTCGTCGAAGACCACCGCATCGTAGCGGGGCAGCACGCCCTCCCCCGCTCCGCGTCCGGTGCGTACCGCCAGGTCGGCGAAGAACAGCGCGTGGTTCACCACCACCACCGTCGAGGACTCGGCCTGCTTGCGCAGCCGGGTGACGAAACAGGACTCGTGCTGCGGGCAGCGGGTGCCCAGACAGCCCTCCGGGGTGGTGGACACCTGCCGCCAGCCGGCGAACCCCTCGGGGAGGTGGAGCTCGGCGCGGTCGCCGGTCGCGGTCCGCTCCGCCCACCCGAGGAGGAGGGAAAAGGCCTCGGCCTCCTCCCTCGAGGCGAGCAGCGCCCCGGTGCGGGCGCGCTCCAGCCGGTGGAGGCAGAGGTAATTGGCCCGGCCCTTCACCAGGGTGGCCGAGACGTCGAGTCCGAGCCCGTCGCGCAGCAGCGGGAGGTCCTTGTGGAAGAGCTGGTCCTGGAGGTTCTTGGTGGCGGTGGAGACCACCACCCGTCGCCCGCTCAGCACCGCGGGGACGAGATAGGCCAGCGTCTTGCCCGTCCCGGTTCCCGCCTCGGCGACCAGCATTCTCCGCTCGTCGAAGGCGCGCGCCACCTCGTGGGCCAGGGTGAGCTGCTCGGGGCGGTACTCGTACCCGGGGAGGACACGGGAGAGCCGTCCTCCCTTTCCGAGCACCTCGTCGATCCCCACCACCGGAAAGCCCTCTCGATCAGCGCGCGTGCAGGAGGATGGTGACCAGGATCGCGGCGATGGGGATGACGACGAAGAGCATCGCGCTCACCGCCAGCACCTTCCGGCGCCGGCGCACCACTTCGCCCGGGTCGGTGCGCGCGGCGAGCGAGGCGGCGGTGGAGGCCATCCGGACCATCGACTCCAGCGCCGCCTTGGCCTGCGCATCGTCGGGGTTGTTGGCCAGCTTGATGCGGTAGAGGCGCCCGGCGCGCGCCAGCTCGGCGAGGTTGAAGGCGTACTGGAGGAACTTCTCGTGCTCCTCCGGCCGGGCCCAGCGCTCGGCGAGCCCGTACCACGCCGCCTCCAGGGCGGCCGACGGCTGGTGCTCCTCGGCCCGGAAGTTGGCGAACACCAGGCCGCAGGCCGGACAGAGGGTGGCCTCGCGCGTCCGGGGGGCGATGCACTTGGGGCAGTGACCGGGCGGGATCTGGACCGTCGAGCCCCGGGGCCCGGAGGGAGGAACCACGGTCGGGGTGGAGCCGGTCGGGGTGGGCCCCTTCCGCGGCGGGGGATGGACGTCGTCGAGCTGGGTGAGCAGGTCGGCGAACTCGGCGTCGACCACCCGGCGCTGGCGCGGGGCGCCGTCGAGCTCCGGGCCGGAGGCGGCCCTGGACGCGGGTCCTGCCGGGGCCTCCGCCTCTGCCGGCGGCGGGGGAGGAATCACCAGGGGCTTCTTCGGGCCGGGGCCGTCGAACCGGGCCACTGGCGCCGGGGTGGTCGGCGGAGCGGCGGCGCCCGGCGGGGCGATGGCCAGGGGGCCACCCTCTCCGCTGGGGGTGAGGAGAATGATGGTCGGCCCCTCGTCGTTCTCGTCGTCGCTGACCACCGAGGCGCCGCGGCCCACCAGCCCGGCGCTGGAGCCGGAGGGCAAGGCCTGACGCTGCTCGGTGTTGCAGGCCGGGCAGCGCACCACCAGCGCGCCGCGCTCGACACGGAGATCGACCAGCTCGACCAGACGCTCGCAGGAAGGACAGAGGACTTTCATCGAGGAGAGGCGGCCCCGTTCCTAGCTTTCCACAAACCGGCTCATCCGACGACGAGTGGCGTGGGCAGAAAGCAGAGCACCGCCACCAGCCCGGTCAGGGCGCACAACCACACACGTCCGCGGCCGAGCGGCTCGTCGGGGCGGGTGACGTCCGGATGGCGGACGCCCACCACCAGACCCACGACCAGGAGCCAGGGCGTCCAGGTGAGGGAGAAGAAGACGACCAGCACCGCGAGCCCGGCCAGTGCCAGCCGACCCACCGTCCGCGCCCGGCGACCCAGGAGGGCGAAGGTGAGATGTCCGGCGTCGAGCTGCCCGACCGGGACCAGATTGAGCATCGTCACCAGCGTCCCGAACCAGCCGGCCAGGATGAAGGGATGGGCGAGGACGTCCATGTTCGGCGCCGGCGGCGCGCCGAGGAAGAGCCGCTGGAAACCCAGCAGCAAGAGGTTGTCGCCATAGATCTGGGTGTCGCCGAGCGACGGCCACCCGTGCCGGAACACGCCCAGCAGCGACAGCCGCCCCGGCAGCCCGGCGTCGACGTGGGGCACCACCGCCCAGGTGGAATGGGCATACCCCCAGGCCAGGAAGGGGAGCGAGACGAGGAAGCCGGCCAGCGGTCCGGCGGCACCGATGTCGACCAGGGCGTTCCGGGAGGGGATGCGGTCGCGCACTCGGATGACCGCCCCCAGGGTCCCGAAGCCGAGGAGCGGGGCGGGGATGAAGTAGGGGAGGCTGGTGGCCACGCGGTGAACCCGGGCCAGCACGTAGTGCCCCAGCTCGTGGCTCCCGAGGATGAGCACCACCGCCACCGTGAACTGCGCCGCGGCGAGCACCGCCGATGGGCGGAGCTCCAGGGCCCCCGACTCGGTGACGGCGCCGGCGATGGTGACCAGGAACGTCCCGAAGACGGTCACCAGCGTGGTGCCGAAGAGGACGGCCGGGAGCCACACCCGGGGCGCGGGAACCGTCGTGGCGGAGTCCACTAGGGGTCCAGGGTCGCCGAGAGGACCTGCGCGGTGAAGGCCACCAGGGGGATGACCCGCTGGTAATTCATCCGGGTGGGCCCGATGACGCCCACCGTGCCCAGTGCCCGGTCGGCCGGCCCATAGGGGGTGGCCACCAGCGTCACCTGGCCGCCCGGCGAGAGATCACTCTCGTGGCCGATGAAGATCTGCATCTCCCGCGCCCGGTGCACCCGCTCCAGCAGTGCCAGGAGCCGCGTCTTTTCTTCCAGGGCGCGGAAGAGGGAGCGCATCCGCTCCACGTCGGCGAACTCCGGCGCATCGAGGAAGCTGCCGGTGCCCTCGATGAGGACCTTCTCCGCCGACGAGACCCCGGTGGCCAGCAAGCCCAGCTTGAGGGCCTTGGCCATCAGCTGATCGTAGTCCGCCTGATCCGCGACCAGCTCCTGCTCGATCCGGCCCCGCACCGATTCCAGCGGCAGGTGCTCCAGGAGCTCGCTGAGGTAGTTGGAGGCCCGCACCAGCTCCTCGGCGGACATCTCGAAATCCAGCGCCAGTGGCCGGTTGTGCACCTGACCGTCCTGGTCAACGAGGATCGCCAGCACCCGGCCTTCCCGGAGGCGGACGAACTCGATGCGGTGGAAGGTCCCCGAGCTGGGGCGCGGGGCGAGCACCACCCCGGCGTGGCGGGTCAAGAAGTGGAGGACCCGGCTCGCCTCCTGCAACGAGGTCTCCAGGGCCGCCCCGGCGGGGATGCCCTTCTGGATGAGCTCCCGGTCCCGGGGATTGGGGTCGCGCAGCCGGATGAGGGTGTCGACGTAGAAGCGGTACCCCCGGTCGGTGGGGATGCGGCCGGCCGAGGTATGGGGTTTTTCCAGGTAGCCCAGCTCTTCCAGGTCCGCCATCACGTTGCGGAGGGTGGCCGAGGAGACGTCGAAGCCACTGTTCCGGAGCAGGGACTGGCTCCCCACCGCCCCGCCAGTGGAGATGTGCTCGCGGATGATCGCGTGCAGCACCTCTCGAGCCCGATCGGAAAGCGGTTCAGCCATACCCCACGGTTTGAGCCCAAGCGTACCAGGGGGCGGGCGCGTTTCAATGGCCGGCCCCGGGCCAAGCGGGCGGCATTCCTGGGGGTGATGCCACGGGTCACCGCGGGCCCCGGGTACAGGCCGCTCGGCCATTCACTTTTGTCAGTGGCTCAGGCTTTATCCGCCGACGAACGATTCAAGCAGTTGCCCGAGGAGGGCCGAATGAAACCAAAGGACGTCCTGGGTCTCGCCAAGGAACGCGGCGCGGTGATGGTGGACCTCAAGTTCATGGACTTCGTGGGTCTGTGGCAGCACTTCACCATCCCGGTGCCGGAGATGACCGAGGAGATCTTCGACGAGGGGCTGGGCTTCGACGGCTCGTCGATCCGCGGGTGGGCGGAGATCCACGCCTCGGACATGCTGGTGTTCCCCGATCCCAGCTCGGCGGTGATGGATCCCTTCACCAAGGACCCCACCCTGAGCCTGATCTGCAACATCGTCGACCCGATCACCAAGGAGCCTTACGGGCGCGACCCGCGCAACATCGCGCTGAAGGCGGAGAAGTACCTCAAGTCCACCGGCCTCGCCGACACCGCCTACTTCGGCCCGGAAGCAGAGTTCTTCATCTTCGACGAGGTGCGCTTCGACAGTCGGCCCAACGCCTCGTTCTACGAGATCGGCTCCAGCGAGGCGGCGTGGAGCACCGGCAAGGAGGAGGGAAACCGGGGCTACAAGGTCCGCTACAAGGAGGGCTACTTCCCGGTCGCTCCGCTGGACAGCCTCAACGACATCCGCACCGAGATGTGCCGGGTGCTGGCCGACGTGGGCATCGAGGTGGAGCGGCAGCACCACGAGGTGGCCACCGCGGGCCAGGCGGAGATCGACTTCCGCTTCAACACCCTGGTGAAGTGCGCCGACAACCTCAGCTGGTTCAAGTACATCGTGAAGAACGTGGCCTGGCGCCACGGGAAGACCGCGACCTTCATGCCCAAGCCGGTCTTCGGGGACAACGGCTCGGGGATGCACACCCACCAGTCGCTGTGGAAGAACGGCAAGCCGCTCTTCGCCGGGGACGGCTACGCGGGGATGAGCGAGATGGCCCTCCACTACATCGGGGGCATCCTCAAGCACGCCCGGGCGCTGGCGGCGCTCTGCAACCCCACCACCAACAGCTACAAGCGCCTGGTCCCGGGCTTCGAGGCCCCGGTGAACCTCGCTTACTCCAGCCGCAACCGCAGCGCCTCGATCCGCATCCCGATGTACAGCCCCAGCCCGAAGGCGAAGCGGCTGGAGTTCCGCAGCCCGGATCCGTCGTGCAACCCCTACCTGGCCTTCTCCGCGCAGCTGATGGCCGGCCTGGACGGGGTCGAGAACAAGATCGACCCCGGCGATCCGCTGGACAAGGACATCTACGGGCTGTCGCCGGAGGAGCTGAAGGACGTGCCGAAGATGCCCGGAAGCCTGGAGGAGGCGCTGGACTGCCTCCGCAAGGACCACAAGTTCCTGCTCAAGGGCGACGTCTTCACCGAGGACGTGATCGACACCTGGATCAACCTCAAGATGGACAAGGAAGTGAACCCGGTGCGGCTGCGCCCGCATCCGATGGAGTTCGCGCTCTACTTCGACATCTGACGAAGCCGGGCAGTGCGCACACGGGCCGCTCGATCGCCTCGGATCGGGCGGCCTTCGTCCATGCGGCGGCAGAGCGGCACGGTGAGCGTCGCCGCGAGGCTAGGTGCTCGCCGCGGCGCGGCGTGACCCGGCCTGCGAAGCGATGCGCCAGATCATCGCGGCGCCCAGAGCGGCGAGCACGACCGCCGAGGCGACCGAGTCGGGAGCGCGCGAGGCAGACCCGAGCGCGAACACCGTCCAGGCGAGGTAGAAGGCGATCGCGTTGGCTCGGCGTCCAGCCGGTGAGGTGGCCCGGGCAGTCCTGGCGACCGGCGAGATTTCCGCCAGGGGACGCAGGACCTGCCCGCGCGGGAGCTTCGAGCTCACCGCTGTTCCGGCCCGATGGAGACGAGCGCTACCGCGCGCAGCGGTCCACCCGATCCGCCGGCGATCTTCATCGGCAAGGCGATCACCCACGCGCCCACCGCCGGCACCTGGTCGAGGTTGGCCAGGTTCTCGAGGCCGGGAACTCCGGC
>Ga0307472_100000903_pt1 | contig 11203 bp, 12 predicted proteins | sample atmos_gasesAM5C__2_FD_204582 | JGI IMG/M metagenome (GOLD analysis project Ga0307472, IMG submission 204582) | Hardwood forest soil microbial communities from Morgan-Monroe State Forest, Indiana, United States - atmos_gasesAM5C_05 | ecosystem: Environmental > Terrestrial > Soil > Temperate... | reverse complement strand
GTGCCGATCACCGTGTTCGTGCGCGAGAAAAGCGACGGCTCGGTCGACCTCCTCGACGACGAGCGGGTCAACGGACGCATCGCCGACGCCTTCGAGCGGGAAGGCGCGGATGCCTGGTATGCACCCGGCGCGCGCGAGCGATTCCTCAAGCCCGACTACGATTCGAACGAATGGCAGAAGGTCGATGACATTCTCGATGTCTGGTTCGATTCAGGCTCGAGCTACGCCTACACGCTCGAAGCGCGCGAGGACCTGAGGGCCAGGCGCAGGAAGGACGGCGGGGCGGACACCGTGATGTATCTCGAAGGCTCTGACCAGCACCGCGGCTGGTTCCATTCCTCGCTGCTCGAAAGCTGCGGCACGCGTGGCGGCGCCCCCTTCGACGTCGTGCTGACCCATGGCTTCGTGCTCGACGAGGCGGGGCGCAAGATGTCGAAGTCGCTCGGCAACGTGACGGCGCCGCAGGACGTCATCAAGCAATCGGGCGCCGACATCCTGCGCATGTGGGTCTGCGCTTCCGACTATGCCGACGATCTACGCATCGGCCCGGAAATCCTCAAGACCACCGTCGATACCTACCGCAAGCTGCGCAACACAATCCGCTGGATGCTCGGCAACCTTGCGCATTTTCGCGTCGAGGATCGCATCGCGCGCGAGGCTATGCCGGAGCTCGAACGGCTCATGCTGCATCGCCTCGCCGAGCTTGATGAGCTGGTCCGCAAGGCCTACGGCGATTTCGACTACAAGCGGATCTTCGCCGCGCTCAATGCCTTCATGACCGTCGACCTGTCGGCGTTCTATTTCGACGTCCGCAAGGACGCGCTCTACTGCGATCCTATCTCCTCGACGACGCGCAAGGCATGCCTGACCGTGCTGGACCAAATTTTCCGCTGCACCGTGCTCTGGCTTGCGCCCATGCTGCCGTTCACCACCGAGGAAGCCTGGCTCGCGCGCTATCCGTCGGACAACGCGTCGGTTCATCTCGAGCTGTTCCCTGAAATCCTGCAGGCGTGGCGCGACGAGGCGCTGGCTGAGAAGTGGCACAAGGTTCGGCTCGTGCGTCGCGTCGTCACCGGCGCGCTCGAGATCGAACGCGCCAACAAGCGTATCGGCTCCTCGCTCGAGGCGGCGCCCGTCGTCTACGTGTCGGACACCGACCTGTTCGGTGCGATCGTCGACGTCGATCTCGCCGAAACGTGCATCACCTCGGGCGCGACGTTGGTCGAAGGCGAGGGCCCCCCGGACGCGTTTCGTCTCGACGACGTGCGTGGGGTTGCCGTCATGCCGCGGCGCGCCGTCGGCCGGAAATGCGCGCGCTCGTGGAAGATTCTCGCGAGCGTCGGTTCGGACCCCGATTATCCCGACGTCACCCCGCGCGATGCCAAGGCCCTGCGCGAATGGGACGCCATGCGGCGCGCGACAAAGTAATGTTCAACGGCTATTTGTTCGGCCCCCTCACCCGCCTGGGGTTGATCGCCGCGGCCGTGACGGTCGCGCTCGACCAGGCGGTCAAGCTGTGGCTGCTGTTTGTGTTCGATCTCGGCGGCCGCGGCGCCGTGCCGCTCGCGCCGTTTCTCGACCTGGTGCTGGTGTGGAACCCCGGCATCAGCTACGGCCTGTTTCGCCAGGAGGGCCCGCTCGGCCAATGGATCCTGCTGACGATCAAGGCGGTTGCGGTCGGGTTGCTATGGGTATGGCTGGCGCGGGCCGGATCGCGGCTTGCAGCGCTGTCGCTCGGCCTCATCATCGGCGGCGCCGTCGGCAATGCCATCGACCGCGCGGTCTACGGCGCGGTTGCCGATTTCGTGCTATTTCATATCACGACGACCACCTGGAGCTTCCGCTGGTATGTCTTTAACGTCGCCGACATCGGGATCGTTGCCGGAGTGGTTGGACTCTTGTATGATTCCATCTTCGGAGCCGGTGCCGTAAAAGCGCCCTGATCCGTGCTATACCACGGTCTGAGCTATAAATTCCCGGGAGGGACCGCCGACTTATCCAAACGATGGGTCCCATCTGTTTGGATCGCCCCACGAGGCGGTCGGCCGCCGGTGCGCTTGAACGTGACGACTTGTAACGTGACAGCTTGTAACGTGACAGCATTGTAAGGTGACAGCCATGTCGCTGGACGATACGAACAATCGCAAATTCCTGCGCATTGCTTTCGGCAGCGCGCTCGCCGCCATCCTTGTCGTCGCGGTCAGCGCGGGAAGCGTGCGCGCCGCCGACGACGGCGAAGAGGACGAATGGTACGACATCAAGATCCTGCGCGGCATCATGCGCGGTGTCGGCCTCAAGAGGGACGAACCGGCAATCAACTATCGCGAGCGCTCGCCGTTGGTCGTGCCGCCCAGCACCAACCTGCCGCCGCCGGAGACCGACGCCGTCGCCGAGCGCAATCCGGCGTGGCCGGACGATCCCGACGTCAAGCGGCGCAAACAGGCGGCGAAGCGCACGGGCGAGGCCACCGCGGCAAGGCAGGAATACGAGGACGGCAAGGCGCTGCCGCCCGATCAGCTGCGGCGCGGCACCACGGCGCGCAACAGCACCGGAGCGAGCGGCGGACGCTCGAACGACGACGTCACCACCGGCCGGCCGGTCAAGCCGTCCGAGCTCGGCTGGATGGGCAGTATGTTCGACGTCAAGTCGTGGTTCGGGCAGAAGGAAGAATATGCCAAGTTCGATGGCGAACCCTCGCGCAACTACCTCACGCAGCCGCCGGCTGGCTATCAGACGCCGTCTCCCAGCCAGCCTTATGGCATCGGTCCAAAGAGCGAGAAGGCCAAGCCGAAGACGCTCGAGGACCGCGCCGAGGGCATCAAGCAATAGATGACCACGACATCGGCGTCGCTTTCGCTGCCCAGCGTCTGCAAGTCCCGCCCGATCAGGCAAGCGTAGCGTGGGCGATCAACCCCAGCCCCGCGAGGCCGCTGTCGTGCTGAAACGATCGATCGCTGACGTTGTCATGCCCGCCGTCATGGCGGCGCTCCTGGTCACGTTCATTCTGGGCGCGCCGATCGCGCGAGCGGCGAGCGGCCCCGATATTACCCACTTTACGCTCGCCAACGGCCTCGAAGTCGTGATCATCCCCGACCGCCGCGTGCCGGTCGTCACCCACATGATCTGGTACAAGGTCGGCTCGGCCGACGAGCCGCCGGGCAAATCGGGCATCGCCCATTTCCTCGAGCACTTGATGTTCAAGGGCACGGAGAAGAATCCGGCCGGCCGGTTCTCGCAGACCCTCGCCGCGATCGGCGGGCAGGAGAATGCGTTCACCACCGCCGACTACACCGGTTACTACCAGCGCGTGGCGCGCGAGAAGCTGGGGACCTTGATGGAATTCGAGGCCGACCGCATGACCGGCCTCGTGCTCACCGACGCCAACGTGCTACCCGAGCGCGACGTCGTGCTGGAAGAGCAGAACATGCGCGTCGCCAATAGTCCCGATGCTCGGCTGGGCGAGCAAATCACGGCCGCGCTCTACCTCAACCATCCCTATGGCCGGCCGGTGATCGGCTGGCGTCACGAGATCGAGAAGCTCGACCGCGACGACGCGCTCGCCTTCTACCGGCGCTTCTACACGCCCAGCAATGCCGTGGTGGTGGTCGCCGGCGATGTGACGGTGGACGAGGTCCGAACGTTGGCCGAGCACACTTACGGCAAGATCAAGCAACAGGCCAAGATCACGCCGCGCCAACGCCCGCAGGAGCCGGCGCAGACGGCGGTGCGGCAGGTCACGCTTGCCGATCCGCGTGTGGCGCAGCCGAGCCTGCAGCGCAGTTATCTCGTGCCGTCCTACACCACGGCGAAACCCGGCGAGGCAGAGGCGCTCGACGTGTTGTCACATATTCTCGGCAATGGCTCGAACAGCCGGCTCTACCGCGCGCTGGTGGTCGACAAGGGCATCGCCAGCAATGCCGGTGGCTGGTACCAGGGCACATCGCTCGACATGACCCGGCTCGGCGTCTACGCAACGCCCCAGCCGGGCGTCGCGCTGCCGCAGCTCGAGGACGCCCTCGATTCCGTCGTTGCCCAGGTCGCCGACGACGGCGTGCTTGGCGACGAACTCGACCGCGCCAAGAGTCGCATGATCGCCGACGCGGTCTACGCCCAGGACAACCAGGCGACGCTCGCGCGCTGGTACGGCTCGGCGCTGACCACTGGCGGCTCGGCCGAGCAACTCCGCAACTGGCCCGACAAGATCCGCGCTGTGACCGCGGAGGCCGTGCGCGACGCTGCCCGCGCGTGGCTCGACAAGCGGCGCTCGGTGACCGGCTATCTGGTCAAGGAAGTTGGCAAGCGCGAGGAGAAGCGCTCGTGACGGCATTCATCAGTTGCCTGCGACGCATCGTTTTGATCGTTGCGCTCGCGCTCGTCGTGTCGCCGCTCTTGTCCTCGCTTGCCGGCGCCACCAGCATCGAGCGTATCGTCAGCCCGGGCGGCGTCGAAGCCTGGCTGGTTCGGGAGCAGTCGGTGCCGCTGATCGCCATCGATTTCGCTTTCCGTGGCGGCGCCAGCCAGGATCCCGCCGACAAGGCCGGCGTCGCCAGCATGGTGGCCTCGCTGCTCGACGAGGGTGCGGGCGAGCTCGACGCCAAGACCTTCCACGAGCAGCTCGAGAACAAGGCGATCGAGCTCAACTTCACCGCCAGCCGCGATGTGCTCAATGGCATGGTGCGGACGCTCACCGAGAATCGCGACGAGGCGATCGAGCTGTTGCGCCTTGCACTGACCGCGCCGCGGTTCGAGGCCGAGGCGGTCGAGCGCATCCGCAACCAGACGCTCGCGCTCCTGCGCCGCGAAAGCACAAGCCCCAACGACATCGCCAGCCGCCGCTGGTGGGCGACCGCCTTCGCCGGCCACCCCTATGGACAGCCGACCCGGGGCGCGCTCGAAACCGTGCCGGCGATCACCGCCGACGACCTCAAGGCCTATGTGCGGCGCGTGTTCGCTCGCGACCGGTTGAAGATCGCGATCGTTGGCAACATCGACGCAGTCGGCGCCGGCGCGTTGATCGACAAGGTGTTCGGCGCGTTGCCGGCCAAGGCCGATCTCGCGCCGATTGCGCCAACCGTCCCGCAGGGGCTCGGCAGCCGCGTCGTGGTCGATCTCGACGTGCCGCAGGCGGTGGTGATGGTCGGTGGCCTCGGCATCGCCCGCAAAGACCCCGATTTCATGGCCGCCTTTATCGTCAATCACATTCTGGGCGGCGGATCGTTCTCCTCGCGACTCTATCGCGAGGTGCGCGAAGAGCGCGGGCTCGCCTATTCGGTTTACAGCATGCTGCTGCCGCTCGACCATGCGGCGCTGTTCATGAGCGGCACCGCGACCCGCGCCGACCGCGCCGGGCAGACGCTCGAGGTGGTCGAACAGCAAATCAAGCGCCTCGCCGAAAGCGGGCCGACCGCGGACGAGCTCGCCAAGGCGAAATCCTACCTCACCGGCTCCTATGCGCTGCGCTTCGACACGTCGAGCAAGATCGCGGCCCAACTCGTCGCGATTCAACTCGACGATCTCGGCATTGACTACATCGACAAGCGCAACGGCCTGGTCGAGGCCGTGACCCTCGCCGACGTCAAGCGGGTGGCGAAACGTCTGCTCGATGGCGGGTTGCTGGTCACCGTGGTTGGCAAGCCGCAGGGGCTGACGGCCAAGGGCGGCTGAGGTCCTGCCACTGCCGTTCATCGATGGTGACAATTCCGCCGTCTCCGGTTACGGGGAGGGGAGTTGCGTCCCGGAGACTTCGATGGCCGTCGTCCAGTCGATCGATCGCGCGCGCGCCGACCGTGTCGGCCCACACGGCGTCGCAGCGGATGCGCTCGCCGCCATGCTCGACAAGAGCCGCGAAGCGTTGGCCTGGATCAAGGCACGCCACAGCGACGGCACGCTGCCGCTGCTGCGCCTGCCGGCACGGCGCGACGACATCGGCGCCATCATCGGGGCGGCCGGGCGGCTGACGCCTGGGGCGAGCGACATCGTTTTTCTCGGCACCGGCGGTTCGAGCCTTGGCGGGCAAACGCTCGCGCAGCTCGGCGGGCACGCCGTGCCGGGGCTCGGCGTGCTGCGCCAAGGGCCGCGGCTGCATTTCATGGACAACCTCGACCCCGAAACCTTCGCGGCGCTCCTCGCGCTCCTTCCGCTCGCTACCACGCGCTTCCTTGCCATCTCGAAATCGGGCGGCACCGCCGAGACGCTGATGCAGACGGCGGCCGTGATCTCCGCCCTCGAGGAGCAACGGCTCGACGACCGCATCCCGGACCTGCTGCTCGGCATCACCGAGCCGGCACGGCTGGGCAAACGTAACGGCCTGCGCGACCTGCTTGCCGCCCATCGGGTCACGATGCTCGATCACGATCCCAATGTCGGCGGGCGCTTTTCGGTGCTGAGCAATGTCGGTCTGCTTCCTGCTGCGGTGCTCGGGCTCGACGTGACCGCGATTCGCGCCGGCGCCGGCAACGCGCTGGCATTGGTCATGGCGGACAAGCCGCCGGCCGAGGTGCCTGCCGCGGTCGGCGCGGCGCTCGCCGTCGCGCTTGCTGAGGGCAAGCCCATTTCAGTGCTGATGGCCTATGCCGACCGGCTCGAGCGCATGACGCGCTGGTACGTGCAGCTATGGGCCGAGAGCCTGGGCAAGGACGGCAAGGGTACGACGCCGGTCGGCGCGCTCGGCCCGGTCGACCAGCACAGCCAGCTTCAGCTGTTCATCGCCGGGCCGCGCGACAAGCTGTTCACCATCGTCACGGTGGGCGCTGCCGGCCGCGGGCCGCGCGTCGATCAGAAGCTCGCTGATCTTGCCGGCGAGCCGGCACTCGGCGCCAAGACTATCGGCGATCTTGTCGCCGCCCAGGGTCGCGCGACGGCCGAGACGCTCGCCAAGAACGGCTGCCCGGTGCGCACGATCCACATCGATCGGCTTGACGAAGCAAGCCTTGGCGAATTGTTGATGCAGCTCATGCTGGAGACAATCATCGCCGCGCGGCTTCTCGGCGTCGATCCATTCGACCAGCCGGCGGTCGAGGAGGGCAAGTTGCTGGCCAAGCAGTATCTGGACGCGAAGGGGTGACCTTGACGTTCAAGTATTCTTGTCGCGCACGGTGCCACTCCGCGCGGACTGCAGCAGCCAATTCCGGAAGGCGGCGAAGTCGCGCTGGTCCCTCCGGAAATCGCGGTAGACAAGATACCACTGTTTGCCTTTGGGCACGGTCAGCGGGAAGGGCGCAACCAATCGCCCGGCGGCAAGGTCGTCGTCGATATAGGGCGCGATACCCATGGCGATGCCGACGCCGTCGGCCGCCGCTTGCAGCACTTGACCGTAGTATTCGAACTCCGGTCCCTTGACAGCAAGCCGGGACACGCCGGCAGCCTTCAGCCACAGCGGCCAATCCTCGGTGGAATGCGCGACCCTGAGGAGCGTCGAGCTCTTGAGGTCGCCGGGTCGTTTCAATCGCGCTGCCAGGCGCGGTGCGCAGACCGGCGATAGGTCGGCGGCGAACAATCGTTCGGAAACGAGACCCGGCCAGTCGCCGTTGCCAAGCTTGATGCCGCATGTCCAGTCGTCCTTGAAGTCGGCCGCCACGCCACCGGTCGTGAAGCGCACTTCGATGTCGGCCTCCTGCCGGCGGAAATCAGCCAGACGCGGAATGAGCCAGCGAATGGCAAATGTCGGTCCGACCCCGATGGTGAGAATGCGTGCGCTGACCTGCGTGGTCACCTGGGCGGTCAGGCTGACGAGCGCATCGAAGATCGGCGTGAGGCCCGCCTGGTAAGCACGCCCGGCCGGCGTCACGGCGAGGCGGTTCGCCTTGCGTTCGAACAGCGCCACGCCGAGCCGGTCCTCAAGCAGATGCACCATCCTGCTGATCGCGGCGGGCGACACGTTCAGCTCGCCGGCCGCAGCGGAAAAACTGCCATAGCGGGCGGCCGCCTCGAACGCCTTGATCCCATTGAGGAAGGGCAGCCTGCTCATCGCCACCATCAGGAAAGCTGATGCTGAGGCCAAGATAACTCAGTTTGTGTTCGGCGCTCAAGCGGCACACACACGTCACGGGGAGATTTGGTCGTGACGCTGCTTGTGATGCTGCTTCTGATTCTGCTTATGGTTGCGACGTCGTTTCTGTCGGGCGTGTTCGGCATGGCCGGAGGAATGATCCTGCTCGGCGTCCTGCTCGCCATCATGCCGGTGCCGATCGCCATGGTGCTGCATGCGGTGACGCAGATGGCCTCGAACGGCTGGCGCGGACTGCTGTGGCGGCGACACGTCCGATGGGTCGCGGTCGGCGCCTATGTCGTCGGCTGCCTCGTGGCATTGCTGGCATGGTCGTTCGCCCGCTACGTGCCAGGCAAGCCGGTCGCTCTCATTGTGCTGGGGGTCACGCCGTTCCTGGTCCATCTCGTCCCGAGCAACCTGCGGCCAAATCCCGAGAGCATCGGGCAGGGAATCGTCTATGGTGCGATCTGCATGACGTTGATGCTGTTGACGGGCGTCGCCGGCCCGTTGATCGACACGTTCTTTCTCGGCGGCAAGCTCGAGCGGCGCGAGATCGTCGCCACCAAGGCGATGTGCCAGATCGTCGGTCACGGCGTGAAGCTCGCCTACTTCGGCGGCATCATCGATCAGGCGGCGGCACTCGATCCTGCCCTGGCGGTCGGCGCCATTCTCGCCTCCATGATCGGCACGACACTGGCGAAGCGGTTCCTGGAGGCGACGACGGAGAAGCAGTATCGCATGTGGGCGTCACGGTTGATCGCGGTTATTGCGAGCTACTACGTTGTGTATGGCGCATCCCTGCTCGTCGTGACGCGCGGTTGAATCGACATTCACCGAGAACAAGGAGCCGACGATGGCCGACACGCTCGATCCTCTGGTGCTGGATCTGGTCGAATGGGTCGCGAAAGAGCCACGGCCTTATTCCGAGCTGATCGAGGTCTGGCGGACATCGTGTCCGCGGCTGACCGTGTGGGAAGACGCGGTCGACCGCGGCTATGTCACACGCGAAGCGGTGAAAGGCCACGGCACGATGGTCACGACGACGGCGCTGGGACGGACGTTCCTGCGCAAAAACGGACGCGCGGCGCCGGCCGAAGACGCGACCGGAACCTGACGCGATCACGGTCCTGCCCGACCGGCAAACACACGACCGCCACTTCCCATCGAAATGGTCCGGATCGGGTTGCAGATTCGCTCGGAAATGGCTGAAGATCCTTGAGTGGCGAAATGCGCTAATGCCTGGTCGGAGACGCCTCCAACGGGGCGAGCAGCGCCTCGGCAAAGGGAAACTCCAGGACCACTTGGCCCTGTTCGTCGGTCACCTCCAGTGACGCCGCCAGCAGGTTGGGCTGCACGCTTTCGTCCCGCAGCAGTTCGTGGATCATCGCCCTAGCCACCTCCCAGGCGTGATCCGGGTTGCGCAGCTCCTCGCCCTCCGGGTCGGAGATCACGTCGTCGCCAATGCGAGTGTTGAAGAAGTAACGGGGCATGAGCGCAGCTGGTACGGTCGTGGGATAGGTGCGGAAGACGTCAGGGGAGCTTGGTCCGCTTCATTGCCGCTCGCCTTGGCGAAAATAGGGCTCGACCTCGCCCTTCAGCTTAATCGTCATCTGATTACCTTTGCGGTCCTTTGCCTTCCCCGCGACAACGCGAATCCACCCTTCGCTGACGCAGTACTCGTCGACGTTGTTCTTCTCGACGCCGTTGAAGCGTATGCCGATGCCTCTTTCGAGGATCGCGGCGTCGTAGAACGGGCTGGTCGGGTCGGTCGACAGGCGGTCGGGCGGATTTTCGTTCATCGGAGTGGACCAAAAAAGCAAAGTGGGGCAGCTTTGGAAAGCAGAAATACCCTCTCGACCCAGAAAATGCCAATTCCGCATGCCATGTAATAATACCGCCGGCGCGTTCCTGCGCCCCCCGTTGGTGGGCGTCGATGGTCATGGGCGACGCCGATCTGGCGGGGGCACCGATGGGCGAAATGGGCACCGATGGGCCGGACGACCCGATTGGTGCCCCGGGCGCCAATGGTGCCCAGCATGTTTTCCCCTGCGGCAACGCCGCCTCGCGTGCGATACCGGCCCGGACCACGAGGTTAAGCTGCACGCCATGATTCGTATCACCGGTTCCATTGCCATCGACGAGCGCGAGATCGCCGAAAGCTTCATCCGCTCCTCGGGTCCCGGCGGCCAGAACGTCAACAAGCTCGCCACCGCGGTGCAACTGCGCTTCGACGTGCGGCGGTCGCCCTCGCTGCCCGACGACGTGGCCGTGCGGCTGGCGCGGCTCGCCGGCAAGCGCATGACGCGCGAGGGCGTCCTGGTCATCACCGCGCAGCGCCACCGCACCCAGGAGCGCAATCGCGCCGACGCGCTCGAACGGCTGGTCGCACTGGTGCGGGAAGCGAGCGTCAAGCCGGTGACACGCCGGCCGACACGCCCGACCAAGGCGTCGCGCCAGCGCCGGCTTGATTCGAAGAAAAAGCGCTCCGGCATCAAGAACCTGCGGCAGGGCCGGCCGTCGCTCGACTGAGTGGAGCCTTTGGCGGGACCGCCGGACAGTTTTGGAAAATGGGCGAGGCGCGTTCGCGACCATCTCGCCGCTGTCGCATTCGGCCGATAGACTCGATTTGGTTGCGAATCGAGCTCCAGCGAAAAGCGCCATGCCCGTCCGCCAACTCCGCGAAGCCATCGTCAATCGCATCGCCGCTGGCGAGGTGGTCGAGCGTCCGGCGAGCGTGGTCAAGGAACTCACTGAGAACGCGCTCGACGCCGGCGCGACCCGCATCGAGATCATGACCGACGGCGGCGGGCGGCGGCTCGTCCGCGTCAGCGACGACGGCGTCGGCATGACCCGCGCCGACCTCGATCTCGCGGTCGAGCGCCACGCCACCTCGAAGCTCGACGGCGACGATCTGTTGGCGATCCGCACCCTTGGTTTCCGCGGTGAGGCGCTGCCGTCGATCGGCGCTGTCGCCAAACTGACGATCACCTCCCGCCACACCGGCGAACCGCATGCCTGGGCGATCGCGGTCGACGGCGGCGCCAAATCGGCGGTGAAGCCGGCGGCGCTCGGCCAGGGCACCGTGGTCGAGATGCGCGATCTCTTCTATGCCACGCCGGCGCGACTGAAGTTCCTCAAGGCGCCGCGCACCGAGCTGGATCACGCGATCGATGTGGTTGAACGGCTGGCGATGGCGCATCCAGCGATTGCCTTTAC
>Ga0307472_100000902_pt1 | contig 11207 bp, 11 predicted proteins | sample atmos_gasesAM5C__2_FD_204582 | JGI IMG/M metagenome (GOLD analysis project Ga0307472, IMG submission 204582) | Hardwood forest soil microbial communities from Morgan-Monroe State Forest, Indiana, United States - atmos_gasesAM5C_05 | ecosystem: Environmental > Terrestrial > Soil > Temperate... | reverse complement strand
CCAGCAGGGCGCCCGCGGCGGCCAGCGCGAGCGGCCACCGCGAGTCGCGGGCGAGGGCGATCGTCCAGCCCGCGAGCACGAGGGTGAGCGCGGCCGCGAGCGCCATGTCGACGCGTGCGCTGGTGGCCGCGCGCGTCCACTCGAAGGCCGTCGCGAGCACGAGCGCCGCCGGCAGGCCCGCCGCCGCGCCGATCGCCACGCGCGCCGTCGCCCAGGTGGTCAGCACGCCGGCCGTGGCGAAGAGCGCCGAGGGGAGCCGCAGCGCCAGCTCGGGCTCTCCGGGCAGCGCGCGGAGGGTGACGGCGGCGCTCCAGTAGTAGAGGGGCGGTTTCCGCGCGGGCTCGCCATCCGGTCGCGCTGGCACGAGCCACGCCCCGGTGCGGAGCATCTCCTGCACGACGAGCCCCTCGCGAGGTTCGCCCCGCGTGTAGAAGGGGATACTCCCGGCCCCGGTCAGGTAGAGGGCCGCGCAGACCGCCACCAGGAGGAGCGCCTCGCGACCGGCACTCATGATGGATGCACGGGTTTGCGCCGGTCGGGGTCGGCTGTTACGGTGCGCGCGCCATGCCCGCGTCGGCGACCGCGGACTACGCCGCGCGCTGGGGATACCGCACGCTCGATGCGCGGCGCTACGAGAGGCGACGCTACGGCGGCTGGATCCGACGCCTGAACCTCCGCCGGCTCGAGAAGACACTGGCGCGGGCGCTTTCCGGTGTGGCACCCGGTGCGCTCGTCCTCGACGTGCCGTGCGGGACGGGCATCCTCGCGCCCTTCCTCGCCGGACGAGGATTCCGCGTGGTCGGCACCGATCTCTCTCCGGCCATGCTGGCCGTGGCCCATGAGGGAACCGAGGCGCTGGGTCACGTGCAGGCCGACCTCGAGCTGCCGCCCTATTCGCCCGGGACGTTCGGCGCCGTCATCTGCACGCGGTTTCTCATGCACCTCCCGGCCGAGAGCCGCCCGCGCGTGCTCCGGACGCTTGCCGAGCTGGCGCGCGGCCCGCTCGTCGGTACGGTTTGTCACCCCTATACCCTGAAGACCTTCGGCCGGAGCGTGCGGCGGCTCCTCGGCCGCACGGCCAAGCGGAGCCCGCGGCTCACGCGCTCCGCACTCGCCGCCGAGGTCGCCGCCGCCGGCCTCCGCCTGGAGCGGGTCATCCCCGTGATGCCAATTCTCTCGGAGGTCTGGGTCGTCGTTCTCAGCGTTCCCTCGGGCGCTCAGCTAGCAGCCCCGCGGGGAGGGCCGCAATGACGACGATCGAGAGCGTGCGGGCACGAGAGATCCTGGATTCCCGGGGGCAGCCGACGGTCGAGGCGACCGTCGTGGTCGCGGGCGGCGCCGCGGGCCGTGCGGCGGTCCCTTCGGGCGCCTCGACCGGAGCCCACGAGGCGGTCGAGCTGCGCGACGGAGACCCGCGTCGCTACGCAGGCAAGGGGGTCCTGCGCGCGGTCGCGAACGTGAACGAGGTCCTCGCTCCGAGCCTGCGCGGTCTCGACGCCGGCGACCAGGCGGGAATCGACGCGCGACTCGTCGCTCTCGATGGCACCCCGAACAAGGGGCGTCTCGGCGCGAACGCCATCCTGGCCGTCTCGCTCGCCTGCGCGCGGGCAGCGGCCGGCGCCACGGGACGTCCACTGTACCGGGCGCTGGGGGGCGACACGGCGACGCTTCTCCCGGTCCCACTCATGAACGTCATCAATGGTGGCCGCCATGCGACCAACCCGCTCGACTTCCAGGAATTCATGATCGTGCCGCACGGCGCGTCCACCTTCCATGAGGCGATCCGCCAGGGAGTCGAGGTCTACCACGTGCTCCGCGGCCTGCTCGACAAGCGGGGGCTCACCACGGCGGTGGGGGACGAGGGAGGCTTCGCGCCTGCCCTGCGCGCCCACGAGGAGGCGCTCGACCTCCTGGTGGAGGCGATCGCTGGCGCGGGACTGACGCCGGGGCGCGACGTGTCGATCGCGCTCGACGCGGCAGCGAGCGAGCTGGCGGCCGACGGCGGCTACGTCTTCCACAAGGCCGGCGGCCGCCGTCAGTCGGCCGACGAGCTGATCGCGCTCTACAGCCGCTGGGCGAGCGCCTACCCCCTGGTCTCGATCGAGGACGGGCTCGGCGAAGACGACTGGAGCGGCTGGCAGCGGCTCACCGCGGCGCTCGGGAAACGGCTCCAGCTGGTCGGCGACGACATCTTCGTCACCAACGAGCGCATCCTCGCCCGCGGCATCGAGGAGCACGTCGCGAACGCGGTGCTGATCAAAGTGAACCAGATCGGCACGCTCACCGAGACCCGCGACACCATGGCGCGCGCGGAGCGCGCCGGCTACCGCCGGGTGGTCTCGCACCGCTCGGGCGAGACGGAGGATCCCTTCATCGCCGATTTCGCGGTGGCCACGGGCGCGGGTCAGATCAAGACCGGTGCACCCTGCCGCGCGGAGCGGACCGCCAAGTACAACCGGCTCCTCGCCATCGCCGAGGAGCTCGGGAGCGCGGCCCGCTACGGCGATCCGTTCCCCGGCTCGGGCTGAGGCGCGTCGCCCGTCGGGAGAGGTTCGGGCACCGGGCGCGGGTGGTTGGCGTAGAGACGGCGCCGCGGGGTAGCATGCCAGAGAAACGCGCGCTCGCCGAGAAGGGCCTCGATCGCCTCGAAGTGGTCCTCGCCCGTCACCAGGAAGACCGGATCGTTGCGCGCGAACAGCTGGCGGACGAGCTCCGGATCTTCGGTCTGGATGGTCGGCGCGCCGACGTAAAAGCCGAACGAGTGCGCGTGTCCGCCGAAGGCGACGACCGGGGCGGGGCCGGCCGCGGCGACCAGGTGGGCCGCGTCGCGGTCGCTGTGCAGGGCGCTCACCGCGGGAAGGACGAAGTGGACGACGAGCGGGTAGATCGTGAGGCACGCGCCGAGCAGCAACCCCGGCACGAGGCCGGGGCGCGCGCGCTGCAGCACCACTGCGAGGACGGCCGCCCAGCCGAGCGCTGCACCCGTGAGGAGGGCGCGGCCGGGCGCCTCCACGGGGAGGATGAGGTCGAGGAGGAGCGCTCCGCCGCCGGCGCTCACGAGGACGCCCGCCGACACCCACCCGACGATGCGGAACCAGTCGTCGTCGTCGCCGTCCTCCGTCGTCCACGCCTCCGTCACCGCGGGGCCGACGAGCAGGGCCAGCGGGGCGAGCGTGGAGAGCGCATAGGTCGCGAGCTTCCCCCGCGCGAGGCTGAGGACTGCCGGCACCGCCCCGGCCCAGAGGAGGAGCGCTCGCTGTCGCTGGCGCGGGTCCTGGACGGCGCGGACCACGGCGGGAGGAATGACGAGCGTCCACGGAAGGAAGAGGACCGGCAACCACAGGAGATAGTAGTAGAAGGGCGCGGCGTGCGGGCTCGCCGCACCCAGGCGGCGGAGGTTGGTCTGGGCGAAGGCCGAGAGATAGCTCGGATCGAGGACGCCCACCGGCACGTAGAGGAGTGCGGCGATCGCCACCATGACCGCGACACCGCGCGCTAGACCGAAGGCGCGCCACGGCGGACGCGGGTGCGCGGTGGCCACCGCCAGCGCGAGCGGGACGCCGACGAGCACCACCGCAAGCGGTCCCTTGACGAGCGTGCCGATCCCGGCGGCGATGAACGGCGCGAGCATCGGCCCTGGAGAGGCGGGACGCTCGAGCCAGTCGAGGCCACCCAGCACGCCGACCGTCACGCAGGCGGTGAAGAGCATGTCGAGCGTGGCAAACCGTGCGAGCGCGAACCATCCGAAGCTCGTCGCGGCGACCAAGCCCGTGACGACGGCTCCCGCTACCCCCGCGCGGGGGAGCGCGTAGAGGTAGAGCATCAGCACGGCGACCAGCCCTGCCGCGCCGCTGATGGCTCGCGCGGGCGCCTCGCCGACGCCGGCGACGTCGTAGGCGAGCGTCACGAGCCAGTAATACCCGGCCGGCTTCTCGTGGTACGGCTCGAGATCGAGCGTGGGGAGCAGCAGCCGCCGTATGCCATGCGCAGACGCCATCTCGCGCGCCACCTCGGCGTGCCGCGCCTCGTCCGGGTCCCAGAACGGATAGCGGCCCACGTCCTGCAGGAAGAGCGCTCCGGCGACCAACGCCACAAGCACGCCGCCGACAATCTCGGGTGAGACGGAAGCGCGTTTCATTCGATCCGCCGCGAGCCCCGGCCGCTATGGACCGATCGCGCCCGCGAGTAGTATGTGCGCCCCATGGTTCGCCAGCTCCGCGTCTTCGCCCTCGGCCTCCTCTTCGGAGGGGCACTCGGCGCGGGCGCGGGCTATCTGTACTGGGGTCAGCGGGTGAAGGATTTCAACCAGCGCCTCGCCGGCCTGGAAGCGTCGGCGAATCAGATCCAGACGGAGCGCGAGCGACTGCATCAGGCGCTCGCCGACATCCTGCGCGAGCGGCGGGAGATGGTGGAGACGGCGGAGCACCTGCGGACGCAGGTCGAGCAGCAGGTCCAGCAGCTCGAGTCCCTCGCCCGCGAGCTCGTGCCGCCCCCGGCTGCGCCAGAAGCCGACACCTCGCCGTGATCCGTCTAGTCGAACCGCTTGCCGCTCGCCCGCCGCATCTCGCTCTCGGCCCATTGAATCCTGCGGTAGTCGAATTCGGGTACCTCGAGCAAGTGGAACTTCACGACCTCGAAGTAGGGGGAGAGGTCGAAGTCCCGCGGCGTGATGATGGAGGGGAGCTGGCGGCGGAAAACCGTGGCGTAGGGAGGCGGGGTGCGGCGCAGGAGCCGATCGCTCCAGCGCCGGGGAGTCCGCGTGCCGTTGCCAGGCGTGAGCGAGGGGAGGATCGGGAAGCCGACGTTCTGGAAGGCACGCCCGATCAGGCTCGAGCAGATGACCTGTGTGGGCAGCCCGCTCCCGAACTCGAGCGCGCGGCGCCGGAAGCGCCGCGGGATGAGACTCACCGGGAAGAAGTACCGCGCGAGGTCCCAGATGTTCTGCAGGTCGTAGCGTTGCCCGAGCTGGGAGATGACCTCGTCGAGGATGCGGCGCAGATCGTCCCGCTGCAGTCCCCTCGGACGGCAGACGCGCAGGTTCATGTGGGCGTACTTGGTGACCGGCGCGGCGAGGACCCCTTCGTACAGCGCCTCGATCATCATGTGCTCGGCATCCCGGCCGTAGGCCGCACGCAGCGCCGCCCGTTGCTCGGGATGGCGTCGCAGGAGCTCGTCCCCGACGTAGAGCGCCGAGTGTGACCAGGAGCTCTGCGTCAGGTACTTGATGACCTCGCTGATGCGCTGCTCACCGTCGACGAGGACCACGTCTCCCAGCCGCAGACCGCGACGCAGGCTCTCGAGGTCGTTGGGCAGATGATGGTTGTAGCTACCCCGTGGCTTGGTGAGGATGCGGGCGGCAATCGCGAAGATCTTGTTGCGCACCCGCCGAGCCATCGACCCCCATTGTAGCGAGTTCCGTGCCACGTTCGAAGCGAACGACGCTGAGGGCTCGTACCTTTCGCGGTCGCGTGCTGGCCTGGTATGCGCGTCATCGCCGGCAGCTGCCATGGCGCGGAATTCGCGACCCCTATGCGGTCCTGGTCTCGGAAATCATGCTCCAGCAGACCCAGGTGGCACGCGTCGTCGAGTTCTATCCGCGCTTCTTGCAACGGTACCCGACTCTCGAAGATCTGGCGTCTGCGCCAGCTCATGAGGTGCGTGAGAGCTGGGAGGGGCTCGGCTACTACGCGCGCGCGCGGAACCTCCATGCTGCGGTGCGGCGAATCGTCGCCGAGAGCGGCGGGCGCGTGCCGCGGTCGCCGACGGAGCTCGGGCGGCTCCCCGGCATCGGCGCATACACCGCGGGCGCGGTGTCGAGTCTGGCGTTCGGCGCCGCCGTACCCGCGGTCGACACCAACGTCGCGCGCGTGCTGGGACGCGCGTTCGGTCTGCGCGGCGCGGCGCGGAGCGCGCGCCGGACGCGGCGCATCTGGGCTCTGGCGGCCGCGCTCGTCCCCGTGGGGCGCGCGGCCGACTGGAACCAGGCCCTGATGGATCTGGGCGCCCTCGTCTGTACCGCGCGTACGCCGCGATGTCCGGTCTGCCCCGTGCGCGGCATCTGCGCGGCGCGAACCCGTACCGGGCGGCGTTAGATCCCGCCGGTGCGACAGAGGTACTCGGCCACCAGCACCGCACCGTGCGCCGCGCCCATCCGCGTGTTGTGCGAGAGGGCGACGTACTTGAGCGCGTGACCGAGTGCCGGTTCCGCGCGGAGACGCCCGACGTGTGTCGCCATGCCGCGCTCCGTGTCCCGATCCAGCCGCGGCTGGGGACGGAAGGGGTCGTCGTGCACGATGATCGGGTGGGGCGGCGCCGTGGGCAGGTCGAGGCCCGCGTAGTCCCCCTTGAACTCCCGTAGCACGGCCATCGCGGCGGCCGGATCGCAGGGCCGCTCCGTTTCCACCGTGACCGCCAGCGTGTGACCGTCGAGGACCGCGGCCCGTGTACAGGTCGCCCCCACGCGCGCCGGATGCGGCGCAATCCCACCCTCGCCCAGGCGGCCGAGGATCTTCCCCGTCTCGGCCACCACCTTCTCCTCTTCCTTGGGGATGTAGGGAATCAGGTTGTCGACGATGTCGAGGGCGACGACGCCCGGTGACCGACCCGCTCCCGAGATGCCCTGCATGGAGGTCATCAGGACGCGCACCAGACCGAACGCGTCGAGCAGCGGCTTGAGCGAGATGGCCAGGCCGACCGTCGTGCAGTTGGGGAGCGGCAGGATGAACCCCTTCCAGCCCCGCCGGCGTCGCTGCTCCTGGACGAGGGCGAGGTGCGTGGCCAGGTTGACGCCGGGGAGGGCGATCGGGACGTCCGCCTCGTAGCGGAAGGCGGCCGCCGTGCTCACGACCGGAACCGCGCGGGCGTACGTCGGTTCGAGCTCGCGTGCCGCATCGCTTTCGACCGCGGCGAACACGAGATCGACCGAGCCGGCGTCCAGGGTGGCCGCATCCGTGACCGGAAGGGCCAGGAACTCCGCGGGCGGCTCGGGAGAGGCCCACCAGCGCCGGCTGCCGCTCGCGTCGCGGATGGCTTCGCCGTAGGACCGGCCGGCAGAGCGCGACGAGGCCGCGAGGGCGGCGACCTCGAACCACGGGTGACCCGCGAGCGCGACAAGGAACTGCTGCCCGGCGATCCCGGTGGCTCCGACGACGGCGACCCGACGCTTGCGCATGAGCGTCCCCGAGTATTCCGGGCCGGCCGCGCGTGAGTCAACCGCGGGGCAACGACGGACGTGGAAGCGAGGCTATTCCTCCGCGTGCGGCTGCATGCCGTACTTCCGGAGCCGACGGGACAGCGACCAGCGGCTGATGCCGAGGATGCGAGACGCCCGGCGCTGATTGCCCCGGGCCTCCTGGAGCACGCGCTCGATGTGCCGCATCTCGACGTCGCGGAGAGACGTGAGCGGCCCGCTCTCCGGCGTGCGCCGCATCTGCCCGGGGAAATGCTCGGGGCCGATCCTCCCGTTCCGCGCCTGAAGGGCCGCTTCCTCGACGGTCTCCCGGAGCTCGCGGAGGTTGCCCGGCCAGCGATAGTGCCGGAGCAGCTCCTCGGCTTCGGGTGTGAGCTCCCGGGGACCGAGGTGCGCGCAGCACTGCTCGAGGAAATGGCGCGCGAGATCCGGAATGTCCTCGGGACGCTCGCGCAGCGGCGGCAGCGTGAGCATCTCCGCGGCGAGCCGGGCGTGGAGATCTTCCCGGAAGAGACCCGCCCCGACGCGGGTGCGGAGATCGATGCTGGTCGCCGCGAGACAGCGCGCGTTGGCGGGCACCGGGGAATCGGAGTTGAGCCGGACCACCTCCCGACGCTCGAGCAGCTGGAGGCATGCTTCCTGGAGGCGCGGGGGAAGCTCACCCACCTCGGAGAGCAACACGGTGCCCACGCCGGCCTGCTCGAAGGTCCCCATCTTGTGGGGCGGCTTCGATTCGGAGCTGCCATCGACGCCGAGCAGCTCGGCCTCGATCAACGGTTCCGACAGGCTGGCGCAGTCGATCACGACGAACGGGTGGCTGGCACGCCGGGACAGATCGTGGATCGCGCGCGCGACGAGCTCGGCGCCCGTCCCAGGCTCTCCGAAGATGAGCACGGGCCCCGCACTGGCGGCGAGACGTCGGAGCTGCGGCAGGAGACTTCCCAGGACCGGGTCCCGCACGATGGCATCTTCGAGCCAGTCGCCGGGACCGAAATTCTCCGTGGAAGACCGCTTGGGATCATCGAGCGGGGATACCATCGACACTCCTTCTGCCCATCCGGGACGGGCGATGGCAGTTTGAAGCCGGTCGGAGGCAGCTTGTGGTGCAAAGTCGCAGCAACGGTCATGCCAGGGGGCGAGCACAAGAGCGCGTTCGACCCTTCCAGGGGCATTGTCGACCGATCCGACGCATCGCGCCGCGCGCGTGGTAACCAGCCGCGTCGCCTTTCGCTGCACCGGGGTATCCAGCCGCGCCGAAAAGGCCAGGGACATGTGCTGGTACGGTTCTTGCGCACATCGATGACCGAACCCCATGGCGAGCGTCGATCAACACCTTAGAGACGACGAGGGCGTGCTCGCATTCGCGGCGGAGCGCCGTCTCCTCGCGCTGCTGCTGGGAGATGCTGTCCATCGGCTGCGGATCAGGCGCCGGGTCCCCTCGCGTCGAAAGGCCAGGGAATGGGTGTGCAGACGGAGCGGCGGTGAGCGGTTTTCCTTCGAGTACGCGTGCGCGACACTCGGACTCGAGCCGCGCATCGTGCGGCGACGCCTCGGACTGCGTGCCCACGTTCCCCGCCGCGTGGACTCGCGGGGTTTCAAGCGGGGTTCGAGCTAGAAACGATCGAGCCGCCTTACGGCGGTGTGCGGCCGCGGAGCCAGGAGAGCGTCGGTTCGAAGACATCGCGCGCGGCCTCCCGGCCGACGAGCACGTCGAGGTGACCGTAGCCCGGTAGCTCGTGCACGAGGGCTGCGGAGCCGCCGAAGGCGTGCGCCGAGCTCTTCACCCGCTCCACCCAGGCCGCGCCGAGCTGCGTACTCGCGAACGCGACCACCGGCAGCGGCTGCGGCACGCCCTCGGGCGGCGACGCATCCAGGGCGGCGCGCGGCCACCAGCGGTCGTAGCCGCGCAGTAGCGTAGCGAGGACACTCAGGTCGGACACGTGATCGCGCGTGTTGGCGAGTCCTCCATGACCACCGAAGCTCTCGGCGGAGTAGAGGATGTCCGCCAGCGCCGCCTCGGCGGACGGGTAGCCGGGCAAGGGAGACGGGCGAGCCGGGTCCGCGATCACCGTGTCCAGCAGACGCTGGCGCTCGGCGTAGGGTAGACGGCGACCACCGACATCGATCGCTACGTCTCCACCACCGGACGGACGTGCCGTCGAGGCGGCGCCGTCGAGCACGATGATGCCGGCGAGCCGGCGATCGGGCCGCGCGGCGAGGCGATAGGTGAGGGCACCACCGTGGCTGAATCCCGCGATGTAGAGCGGCCCCTTGTCGGTTCCGCGAACGAAGCCGGTCGCCCAGAGGACGTCGTCGAGAAACACGTCGCCCGTCCAGCTCCCCAGCACGGCGAGGTCGGCAGGCTGCGCGTCCGGAGGCACGGCGTGGGTGCGATAGTCGATCCCCCACGTACGGAGCCCGGCCGCCGCCAGATAGAGCCGGAAGTCCTGGCGTGGGTTCGAGATCGCGAGCTCGCCGTTCTGGTGCATCCCGGGAAGGTAGAGGATGATCGGGCCCTCCACCGGCGTACACGGCGCGATCCGATGGAGCCCCACACGGTCGAAGCGCCCGCCCGGCGGACGGCCACAGGTCCAGACGTCCTCGCAGAGCGGACTGCCTCGCACCTCGCGCGTCGCCTGTAGGTGCGTGCAGCTGGCGGCGGGATGTCCTGGACGCGGACCACGGCACGCCACCGTCGCAAGGAGAGCCAGGCCGAGCGAGGCCGCGCTGCGCGCCGTCATTCGCTGCGAAGGAACTCGATGAACTTCTCGGTGGCGGGCGAGAAGTGCTTCCCATGGCGATGGATGATGCCGAGGGGGCGGAGGAAGAGTTCGTCGGAGAGCTGGACCGCTGCCAGTGATTTGGCCTTCACCTCGGGCCGGACGGCAGGCTCGGGAAGGATGGCAATCCCGGTACCGATCTCGATCACGCGCTTCATCGTCTCGACGTTGTCGAGTTCCATGACGTAGCGGACCTCGACGCCGTACCGGCGGAGCATGCGATCGGTCTCGCGGCGGGTGGGGATGTCGCGTTCGTACCCGATCAGCGGCTCGCCCTGCAGCTTCCGGATCGAGACCTGACGGTGGCGCGCGAGCGGATGGTTGGGCGGGCAGGCGAGCACCAGTCGATCCTCCCGGAAGGGCAGCACCGTGATCTGCGGCCGTCGGCTCGGATAGGCGACCACACCGAGATCGATCTGGCCCCGCAGGGCGTCTTCGTAGATCTTGCTCGAGCGACTGTACTCGAGATGGAGGTGGACTTGCGGGTAGGCCTTCAGGTAGCGCTTGATCTGCGCCGAGAGCTCGTAGAGGCCGATCGAGTGGACCGTCGCCACCCGGACCGTTCCTGCCACCCGCTGCGCGATCACCTGCAGCCGCGCCTCCATGTCCTGGTAGCGCTGGACGATCTCCTTGCTCACCTGATACAGGACCTCGCCTGCGGGAGTGAGCTGGACGTTCCCGCGCGTGCGCTCGAGGAGACGTCGCCCGTACCGCTCTTCGAGGGTGCGGATCTGCTGACTCACCGCCGACTGCGTCACGAAATTCTGGGAAGCGGCCACGGAGAAGCTCCGGGTCTCGACGACGTCACAGAATACTTTCAGGGTCTCGAGGTGCATGGCTAATGCGAAAGCCGTCGTTACGTGAAAGATACTCATACGACCGGTCCCCGGCCCACGCAACCACGGGGCCAAGGCCGTGATCGCGAGCGGCGACGTCGACTACTGCCGGCTCGACGAGCTCCTCTCCGAGGACGAGCGGCTGACACGCGCGAGCGTGCGCAGCTTCGTCGAGCGCGAGGCGCTCCCCGTCATCGAGGGCTGCCACGCGCGCGAGGAATTCCCGCGCGCGCTCGTTCCCCGCATGGCCGAGCTCGGGCTCTTCGGTGCGAATCTCAGCGGCTACGGCTGTGCCGGTCTCTCGAACATCGCCTACGGCCTCATGATGCAGGAGCTGGAGGCGGGCGACTCCGGGCTGCGCTCGATGGCGTCGGTGCAGGGTTCGCTCGCCATGTACGCCAT
>Ga0307472_100000901_pt1 | contig 11210 bp, 11 predicted proteins | sample atmos_gasesAM5C__2_FD_204582 | JGI IMG/M metagenome (GOLD analysis project Ga0307472, IMG submission 204582) | Hardwood forest soil microbial communities from Morgan-Monroe State Forest, Indiana, United States - atmos_gasesAM5C_05 | ecosystem: Environmental > Terrestrial > Soil > Temperate... | reverse complement strand
ACCGTGGAGCGGACGAGATGGCGCATTCGTTTCCCACACGCGTTGTCGAAGACACAATTTCCAAACACGATTGTGACGTCACATCAGGGCAATCTAGGCTGCTGCACGGTCAACGCGATCGGCCGCGCGTTCGAATGCGATCGGAAGAGGCAGAACCTGCCCGACTTCATGCCGTCCCGCCTGTTCATCGACTGGAACGAGCGCAGCATGGAAGGCATGGCGCAGGACGCCGGCGCGTATATCCGTGACGACGTCAAATCGATCGCGAAACAGGGTGTGTCCAAGAAACGCAGTGGCCCTATGTCATCATCAAGTCCGCCGCGAAGCCGTCCAAGTCCTGCTTCCAGCACGCCAAGAAATACACCGCGATCACCTGTTTCAGGCTCAACAATGCGACCCTGGACGAGCTCAAGAGCTGCCTGGTGGCGGGTGTTCCATCCGTGTTTGGCTTCGCCGCCGATCCATCGTCGCTGGCGACACCACTCACGGCATCGTGCCGATGCCCGGCCAGCAACGCACGATCGGTGGCCACGCCGCGCCCGCCGTCGGATACAACGACAATACCTAGCGATTCATCATTCGCAATACGTGGGGCTCCACCAGCGCGACGTCGGCTACGACCACAGGCCCTACCAGTACCGGACCAACACGTCGCTGTCCGACGATTTCTGGACGGTGCGCACGGTCGCTACACCGGCTTTCCATGCCAACGCGTGACCGCAGGCAGCGACAGACGTGGCGGCGGTTTCGGCGCACTGCCTGCGGCGCCGCGAACCGCCGCGCCGCGTCGCACGGCCCTCAATTCTCCGCCTTGATGTTGGCCTGCAACACGATCCGGCCAAATTTCTCGGCGTCCGACTGGACGAAGGCGCGGAATTCGGAAGGCGTCATCGGGCGCGGCACAATGCCCTGGGCTTCGAGCTTCTGCGCCAGCGCCTTGTCGCGCAGCGCCGTGTTGACGATATCGGAAAGCCGCGCGACCACCGGCTCGGGCGTGCCGGCCGGCGCGAACAGCGCGAACCAGTTGAGCAGCTCGTAGCCCTCAAGCTCGGAGGCACCTTCCGCGAGCGGGGCGACTTCGGGCAGTTGCGGCATGCGATCGCGCGAGGTGACGGCGACCGCGCGCAGCCTGCCGTCCTGGATCAGCGGCAACGCGGCAGCGAGACTGCTGAAGCTCATGGTGATGACGCCGACCGCGACGTCGGTAACGGCCGGCGCCGAACCACGATACGGCACGTGCAGGACATCGGTGCCCGCCATGCTGTTCATCAATTCGCCGGCCAGCTGCTGCGGATTGCCGACGCCCGACGACGAAAACGAGAGCTTGCCGCGATTGGCCCGGGCGTAGGCGACGAGCCCGGCGGGCGTGCGCACCGGCGAGCTCGCCGAGACCACCACCACGCACGGCACGATCCCGACCAGCGCGACCGGGACGAGGTCGCGCAGCGGGTCATAGGTCATCTTGTCCTTGTAGAGGTGTTGGTTGGTGGCGATTTCGCCCGCCGCCGCCATCAGCAGCGTGTGGCCGTCCGGCGCCGCGGTCGCGACCGCCTGGGCGGCAATCATGGCGGCCGCGCCGGGCCTGTTCTCAACGATCACCGGCTGGCCGAGCGTCGCCTTCATCGGCTCGCCGAGCAGCCGCGCCACGAGATCGACGCCGCCGCCGGCGGGATAGCCAACCAAAACGCGGATCGGCCGGTCCGGGTAGTTGCTCTGGGCGCGAGCGGTGCATGTGGCGCCGACCAGCGCCATTCCAGCGGCCGCCGCGAAGTCCCGTCGTGTCAGCACTGGCTCTTCCTCTTCCGGGCGACCTGCCCTCGGCACGGCGCGGCCGTGCAACATTGGCGCCATCTATAGCGCATTATCGCCCCGCGCCCAACGCGCCGAGCATCACGTCGTCAACGACTGGAAGCTGCCGGCCGGCGCGGCATCGAGTTCGGCCCAATCGAGTTCCTCCTGGATTCGGCGAAAGGCTTCATCGCCGACGCTGCCCCGCGTCCGCAGCCGGTGAAGCGCCTCACGCTGGGCAGCGATGGCGTGTAGCCGCAGCCGGTCATGCTCAGTGGCGGCCTGCGGCTCGCACTTGTCCTCGGCCACCTTGCGGGCAGCGGCATATTGCTCGCGCACGGCGGCCGCGGCCGGCGACGTGTCGCCAGCCAAGCTGTCGAGTGCCGCCTGCATGACGGCGACCCGCGCCTCGGAGGTCTCTCGCTCCAATGAACCGTCATCTTCCAAGCGCAACAGCCGCAGCAGCGGATTGAGCGTGAGCCCCTGAATGACGAGCGTGCCAAGCACCACGCAGAAGGCGCACAGCACGATCAAGTCGCGTCCGGGGAATTCGGCCGGCAAGGCAAAGGCCGTCGCCAGCGTAACCAGGCCGCGCATGCCGGTCCACGACACCAGGAAAGCACTGCGGACATTCCCGGGAGGAGGCTTGCGCGCGACGAGGCGCAGCGTGATGCGGTAGACCGCGACCCAGACGATGCGGACCACGATCACGGCTGCCAGCACGCTCAAGCTAATCAGCAGCGCTTGCGTCCGCTCGGCGCCCGACAGACGCTCCAGGATGTGCCGCGCCTGCAGTCCCATGAGCACGAAGGCCAGGACGTTGAGAACGAAGATCGCCGTTTCCCACACCGAATAGGAACTGATCCGCTGTCGCGCCTCCGTTCTGCGGGTGACCGTTTGAGCGAGCGTCATGGCGTAGACCACGACGGTGATGATCGGCGACAGCGTCAGCCGCTCGGCCAACAGCCAGACGCCGAATGTGCCGACGAACTGCAGCACAGTGCTGCTCGCCGCATCGCCAACGCGCGATGTGGCGACGATATAGAGCCGCGCCAGCGCGTAGCCCGCGACCACACTGCCAACGGCCGACAGCAGCAGCAGCGGCGCGTGATGGGTGATGGAGAATGTGCCAACGGCCGCCGCCACTGCCGCGCGGTAGATCAACAGCGCTGTCGCGTCATTGAGCAGGCTTTCGCCCTGCAGCAGGAGCATCAGACGCCGCGGGATCTTGAGCTTGGCCAGCACCGCTGCGGCGGCCGCCGCATCCGGTGGCGCGACAATGGCGCCGAGCGCGACGGCAGCGGCGATCGGCAGGCCAGCGAGGCGCCACCCGACCACGGCGACAACGGCCGTGGTCAGCACCACGGCGACGACGGCGAGCGATGTGACTGCCGCCACATTGCGCTTGAGGTCGCGCGGCGAGGTATCGAACGCGGCATCGAGCAGCGCGGGGGCCACGAACAGCGCCATCGCAAAATCGGGCTCAATCTGGATGTCGGGCGCAAAAGGCAGGAAGGCGAGCCCCGCGCCCGCGATCGCCAACAGCGATGGATAAGGCGCCTTGAACCGGTCCGCGACGCTGGTGAGGACGACGGCGGTCAGCAGCAGGGCCAGAATCCATTCGAACAGAATCATGCGCGAAGGAAGTTCGAGGAGCCGCATCCACGTACGGCAATGCCAGGGTAGCAAAAAATCATCCGCCGAGCTTACGCCCGGCGGATGTCATCGTTCCAGCAGCTTTGCCGGCGGCTCAGTAGCACACGTAAACCTGGCGCCAGCGATAGCCATAGGGCGTCCGGACGCGGACCGGCCGATAGCAGCCGAAATCGTCATAGTCGTCGTAGGAGTAGGCATACGGCGCGCCGTAGAAGGCGAAGCCCGGCGCGAAGAAGCGCCCGCGGAATCCGTGGTGACGGAAGCCGTTGAAGCGGCCGAAATTCGCGCCATGGAAGCCGCCGCCACGGAAACCGCCGCCATGGAAACCACCGCCATGGAAACCGCCGCCATGGAAACCGCCGCCATGGAAACCACCGCCATGGAAACCACCGCCGTGGCCCCCACCGTGCCCTCCCCTCGCCGACGCCTCACTCGACACGAAGGCCGCGCCGAACGCCGCGACGGCCGCGAGCCCGATGATTGATTTACGGAACATGTTTCTCTCCCGCATTGCGATGCCCTGCCGACTCCGGCATCCGATTGCGTCGCCTCAATGGCGTAAACTCCGCAGGGGCGGTGTCGATCGATTTACAGCAATCAAAATTTTGTAAAATCGGATGAATTCGCGTTCATGGTTTGCGGCTATAGTCACGCTTTTGAGCATATCGCCGAGATTCGCAAACCACCAGCCGCTGCTTCGGCACGCTGCTCGGTCCGTTCGCCACGCTCAGATTCTACTTCTACGAGATGGGCCGGACGCAGGCCGCAAGACGGCGCATCAGGCCGCGTCGTCGTCTATCTCGTTGTCGACTCGCGGCGCGAGGCTCGTGAGCTTGGGGAGCGTGATCTTGGCGCGCTGCGATCCCACCGCGCGCACCGGCTCCGGCCGCTGGCGCGATTGAGCCCACAGGACGGTGCCGAGCGCAGTGCCCAGGACCTGGGTGAGCAACTCGACATCGCAGGTCGCGGCAATGGCAAGGCCGATCCCATGCAGGTGGGCCTTGCGATAGCAGAAGGCTGCGAGGTCGGCACGTTGGCGAGGCGAGAACGTCGCCGTCAGCTCGAGAACCGCATTCTCTCCGGCGCGATACAAGCGTCCGATCAGTTCGTCCGGCACCACATGATCGTCACTCCACGCGGCAACTGTTGCACCACCGGGTAGGGCCCCCATGACGTTTCTCCGAGCAAGAGCAGTAATCAGCCAGCCAGTTAACGGTTGCGCGGGTTAATGGGGTGTTAAATTGCCGCCGCCACCGTATTTGTGCCTATGATTTCGGGAGGTTATTAGTCCCGGGGAGGCGCAAGAGCGCCTTTGCCGGGAAGCTGGCGTTGCACCACAACCCTTCCTTGCGCCAAACTCCCACCGTGTTCGGCGACGCCTGGAACTAAACTCACTCGGGCGGTATTCATCGATGCTCGCCGCACGGAAGCCAAGGCGCAGGAGGGGAATGTGCAGGAGAGGAATGTGTTGAGCGCAATGGGTAAGGTCGTCCGCCTGATCGTGTTGTCTTTCACCGCCGTGGTTCCGGCCGCCGTCCTCGGCGAAGACATTTTCCCCATTACCGGCACCTACAGCGAAAACGAAGCCTGCATGACCAAGGGCATTGAGGCGGGGGGCGGACGTGTGAAGATCACTCCGGACGCCATCGATTCGAACTTCGGCTTGTGCCAGATCGCCAACAAGCAACGGGACGGCAAGAAGATCACCGCTCAGATCATGTGCAAGGACACCAACGGCGGGATCCTCATGTCGGGGGTCACCTTCACCTTGCGCGACGACAAGTCCATCGATTTTGTCGATCAGTACCAGACCTACAGCGCCGTTCTCTACAAGTGCCGCGATTAGACGCACAGAAGCGCCGATAGGCTGATAGGTTGGGTGCGTTGCAACACCCTCCGCTGCAACGCCCGGAGCTGTCATGCCGCTACGTCACGATATCGGCCCCATCCTGATCACCGGTTGCTCCAGCGGCCTCGGTCACGCGAGCGCCCGCTTGTTCCAGGCCGCCGGCTATCGCACGGTGGCCTCGGCCCGCAACCGAGACGACCTCGCCGACTTGTGCGCGTTGGGGTGCGAGACACTGCAGCTCGACGTTACCGATGAAGCATCGTGCCGGGCGGCCGTCGACATCATCGAAGCCCGTTTTGGCGCTGTCGGCGCCCTGGTCAACAACGCCGGCTACGGCCAGTACGGACCACTCGAGGAAATTCCGCTCGAGGCCCTGCGCCGCGCGTTCGAGACCAACGTGTTCGGACTGTTGCGCATGACGCAACTCGTTCTCCCCGGCATGCGCCGCGTCGGGCGCGGGCGAATCGTGAATATCAGCTCGCTCGCCGGTCGCGTGGCCGTGCAGGGCGGCGGCGACTATCACATGACCAAATACGCGGTCGAAGCCATCGCCGACGCGCTGCGACCGGAAGTGAAGCCGTTCGGCGTCGACGTCGTCAACGTGTTGCCGGGCCCGTTCGTGTCGAAGTACCGCGACAAGGTGCTTGCCAGCATCCCCGATACCGGCCCGCACAGCGCCTATGTCGCGTTCAAGCGAAATGTCGCGCAATACATGCGCAATTTTCTCGAACCCGGCCGCTTCGGCGTCATGAGCGCCGAGCATGTGGCAAACGTCGTTTTCAAGGCCGCGACGACGGCACGGCCGTGCACGCGCTACAATGTCGGATTCTGGGCCAAGCTCGGACCGATCGGCCGTGCGCTGGCACCCGACCGTGTGGTCGATGCCTACATGGCGCGGGCGATCCCGTTCAACTGACATGCGGGCCGCACATTTACTCCAATGACGCACGCGCATAGGCTTGTCGTGACGTCACGGGAGGATTTTCCATGCATGGATTGCTTGGGCCGATCGTGCCGAGACTGCTATGCGCGATCTCCTTCGTGACGTTACCGCACGTCCTATATGCACAGAGCATGCAGGACATTTTCGAGAAGGCAAAGCTCGAGAAGGAGCTGGTTATTTATGGCGGCGGGCCGACGTCGCTCTATGAGGTGCCGGCGCGCGAATTCGAGCGTCGATTTCCCGGCATCAAGGTTTCGATCAGCAGCGGCTTCAGCAACGTGCTCGACCGCAAGATCGACGAGCAACTGCAGGCAAAGAAACTGGAGGCCGATCTTGCCATCCTGCAGACCGTGCAGGATTTCATCCGCTGGAAGAAGCAGGGCGTGCTTGCCAATTTCCGGCCGGAGGGTTTTGACGCGATCGACCAGACGTTCAAGGATCCCGACGGCGCCTATGTCGGCGTCTTCGTCACCGCCGTGGCCTATGCCTATAATTCCAACCTGGTGAAGGCCGGCGACGTCCCGAAATCGGCGCTCGATTTCCTCAAGCCGGAATTCCGCGGCAAGTTCGTCGCGTGCTATCCCCACGACGACGACATCACGCTCTACCTGTTCTACACGATCGTGCGGCGCTACGGCTGGGACTACATGGACAAGTACATCGCCAATGGGGCGAATTTCATCCAGGGCCATCTCGGCGTCGCACGCAGCGTCGCGGCGGGTGAGAACCTGGTCTCGATCGACTCCAATCCCAATCTCTCGTTGCGCGAAAAGCGGGCCGGCAAGCCGACCGAGATCGCGTTCTCCGACATCGATCCGACGCCGATCTGGTCGCAAACCGCCGCGACGTTCAAGGATTCACCGCATCCCAATGCCGCGAGGCTGTTCCTGACGTGGTTCCTGTCCAAGGAGCAGCAGAGCAAGCTCGACACCTGGTCGCCGCGCGTCGACGTTGCCCCGCCGGACGGGTTGGCCCCGCTGTTTTCCCACGTGCTTGCCAACAAATATCCTGAGTTCATCGCCAACACCGCACTGGTCGAGGATTTGCGCAAACGCTTCGAGGCCCTGACCGGCCCGGTGCAGCGCACCGGCGGCGTGCGCTGAACCGATCGACCGCCGCGTTTCAGGAGATCATCGTGCTCGCGCCCGCGTTGAATGCACAGTATGCCGGCAGCAACGTGACCGGCGACCGCGGCCTGATTGCGATCGACAAGGTCGGCAACCAGGTCCGCTTCTACGATCCGCGCACGCTGAAGGAGGTCAAGGCCTTCGCCGGGCCGGAACCGACCGTGCACGAGTTGACGTTCTCGAGCGACCGCCGGTTCGCCTTCGCGCCGCTCTACGGCGACGGCATCTACGGCAGCAACAAGGAACCGAACAACAAGATCCTGATCATCGATCTCGACCGCCAGGAGGCCGGCGGCCTGATCGACCTCGGCGACTGTCTCGCCCCGCACGGGATGGTCGGCACGCGCGACGGCAAACTGTGGGTGGTGTCGGACCTGGTTAACAAGCTGCTGCTGGTCGATCCCGCGGCAAAAAAGATCGAAACGGCCTACGCCATTCCCGGCAAGGGCTCCCATTTCGTCGTGTCGCTGCCGGACGAATCCAAGCTCTACGTGTCCAACAAAGAAGCGGACGTCGCGGTGTTCGACGTCGCGCGACGGTCATTTCTGCCCAGCATTCCGGTCGGGCGTCCCGGCGTGGCCGCCGGCAACGGCAGCGGCAGCGAGGGTCTGACGCCGACGCCAGACGGCAAGCGGCTGCTGGTGGCGGACAACGACCTCTCCGATATCAGGGTGATCGACACCGCAACCGACCGCGAGATCGATCGCGTGCCGCTGGTCATGCATCCGAAGACCAACGTCAAGCGCTCGCGCCTGATGAAGCTGATGTTCGCGCCCGACGCCAGTGTCCTGGTGGCGGTGAGCTATGCCAGCGGTCTCGCCTGGGTGATCGACGCGTCGGATTATCGCCGGCAGACGGCGATCGCCGTCGCCAAGGGGCCGTTCGGCATCGCCTTTACGCCCGACAGCCGCACCGCGCTGATCGCCAGCCACGACAGCGGACTGCTTACCGCGATCGACGTACAGACCAAGACCGTGACCGCCGCCTACGACGGTGGCAACGGCATCGAGTGCCTCGCCTATTATTGATCCTTCAATCAATCGACCGCGTGCCGAGGAGCAACATGAGCTATCGAGCGTTGACCGCCGAGACCGTTTCGTTCCGCGGCCATAACGGTGATACCGGCGAGGCCTACTACGCCCGCCCTACCGGCGCCGGCCGCGTCCCCGGCGTGGTGGTCATCCATCACATGCCGGGATGGGACGAATGGATCACGGAAGTGGTGCGCAAGTTCGCCCATCACGGCTATGCGGCGATCTCCCCTCACCTCTATTTCCGCGACGGCCCGGGTAGCCCCGACGATATCGGCGCACGCGTGCGTGCGGCAGGCGGCGTGCCCGACGAACAGGTCGTCGGCGACGCGCGCGGCGCCATGGATTTCCTGCGCGCGCAGCCCAATGTCAGCGGCAAGGTCGGCGTGATCGGATTCTGCTCCGGCGGCCGGCATGCCTACCTCGCCGCTTGTCGCATCGCCGAGTTCGACGCTCTGGTCGATTGCTGGGGCGGCAACGTCGTCGTCGACGACAAGTCTCTGCTCAATGCCAAGCGACCGGTAGCGCCGATCGACCTGACCGAACATCTTCGTTGCCCGCTGCTCGGCATTTTCGGCAACGACGACGAGAATCCGACCGCCGACCAGGTCAACCGCACCGAGGCCGTGCTCAAGCGGCTGGGCAAGAGCTACGTGTTCCATCGCTACGACGGCGCCGGCCACGCCTTCTTCAACACCTCGCGCACCGCCTATCGGGCGGAACAGGCGGCCGACGGCTGGTCCAAGGTGTTCGCATTCTTCCAACAGTACCTCGCACCAGTAGGCAAGGCATAACGGAGAGACAACATGTGTTCCTACATCGTCGAGAAGGCTGCCGTCTCCGGCAGCGCCAAGGGTCCCAATGGCTGGATGCGGATCGATACGGCCAACGTCTATTTTGATCACCCGTATCACGCCCCGCTCGACCACGCGCTGGGCATCGACTTCGTCTGTGAAGCCGATGGTGCGCGGGAACGCGTAGCGGTGGAACTCAGCGCCGCATCGGCGCGGGAACTGGTGAAGAGAATCCTGGCGGCGCTCGCGAGCGGCGAATCGGCGCATGCGCCGGCGGCGGCGTAGTTCCTACCAGTCGCCGTGACATCCGTATTGCGCCGGATGCCAGCACGCCGATGGGAGATGCGGCGCATGTCTGCACCTGTGTTCCATTTGATTTGTCGCGTGCCTGCCGGCTTTTCTTTGCTTCGCACGCCGGTGGCGACGCGCAAGTTCCATGCGGGAACTTCCACCTTGCGTGCGCATCAACGACGCGATGTCACGTCATCATCGCAATATGTTCACAAAAGTGCCCCGATAGACCTGCATCAGCGGCCCGCACGAAGGGGGCGGCCTCTTCAATTAAGAAACTGAGTCGCTGGCAGCGCCGGCGCCTCTCGAGGGCGCGAATCCTCAGATGCGAACACTTGCCGTCGTGACTGCCTTGGGCATTACACTTCCGGTCAACCTTCCAACGCCCGACACCGCGTCGTTGTTCCCGGTAGACGCCGTGTCGTCTCCCGAGAGCGAAACGCGACGCGACGGTCGCACGCCGCAGGCGATGCTCTCGGACACGCCGGCCGATGAACAGGCGCCGGACGTGCAGGTCGACACTTCGCCCGCGGCACCGGCGAGCGATGAACAGGCGCCGGACGTGCAGGTCGACACTCCACCCGCGGCACCGGCGAGCGATGATCCGGCCCCGACGGAGGCGGCCGAGACAACGCATGCCGCACCCGGTCCCGAGAGCGCACCACCGGTCTCGCGCGAGGAACTTTGCAGCACGCTTCTCCGCTCGGCTCAGGCGCATGACCTGCCGATCACCTTTTTCGGCAATCTTATCTGGCAGGAGAGCCGCTTCGATTCCAAGGCGGTGAGCCCGGTGGGCGCGCAGGGCGTCGCCCAGTTCATGCCGAAGGTCGCGACCGAAGTCGGCGTGAGCAATCCGTTCAATCCGTTCGAGGCCCTGCCCGCCGCGGCCCGCATGCTGCGCGGGCTGTTCCGGCAATTCGGCAATTTCGGGTTAGCCGCGGCGGCCTACAATGCCGGCGCGCGGCGGGTCGACGACTGGCTGTCCAAGGGCGGCAAGCTGCCCGAGGAAACGCGCAATTACGTGCGGGTGATCACCGGTCGTCCGGCCGACGAATGGCGCGGGCCAAAGCCCAAGCTTGCCGCGTTCAAACTGCCGCCGCGCATGCCGTGCCGCCACATGGATGAGTTCGCGCAGGCCGACGAGGCGGCGCGCGTGGAGGAGGCGGCCTTCATCGCCGAGCAGGAGCGGCTCCAAGCCGCCGAACGCGCGCGGGTCGCCGCTGCCGCTCACGCCAAGAGCAGCAGGCACGGCAAGAAACACGAACCGTCGAAACCCGAAGCAAAGACCGCCGCCACGGTCGCGACGAAAGCCGCAACCAAGCCGGACACCAAGATCGCGACGAAAGCGTCCCCGAACGCGAATGCCGCTGCCTCTCACGCCAAGAGCAACAACCACGGCAAGAAACACGAACCGTCGAAACCCGAAGCAAAGACCGCCGCCACGGTCGCGACGAAAGCCGCAACCAGGCCGGACACCAAGATCGCGACGAAGGCGTCCCCGAACGCGAAGCAGAGCAAAGGCAAGTCGCAGCCGACGCGCGTCGCCGTGGTCATCAAGCCGCAGGCCGGCAAAACGGCCGCGCCCACGCCGGCCACTGCCAAGCCGCGCAACCGCAAGGTCGCCGACGCCGGGCGCTAGTCCAGCACTCCTGCGTCATTTATCGTTTCTGTATTGGCCACGGGCTTGATCCAGATCAATGTTAATCTGGTGAGAATGTGCTTATCGCGGGC
>Ga0307472_100000900_pt1 | contig 11222 bp, 13 predicted proteins | sample atmos_gasesAM5C__2_FD_204582 | JGI IMG/M metagenome (GOLD analysis project Ga0307472, IMG submission 204582) | Hardwood forest soil microbial communities from Morgan-Monroe State Forest, Indiana, United States - atmos_gasesAM5C_05 | ecosystem: Environmental > Terrestrial > Soil > Temperate... | reverse complement strand
CACGGGTCACCGCTGAGGTACTTCGCCGCGGGCGGGGCGGGGGCCGGGGCTTGCGCTCCGGTCCTCGCCCGCTCGGCGGGCGCGCTCGTGCGGAGGAGCGTTCGGGCTGCGGGTCGCGCCAGCCCCGGCCCCCGCCCCGCCCGCGCCCCGGTGGCGCTGGCGAGGGGCGCGCGCCTATGGCCGGCGCGGCGGGGCGTGGTTACGTTCGACGACCATGTCTTCACGACTCCGGCTCATCGACGATCGGCTCCCCGCGTCACGACCCGAAGACGAGGCCACGCAACGCGGGGCCGAGGACGAGGCGCTCGACGCCTACTCGACGATCGTGGCGTCGGTTGCCGAGCGCCTGCTCCCCTCCGTCGCGAGCCTCGTCGTGCGGCGGGGCCGGCGGCCGGGCGGCGCGGGCTCGGCCGTCGTGATCACCCCCGATGGCTTCCTCCTCACCTCGGCCCACGTGCTCGCGGGCGCTGACGGCGGGGAGGCGCGCCTCGCCGACGGGCGCGAGGTCGCACTCGAGATCGTCGGCCGCGATCCACTCTCCGACCTCGCCGTGACCCGGGTCGCCGCCTCCGGACTTCCGGCCGCCGCCCTCGGCGACGCCGACCGGCTGCGGGTCGGTCAGCTCGTGGTCGCGATCGGCAATCCGCTCGGGTTCTCGGGGTCGGTCACGGCGGGCGTGGTGAGCGCGCTCGGCCGTTCGTTGCCGACGCGCGCCGGCTCCGCCACGCGCATCGTCGAGAACGTGATCCAGACCGACGCGGCGCTCAACCCCGGCAACTCCGGCGGGGCACTCGCCGACAGCCGCGGGCGCGTGGTGGGCGTCAACACCGCGGTCGCCGGCCTCGGCCTCGGGCTGGCGGTGCCGATCAACGCGACCACGCTCCGCATCGTCTCCGCCCTCATGCGGGAGGGCCGCTTCCGGCGCGCGTTTCTGGGCATCGCCGGCGGGGTACGACCGCTCCCACCACGCCTTGCGGCGCAGCTCGGCCGGCGGAGCGCGATCGAGGTGACCGAGGTGGTCGAGGGGAGTCCCGCCGAGCGAGCCGGTCTCCGGACCCGCGATCTGATCCTCGACGTCGACGGGCAGATGGTTGCGGGAGTCGGCGACCTCCAGCGCCTGATGGTGACCGACGTGATCGACCGCGCGGTGACCATCCGCGTGGGGCGCGGCGGTGAGATCCTCTCCCTCTCCGCCATGCCCGTCGAGCTCGCTGCCTGAGCGGACGCCTCTCGCCATGCCTGGTCGGGTCGAGTAGACCGTCCCCCGTGACCGAGCGCCCGACCAGCCACCGCGTCCGCGTCCGGGACCTCACCCTCCGCTACCTGGATTTCGGCGGTGACGGCCCGCCGCTCCTCTTTCTCCACGCGACCGGCTTCCATGCCTGGGTGTGGGCCCCCTACGTCGGCCGCTTCCGCGCGACGCACCGGGTGCTCGCGCTCGATCAGCGCGGCCACGGGGAGAGCGACAAGCCACCCACCGGCTATCGGTGGGAGGAGTTCGGCGCGGACCTGGCAGCGTTCCTCGACGTCCTCGCGCTCGAGCGTGTCGATGCGGTCGGACACTCGAAGGGCGCGACGGCGATCGCCGCGGCAGCGGCTGCCGGGACGACGCGGGTGGCGCGCGCCGTCCTGATCGAGCCCGTCCTCTTCGCGGGTCCGATCGCATCCGCACCCATCTTCGAGAATCCGCTCGCGGCCGGCGCCATGCGGCGGCGCGAGGTATGGCCGTCGCGCTCCGTCATGTTCGACTCGCTCCGCCCCCGGATGCCGTTCGAGACCTGGCAGGAGGAGTTCGTCCGCTACTACGTCGACCACGGCGTGGCGGATCGTCCTGATGGTCAGGTGGCGCTCCTTTGCCCTGGGGCAATCGAGGCGCAGGTCTACGCGAACGCGCCGCTGACCGACGGCTTCGCCCTTCTCGAGCGGCTCCACGTTCCGGTGCTGCTCATCCGCGGTGCGCAAAGCCCGGGGCTCGGCGAGCGGGAGGCCGCCGAAGCGCTCCGACGCCTGCCCGACGGCCGCCTCCTCACCATCCCGCAGGCCGGCCACTTCGTCCCCATGGAGCGCCCGGAGGCGGTGATGACGGCGATCGCCGACTTCCTCGCCGGACCCGCGGCGCCGGGGGGACGGACGTGACGCGTCTCCTCATCTCCGCCGATTCCCATGTCCAGGAGCCACTCGACCTCTGGACCACGCATCTCCCCGCACATCTCCGCGCCGCCGGTCCGCGCGTCGAGGCGCGAGGAGAAGCGTGGTGCATCTTGGTGGAGGACACCGTGGTCCGCCGCCTGCCGTCTCTCGCCTCCCCGACAGGCGAGGATCGAGCCGCGACGCTGTTCTCGCGCGGGGCGAGCGATCCCGACACGCGCCTTCACGATCTCGACACCGATGGCGTGTGGGGCGACGTCATCTATCCCAACCTCGCCTTCTTCTGCTGCTTCCACATCCGCCGCCCGGAGCTGCAGGCCGCCGTCGCCCGGCTCTACAACGACTGGGTCGCGGACCAGTTCATCGGAGCCTCGGATCGTTTCGCCCCCATCGCCCTCCTGCCGATCCTCGACCTCGACGCGTCGCTCTTGGAGCTGGCGCGCGTGCGGCGTCGTGGCTTCCGGGGCGTGCTCCTCCCCGCGCACATCGACGCGCGGCCGTACAACGACCCCGTCTACGAGCGGCTCTGGGCAGCCGCCGCCGACCTCGCCATCCCGCTCACCTTCCACGCCGGTACGGGCCGTTCCCAGACCCCCGCTCACGGACCCGGTGGGGCCGTCGTCAACTACGTCGTCACGGTCGGCGGTCCGATGGAAACGGTGGCGTATCTCTGTGGCGCGGGCATCCTCGCCCGGCACCCGGGGCTCCGCGTCGTCATGGTCGAGTGTGGGAGCGGATGGCTCGCGTGGGTGCTGCACGCCATGGACGACGCCTACCGGGAGCACCACATGTTCGTGCAGCCGAAGCTCGACGCGCTCCCCAGCGAGTACTTCCGGCGCCAGGGTCACGTCACCTTCCAGCACGACCCGGTCGGCCTCGCGAACATCCCCTTCACCGGCGACGCCTGTCTCATGTGGGGATCGGACTACCCGCATCCCGAGGGCACCTGGCCGCGCTCCCGGGAGATCCTCGATCGGCAGCTCGCCGGCGTCCCTGAGGCAACCGTCGACCGGATCGTCCGCACGAACGCGGCGCGGCTCTACCACTTTCGAACGCCGGACTCCGCACCGCCGTAGACGGAACTGCCCGGCGCGACCGGGGCAGTCGCGCCGGGCCCGCCAGACCGCTCGGAAACGGCGGCCAACGACCAGGTCACGGGGTGCTGCGGAGATCGTGCGTTACTGGGGGCTGAAGACCAGCACGTACTGGTAGGGAAGGATCTCCGGCTCCGCGACGAGCCGGTACCCCGCCGCGGTCATCTCCTCGACCACCTGCTCGCGCGCGAGCTTGTGCTCGGGCGGAGGGCCCACCGGCAGCGGGCGCTTGTGCCAGTCGATGACCGCCACGCGACCGCGCGGGCGGAGGAAGCGCTGCAACGCACGGAGGTAGGTCAGCCGATCATCGAGGTGATGGTAGGTATCGACGATCAGGACGAGATCGACGCTGCCCACCGGGAGGCGCGGGTTGTCGAGCGAGGCGAGGATGGGCACGACGTTGTCCGTGTGCTCGCGCTCCGCCCGCTCGCGCAGGTGGGCAACCATTTTCGGCTCCGGGTCGACCGCGAGCACGCTCCCGCTCGGGCCGACGGCCGCGGAGAGGTAGTGGCTGAAGTAGCCGGTGCCCGCCCCCAGATCCGCCACCGTCATCCCGGGCGCGATCTCCAGTGCTCGCACCACGGCGGCGGGCTTCTGCCACTCGTCACGCTTCGGATCGTCGAACACGCCGACCCAGTGCTCGACGTCGGCGAACGAGTGGTGCGAGGTGGCGTCGTGGCCGGACGGCGGCGCCTCGGCGGCCGCCAGCCCCACCAGCAACGCGAGCAGCGGGAGGAGTCGCGACGTCAATCGCCCTGGTCGACGAATCCCCCGGCGTCGTTCCGCTCCGCCGGAGGGCTGTAGTCCGCCTCCCAGCACTGACCGACGCCGTTCTTCAGCTGAACAATGACACGGCTCTGCTGGACGAAGGGCAGGCTCGGCAGCCGGAGAAGGGGTCCCCTACCCTTGAGCGTGATGCGGGCCCTCCCCGCAATCCCGGACTCCAGCTGGAGGCGCAGGAGGCCGTTCGGCGTGAGCGTCCGGTCGCCGTACCGGAAGCCGGAGCTCGTCTCCCGCCAGCAGGGGCGCGTGCTGCAGAGCTCGGCCGCCGGCGCGCTGACGCCGAGGCGCAGGCTCGGCGTATTCCCCGTCTGGTCGTAGATGCAGAGGGTGTAGTCCGTGCTCACCGTGGGCAGGCCGAAGTCGGCCGGATCGGTCGCGTCTCCCGGGAACCACTTCCAGAGCACGAGATCCCGCGTGTGCGTCGCCGTGCGCGACAGCTTGATCGGCGCAACGCCCGACGCGGTCGGCTGGTGGCATCCGGAGAGCGGCGCGGCGTCACAGGGGAGCACCTGGCTGAGCTGGAACTGGAGCACGTCGCTCGCGGTCGTGTTGAAGCTCGTAACCTCGAGGAGCACCGTCTGTCCGGCGTCGAGGGCGAACGTGAGGCTCGACTGCAGGGTGGTGGTGTCGTCGTCGCACGCGATCTCGGTGAGTGCGCCGCAGGAGCCCGTGCTGGCGGTCAGCACGGTGTCGTAGCCGCTGCCCGTCGTCTGCGCGCGGAGGGTCAGGTCGGTGGGTGCGGTGAACGCGAACCAGACGCTGTGGCCGTTCCGGTTGGGACCACCGAACGTACAGGACTGCAGGGGATCCGAGGGGTTCGACGTCGCGGCAGAGGCGTCGAAGCCCGCCGCATAGGGAACCGCAGCAATGACGATCGGGGCGCCGCAGGTATCGGCGGCCGGCGGGAAGCCGTTCAGGACGACGTCGATACCGGAGAGCGTGGCGCCGGCCGTCACGGTCAGCGGAACGGACTGGCTCGGATCGTCGGGCGGGTTCGTCCCGGCCTCGTTCGCCCCGTTGTAGAACTCGGGCAGCCCGGGCAGCGCGGCGGGCGGATCGAGCGGGCCGACACTCGATCCACCGGTGAAAACGGGATTCACCCCCTCGACCTCGACGGTGTAGCTGCCCGGCGGTAGTCCAGGGATCTCGTAGAGACCCGGGAGACCAGGAGGCGGGGGACCCCCCGGGTTGCCTGGGAAGTAGCGCGCGCCCGACGCGTAGCCGACGGCGGTGATGCGTGGGTCACCAACCTGCCGGGCGATGACGTAGGCGCCCGGGAAGGGGGTGACACCGTCGGAGCGGAAGATCGCACCGCTGATGGTGCCAAAGGCGGACGCGAAAGAGGGCGCCGGGTAGAGGGTCGAGAGTGACACCCGATCGTCGAGATGGAGCGTCGAGGTCCCGGTCGCCAGGAAGGGAAACATGGTCGCGACCGCGTCGTCGTTCGACGGGTCGTCGTCGAACCCCTCGATCTGGTTGATCTGGGAGTGGTCGAGGTTCACGTAGTGGCCGAACTCGTGGACGAAGACCCCTTCGAAGTCCGCCAGGGGAATCTCCGGATTCGACGGCGAGTCGATACCGTCGATCCACTTGCCGTTCAGCACCGCGACCCCTTCGGTGATCTGGGGCGGCACGAAGCTGCCGCAGTCGGGGCTCGCGAAGCCGAGGATGTCGTTGCTGGCGCCCGGGCCGAACGCGTCGTCGGTGATCGAGCCGTCGGTGTCGAAGATGATGGGGCTGAGCCCGTCGCCGCAGACCCCGAGGTAGCTGAGATAGTTGGCGGCCGTCACGTCCACCGGGAGAGCACCCGCGTTCGTGTAGCTGATGCTGGCGGTCGGAACCGCGGCCCAGACGGCGAAGTCGTCGGCGACCGCCTGCACTGCCGCCGCGTTGGCGAGCGCTCCGAGCGTCCCGCGATCGGGATTGAAGGGAACGGGGATGACGCTCCAGACGAGCGGAACGCCGGCCCCGTTCACCAGGAGCGGGCCAGCCGCGCGGGCTGGGCCGGCCGCGAGGAGGAGGACGCCCACGAGGGCCCGGAGTCGGCGGTGGCGCACGTCGCGACCCTAGTGGCCCTGCCCGGTCAGCCGCTCGACGCGGGCGAGGAAGGTGGTGAGATCCTCTTCCTTCCGCGAGAGGTCTCCCTGCACCGTGCCACGTCCTCCCCGGTGCACGACACGGTAGACACCCTGCCCGAGTCCGACGGGGCTCGTGAACCCGCGCGCGCTGTCGCCGCGCAGGAAGAGCACCAGCTCATCGCCGACCGCGTAGCGTGGCAGACCGGGAATACGAGTGAGGGTTCCGTCGCTCAGCGGCGCAGCGGTGCCGAATTGCTTGATCGTCAGATGGCGCGGCACCGCACCTTTCAGCGTGCGGGCCACGTCGAGGGTGATCCACGTGGCAGGCGCCCCCCACTCGTCGCGGCCGCTGTGGACGTCGACCACCGTCGCGTGGACGATGCGGGCCGCCTCGGCTGCCGCGAGCTCGAGCGGGACACGTCGCATCAGCGTGGTCGCGGCGGCCGGCACGGCAGCGAGGGCAACGCTGATGCAAACGATGCCGGACGAGAGACGCATATGCGGTCCCCGGGACGCGAGGAGGGGCCACTGTGCGGGAAGGGCGTCATCATTGTCAACGGGAAAATTCCTTTCCCGCGCTCCCCCGCGGTTTCGGAGGACGGCGGACTGCGCTATGCCGCGCCGTCATGACCGACGTGGTCGTCCGCTACTCGCTCACCTACCTGCTCCTCGGTAAGGGGTGCTACGTCGTGGAAGGCGACGTGTCGTGAGACGGGCCGCGCTCGGCGTGCTCGGCGTGCTCGGCGTGCTCGGCCTCGTCCTCGGGACGGCCGCCTGTCAGGTCCGCATCGCCACGCTCAGCACCGTCAGCGCACGGCCACTCGCCGACGTCGCGCGGGACGTGACATCGCGCGGCCGTCGCGCGGGCCGGTCCTGTCGATGGTGGTTCCTCGGCGTGCCCTTCGGGCTGCCGCAGATGGACGAGGCCGTCGCCGCCGCGGTGCGACCGGTCGGGGGCACGGTGATGCGGAACCTCACGGTGTCGAGCGATCACACCTTAGACGTTCTGTTCGGCCAACACTGCTATACGGTGCGAGGGGAGGTATACGGATGAGCATCGCCAAGGTGGGTGCAATCGACCTGTACTACGACGAGCAGGGCAGTGGTGATCCGCTGCTCCTCGTGATGGGGCTCGCTGCCGACTCGGCGGCGTGGCTGTTCCAGGTCCCCGACTTCGCACGGCACTACCGCACGATCGTCTTCGACAACCGCGGCGTCGGCCGGAGCGCGAAGCCACCCGGCCCCTACACCATTCACGAGATGGCCGACGACACCGCCGGCCTGCTCGACGTGCTCGGCATCGCTCGCGCCCACGTGGTGGGGGTGTCGATGGGGGGGATGATCGCCCAGGAGCTGGCCCTGCGCCATCCGGATCGGGTGCGTGGTCTCGTCCTCGCCTGCACCTACCCCGAGCCCGACGCCGAGGTGGAGCGGCAGCGGCAGTTCTCGATGGCGCAGTTCGGCGGGACGGTGGCCGCCGACGGCGAGATGCGGATCGATCTCACGGCGCTCGATCCGATGCTCTTCTTCCAGCACCTCCTGCCCCGCGTCTTCAACCAGGCCTTCATCGACCAGGAGCTCCCGAAGCTGATGCAGCTCTTCAGCGGCGCGCTCCAGTACGGCTTCAGCATGGAAGCGATCCTGGGCCAGGTAGCAGCCGTGATGGGACATCGCGCAACCGATCGACTCCATCAGATCAAGGCCCGGACGCTGGTGATCACCGGCGACGCGGATCTTCTCATTCCACCCGCCAACTCGCGCGTCCTCGCCGAGCACATTCCGAACGCCCGACTGGTGACCATCCCGGGCGGAAGCCACGGCTTCAACTTCGAGACGCCGGAGCGCTTCAACCGCGAGGTGCTCGACTTCCTCGCCGGGGTGCCGTAGCGATGGCCGGGTTCGACGTCGCGGGGAAGACCGTCCTCGTCACCGGCGCCGCGAGCGGCATCGGCCGGGCGAGCGCCCTCGCCTTCGCCCGCGCCGGCGCCGACCTCGTCGTCTGCGACCTGAATGAGGCCGCCCTCGAGGAAACGGCCGGCATGATCCGCTCCCTGGGGCGCCGAGTGCTGGCGCGCCCGGTCGACGTGGCGAGCCGCGAGGCGATGCGGGCCTTCGCCGCCGAGGTTCACCGCGAGCGGGAGGCGGTGGACGTCCTCATGAACAACGCCGGGGTCGGTCTCGGCGCCCGTTTTCTCGACACGGCGCTCGAGGACTGGGACTGGATCCTGTCCATCAACCTCTGGGGCGTCGTCTACGGCTGCCACTTCTTCCTCCCCCCGATGGTGAACCGCGGACGGGGCGGACACGTGGTGAACGTCTCCTCGGCAGCCGGCTACCTCGCGACCTCGCAGCTCGCGGCGTACAGCACCACCAAGTTCGCCGTCTTCGGCCTCTCAGAAGCGCTCCGGGAGGAGCTCCTGCCGCACGGCATCGGCGTCACGACGGTCTGTCCCGGCCTCATCAACACGCCGATCGTCGCCACCTCGCGCATGCGCGGCCGGGCAGCCAGCCCGGGCGCACGCCAGTACGTCCTCGACGTCTACCAGCGGCGGAACTACGGCCCGGAACGGGTGGCGGCGAACATCCTGAAGGCGGTGGTCCGGAACCGCGCCGTGGCTCCGATCTCACCCGAAGCGTGGACGATGTACCTGATGAAGCGTTTAGCCCCAGCGCTCACGGCGCGGATCAACCGGGCTCTCGGCGCCCGTCTGGAGCGGAGCATGGCTCAGGCCTCGGCGAGCTCCTCGGGGGCCGCACTCGGATCGTAGTACAGCTCTTGCTGCGCAATCCGGCCGTCTCGGTACCGGTAGATGACGACGTAGTTGGAGCGAAGACGGCGCCCGGCGTGCGTCCAGTCGAAGTGGACGCGAACGAAGGCGGCCGCACCGCCGGGCACGATCAGGGTCTCGACGGCGCGGTACTCGATCTCCTGGCAGCGCGCGATGGTATGGGCGATGAACCCGAGGGTGTCGTCGATCCCCTCGATGCGCCGGGGCCAGCCGAAGAGGCGCACGGTAGGGCTTAGGTAGAGGACCTCGGGATGATAGAGCGAACGGACGAGGCTCAGGTCGCGCGCGGCGAAGGCGCGCGCGAAGCGCTCCTCCTGCTCGGCGAGCGCGCTCTCGGTGATCGGCCCCGTGGTCATGGCCCCCTCCTCGCCCTGCCGCCCCCATGACGAGCGAGCAGGCCAATCAGGCTCGCTGGGACGGGCAGCCCGGGTTCTTCGAGATCTGGTTTCTCGTCGTCTTCGACCCGTCCGCGCGACGGGCCTGGTGGCTCCGCTATACCACCTTCGCACCGGCCTCCGAACAGGCGGGCGCGCCCCGTGCAACCCTGTGGGCGGCCGCCTTCGCCGCCGACGCACCGCCCGTCGCGGCGAAGAGCATCCTTCCGGCCAGCGCCTACGGCGTCGACGCGGAGCGCTTCGGCGTCCACATCGGCTCCGCGCTCCTCACCAACGGCACCTGCCGCGGCGAGGTCGCATCGCGTGGCCACGCGATCGCGTGGGACTTCCGCTTCGCGCCGGCGCCGCGCGCCATGCAGCACGGCTCCTGGCTCATTCACCACCTGCCGCTGCCCACCCGCGTCGCGCACGCCAACGGCAACGTCCGGTGTCACGGGTGGGTGAGCGTCGACGGTCGTCGGATCGCGCTCGACGGCGCGCACGCCACGCAGAAGCACCTCTGGGGCACTCGCCGGGTCGAGGAGCTCTCGTGGCTCTACTGCCCGCAGTTCGGCAACGCGCCCGATACCCGTTTCGAGGCCACTTCGGTCCGTCTCCGGCGACGGCGCCTGGCGCCCCGGCTCGCGCCGATCTGGCTCCAGAATGGCCCTCGCACGTTCGATTGGGGCGGATTCGGCTCCCTCTTCCGCAACCGCGTGACGCCGACGGGGATCGGACGGGTCGAGGTCCGGGCCGTCTCGGCCACCAGCGCGCTCGTCGGCAGCGCCTGGTGCGAGCCCGCGTCCCTGGTGGGCTACGTCTATCGCGACCCGGCTGGCTGGGACGTCTACGTGGCACAGAGCGACGTCGCCTCGTGTGCCGTGGAGCGGTTCGAGCGGCGCCATCCGCTCGCCGCGTGGCGGCCGGCGGGGCGACTCGCGGCCGAGCACCGCGCCGCCCTCGAATTTCACGCACCCGAGCCCCTGCCCGGGGTGTCCTACCTCGATTGGGACGCGGTCTGATCGCCTAGCGCTTCACCGCGGGAAGCCGACCTGCCATCTCCGACTCGAGCAGCTCGGAGGCCCACTTGACCCCCATCGCGCGGAGGCGGCTCTTCGAGACCGCGTAGGCCGTGTGATCGAGGGCCGCGAGCGGGCCCGCCGCTTCGCCGGCGGCCCTCAGGAGCTGGTCGGCAGGCACCACGGTGTCGACGAAGCCACGTGTCTTGGCTTCCGCGGGCGAGTAGGGCCGGGCATGGAGCATCGCCTCGGTCCGCCAGCGGGGCGGGATCGCCGAGCGGGCGATGAGGATCGCCCAGCTCGGGAGCGCCAGGCCGATGGCGGTCTCGTTCAGCTGGAGACGGGCGGGGCCGTCTGCCGCCACGCGCAGATCGCAGGCGAACATGAGGAGCGCGCCGCCCGCGATCGCGTGACCGCTCACCGCCGCGACGGTGGGAATCGGAAAGAGGAAGACACGGAGCATCGTCCGCGCGAAGGCGTTGAGCGTGGTACGGAGGTCCGCGGCGTCGAGCGTCGGCAGGAGCTTCAGATCGAGACCCGCCGAGAAGATCCCTGGACGGCCCGTGATGACGACGGCGCCCGGTCGCTCGCTCTCCGCGCGGTCGAGGGAGGCTCCGAGGGCCTCGAAGAAGCCGAGGCTCATCGCGTTCACCTTTCCGTCGTCGAGCGTGATGCGGGCGATGCGGTCTTTCGTCTCGTAGGTGACGGCGCTGCTCATGACTGGGCCTCTACTCAGCCCCGTCGACCTACGTCAACGGCCTGCCGCGACGCCGCAGGCGCGACGGCCGAGACGTCGCTCGGCGTGGAGTTATCGAGGTTCAGTCGCGTGTGCTTCCGGCACGCTTCCTGCTGTGTCGCCTCCCACGCGCCTTCGGCCAGCACGGGCTCGCCCGGCGCACACTATGCGCACCAACATGGCCATCCTCGTCGCCGTCAT
>Ga0307472_100000898_pt1 | contig 11223 bp, 20 predicted proteins | sample atmos_gasesAM5C__2_FD_204582 | JGI IMG/M metagenome (GOLD analysis project Ga0307472, IMG submission 204582) | Hardwood forest soil microbial communities from Morgan-Monroe State Forest, Indiana, United States - atmos_gasesAM5C_05 | ecosystem: Environmental > Terrestrial > Soil > Temperate... | reverse complement strand
GTTGAGGATACGAATAATCATCCAGGTCCATTAGCAGCAGTAGATAGTTGGTGTTTGAGACAGAAGGGATTTAAGAAGAGTCTCATGGCTGAAAAATTTATGCTCACGTTTAATCGTGATGGATATTGGGAGAAGATAGCATGAGGTTTAATAAAGAAGCAAAGCTAGAGGATATGATAGTAGGGTCGCATCAACGATGCTTTATTATGATGGCGATTCCAACGTTGGGGATGGTGCCGATTGAGTTTATGTTTTCAGCAATGCGTATGCAGATGCCGATTAACGGGCAAGTGTTTCAGCATATTGTGAAGATGGAAGAAGTAGGAGTAGCAAGAAATAAGGCAGTGCAAGATTTGATGGCAATGCGACCGCAGGATAGACCAAAGTATTTGTTCTTTTTGGGCGATGATATGTTACCGGAGTGGGATGCATTCGTTAGGTTGTATGAAGCAATGGAGGAAGAGAAATGGGACGTGTTGACTGGCCTTTACTTTTGGAAAGGCGAACCTCCGACACCGTTAATATGGAGAGACAACCATGTGGGACGGATGATAGCTGGAAGGGATTATACGATAGGGGAGAGAGTGTGGGTGGACTTGACGGGGCTAGATTTCACTTTGATAAGAGTGGATCTATTAGAGAAGATAACTGATCCGTGGTTTAAAACAGGACCGTCATTGAGAACAGAGATACCAGATGCATTAGAACCATATATTACTCCGAAGAGTGTAGTGATGCATACGGAAGATACGTGGTTCTGTCAGAAAGCAAAGAAGTTTAATGCAAAGATGGGTGTGCATACGGGGGTCCGTGTGTCACATATGGATGTACGTTCTGGAAATATATACTGAGGGGGATAGCATGGAAGAAGCAGTTGTTGAAGAAGTAAAAGCACCGATGGAAGAACCAGTAGCACCAGTGGTTGAGGAAAAGAAAGAAGAAGATAAGCCACCGTTGAAGGGAATGGAAGTACGTGTTGAGTTTGGTACATCGAGACAAGGATTGAATCAGTTAGAAGATTTTGTGATCGATGAAGGAAAAGGATTATTGCATATTGATTTAGCGTGTGGTCAGAGAAAGAAAGAAGGATTTAAAGGGTTGGATAGAGCAGGTATTGAGGGAGTGGATATTGTACATGATTTGATGGTATTTCCGTGGCCGTTGAAAGATGGATCGGTATATGAGTTTTTCTGTGCTCATTATGTGGAGCATATTCCGATTGCATTGGCAGATGGTAGTTATGGGTTGAATAGGTTTATGGAAGAAGTGTATCGATGTTTGATGCCGAATGGGACGATACAGATTCATGCACCATATTATATGTCTCAGGAAGCATTCCAAGATCCAACGCATACGCGAAGTATTACAGATCGAACGTTCATGTATTACAATCAGAGGATTACAAAGGATTCATTAGACCATTATATGCCGATATGTAATTTTGAAGTAGTATCACAAACTCGGATCATTGATCCAGCATTTGAAACGAAAGGAGAACAAGCAAGACGGTGGGCGATGGATCATTATTGGAATGTGGTGAAAGAGTATCAGATTATTCTGCGTAAGATGCCGTTGCTAACAAAGGAGGGGGTATGAAGAGTGTTATTGCAGGACTGAGTTTGTTTGCAGTGTTGATGTTTGGTATGGCAGGTGGAGTGAATGCGGCAGATGGTGTGTTGTCGTGGAATGCAAATACAGAAATAGATTTGGCAGGATATAAAGTGTATTTTGCACCACAGTCATGTACAGCACAGGGACCGTTAGCACCATTGGTAGTGTCTGGTAGTCCAGTACAAGTAGGTAAAGTGACAACGTATACACATGTAGGATTGCCAGTGTTGGATGGAACAATATGTTGGGAAATAACAGCATTTGATACAGCAGGGAATGAAAGTGGTAGAAGTAATAGAGTGAGTAAGGTGATGAATTCGGTCCCTCCAATCCCCCCGACTGGCCTAAGTGTTGTAATTCAGTAGGGGGGTTTTGGAGTAGATTATGGTGTTGGATAGCACATCAATGTTTTAAGTGATAGAATCCCCTGTGGGGAGCAGGGCGGGTGAAAACCTGATAAATCTCCCCATCCCTCACCCTGACTGTTTTTGTCGTGGCAACAGGGTAACAAAAGAAACGACTATATAATAGGAGTGAGTATGGCACAGAGGTTACATGTATCTGGTAGTGGTAGTATGATAGTGCCAAATGGAGCAAAGTATGTTGGTAGGTTACAATTGATATGTGCTAGGAAGGGAAGCCAATCAAATTGGCCGAATGAAGATTTTAAGCATAGTTTTAAAGAGAGCAATGGGGTATATAGAATTGGAAAAGGTGGTAGTTCACCTAGAATGACAAAGATATATGATACGTTGCAAAAGATGATATTGAGTAATGGTACAATTGTTTTTGAACGTGGAAAAGTATATGGTAAAAAGAATGGTAACTTACTAATAGTAGGGGATAAGGGTAGATTCTTAGTAGTAAGTTCAAGACCATTGTGGGATATATTTAATTATCCAGAATAAGAGATATTCTCAGTAGGCAAATACTAATTAAAGAATTGAGAGGGGGTGAGAGAGCATGGCTGAAGAACCGTTTTTGATAAATCCTCCAAAACGGTTAAGACGGAGAGTGAAGGTGCGTAGACGGAGAAGGAATCCAGTAGGTGAAACGTTGGTAACAATAGGAGCTAATCCTATGGCACGTAATCCGTGGTATGGAAATAGTAGAGGACATCGCATGGCAGCATTGATGCGGTGGGGTAAGATACCGCGTGGAAAGATCCGTACACGTAGAGTGAGGCGGCGCGGTAGAGCGAAGGTGAGAAGGCATGTAGTAAGGCGTCATAAGGTAGTGAGGAAGAGAGGTAGATGGGCGCCGAAGCATATACGTATGCGAAGGAAGATAGCACAGCAAGCGTTTTGGACAAGTAAGTATGGTTTCATGTTAGCACATCCACGTAGCAAGAGAGTATATACAAGGAAAGGATTTGTAACTATGGCTACTAGAAGGCGTAAACGTCGGCGGAATACATGGTTTGGTCAACCGCGTCGGCATCGGCGTGCAGCACGTAAGGGGTGGCGTAGGGGGCATTTAGTGCCGTTTACGCATAGTAGAAGGAGCCGTAGACGGAGGGTGCGTCATAACCCAGTAATGGGAGCAGCGACGAATCCACGGCGTAGGCGTAGGCATCATGTGAAACATCGTCGGAGTCACCGTAGGGGTTATAGGCGTAATCCGGCGATTATGGCAGAGTTTGGTAAGTTTACATCAAGCATGATGAATTTCCGTGAATGGGCACCATTGGCAGTCACAGGAGGTTTGTCAGCAATAACTGGAGCAGTGGTTCCAGGTATGGTTGGTGTAGATAATCCGTGGGCGAAGTTGGGATTGCAGACAGCAGTAGCAATCGGTGGTGGTTTGATAGTGGAGAGAGTGGCAGGGCATCGTCATGGTCAAGCGTGGATGATTGTAGGCATTTCAATGGTTGGATACCAACTGTTGAAACAGTTTGTAATCATGCCATACTTCCCGCAGTTTGCAGTAGGTTTAGGTGGATATCAGGATTATTATCCAGTAGGAGTGTATGATAATCGGGACGATGTTTCTCAACAGGTGGGAGCATTTCCGAATATGAGTGCATTTCCGAATATGAGTGATTATCCTGGTGTAGGTAATGATAACGTAGGTGCATATCCGTATGATGGAGCGGCGTATTAGCTTACATAATAACGTGTAAGTGAGTAGAAAATCCATTGTTAGTATTTTTAATGATTGTTGCCCTTTGTTGGCCTATATATGGGTGGTTCAGATGGCAGATCCAATGAAGAGTCAAGAATACCGTACACAGCGTAGTGAGTTGCCCGAAGATTTGTGGCAACCGTTGTATGATCGAGTGAATTATGCAGCAGCAGGAACGAATCAAGTTTCGTTCTTTGCAGTACCGAAAGGACAGAGTGCTACGCTGTTGAGTACGTTTGCTGTACCACAAACATGGACAGCAGCAGCAAAGAGTAAGACGTATCGTGATACAAACATTGAAAATGCGAACGTGGTTCCTACGAAGTTGTTTAAGACAGTGGGAATTTCGTGGGGAATGTTCCATAGTGTGATTAACAGTGCAACGAATCCGACAGATCGTGAAGTGATCCGGCAGGGTGGATTCTTGCAATTCAGAATCGTTGACAAGGATATCATTTTCCTTCCGTTGTCATTGATTCCTGAAGTGAATCCGCTAGTGGCAACTACCGTGAACGCAGCGAATGCATATGCGGGTGGTGGTGGACAGAATGTTCCGATGTATAAATTCCCAATTCCGATTACGTTGAATCCGTATGAGAACTTCCTTGTGTTGTTGCAGTTTGATAACAGTCCTCCAGTGAATACCACGTTGGACTTGCAGTGTGTGCTACATGCGTACATGCGTCGTCCGACGTAGTAGGTATGTAACGAAGTAGGACTGAGGCACAGGCAGCAATGGAAGGCTGGATTGTTGTCTGTGCCAACGTCTTTAATAGTATAAACTCTATTGCCAAGTAGAGAAGGAGAGATATATGGCGCGTGAATTAGTAAATGCATATAAAGAGTATTTCATTTATTCGTTTGAAGATTTGTCACTTGCGTTAGGTACAGGAGTAGCGTTTGATGATATAACAGTAAAGATGGATAGTGATGCGGATTTTGAAATCATTAAACGTATCCATGTGGCTACTGATAATCGTATACGTGTTAAGTACCAAGATGATTCGTATGGTAGACAGTTTCAAAATGCATCAATGGATTTGAGAGCAATTAGTGGTGCAAAATTAGAAGCAACAGGTGTAGTTGATATTGGTGAGTCATTAAATAATTTTATGCCGTATATATTGCCTAGACCGTATTTAGTACGGGCAGGTACAACGTATACAGCATCGTATTCTGATTTCTCAGGTGCAACGAATAGTATTAGAGAGAGTTTTCATGGTGCAAAGATAAGACAAGGGCAAGCACCGTGGGATCAGAATTGGGCAGCAAAGCCACCATATGATTACACGACTGGCTCTCAAGTAATTGCAGCAGGTGGAACAGCTATTATACAAATATCAATTGGTATTGATGCACATTTCCTTGTGCAAAAGATTGTTGGTACCCGCACAAGTGGAGCACCATCGTTAGTGACGATTAGAACAGGTGGAAATGATAGACAGTGGATGGATAAAGCAGTGCATTTTGATAACTTAGTGGGGAATGCACAATTCCCAAATATATTGCCAGCACCGAGGTTGTGTGAGCGTGGATCAACGATTAGTTTTACGATTCAAAATCTATCAGGTGTATTCTCAGGAACGTATGAAATCGTACTCTCTGGATTGAAACTGTTTTAAAGGTAGGTGAATATGAAACAGATTGTACAGCCAGGTAGGATTCCGATAAGACGTGCAAATAGTTTAGGGCAGTTAGATAGAGAATTTAATTACGGTCCTCAACCATTACATCCTAGAGATATACCTATTGATTTAAGAAATAGGTTTATTCGTCCAGGTATGGGAGGAACGCCAGGGGCAGTAGATCCGACAACAGGTTTACCAGCACCAGGAACACCAGATTTCGATCAGTTAATTAGAGATGTACATGAGATAGCTGGTACAGTTGTATTGCGTAGAGGTTTGTTAGGAAGAGTAGAAACAATAACCAGTTCACCACAATTGATTATTGAACAGCGTGAAAAAGATGGTCGTGGGTATTTGTTATTGAATCCAGCAGGAGTGGTAGGCTTAACAGCATCAGGAACAATATTTAGTACACAAACAGTAGTAGGCGCAGCTACAGTTACATCAGGTACATTAGGTGTAGCGAATTATAAGAATGGAAGTTTCTTTATTGTAGCAACGTTCAATGCTGGTGCAGGTCCAGTTACATTTGATTTGCAAACAGCAGATCCAGTAACAGGAACGTTTATTACATCACAAACGATATCATTAACTGCAACAGGCAATACATATGTAAATGTAGGAAATCTTGGAATAGATGTAGACTTCCAAGTATTTGTAACAGTACCAGTTGGTACAAGTATTACGTTTAGTATGGGGTTTGTATTGAAGGATGGATTGGATGGTACATCAACAGGTGCATCACAAACGATATTTATTGGTGGAGCGGGTGTGAGTCCTGTGAGTGGTTATCCATTGTTGTCAGGAAAAGAGAAACCATTTTTCTTAGAGGAAAATGTGTTGTTGTATGCTGTAACATCAGGTCCAAACTTGGATATGAATATATTTGAATTGTAGGTGTGTATGTGGCAAGGAATTATTGAAGCATACAATAAGACTCTGGATGGTGTGTTTAGGTTTTTGGATTGGTTAAAAGGTAGACCAAAAGCAAGAATGGAAGATAAACGTAAGATGTGGGAAGCAAAGAGCAGAGAGGCTCAAATAAAAGGTGATTTACATGGAATGCAAGAAGCAAGAGCAGAAATTCAAGAGATTGATCGTAGGATGGCTATCGGTGATTATGATAAGTAGTAGTGGGTGTGTTTTGTTTGAAAGAGAAGTAGTTGTACCGGACATTATCAGTATTGGTGAATGTGAACGTGGAGTGGTTACAGATGTAAATTTACAATACGTACAAGATTTGTGGCCGCAAGCACAAGTAGCAGATGTACTAATTACTGGAGGATGTTATCAAGAGCATATGATTAAAAAAAGGTAGGAATATGTCTTATGATGTGAATCATGATAGCAATTGGAAATATGTTATTGCTGTTGTGGTAATGGCTGTTATAGGAGTATTAGGGGTATTAGTTATTACGATAATTCGTCCTAAAGAGGATAACACAATTCTAATTACGATGGTATTAGGATTTCTTGCTCCAACAACATTAAGTTTGTTGTCATTGATGAAGTCTCAAGAAACTCATTTAAGTGTAAATAGTCGTTTAGATGATTTTATGACTACGGCAAGAGAAGCATCAAGGGCGGAAGGTATAATAGAAGGACAGTCAATGAGATTAGTGGGTAAGAAAGGGCCGCAAGGTGATAAGGGTGATAAAGGTGATAGTGGTGATAGTTAATAAGGAGGGTATAGCATGTTTCGATTTAGATTAATGTCATTAATGATTATAGTAATGGTGTTGTATTATGGGTATGCCTTTGCACAAACATTATCAACAGATGCACCAGCAGGACAAAAGGTATGGGAAATGTTTTTGAAGATAGTATTTCCAGCAATTTGGACTGGTGTAGCTCCGTGGGTAACAAGTTTGATTACAAAGGTAATAAATGGTATACCACCGCCAGTTAAAGTAGTGATTTCAACTGTGTTAGGCACAGTGATGGCAGGTGTAGCAGGAGCAATACCAGATTTTCCATTGACAGTAGAATCAGCAGCAACAATGGGGGCAGCGGGTGGTGGAACAGGGCAACTGTTATATAACATGACACCGAAAAAAGAAGAACCGAAAGTAGGTTAATATGCATGTTGTAGCTCGTTTGCCAAGACGAAGAGTACAAAGAACTGGATGGAATGGGGGAGGATTGCATTCTCCTGCTAGACGTATTGTTGTGAATGATCGGTATTTAGGGTTAGGTGAAGTAGATGGTTTGTTTAATATCGGTAAGATGTTTACTCGAATGTTTACAATTACACCTAGTTCATTTAAGTTTAAGAATATAGCAGGAGCGATTGGATCATTTACAGCAGCAGTATCAACAGGTGGATTAGCTCCAATAGTATCAGAATTTGCAAAAGGTAAAGGTGCAAGTTTTACAAGTGCTCATAGTAAACCAATGGAGTATCTTGGATATGGAACAATGGCAGCAGCAGCCGTTGTAGGAGGAGTAGTTGCAGCACCAGCTATAGGAGCAGCATTAGGAGTAGGTGGAACAGCAGCAACAGGTGTAGGATTAACAGCAACAGTAGGTTCAACTGCATCTGGATCAGCTATTATAGGAGCAGAGTTAGGTACAGCAGGAGCAGCAGCAAGTGGTGGGTTCATGAGTACAGTGGGTAGTGTGTTAGGTACTGTTGGTAGTGGATTGATGAGTGTAGTGAAAGGCATTGGATCAGTATTACCTGTATTAGGTGGAGTATTAGGTGGTGGGGGTGGAGGACAGGTAGTAGTACAGCAAGGTGCAGATCCATATGCACAACAGTATGCAGATCAATATGCGTATCAACAGCAACAGGCAGCACAAGCAGCATATGATGCACAGGTAAGAGCACAACAGAATGCAATGTATGCGCCACCAGCATATCAGAATATTCCGAGTACAGCGTATGCTCAACCAGCATCAATGAATACGTCATATGGAGATTTGAGATCACCGTATACAGCAATTACAGAAGATGGTGAACAGATACAGATTGATCCAGCAACAGGTCAACCAATACAGCCAGGAATAAGTACGCCTATGTTGATAGGTGGTGGAGCATTGGTATTGTTAGTAGGTTGGTATTTAATGAGTGGTAAATAGGAGGAACTATGCCGCCGATTAAAAAGATTGATAGTATTTCAGATGTGCCGTATAGGATTGGGTATTCGTTTAGGAATCCCACAGTGGTAGCTCCGTTGACTAGAACGAGAGAACGTCCATTTTTTGGAATGGATTGGGCAGTGAAAGGACCAACGCAAGTAAAAGAAGAGTTGTGGAATAAAGGTGTAGAACAACGATATCCTACTGTATGGCGTAGAGCAGCAAAAGCAATTCCTATTAAAAGTTTGGGAGTGGTAGGAAATAGAACAGAGTTACCAAGTTTTAGTGAATTAGGAGAAGCACCTGGACCTACGGATAAAGCGACTACTACATCAGAAGTAGATAGAAGTCCGTGGGGGTTCCTCGATAATATGATTAAGACAGCAGGTGGATTGATTCAAACAAGTCAACAGATGGAAATACAAAGAGCACAGGCACAAATGTATCCGAATTATATGCCTCAATTCTTCACTCCTGGTGGGGGAGGATTGGGTACGTTGGGATGGGCAGCATTGATAGGTGTAGCAGGAGTGGGAGTATTCATGTTTATGAGGAATAGATAGGAGGATCTATGTACGGAATGTCAGATGTTGCAGTAGACAAAAGAATACCAATGGAAGATAAGAGTTTGGGTTTTGATTTTTCGGCTATTACTGATTTAGTAAAAACAGCATTGCCAGCAACATTAAATATATTTCAGAATCAGATGAGATTGAATCAGATTAAGGCAGGTGCTAACCCATATCTGTTACCAATACAAGGTTTACCAGCAGCACAGATGTATGGAATACAACCAACAATAGGGCAACCAGGATACTACCCTCAACCGAGTAGTGGAATTAGTACAACGACAATGTTAGCAATTGGAGGAGCAGTAGTAATAGGTTTGCTAGCATTTAAAATGATGAAGTAATGAGGAGGGATTGGAAGATGAGTAGTAAGTTGATTAAACAACCAGGGCATTTGATTGATTTGCCTAACGATGAAGTAATAATAAGTTTAAAGATATGGAAGTCAGGAAAGAGACAATTAGAGGCACCACTTGTTCATCCAACAGAATTAATTAAACTGTTACATGGTACTATAGTAGATGTGATGTTTGTAGCACTAACACCAGATAATATGCAGCCACCAAAAGAAGAGAGTCGTATTATACAGTGAGGTATATATGGCTAAGTCTAAGATAGTTGATTTAGTACCGAGTGGAGATGGGTCATACGCGCCAAAGGGTAGCATTGTGCCTGCTAAGAAAAAGAAAGCATCAAATATGAGTAAAGGTGATAATAAACCAAAGTATGTGTTGAGTAAAGATGCAGACGAGTTCTTAGCAGGTATCGATGTTGGGTTAGATTTAATGGATAGTGTAGGATTGAGAGTGGATAGATTTCTGAGAATGAGAGGTTAATATGTTAGGAGCAGTTGTATTATCTCCAGAAACATTAGAACCGATCATTAATGAGATGGGATCGAAGTATGGTATAGATCCATCTTTGATTAAAGCACATATCAAAGCTGAATCTAATTGGGATGTAAATGCAAGTAGGTATGAAGTACATAAGACAGATGCATCATGGGGTTTGATGCAATTGATGTTAGCAACAGCAAGAGGGGTTTTAAACCAACCCGATCTAACAACGACACAATTAATCAATCCTAGGACCAATATAGAGGCAGGAACGGCCTATATTGCTCAGAATATGAAACGTTATAAGGGAATTATACCAGACGCAATTGCAGCGTATAATGCAGGATCAGCAAGATTTAAAGCACCGCCTAAAGAGTATGAATATATAAATCAAGATTATGTAGATAAGGTATGGAAGAACTATGGGATATATAAAACATTAGGAACTGGTATGATGGCAGAAGCTGCAACAAGTATTTCAGAGGCAGCAACAGATGTATTAGCAGGAAATGATTTAACGCCTGTGTATATATTTGCTGGATTGATAGCAGCAGTTGTATTGTTCTCATCTGGTAAAAGTAGTGAGGCATAAATGACTATCATACTTCAAAGACTAACAACAAGTGATAGTGGTACGTTTGGAGTATTGTTAATAGGTGGTAGGCCATACTACACAACACTAGAATTGCCGTGGAAGAATAATCAAAAGGATGTTAGCTGTATACCGCCTGGTACATATAAATCAACAAGGATGTTTTCAGAGAAGTTTCAGAAAGTTGTATTTGTATTGCATAATGTACCAGGAAGGGATCTGATTGAGTTTCATATAGGAAATAAAATAGAGAATACGCATGGATGCGTGTTACTAGGTTCAGAGTTTAGTAAGACTGATTATGCTATTGTAGATAGCAGAGTAGCATTTGATGATTTCATGATTAGGATGCCTGCGGAAGGATTTGATGTTATTGTAAAAGATATAGTAGCGGGGGCGGAGGCAACATGGGTGTAAAACAAAAGCTAGATGAGATGTACGGATGGGTGAACTGGAACTACATAGGGTTAGCTGCGGGTGTATTGAGTGTGGTAGTTACATTGTACAATATCAATAAGTATTGGGAAGAGATCAAGAAAGTAGAGAATCAGTAATATAGTAGTTGATATATAGTGGGGGAGAGGGTGTGGAATGCATCTTCTCCCCTATTTTTATTCCACTCACTTCATTCTGCATACTTCTTCTTTATACTTCATATTCATTCTACATATTCATACTACGTATGCATTCTCTCTCTTCATTCCACGATATACGTAGTTTTACCGACTTGACAGGGGGGTGGGGTTTATGATAAAAACCTAATTAGGTTTTTATCATAAACC
>Ga0307472_100000897_pt1 | contig 11226 bp, 8 predicted proteins | sample atmos_gasesAM5C__2_FD_204582 | JGI IMG/M metagenome (GOLD analysis project Ga0307472, IMG submission 204582) | Hardwood forest soil microbial communities from Morgan-Monroe State Forest, Indiana, United States - atmos_gasesAM5C_05 | ecosystem: Environmental > Terrestrial > Soil > Temperate... | reverse complement strand
GGCCGCGCCTGCTCCAGTTGGGAAAGAAAAAGCTCCAAAAGAGAAAGAAAAGAAGTAATCCATTTTCGGTTTTCGATTTTGGATTTTCGATTGCCCGCGCGTGGACGAAACAGCAATCCGGCTCATTGCCGGTCTCGGAAATCCCGGCCCGGAGTACGCGGTTACGCGGCACAACATCGGATTTATGGTGGTCGATCAACTGGCCACACAGTTTGGATCGGCGTGGGAAAAATCGGTCCCGCACGCGCGGGAGGACGCACTCTCCGCGAAATGTGGAGCTGTGCTTCTGGTCAAGCCTTTAAGCTTCATGAATCGCAGCGGGTATCCACTGTTCGCAGTTGCGCAGTTCTACAAAATTGAGCCGCAACAAATCCTGGTCGCGCTCGACGATCTTGCTCTCCCGCTGGGTCGTCTTCGGTTACGCGCCCGGGGCGGATCTGGCGGCCACAACGGCCTCGACTCGGTCATAGCCCAATTTGGAACGGAAGAAATCCCACGTTTGCGCATCGGGATTGGGGCCGCGCCACGGGAAGGATCAGCCGATTACGTCCTGAGTCGCTTCTTCGATGAGGAGAAGCCAACCGTGCGATCGACCATCGATCGCGCAGTGGAAGCGTTGAAATGCGCGATTGACAACGGTCTCGTTTCAGCCATGAACACGTTTAACAAATACGAAGAAATATGAATCGCCATTACGAAGCCCTGCTGGTGCTAAACACGCAGGCTAAAGAAGAAAATGTGAAAGAAATGATCGAGCGCCTGGAATCCGAGTTTGAGAAGGAAGGCGCCAAGGTCGAGCAGGTCCAGAAGATGGATAAGCGGCACTTCTCATATGCAGCCGGCCCGCTCGATGCCGGCTATTACGTCAATTTCATCTTGAACACCGATCCTCGATCGATCGCGGGGCTGCGGACCAAGTTCAAACTGGATCCCGACGTTTACCGCCAGCATTACCAGCGGCTCGAGCAGAACAAAGAGAAGACGCCAAAAAAAGTGGAAAAATCGAAATGATTTCGCTATAAGCGCGACATGGCGAACCTCAACAAAGTTCTTTTGCTTGGAAATGTCACACGTGATCCTGAAGTGCGTTACACGCCCAAAGGCAGCGCCGTCTGTGATCTCGGCGTCGCGGTGAATCGGGCTTACACGACTGACAGCGGCGAAAAGCGCGAGGAAGTCACGTTTGTCGATGTCACTCTCTGGGGGCGAACAGCGGAGGTCGCCAGCGAGTACCTGAAAAAAGGCAGACCGGTTTTCATCGAAGGGCGGCTGCAAATGGACACGTGGGACGACAAGCAAACTGGACAGAAGCGAACGCGTCTGCGCGTGGTGGCCGAGAACATGCAACTGCTCGGAGGCCGGCCTCCAGGCGGAGCCGAGGCGACCGGAGAAAGTCGGCAAACCAGCGCACCGCCTAAAAAATCGGCGCCTTCCGAACCGGACGAAGACGAGATTCCGTTTTGAGGTAGCGGCGGTTCACCGAACCGCCTTGGCGATTGATGTCAATCGCCCCTACCCATTGTCGGATTTTGAGATGAACGCGACCGAAGCCTGCCTCGCGCTCAACATGCTGCCGACGGTTGGGCCGGTGCGGCTGCGCAAGTTGCTGGAGGTTTTTGAGGAACCGCAACAAATCCTCGGGGCTAAACGCGGCGACCTTCGCAAGGTGGAAGGCATCGGAAACGAGGTCGCCGATCAAATCTCAAATTGGGAATCGACGGTTGATCTTTCCGCTGAGCTTGAGCGGATCCGCGATTTTGGCGCGACTGTGATCACGCAGGAATCGCCCTCGTATCCTCCGCCCTTACGTGAGATCCATGCGCCGCCGATTGTGCTCTACATCTGGGGCGAACTCCACGAGCGCGATCATCACGCTATAGGCGTTATCGGTTCGCGACGCACTACCCATTACGGAACGGAATCGGCCAAGAAGCTCGCCTACCAACTTGCTTACGCAGGGCTCACCGTGATTAGCGGATTAGCGCGCGGTATTGATACGGCTGCTCACCAGGGTGCGCTCGCCGCGAAAGGCCGCACCATCGCGGTGATCGGCTCCGGTTTAGGCAAACTTTATCCGCCGGAGAACGGCCCGCTGGCGGAGAAAATCCGCAGCGGGAATGGCGCAGTCGTTTCCGAGTTCTCGATCGATATCGAACCAGATCGACAAACATTTCCGATGCGCAACCGCATCATTTCCGGGTGGAGCCACGGCATTCTGGTGGTCGAAGCCGGCCTGAACAGCGGTGCGCTTATCACTGCGGCGCAGGCGCTGGAACAAGGTCGCGCGGTCTACGCTGTGCCCGGCCACATCAACGCGCCAAGCGCGATGGGATCGAACCGCTTGATTCAGCAGGGCGCAAAGCTAGTCATGGATGCATCAGACATTCTGGAAGACTTGGAGATTCTGTTGCCCGAGGCGAAACCATCTCCCGAAAGCGCTGCCCGGGCGTTGCCGCCGCTTTCAGACGAGGAGCGCCGAGTTTTCGGAGCCATCGATGCGACCGAGACCTCTATCGACGATATTGCCGCGCGGAGCGAATTGCCAAGCGCGACCGTTTCATCTACGCTTTTACAACTAGAACTGAAGCGTCTGGTCAAGCAATTGCCCGGAAAATACTTCGTTAAGCTGGGCTAGCCAGAGAGTTACTGCGGCGCTGCACGCCTCGCAAACTGGCCCTGACTTGCAAAGCCACCGTAAGTGAGTTCGATTGCTGCCCTATGTCCAAGTCCCTCATCATTACCGAGAAACCGTCGGTCGCCGGCGACATCGCCAAGGCGCTTGGCGGCTTCAAGAAAGGCAAGGACTACTTCGAGAACGAGCGATACCTGATCTCGTGGGCGGTCGGTCATCTCTTCGAGCTCGCCGTGCCTGCCTCGATGAAAGATCAGGACAAATGGGACATGAAGAAACTGCCCATCATGCCGCCGCAATTCGAGCTTGAGCCGGCGGACAAAATGGGCGGTCGCGTCAGCATTCTGCGAAAACTCATCAAAAACAAAGACGTTTCCGAGATCATCAACGCCTGTGACGCCGGCCGTGAGGGCGAGCTGATATTCCGCTACATCGTCCAATACGCGGGCACGAAAAAGGCTATTAAGCGTCTGTGGCTGCAATCGATGACGTCAGAAGCCATCCGCGACGGGTTCGCGCGACTGCGCAGCGATGACGAGATGCAACCGCTGGCGAGCGCGGCGCGAAGCCGGAACGAGGCGGATTGGCTGGTAGGCATTAACGCAACGCGGGCATTTACGCTACGCCTGAGCGGCGGACGCGGCAGCACTGTCACTTCGCTCGGGCGAGTGCAGACGCCTACGTTGACCATTATTGTCGATCGCGAGAGCAGGATTAGGGAATTTAAGCCCCGCGAATTGAATGAGATCGTCGGCACATTCCGCGCGCCGACTGGCGAATATCCAGGGCGGTGGCTGGACGAAGCGTTCAACAAAGAAGAAAACGAGATCGAGAGAACGAGAAGACTGCTCACGCGCCTTCAATTAAATTTGCCGGATGCCGAGCAACGGCTTGATCCCGGGAACGGGTCGCTCTGGGACGAGCACCGCGCTGCGCCCCGACTGTGGCATCGCGAAATCGCCGAGGTCATTCAGCGGAAGTGCACGGGCAAGGAAGGCGTCGTTGAGTTGGAGGAAAAAAAGCCTAGCACGCAGATCGCGCCTCAATTGTATGATCTCACGAGCTTGCAACGCGAAGGGAACAGTCGCTTCGGTTTCTCGGCAAAGCGCACTTTGCAGATTGCGCAGGCGCTGTACGAGAGGCACAAGGCGATCACTTATCCCCGTACGGATTCGCGCGCGTTGCCCGAAGATTATATTCCGACAGTAAAATCGACGCTGGCCAAACTCGAAAACGTGTTCGCACGCAGAGTGCTCGACAACAATTGGGTCAAGCCTAACAAGCGGATTTTTAACAACGCGAAAATCGGCGACCATTTCGCAATCATTCCAACCGGCACCGTGCCGCGTTCACTCGATAACAACGAGCAGGCAATTTTCGACATGGTTACCAAGCGTTTTGTGGCCGTGTTCTTTCCACCGGCACAATACGAGAACACGACTCGAATCACCCGCGTGGAAGGCGAGCCTTTCAAAACAGAAGGAAAAATCATGGTCGCGTCCGGATGGCTCGAGGTCTATGGACGCGAAACTGCCGGCGACAAGCCAGAGGAAAACCTGCCGGCTGTGCAACAAGGCGAACGGGTCGAAACCGTGCGTATTGAAATCAACACCGAACAGACCAGGCCGCCTGTTCGTTACAACGAGGGCACGATCCTCAGCGCCATGGAAGGGGCGGGCAAACTCGTGGACGATGAAGAACTTCGTGACGCGATGAAGGAGAAGGGCCTCGGCACGCCCGCCACGCGCGCATCCATTATCGAAACACTGATTTCAGCCCATTATCTGACCCGGCACGGAAAGGAACTCCAGCCTACTGCAAAGGCCATTCAGACGATTACTCTTCTCAAAAGCGCGGTACCGGAATTGACCAGCCCTGAACTTACCGGTGAATGGGAATTTCGCCTGCGCGAAATCGAGCATCGCAAGCTCACGCGCGACGCGTTCATGCGCGACATCCGGGATCTGACAAAGGATATCGTGGGCAAGGCCAAGCATTTTCATCCTGACGAGCACATGCCTGACACTGAGCCCTTTGGCCGGTGCCCGAAGTGCGGTTCGCCGATCGTCGAGCGATTCAAGAGTTTCACCTGCACGAATCAGGACTGCGACTTTACAATCTGGAAAACTATCGCCGGTCGGTTGCTAAGCCGCGATGAATTCGAGACGCTCGTCCGCGACAAACAGACCGGACCGTTGGGCGGCTTTCGCAGCAAGAAGGGCAAACGGTTTCATGCCGCACTCAAATTGAGCGACGATTTCAAGGCAGAATTCGATTTCGGACCAAACGGACAAGAGAACGGCGCGACGCAGCCGGTAGATTTTTCACGGCAGGAACCCTTGGGAACATGTCCGAAGTGCGGCGGACGCGTGTTCGAATCCGGAATGACCTACGTGTGCGAAAATTCAGTCGGCCCGAACAAGACGTGCGACTTCCGATCGGGAAAAGTTATTCTGCAACGGCCAATCGAGCGAGAACAAATGAACAAACTGCTCGCTAGCGGCAAAACGGATTTGCTTGAACGGTTCATTTCTCGCAAGGGCAGGCCGTTCAAAGCGTTTCTCGTATTGACCGACAAGAAAGATGTCGGGTTTGAATTCGAGAAGCGCGACCCGAAGGCGAAAAAGGAACGAAAACCGAAAGAGCCGACAGCAAAAATTGATTTCGCAGGAAAAGAGCCGGTCGGCGAATGCCCAATATCCGGCGGAAAAATTTTTGAGACTGAGGCAAGCTACATTTGCGAGGATTCACAAGCCGATCGAAAGCCTTGCAAATTCAAGCTCAGCAAAACGATCCTCGGCCGCGAGATTTCGAAAGAACAGGTGCAAAAGCTTCTCACTACCGGAAAAACCGATCTTCTCGAGGGCTTCATCTCGAAACGTGGACGACCTTTCTCGGCCTATCTGAAACTCGAGGACGGAAAAGTCGGTTTCGAATTTCCTGAAAGAACCGCAGGCGCGACAGAATCAAAGTAACCCGAACGTCAGTTAGCGTGCGGTTCGACCTGTTACAGGTGGTGTGTCATCACCCAAGACCACTCGCATCTCGCCGCTGTGCGAAATTGAGAAGCCAATTCGTTGATGCGATCTGCGTCCTTATCTTGTCACTCACCGCGCAGTAAATAAACTAAGCCGGTGCAGGACCGATGGATTCTACCGCCGTGCGAAAATCTGAATGGCTGCGCGATTGCGTGGAACGAGATTTGCGAGTCGGAATGCATCGCGCGACTGCTTTTCCGGAAAGGGTTTCGGAGTACGGACGAAGTTCAAACTTTCCTGCGGCCGCGTCTTAGCTCGTTGAGCGATCCATTTTCGCTTCCGCAAATGCGTGCAGCAGTCGCTCGGATTCTGGCTGCACTGGATTCGCAAGAACGCATCGTGCTGTTTGGAGATTACGATGTTGATGGCGTGACCTCCCTGGCGTTGCTCGCAGAAATGCTGCGCGGTTACGGCGCAGCGCCGGAACTCTTTTTGCCGTTGCGGATGGAGGAGGGCTACGGGTTGAGCCGCGAGAGCGTCCAACGCTGCCTCGAGCAATATCGCCCACAATTGCTGATCGCTATTGATTGCGGCACCGCTTCGGCCTGTGAAATTGCTGAACTCAAGACGCGCGGAGTCGATGTCATAATACTCGACCACCACGAACCGAAATCACAGCTGCCGGATTGCGTCGCAATCGTGAATCCAAAGGCTGATTCAGCTTCGCCATTTCATTATCTCTGCAGCGTGGGGATCGTATTCAAGCTATGCCATGCGCTGTTGAAGACGCGGCCGCTGCCTGAGTTTGATTTGAAATCAAAACTTGATCTTGTCGCGCTCGGTACCGTGGCTGACATCGTGCCTCTCGTGGAGGAGAATCGCGTGCTGGTGCAGCGCGGCGCGGTCGAAATCGGCCGCACGCCACGCGTCGGTCTCAGGAAGTTAATGCAAGTCGCCGGAGTGCGTCCTCCCATTTTGCCCGAGGACATTGGCTACCGCCTGGGTCCACGATTGAACGCTGCGGGCCGATTGAGTACGGCGGAGAAATCTTTGCGACTGTTGCTCACGAACGATGAAGGCCAGGCGGCGGCTCTGGCGATAGAGCTGGACCAACAAAACCGCTCACGCCAGGAAGTGGAGAAGGAAATTCTCGCTGCAGCCATTGTGACAATCGAAAAACAATTCGACGCGGCACGTGACGCCGCCATCGTGGCGGGCGCGCGCGGCTGGCATCAGGGCGTGCTGGGCATCGTGGCGTCGCGGATTGCGCGAAAATATCATAGGCCCACCATCGTGATCGGCTTCGACGAGAACGGCGTCGGGAAAGGAAGCGGACGAAGCATCGAGGGGCTAAATCTCGTCAACGCGCTAACTCGATGCGCGGCCACCCTCGAGAAATTCGGCGGCCACGAAATGGCAGCCGGTCTGGCGTTACACGAGGAAAATTTTCCGAAATTCGCCGAGGCGTTTTGCAGTACCGCGCGCGAGTTACTTTCGGAAGAGGCTCTGCAACGCTCGCTGCGACTGGATCACGAGCTGCCGTTCACAAGCATCGATGTCGAATTTCTCCGCTGGCACGAACTCTTACAACCGTTCGGAAATGGAAATCCGCAGCCGCTTTTCTTTGCGCGTGCGGTTGAGCCCGTCGCACCGCCGCGAGTCTCAAACGAAAAGCATCTCATATTTCGGTTACGCCAGGGCGAACGGCATCGTCGTGCCGTCTATTTCGACGGCGCGACAAATGAATTTCCGCCGCCGCCCTGGGACATCGCATTCCGCGTTGGGGCGGATGAATATGACGGCAAGACTTTGGTTGGCATGCGGATCGAGGGCTTGCGCGCAGCTGAGAAGGCTTGAAGCACCAAGTTCGATTGGCATGACCAGCGTTTCGACAAACCTTGAGGACTTAAGCTGGATCCCGCGCCCGCGTTTACTCGCGCTGCGACGGCTCGAGATCGAGACGACGGAAGATTTGTTAACGCATTTCCCGCGGCGTCATGAGGATCGGACCGAGTTCCCACAGTTCCCCCGGGAAGAAACGGACGCTCCGATCTGTCTTTGCGGGGAGGTGATCAAAACGTCGCTGCGTCGGTTTGGCGGGTGGAAGAAAATCTTTGAAGCGACGCTGGAGGAATCGCAGCCAAATGCGCTGAGTGAGCCGCTCGTATGCCGCTGGTTCAATCTGCACTACGTGCAGAAAATGATCGCCACGGGTCAGCGCATCGTTGTTTTCGGCAGGCCGCGTCTGCGTGGAAAACGAATTTGCATGGATCATCCGGAATTTGAGGTGATCGAGAACGATGAAGAGATATCGATCCACTTTCGGCGCATCACGCCGATCTATCCCGCGACTGAAGGCCTTTCGCAGCGCGTCTTGCGCGGCATCATATATCGTGTCTTGCACGAGTTTCCAGATGCAGGATGGCAACCGATCGCTCCGACCAGTTTGGTGCGCGGCGAACGATCAGAGGCGGTTCGAGCGATACATTTTCCCGGAAGTTGGAAAGCGCGCGACGCCGCGCGCGAGCATCTGGTGCTCTCGGAATTCTTTGCCATGCAAATGCTGATTGCGTCGCGGCGTTTCGAGTCATCCGCCCGAGCTGGCCAGGCACACTGCGGGTCAGGCGCATTGCTGGACAAATTCTTAAAAGCGCTCCCGTTCCAATTGACTGCCGGGCAGCGAAAAGTGACCTCCGAAATCCGGCGCGATTTGGCGGCGAATTATCCCATGAACCGTTTACTACAGGGGGACGTCGGCTCAGGAAAAACCGTTGTCGCGATTGCAGCGATGCTTCTTGCAGTTGAAGCGGGATATCAGACCGCGTTCATGGCGCCGACGCAAATTCTGGCCGAACAACATTACGAAGTACTCCGGCGTTGGCTCGAGCCGCTAGGCGTTCGCGTCGCGTTACGAACAGCAGCAAGGCAGGAAGAAAGCGGGCCATTGCCGTTATTCTCCGTCGATGATCCCCAAATCATCGTCGGGACGCATGCGTTGCTTTACGAAAGCGTATCGTTCTCGAATCTCGGTCTGGCGGTTATCGACGAGCAGCACAAGTTCGGGGTAGCGCAGCGCGCGCGGCTGACTGCGCGCGAACCGGCGCCGGACGCGTTGGTAATGACTGCGACCCCTATCCCGCGCACGCTAACGATGACCATCTACGGCGACCTCGACGTTTCAACGATCGATGAGATGCCAGGAAACCGCGGAAGGATTGTCACCGCAGTGCGTGACACATCGAAGCTGGGCGAGGTGCTCAGCTTCCTGCGAAGGCAATTGGAAAAGGGACGTCAACTCTACGTGATCTACCCGTTAATTGATGAAAGCGACAAGCTGGATGCGAAAGCTGCCGCGGCGGAGTACGAGCTATGGCGTGAACGTCTGCATCCGTTTCGATGCGAGTTGCTTCATGGGCGGATCCCGGCGCCCGAGAAGCAGCAGATCATGGATCGGTTTCGCCGTGGGAAGACAAACGCGTTAATCAGCACGACCGTACTCGAGGTCGGCGTGGATGTGCCTAATGCAACTTTGATGCTGATTGAAAATGCGGAGCGATTTGGGCTCGCTCAGCTGCACCAGCTTCGCGGCCGGATCGGTCGCGGTGAACACAAATCGTATTGCATTTTTCTTAGCTCCAGCCAGGCGAACGAGGCATCGGCGAAGCTTGCCGTTTTGGAACGAACCGCGAACGGGTTTGAAGTGGCCGAAGCGGACTGGGAATTACGCGGCCCGGGTGATCTGCTCGGCACGGCGCAAAGCGGCTTGCCTGCGCTGAAGATTGGCGATCTGAAGCGCGACGCAGAATTGATGCGGCGCGCCCGTGCGGCTGCCATGTCGATCTTCGAAATGGACCCGCGCCTGGAGCGGCCTGAAAATCAACGTTTCCGATGCTTAATTGTCGAACAACAGGGACAAAGTTTCTCTCACGTTAGTTGATGAAAAACCTCGCAAAATTTTTGCTTTTTGTGCTGATCCTGAGCGCAGGAATTTCCTTGCTCTACGATTACCGCCTCAAACATGGCGGTCTAAAGGCTCCGTCCGGGCGCACAGCGGAAAAGTACACATTTGCAGCCGAGCCAGCGGTCAATCCAAAACAAGTCGCGTCGCTCGAATCCTTGAATCAGGAGCGGCGTGCGCTTGTGAAGAGCGTCGTACCATCGGTCGTAGCGGTCAAGACATCGACCAAGATCGATATCCGGCGTCAATATGGAGTTGATCCGTTCGAATTCTTCTTTCCGAACCAGCGACGATTTCGTAATCCACGCGACGAAGCTCTGGTGCAGAATTCACTTGGGTCTGGCGTCATTGTAACTAATGAGGGCCACATCATTACCAACAATCACGTCGTGACCGACAGACAGGGCCGCCCCGTCGATCAAATCGAAGTGCAACTGGCTGATGGCCAAACCAAGAAGGCGCGTCTGGTGGGCGCGGATGATCAAGTAGATCTTGCGGTGCTCAAGATCGACGACCCAGGCGTGAAGCCTCTAAAGCTCGCCGACTCCGACATGGTGCAGCCCGGGGATTTTGTTTTTGCGATCGGTAATCCACTTGGATTTGAGGAGACCGTGACTGACGGAATCATCAGTTCAAAAGGCCGGCCGAATCGCAGCGATGCGTTCGCTGATCTGATCCAGACCAATGCGGCAATTAATCCGGGCAATAGCGGCGGTCCGCTGATCAACCTCCGCGGTGAAGTGATTGGCATCAACACGGCGATCGCCTCGACTACGGGCGGTTCCCAGGGGTTGGGTTTCGCGATCCCATCGAACACAGTTCGCAGCGCGCTGGAGAGTTTGTTGAAACAAGGACGCATTATTCGCGGGTATCTTGGGATTCAGACGGGAGCCTCGCAGCGAGGCGCTGCCGACTCGGACACAGACGGCGTGACTGTGGGTGAAGTACTCTCCGGATCCCCAGCAGAACAGGCAGGCCTCCAGCCCGGCGATGTCATTCACAAGTTTGACGGACGCGACGTAAAGAATTTTAGGTCACTTCGCACACTAGTCGCCGAGGCGCCGTTGGATAAGCAGGTAGAGCTTCAAATTGTCCGCAACGGAAAACCGCTAACGGTAAAAACGCAGATTAGGGAGCAACCAGTTGATTACGAAAGCGCGCGCGTTCTTCCTCGCGGAAACCAGCCGCAGCCACAGGGCCCGCAACAGCCTAACGACCAGGAAACAGTTGATAGTCCACTGGCCTCAATTCACGTGGACGAACTCACTCCGGAAAGAGCGCGCCAGCTTGATCTGCCTCCGAATGTGCAAGGTGTCTTGGTCACCGACGTCGATCCCGACAGCGGTATGGCAGAATTGCAGAAAGGCGACGTGATTGAAGAAATCAATCAACAGCCTGTTACATCAATTTCCGACTACAAGAAGGTCGCCGCGTCGCTTGACCCGAACCAGCTTCAAGTTCTATCTGTCTGCCGCCACCGGGTGCGGTCGTTCCTGGTTTTGCGGCCGCGATAGATGGTAAGGACAGCGCGCTGCGCTGCCCGGATTCCGCCGCTGCGGCGGGACGGCGTCCCAAGCAATTCAGCACGCAATCGCGTGACGACGGCATATTCCGGAAAGCATCTCCCAAAGCGCGTCGAGAACGCGATTCACGGATGC
>Ga0307472_100000896_pt1 | contig 11229 bp, 10 predicted proteins | sample atmos_gasesAM5C__2_FD_204582 | JGI IMG/M metagenome (GOLD analysis project Ga0307472, IMG submission 204582) | Hardwood forest soil microbial communities from Morgan-Monroe State Forest, Indiana, United States - atmos_gasesAM5C_05 | ecosystem: Environmental > Terrestrial > Soil > Temperate... | reverse complement strand
AGAATGGGCCTGCCGCCATGGACTAGCGGATTCTCGCCGTTGGCAGTCTTCATGACGGTAATCTTTCCGTCTTTGACCGCGAGCCAGCTCCAGCCCGAACCGAACTGGGTGACGCCCGCCTGGATGAAGTCCTCCTTCATCTTGGCGACCGATCCGAGATCGGCTGCGATTTTCTTCTCGAGATTGCCCGGGATTTTGTCGCCGCCGCCGCCCGGCTTCATCCATTTCCAGAAATGCAGATGGTTGTAGTGCTGGCCGGCATTGTTGAACAGCCCGGCATTCTTGCCGAACGAGCCCTTGACCACCTCTTCGAGCGGTTTTCCCTCCCACTCGGTGCCCTTGAGAAGATTGTTGCCGTTGTTGACGTATGCCAGGTGGTGCTTGTCGTGGTGGTATTCGAGTGTCTCGCGCGACATGTAAGGGGCGAGGGCGTCGTGCGGATAGGGGAGATCCGGCAGGGTAAAGGACATTGTTTTTCTCCTCGAACATCAAAATCGGGTCGGGCGAAACGGGCGATTGGCCCAAGGGCAGGCACCTCGTGGTCCGACCCCCCACAATCTGGTCCTCGAACGTGGGGGTAAATCAGCCCACTAGCATATTGGAACAGTGGGGCGACCTATTCAGAGATGGGACCCGTCTTGGTTGGGTTGCACCACTGAGCGTCGTTACCTTATTAGGGCGTGCCAGCCGTTCCGGCAACGCTTTCGCCGGTCTTTCGGCCCTCGGCACGGGGCCGGCGGAACCGAGGTTATGTGGCTTTTCGCCGGCCTGATCAGGGTCATTTTCGGCTTCGTCCGCGACCGGACGATGGCCATTAATGTTAAGCACGCTTTGAATCTCTGCGAGAATCCGAGTCGTTAGGACTTGCGAGCGAACCAAGGCGCGTCCAAACTCTTAACCATGTGGACGAGGTGCCCCACGCACAGGGGGCGGATGAGGGACGTCTGAGTATGTTCGCGATCTTGTTGCCGCTTGGCGTTCTGTGCGCCGCGGCTGGGCTGCTCTTGGCCGGCTTTGGCGTGCCGTACAAGGAATTTGCGCTTGGTGGCACGCTGATGATGGCCGGTGCCACGGTGTTCACCGGCGGTCTGATTGTGATCGCCTTGTCTGCGGCGGTCCGCCAGCTCAATAGCATCGCCAATGCGCTCGGTCCGCGGCCACAGGCGCGCCCTGTCCGTAAGGGGGAAACCGCCGAAGCCTCCATTCAGGCCAACGCCCGCACCGCGTCGGTGCAGTCGGTGCAGGGCCGTACGTCCTACACGCCGAACTATTCGTCGCGTCCGGCGTCCGATCCTGCCGACGCCGAAACGCGTGCTCTGACTGCGACGCAAGCGGCACCCTCGTTTGCCGCCGAACCAAGTTTCGAGGAGGTCGCTGCCTCGCGTCCGCCGGCGAACATCTTCGGAGCACCGCGCGGCGAGGCGACGGACGACGAACCCGAGGTGGTGCCGCTGTCGCCACAAGCGCCGTCGCGCATGCCGATGCCGTCGATCGTTCGCCGGTCGGCGAGCGAGCCGAGATTTGCTCCTGAAGTCGCGCCCCGCACCTATGGCAACGCCGCGGCCGCGGCACGATCCGCGCCAAGGCCGGAGCCGGATATCGAAGCGCGAGAGCCCGCCGAACGGACCGAGGAACGTCCGCCGCGTTCAAATCCGTTCGATGTCGTCTGGCCGGCGCGGCGCAACAGCAGGCCACAAGCGGACGACGGCGCAAGTGCGCCCGCGGGTCAATCCACGCCGGCGGCCGCGCGCGGAGCGCCCGCGGCCCGGCCCGTGTCGATCCTCAAGTCGGGCGTGATCGATGGCATGGCCTATACGCTCTTCACCGACGGATCGATCGAAGCACAATTGCCTCAGGGCACGATGCGCTTCGCCTCGATCGAAGGGCTGCGGGTCTATCTCGAACAGAATGCGTAAGCGCGTGATCGGCGCTCACGCCGGCAGCGATTGACCCGTCACCTCGATGGCAAAGGCATAGGCTACCGCCACTTCCTTCAGGCGCTCGAAACGGCCGGCCGCGCCCATGTGCCCGGCGTCAAGATTGGTACGCAAGACGAGCAGCTTGCGGTCGGTGCGCAGGCTGCGCAGCCGCGCCATCCATTTCGCCGGCTCCCAGTAGAACACGCGCGGATCGGTTAGACCCGCCAGCACCAGGATGGCCGGATAGTCCTGCGCCCGTACGTTGTCGTAGGGCGAATAGGAGCGGATCGTCTCGAAGGCGCGCGGATCAACGATCGGATTGCCCCATTCAGGCCATTCCGGTGGCGTGAGCGGCAGCGTTTCGTCGACCATGGTGCACAGCACGTCGACGAAGGGCACTTCCGCGACCAGAGCGGCGTAGAGATCGGGCCGCTCGTTGGCGATGGCGCCGATCAGCATGCCGCCCGCCGAGCCGCCTTGCGCCACCACTTTGGTCGGCGCGATCCAGCCTTGCGCCACGAGAAATTCGCTCGCCGCGATAAAATCACGGAACGTGTTCGTCTTCTTGGCGAGCTTGCCTTCGCGGTACCAGCGCCAGCCTTTTTCGGTGCCGCCGCGGATATGCGCGATGGCGTAGACGAAGCCGCGGTCGACGAGGGAAAGCCGATTGGTGCTGAACGCCGCCGGAATGGACATGCCGTAGGCGCCATAGCCGTAGACGAGCCCCGGTGCGGTGCCGTCTGGCATGACGTTACGACGATGGACCAGCGAGATCGGCACGGTCTCGCCATCGGCCGTCGGTGCAAACAACCGGCGCGTTACATAGGCGGCAGGATCGTGCCCACTGGGGACTTCCTGGCGCTTGCGCAGGGTGCGGCTGCGCGCGGCGAGATCGTAGTCCCACACTTCGGCGGGCGTCGTCATCGATGAGTAGTTGAAGCGGAGAAGATTGGTGGTGAATTCGAAGCCGGCGTCCATCCCGAGCGCGTAGGCCTCCTCGGCGAATGCGATCGTGTGCTCCTCGCCGGTCGCGATCGCGCGGACGACGATACGCGGCAGTCCGTTCTCACGTTCGAGCCGGATCAGCCAGGCGGCCAGCACGGCAATGCCCAGCACGTAGATCCCGGGACGGTGCGGCACGAGATCACGCCAATGGGCACGGCCTGGCGTCGCCAGCGGCGTCCAGGCGATCTTGAAGTCTTCCGCACCGTCGGCGTTGGTGCGGAAGATCAGCGCTGGCGCGCCTTCGAATGCGGGATGATGTTCCACATCGTAGCGGATTTCGCGCTCTCGCGCGGCGACGAGAATGGGGGCCGGATCGGGCGCGGTGAGGTCGATCAGCCAAGATTCCGACGTTTCATGGTCGTGCAGCGCGATCTCGCCGAACCGTCCGGACTGCAGCTGCGACACCGAGACGAAGAAACCCGACTCTTGCGTCTCATAGATCAGAACGTCGTCGCTCGCGAGGGTGCCGAGACGATGGCGGAACACCCGCAACGGCCGGTGTTGCTGGTCGAGGCGGACATAGTAGAAGGCCTTCGCGTCGGCGGTCCACACAACCGAGCCCGACACGTCCGGGATGATGTCGGCGAGATCGGTGAGCGAGCCGAGGTCACGGACGCGCAGGGTGAAGAATTCCGAACCCGCCTCGTCGGCCGACCAAGCCAGCATCGTGTGATCGGGAGAATGGCGCGACGCTCCGAGATCGAAGAACGCCTTGCCGTGCGCCAGCGCATCGCCGTCGATCAACACTTCTTCGGCGCCGCCGGCGCGACGCTCACGGCATATCAGCGGATGCTGGCCGCCTTGGCGGAAGCGGGCATAGTAGGCGTAGTCGCCATCGGCGCTCGGCACGCTCGAGTCGTCTTCCTTGATCCGGCCTTTCATTTCGTGGAACAGCGCGTCCTGCAGCGCGGCGGTGTCGGCGAGCGCCGCCTCGGCATAGGTGTTTTCCGCCTCGAGGTAGGCGCGGATCGCCGGATCGAGCGCGCGCGGCTCGCGCATCACCTCCTGCCAATTGGCTGCCTTGAGCCAGGCGAAATCGTCGGTCAGCGTGACGCCGTGCCAAGTCGAGCGCGTCGGCCGCTTTTCCGCCTGCGGTTCGGGAGGAAGTTCGGCTACGCGCTTAAGCATGGTCGTCGTCTCAATGAGCCGCTATGCGGACGAGGGGGATCCGGCCGGACGCTCACTCCGAGCCGGACCAACTGGCGCTGCCGTCCACCATCGCGCGAGCGGCGATCGCCGCCGTTACTTCGCGGCGGTGCCGGTGGTGAAATCGAGCGCGGTTCCGTTCAGACAATAGCGCTGTCCGGTCGGCTTCGGCCCGTCGTTGAAGACGTGGCCGAGATGGGCTGCGCAATTGGCGCAACGCACCTCGGTGCGCCGCATCAAGAACGAGTCGTCGCTGTGCTCGCTGACGGCTTCGGATGCGACCGGCGCCCAGAAGCTCGGCCACCCGGTGCCGGATTCGAATTTGGTATCGGACGAGAACAGCGGCACGCCGCAGCAGACGCACGAATACATGCCGGCACGCTTCTCGTCCCGGTGCGGGCCGGTAAATGCCCGCTCGGTTCCCTGCTCGCGCGTGACGTAGAACTGTTCCGGCGTCAGCTTCTGCCGCCACTCGGCATCGCTCTTGACGACTTTCGGTCGGATATTCGCGGACGACGTCATGGCGCGACTTTCCCAATTCAGATGAAAAAAATTTGCCGCTGGTGACGTAAGCTTTCGCTGCCGCGGCCTCAAGTCACATCTCGTCAATTCACGGACGATCGACGATGAATTATTGTCGAGGACCGTTTTGACGACAATAAGGACCGCATTCCGGGCCACGAAGACAGCCCACGCCGCCCGGTTCCGGAACTTCGTCGCCGCGACGGTGGCCGAAAGGGCAAGGGCCGTAGATGTTTTCTGTAACCGCAAGCGGATTTTGGCTGTATTTGGGCCACTTATTTGTCATATAGGCAAGATTTTCTTGCCTTCAACCTACGACGATAGTAAACTCCACAAGAGGCTAGGAATTACGATTCGGATTGTGTGCCGATCACTTGCTGAACAGCAGCAACACGAATTGGGACCCGGGGGGCGACAACCGATCATCGGTAACTGCAAAGATCAGACAGCCACAGAAAGCAGCTGAAGATGAGCGACAATACGGGGGCGGGTAGTTACATCGAGCTGACGGCTGATATCGTCTCGGCCTATGTCAGCAACAATTCAGTGCCGGCTGCTGAAATACCGGCCCTGATCAATCAGATTCACACCGCTTTGCAGCGTGTGTCGACCGGACAGAGCGATGCGCCCGCCGAACCGCTCAAGCCGGCGATAGCGGTGAAGAAGTCGATCACGCCGGAATTCATCGTCTGCCTAGAGGACGGGAAGAAATTCAAATCGCTCAAGCGTCATCTGCGCACGCAGTACAATATGACGCCCGAGCAATACCGCGAGAAATGGGGTCTGCCGCCGGACTATCCGATGGTCGCGCCCAACTACGCGCAGGCCCGTTCGCAACTCGCCAAGCAGATGGGGCTAGGCCAGCAGCGCCGGCGCCGGAAGTAGGCAGCGATCTCGGCTGTCGCAATACTGGCCGTCGCCGCAACATGCGGCCGGCGCATATGCCGCTCTTCGCATGTTCGGATCCGTGCGGGTCGATGGGGTTGCGGCGTCACGCGGCCGCCGCCAGCGCGGTGCGCGCGTCGGAGCGGATACGCTCGACCATCGAGCGGAATCCATTCGAACGCTGCGGCGTGAGGTGCTCGCGCAGCCCCAGGCGCTCGAACAGGCCGATGGCGTCGGTCGCAAGAATGTCGCGGGCATGCTTGCCAGAATAAAGTGCCAGCAGAATGGCGATGAGACCGCGTACGATATGGGCGTCGCTGTCGCCGACGAAACTCAACACGGGTCCGCTCTGGCCGTCCGGTTCAACCGCGGTCGCCAGCCACACCTGGCTGGCGCAACCTTGGACCTTGTTGGCCTCGTTGCGGCCATCGTCGGACAGCGGCGTCAGCGTGCGGCCGAGCTCGATGACATACCGATAGCGGTCGTCCCATTGGTCGAGCAGCGAGAAATTGTCGATGATATCGTCGATGGTCATGGTTCAAGCCGGTCGTACGCCGAACGGTTGCCGTGTGCCGCGCCGTCGCGCCGACCCTCTATATATGAGATATAATATATGAGGTATAGCGCGGTCGGCCGCCACCGTCGAACAGAAAAGGCCGCGAGCGGACCGGCTGGGTGAGCGCTCGTGGTGTCGGCACGCGGGCCGCAAACCGTTATCGGAACAATGTCGCCGCTTGAGTCATGACTGACGCGCTCGGTCAGGCGGGTGACTTGTCGACATCCTTGCGCTGCGGCGCACGCCATGTTGGCGCCAGGTCGGTCGGCGTCAGCTGATGCTGCGACGGCCTGGCGGCGGAGGCCGCGGCTTTGCCGGAGAGGTTGTTCGACCCGACCGAGCCCGTCTCTTGCGGGCCGAGCTTTTCGCTCAGAAACTCGTAGAGCATCTTGGCCCCGGCTTGCGCCTTGTGGCCGAGCGTGGCGGCGGCCTGAGCACCGACGGCGCAGGCCCCCGGCTGGCGCGCGCAGAACTGGCGCATGTCGGACATCGCGGCGGATGCCGCCGAGACCGCTTCGCTGGCGCTGATCTGCTGATCGGCAGCGGTGCTCTTCGTGTTCTCCTTCGAGCCGCCGGTCGGCAAGAGAATGAGAACGACGGTCAGAAAGAACGCCGCCTTGAATAGGAATTTCATGGTCCAGCCCTTATTCTCCCGCCCATATCCTCTGTGTGTTTTTGTTTCCCCGATTGGCTTGCACCCTAGCAGAGGCGATTGAAGACGCGGTTCGCTGGAGAGTTTCGTTTTTCAGTGCATCCGAAACAAACTTGAGGCGTGTTCGATGAAAATTTGAAATATCGCAGTTTGTTTAAAATTCGAATGGCGCCGGCAAGGATTGCCGCTGCGCCCGCGCGGGTCTCGCCGTGCGAAAACGTCCGTATCCGTGACGCCAACGGCCCGACGACGGCAGACTCCCCGCTAGGATCCTTGTCGCGGGGGCGATAACCAACCATTCACCATGCAACGATTCATTCACCATGCAACCGACCGTTCACCATCATGAGCGAATGGCGGGACGCGGGCGTTGGATTGCACGGTCTTGCCGATTTCCCCCGACCGATGGCCGGGTTCCTTAGTGTTCGCTTAAAGCCGATCTGACACGATCCCGACACCAATAAGGGGAGCGCGCTCCGCAGAGCCGGGCGTGCATTGCGACGTGGGACTTCTCAAACCCGTAAGGGACTATATCGAGACATTGGTGCATCCCTCCGCACAGCAGGATCTGCTGACGTCGGCGCGCCATCGTGCGTTCATCGCGCCGCGGCTGCTCGGAAGCTTCGTCGCGCTCGCCGCGCTGCCCGTCTACCTTGCCATGCGCGGTGTTCCGACTGCGCTCGAAGTCCTGATGTTCGCGTGGCTCATGGCGCCGATCCTGGTGGCCTATTTCCTGTCGCGCACAGGTTATTACGAGAGCGCTCACGTGCTGTCGTCGCTTGCGTTGACGGGGCTCGTCACGGTGGTTGCTTTCAACACTGGCGGCCTCTCTTCGTTCGTAGCCATCTGGCTCGTTGTCGTGCCGCTCGAGGCCGCGTTGTCCGCTTCGCGGCGGGTCGTTGCCACGTCTTCCACCATTGCGCTCGGTGCTGCCTGCCTGCTCCTGATATTCGGCGCGCTCGATCTGATGCCGCCGCCGGTGACGACTGAACAGGGGCAAAGCGCGCTGGTCGCGCTCGGGGTCATTTCGGCGGCGCTCTATGCGACCGGTCTCGCGCTCGGCGCGGAGTCGCTCGCGCGCACGAGCCAGTGGCTGTTTCACGCCGAGGAGAATCGCTACCGGCTGCTCGCCCACAACACGACCGACGTCATTGCGCGCCACAATCGCAACGGCGCACTTCTGTTCGTGTCGCCGGCGGTCGAATCGCTGCTCGGTGTGGGCGTCGGCGATCTCGCCGGCCACGGCCTGTTCGACCGCGTTCACGTTGCCGATCGCCCGGCCTACTTGACGGCATTGACCGATGCGGCGGCGCTCGGCGAGCCGCGGTCGGTGGAATTCCGTGCGCGCCGCGAGCCTGTCGGGAGCGACGTGCGGGGCGGCGTCGCGTTCATCTGGATCGAAATGCGCTGCCACCCGCTCTCGGACGACGCCGCGGCTGACTCCGACGAGCGCGAAGTGGTCGCCGTCATGTGCGACGTCACCCAGCGCAAGCTGCAGGAGCAGGGGTTGGTCGAAGCGCGCGCCGAGGCGGAACGGGCCAACGCCGCCAAGAGCCACTTCCTCGCCACCATGAGCCACGAGCTGCGCACGCCGCTCAATGCGGTCATCGGCTTCTCCGAAATGCTACTCAACGAGGAGACGATGCGCATCGACGCGGTGCGCCGGCGGGACTATGCCAAGCTGATCAACGATTCCGGCAATCACCTCCTGTCGGTCGTCAACGGCATCCTCGACATGTCGAAGATCGATACCGGTGAGTTCGAGATCACGGCCGAGCCGTTCGCGCTGGCGCCGTTGATCACCAATTGCGGCAATCTTCTGGCGCTGCAAGCGCGCGAGGCGGAGGTCGAAATCGCCACCGCAACCGCCGAAGACCTGCCGGAAATCGTCGCCGATCGGCGGGCGCTGAAACAGATCTTGCTCAATCTCCTGTCTAATGCCATCAAGTTCACCGATCGCGGCGGACGCGTCATCGTGAGGGCAATGAAGGAAGGTCAGTCGATTGCAATTTCCGTGGAAGACACCGGCGTCGGCATTGCCGCCGACGATCTGCCGCGCATTGGCAACCCGTTCTTCCAGGCACGCAGTTCCTACGACCGGCCGCATGACGGAACCGGGCTTGGGCTGTCGATCGTCAAGGGCCTCGCGGCGCTGCATGGCGGCGACGTGGCGATAAAGAGCAGCGTCGGCGTGGGCACCATCATTACCGTCCGCCTGCCGATCGATTGCCAACGGGCGGCGCGTGCCGCCGCCGAACCGGCCTGCATGCCGGCTGGGATAGCGGACGGCGGGAATCCCGCGGTCAAGGGCATGTCGGTCGAGATCGATCTTCCGGTGAAGAGACGTGCGTAACCGCTCTTACAATCAACGCGCGCTGGCCGACGATGGCGACTGGGCCGACGAGCGCGGCCTGTTGCGGCGCGGGTTGGCAGTGTTCGTGCGGCGCCCAAGGGATTCCGTGGTGGCGCTGGTCGCGACGCTCGCCGTCATGGCGGTGTTCATCAACGGCCTGTTCCTGCAGCCTGGCCCTCATCCGGCGCCGATCTTTCCCATCAAGCCGTTGCCGGTTGTCTCCGGTGACGCCACCGGTGCGCTGACGGGCGTCATGCCGAAGCCGAGACCGGCTGCCGAGGCCGCCCCCGGCCGGCCCGACGGCGCAGCGCCGCAGCGGTCGCGCACGGAGGTCATTACCGATATTCAGCGCGAGTTGCAGCGCCGTAGCTTCTACGACGGCGCGGTCGACGGCCTCTACGGCGCCAAGACCGACGCGGCGATCCGCGACTTTGAGCAGGCGAGTGGACGCAAGCCGAGCGGCGACCCCAACGACGCGTTGCTATCAGCCATTCAGCGTTCGCCGCTCAAGGCCCAGCCCGCCGCGACGGGGGCACGCAGCTCGACCCGCAACAATTCAACCGCCGAGGTCATCGGCCCGTCGCGCCAGGTGCTGGCGGTGCAGCGTGCGCTTGCCGATTTCGGCTACGGCCAGATCAAGCCGACCGGTCTGTTCGACATGGAAACCAAGCTCGCCATCGAACGCTTCGAGCGCGAACGCAAGCTGCCGGTCACCGGAAATATTTCCGAGCGTGTCGTCCGGGAACTGGCCGCGCGGACGGGGCGCCCGCTGGAGTAGCGCTTCGCATTCTCCCGCGCGTGGCCTTGCGGCTGCGCTCGCTTCATTCGCCCGGCATACCGACGGGGACCATGCGCCTGAAATCCGGCATTTGGGTGGCCGCCTATGTGCGCCGCTGTCAAGTCGAAGGCGCCTCCGCCGTGTTGCGGCGGCGCGGCGCGGAGGACGCGGGGGCGGTGTTCATCAAGATCAGCCGGCTTGATGGCACGGCGGATTTGTTCGGCCCGGCGCCGCAGACCGCGTTCGACGAGGCACATCCGAGCCAGCGCGCGTTCACCGCTTTGTTCGGCGGACAGGCGGCAGCCGATGCCGAGGTCGAAGCGCGCCTCGCGCGTGAAATCCGCTTCGATCCGGACGTGTGGATCGTCGAGGTCGAAGATCGCGCCGGGCGAAATTTTCTCGATCACGTTGTACGCTGACGCCCACCGACAGAAAACTGTTGGCTCGGCGTTCCCTGACGGCGGGGCGCCGGGCTAGCGGCTTCGCGGGCGCTGCGGCGTTCGTCGTCCCACAGCACCGGCTGGTGGCGCCGTACGGCGGCCGGCGCTGACGGGGCGTCGGCGCGGCGGCGCCATACAGCCACCAAGCGTAGCGCAGCGTCGGCCGGCAGTTCTTCGTAAAGCGCCGAGAGCGAATAGACGCGCTCGATCGAGCGCCCGATGGCGGGATTGATAAACAGAACAATGCGCTGGAACACGTCGATCGGCATGGCGAGAGCTTTGGCGGCGACAACCATGGGCTCGCCCGACGTGTCGTTGACGATCCGTTGGGCGCTGGCGCGCGAGAGGTTGAGGGCCTGCTCGAGTTCATTGATGAAGATGTCAGGCCGGCCGCCGAGCGCAGCAGCTTCGAGCCGGCCCGCGATCTCGCGTGGCGGCGCCTGCGCCGCGATCGCCGGCGCCGTAGCGGAGATTTCGGTTTCCAGCAGAATGATCCGGCGCTTTTCCGGCGTCGCGGCGTAGAAGACCTCGCCGATGTCCCGCTCGCCGACGTCGCGCTCGCCGACGTCGCGCGCATTGGCGTGGCGCTCGCCGGCCGACGGCTGGGCGTTGGCATGAACGACCGGCTTGCCGTGCGAAACCATGCCCGTAGGGGCGCTCGAGGCGAAAAGCGCGCAGGCCGGTGTCGGTATGGTGCGCGTTGGCGGTCGCAACCGCGTAATCGCCGACGCGGTGACGGTGCTCCGCGGATCGTGCGGGATCGCGGGTTCGTTTGCGCGCTTCTGGATCTCAAGCTTTGCGAACTCGGCAATGTCGCACGCGAGACGGCGGAGGACGGCAAGCGGCGCCGCTGGATATTTCACCAGGCGATCGGCCACCGTCTTGCGTGTGATGATGTCGACCGCCTCGATCAGGCGCAGCGCGAGCTCGGTATAGTGCTGCTCTTCTTCGGCGGAATGGGTCGGCTTCTGCA
>Ga0307472_100000895_pt1 | contig 11235 bp, 12 predicted proteins | sample atmos_gasesAM5C__2_FD_204582 | JGI IMG/M metagenome (GOLD analysis project Ga0307472, IMG submission 204582) | Hardwood forest soil microbial communities from Morgan-Monroe State Forest, Indiana, United States - atmos_gasesAM5C_05 | ecosystem: Environmental > Terrestrial > Soil > Temperate... | reverse complement strand
CGACAGAAACGTCTATCCAGAAGACTACTGAGCTCTCGCGGAAGCAGGTCCTAGGGATGTTTCCCTAGGGCGAGGAGCACTTCCGCGAGAGGTCGGAGTATCTGTGCGGAGGCGGTCAGTTCAGCCGTCATGCGCAGCTAAATCCATTCCTCCTACTGTTGTGGCTGTTGTGGCGGTGGCCGTGGCGGAGCATTGTGGTTCGGAGGAGAGGCCTCATGGCTTGGCGGTTCCTCACGGCCCGGAGGCGGGCCAGCATGGCTGGGTGGCGGTGGTTGCGTCCGTTCCTGCTGTTGCGCGTGCCTTTGCTCCATCTGCTGCGTCTGCTGTTGATGCTGCTGCTCCATTTGCTGTTGTCTTGCTCGATCAGCGTTCTGCTGTTGCAGTCGCTGGTGCTCCTGCTCCTGCTGTTGCTGAAGCCGCTGGTGTTCCTGCTGTTGCTGGTTGTAGATCTTTTCCTGCTGCTGCAGTCTCTGGTCCTGTTGTGGATTGCCGGTATTGGGCGGAGTCGGGCGCTGGTGCGGCGGAACATCACTCGGGTGAACTGGGGCCGCAGGCCGCGGGACATTGTTCTCGGGACGCGGAGCATTGTTTTCGGGCCGAGCAGGATTGTTCTCCGGCCGGGCCCCCGCGTTGGGATTGGGACGACCAGCGTTTCCCGGCTGCGCTGCGGCCGGGTTGGGATTGCCATGCGCGGCCCCACGATTCGGGGGGGGATTGTACGGCGCGCCAGCTTCTCGTGCCGGGACCGCCGCCTGGAAAGCTGCTGGCCTGGGTGTCGCCGCCACCGGAGGGCGCCCACGATTGACCGACGCTCGCAGGTCTGTGTGCGAACGTGCCGCTTGCACCTGTTGCGCCTGCGCAGCCACCGGCGCAATATGCCTATCGCGAGCTGCTATTTCATCTTGCGATCGTGGATGTGCGGTTGTGCCGCCGTTTCCGCCGTTATAGCTGACCCGGTTCACGGTGGTCGTATTGTTAACCACCGTGGTGTTGTAAACGTAGCGAACGTTCGTGACGTTTACGTTGTTTACGGACTGGTTGTAATAAAACCGCCCATTGTCCCAGCGACCGCCCTCATAGCCTTCCCCGAAATAGCCGTACCCGTATACGATTCCCCCGTAGAAACCTACGTGCGGTCCCCAATAGCCATCGTGGAAAATGTAACCGTCGCCGTTCCAGGCCCAGTACCCCGGCGTCCATAGGTAGCCTACTTCCGGCGCTTCCACCCAGGTGCCGGGAACCCAGTAATAGTCGCCGTAATCGTAGTCATACGCCCAGTAGCCGGGCACCCAGAGATACCCTTCGGCTGGACACGGCGGTTGCTCGTACACCGGCAGCGCCGGAGGACCGAAACTCACTGCAATGCCGATCTGTGCAAACGATGCTCCTCCGATCAGCACCACCATCACGAGCGCGAACAAGATCAAACGAATCGCTGCGGAAATGCGCATTGGTTTTCCTCCTGGCCATCGTTCTCAAAATATCGCCTGCGTGCGTCTACCGCGGCGAAGACGATGGGCACGCTCCAACGACGAAACCGACTCGCGATATACCTGAAAGCTCTTCAGCCCTTTACTTCATCGTTCCCGAGCACTGCGGATGTCCACACTGACACACAATTTCCGAACCCGATTTCACAGTCTCGCAATGCGGGCTGCAGTACACGCTATCGGCCGCAGCCATGCAATTGCATCCGGGATGTTTACAACGTTTTGTGTTCTGCTCAGCCATCACCTCTCCTCCCTTGGCTCGCCTTCGCTCGAAGTTGATTGGTTCCTGGCTGCCGCTTCGCGGCAGCCATGTCTACGCTGCGCGTGTTCCCAACACGAAATGCAGGATCAACGAGATCACTGCGAACACCAGCAGCAGGTGAATCAATCCACTGGCCACGTGAAACACCGTGAAGCCGCCAATCCACGCGATCAGCAGAATGATGAATAGAATGGTCCAAATGCTCATGGTTTCTCCTTCGTTGAGTCGGTCAATTGTTGTAACGTCGAACCGAGTCGTGGAGTGGCGCACGTCCTTGCCCCTCGCTCCAGTTCAGCGGCATACCACTCAGGGTGCTGTTCCCGTGAGCCGCCATTGGAATTCGAATGCTTCACCGTGTTTCGGTGCCCGTTGCTCCCATCGATGAAGAAAAGCGATCCCGGACTCGCGTTCCCGTGTCCTGTACTTTCTCCGCGATGGTGTTCCGGGTTTCCTCCCCGCTCGCCGGTGCCAGAAGCACTCCAACTCCGATGCCGACCCCAATCCCGGCAGCAAAACTCAGGGCGTACTGCAACGTATGGCTGCGTTCCAGGCCGACCGCCCGGCGCGTGCGATCGCCCAAGTCGCCCACTCGGTCCGTGAGATCCTCGAACCGGTCCTTGACTTGATCGCGCATCTCACTGGTCGCACGGTCCGACAGCTCAAGGGCGGTCAAGCCGATGTTGAGCAACGATCTGACAAACTTGTTCACAGAATCCTCCAGCAGTAAAATCAATAGTCCGCGCGCGTCGAGCTATTGCGCGCTAAAACGACGCTATCCTGTTAAGGATGACCGGGAAATACCACGAAGCTGGTAAGGTGGGTGCCGCAGAACAGTAACTGGCAAGCCTCAAGGCTGGACGCGCTTTTCCCGCAAGCTCACGTTAGTAGTGATCTTATGCTTTGGATTCCGTGATTTTTCCGAAGCTATTGTCGGGGTGCCAACGAATTTCACGCATCGCGCATACCGGTCGTTATCGAACTCTTTGCCCGCAGGCCACCACAGGGAATAGCCGTGTGGACACCTTACGTCGGGATACGGTTGGAATACCCGAATAGGTGAAATCGAAACCGCTGCATGTAATACAGCGAACAGAACCAGAGTGTGCATGGCTACCTCGCCCAATCCCCTTCAGAGTCACTAGACGCGAGTCATTGCTCGTCTTCTGTTGTGACGCTACAGTTCCGGTTCGGCTCGGAGAATACGGCGAATGCCGTAGACCAACCTCGCATAGTCCGGTAGATCTCCTAGGTGAAAAATCGTCTCTAAACGACAGAAGAATAAGGGCTAGACAAAACAGGGGCTTCGCTTCGCACATGGTTTGTGTCGTCTCGAAGCATCCGGCCTTGGTGATCGGGACCAAATTTGAAGACGGAGGCCGGCGCCAGCCTCCCGTACTTCTCATTCCCCTCTATCTCAGTAGTGCGAGAACATGGGATTTCGTTTCAGTCCCTGCCACCTTTTCGCCAAGCCGTACAAGAACGCAGTCACCAGCGGTTTTCTTCGCGATCTTTCGCGCCAGCTTCGTTAGAGGTATTCCGGGCTCGTGCTTCGGCAGTGGCAGCGATACCCCTGCACCCGTGGGCCCTCGGCCTCCTTCACAACCGGTATGCTAGATTCGAAACTCAATGCAGGAAGCGGGCAATGCTCCATACAACTCCACGGCGGCGATCGCAACCGAAAATCTGACTCGCCGCTTCGGAGACCTCGTTGCCGTGCAGGATGTGAACCTCCGCGTCTCCCCCGGACAATTCTTCGGCTTTCTCGGCCCCAACGGCGCCGGCAAGTCCACCACCATCAAGATGCTGACCGGGCTGCTCGCTCCGACCTCGGGCCGAATTGAAATTCTGGGGCTCGACTTTGAGCGCCAGGTCGTCGACGTTAAACGCCAGATCGGCGTGGTGCCCGAAGGTCTGGCTCTGTTTGGCCGCCTGACCGGAGCCGAGTACCTGACCTTCGTCGGCCGCATGTACGGCCTCGACCGCGAGACCTGCGCCCGGCGCGCGACAGAGCTCCTCGAGTTCATGCAGCTAGCCGATCAGCCCCACAAGCTCGTCACCGATTATTCCCATGGCATGCAGAAGAAACTTGCCCTCGCCGCCGCCGTTATCCACGGCCCGAAGATCCTCTTTCTCGACGAGCCTTTCGAGGGCGTCGACGCGATTGCCGCCGGCACCTTGAAATCGATGCTCCAGCGCATGATTGCCCGCGGCGCCACCATCTTTCTTACATCGCACGTACTCGAAATCGTCGAGCGCCTCTGCAGCCACGTAGCCATCATTCATCGCGGGCAGCTCGTCGCCCAGGGTTCGCTCGAAGAACTTCGAGCCGGAGTCGAAGCCCAATCCGCCGCTCAGGCCGAAGCTCTTCCGTCTACCGGCAAGCTGACCCTGGAAGAAATTTTTCTCCACACCGTCGGCGGAACGCGCTCTGCCGAGCAGGAACTGTCATGGCTCGGCTGACCTCCCAATCACGCGGTCAGCTCGCCGCCATCGCCCAGGTGCGCTGGCACATCTTGACCCACTCCCTGCGCACCACCAAGGGCGCGCTCGAGCTTTTTTCCCGCATCGTGATCGGCATCGTCATCACCGCCGGTGGATTGGGCGGAGCCGTCTTGCTCGGCGTCGTCGCCTCGTATTTCGTTTCTAAAGGCAAGCCGGAAGCCCTGGCTCTTCTGCTGTGGCCTGTCTTTGTGTTCTGGCAGCTTTTTCCGGTGATGGCCACCGCTCTCAGCGAGACGATGGACTCTTCCCATCTTCTGCGTTTCCCGCTGAACTATCGCGTTTACATGTTGGTGCGCCTCGTCTACGGCGCGCTTGATCCCGCCACTGTGCTTGGTACAGCTTGGCTGCTCGGCATCACTCTTGGTGTTGGTTGGGCCCGTCCCGGAGTTCTTTTCCTGTGGACCACGCTCGTGCTCATCTTCTTTGCCGCCGTCAACGTGCTGCTCACCCAGATGGTGTTTGCCTGGATCGAACGCTGGCTTGCCCAGCGCCGTACACGCGAGATTTTCGCGGTCCTGTTTTTCCTCGCGATGATCAGCCTGCAACTCGTTGGTCCGATGCTGAGCCGCTACGGCGATCGTTCCAACGCTACCCTCCACAAAATCAGCCACGTCGCCAGTCCCCTCCAGGCTATCTTGCCTCCAGGGGTCGCAGCTGCCGCGATCGCCAGCGCGGCAGACGGACGGTATGTGCTCGCCTTTGCTTTTCTCGCTGGATTGCTGCTGTACGCCGCAGCGGTTCTCCGCGTGCTCGGAGTCCGCCTGCGCGCTCAATACCGCGGTGAGAATCTGAGTGAAGTCGCCCGCGACGCCAGGCCGCTTCAAGGATATGCTGGTGTGAAGCCGGGTTGGAGCGTCCCCGGCTTATCCAACCCCGTTGCTGCGGTATTCGAAAAAGAGCTTCGCTACCTCGGCCGCAGCGGTCCCATGCTGCTGACCTTCGTCACTCCCATTATCATGCTGGTGGTTTTCGGAGTGCGAGGTCGCAGCGGAGGCTTTCTCGACAACTCACCCGATCTCGCCCTGCCCATCGGCTCCGCTTACGCGCTCCTGCTGCTCACGAACCTCATCTACAACACTTTTGGGGCGGACGGCGGAGGTGTCCAGTTCTTCCTCGCCTCACCGGCAAGTTTCCGGAGCGTGGTGCTGGGAAAAAACCTCGCCCACATGGCGGTACTCGCCGCGGAAGTAGTCGTGCTCGGCGTCGGCGTGAGCCTGCTGTTCCGCCCCCCTTCGTTGCTGGCCGTAGCCACGACTGTGGCAGGTTTATTGTTTGCCGCTCCCCTCAATCTTGCGGCGGGGAATCTCCTGTCGCTGTATTCGCCCAAGAAAATCGAAGTCGCAACCTTCGGCCGCCAGCGCGCCTCGCAACTGACCGTCCTCGCCAGCTTCATCCTTCAGATCCTCATCTTCGGAGTGGGCGCCCTGACGATCTTCGCAGCACGCCACTACGCCAGTCCCTGGTTGGCCGTCATCCTTTTCCTGGCACTCGCCGCAATCTCATTCACGATCTATGGTCTCGTGCTGACTCGCATCGACCCGCTAGCCCAACGTCGCCGCGAAATTCTGACCACCGAACTCTGCAAATAAAAATCGGATGGACACGCGGAGTTGCAGGAGAGCCCACCCAAGCTTTCAATTTCCCAATTACTTAATTTCCTGATTGCTCGTAGCTTGCTCGACAACTCCGGCAATCCCCTCAATGAATGACTTCCATCCCAGGAAGCACTGCCTGCGAGTTCACCAAATCTGGTGTCAATCGAATCTCAAACTCCCCGGTAGTAATCTCCGTCGGCCGCCGGCCTGCTCCCAGGGCCCGCAACAACGGCAACGGATCGGCTCCGAACGCGATCGACCGTTCCTCGCCATCGAGCGCCACCGCAATCACCGCACGATCGTATTCGAGAACTTCGCCGAGAAACGGCACATATGGTTTTTCCTCGCGCAAAAATGCCGCAAACGCCTCGGCCTCATCCAACGCGAATACCTGTGGAGGATGCGTCCGCCAGAACGTTGCCAGCAATTGCTCGAGGTACGCCGTTCCGCGTTCCAGGATGATGAGGCGCGAAGACAATCGCAATGTTCGCACCACCATCGACCCGCGAAGCTTCTCGACCATCTCCCGGATCACTGCCATTCCCCTATCTTTCCGAAGCTCTGTAGCCAGCGGCGAGTCGCACCGCTTGTGCACGGTCAGGCATGCCAGCGTCCGCTCCCATTCCTTCGGACTGGGCGCAGGGTTCGGGTCCGGCGGATCGCTGCGCACGCACGTCCTCCTCACCGCCGTGCCGCACCGCCGATCCCAGACCCGATGCAACGAATCCATTTGCGACCGAAACACACGCGCGCCCAGCTGCGGGAGGTGCGATGGAAACAATTCAAGAATGATGGCCTTCAAATTTACGAGCCGTGGCACGATGCGTGTCGCCAGTTCGAGCACGTCCGCCGGCACTTCACAGGAATGCGCATCCCGCCAGAATCCGCGATGGTAGTAACCGCCCGCAACGTGCAGTTCCCAAACTCGCTCCAGTGGAAGCTGATCAATGTACTCGCCTAGTGGCTGCCGCCCATTCTGGTGATTCGTCCAGACGTTGTGCAGGTCCAGCAGAATGCCGCAATCAGCAGCCTCGGCCACGCGCCCCACGAACTCTCCATCCGGTAACTCATCCCCACGCGGCTGCAGATAGCTGACGCCGGTCTCGATCGCCACAGGAACCGGAACCCGCGCTGACAGTGCGCGAATCGACGCCACCGCCGCCTCCACGCCCGCCAGCGTCTGCCGTGGCGGAAGCAGGGACCCCGTATGCCATGCGCCGGATTCATCCTCCACGCAGTTGAAGCTGAGGTGCTCGCTCAACCATGGTGTCTCGAGTTCCAGAGCCACCGTACTCAGCAGTTCTACGTCCTCGGCCTGCGGCGGGACGGTACCTCCGACCGGAAGACCGACGCTGTGCACGAGTTTGGCGTGCGACTGCCGTTGTACAGCCTCAAGCGCAGCCGTGTCGATGGCAACCGTCCTCGCATGGGGCTGACGCCGCCACAAAGTCTGCGGTTCGATTTCAAGAACATCGACCAACTCGGCGTTCGCTTGCAACAGCGGTTCCATTCCAGCAAACCATGTCACACCGACACCAACTTCCGTAAGTCTCATGGGCCCTTACTGCGTCTACGCAGCCTCCGTCACTTCGAGAGATGCCGGATCGATCACAAAGTTACGCATCTGCGTAAATCCACCATGCCATCCTGAATGCCGGTCTCTCTCTTCCATCGCCCGTAAAGCGTTCGCCAGTGCCCGTTCAAGCTTTTCAAGATCGGAAGCGACCGAAACTGGCAACGTGACCCGAATCGGCCCGTGCCTCTTCGCGCCCACTGTTCTCGAAGCCATAGAACCTCCCTTTTCAGGGCGTACAGCGTTATCAAGCCATTTCAGGGGAACGATTCATAGGAATAGTGGTCCCCAGTCGCAAAACGTTTCACACACGCCGGCCACGTAGCGCGGGCATCTTGCCGGCCTCAGGAAGACTCCGATGCCTTGGCTTCGGAGCAGAAGGAGTTCGAGTAGGCCGCGGGAAGGCGTGATGAACCTCTAGCAGAGTTCCGTAACCAGTCGCGTAGCGGACAAAAATTAGCCCCGCACGCATGTGCGGGGTAAAGAAGCGAAAAAATGCGAGTCCCTTCAGGGACGGCAGACTTCTTTGCGATACCCGAAGAATTCCTCAACACGATGCGAGGCGCTGCCCCGCAAGCTCATTCACGAACAGACACCAGGTTTCGCCTACGCGGCCTTCTGTAGCGCCTTGATATCCCGCAGCAATACCTGCTCGTGTCCCTCCGGATTCACTTTCTCGTACACCTTCCGGATCACGCCCCCGGGATCCACGACGAACGTGGTCCGCTCCCAAAATTTCATGCCTTTCCATTCCGATTGCCCCAACCCGAGCGCCTTCATCAGCCCGGAATTGGTGTCGGCAAGCAGATCAATCGTGAAGGCAAACTTCGTGCAGAAATTCTTGTGCGAAGCCGCATCATCGGCGCTCACGCCTACCAACTCGATTCCGGCCGCATCAAAGTCGCCTTTCGTCGCGCTGAACGATTTTCCCTGAATCGTGCAGCCCGGCGTATCGTCCTTCGGATAGAAGTAGACCACCAGCCAGTGGCCCGCAAAATCACTCAGCTTGGTTATCTTGCCATCCTGGTTGGGAAGGGAAAATTCCGGAAAGCGACTGCCCGCTTGCATCATGCAAAAATTCCTTTCGTCCTTCAATCGTCCGAACCGGTTGCGGCGAAGATCTTGCTAGAGCCTAGAGCCCAATTTCCCGCGCTCTCCAGAAATTGCGTTTCCCCGATCCTTCCGAAGCACAGAAAAAGGGGACGGTCCCTGCCGTCCCGCCCATTCCTTCCGCAATTACTTCGTAGACCCGCTCATCTGGGCCATCATCTCTTCCGACGACACGTCCTTTATATGGGTCGCCACTGTCCACACGTGTCCAAACGGATCGTGAATCGTCCCGGACCGGTCTCCATAAAACTGATCCTTGATCGGCTGCACGATTTTCGCGCCGTTTGACACCGCCCGCGGGATCACCGTATCCACGTCTTCGACGTAAAGCATCAGGCTCACCGGCGTGCCGCCCAGCGCTTTGGGATTGCGATATCCCATCTCCGGAAACTCGTCCGCCAGCATAATCGGCGAGTCCCCGATCTTCAGCTCCGCGTGTCGAATGCGCTTGCCACTCTCGTCCGGCATCCGGAACAACTCCGTCGCGCCAAACGCCTTCTTATAGAAATCGATTGCAGCGGTTGCGCCGTCGATGATGAGGTAAGGTGTGATCGAATGATAGCCTGTGGGAATCGCTTTGACTGGCATCGTGACATCCTCCTGATTGAAGACGGTGGCGCACCTTTTCAGTGTAACTCCGTGCCTCGCGGCAATGCGAGTCACTCCGCCCGCGCATTTATGAGCTGTGCCCCGCGCACTGCAGCACACCAAGGTATGCGCTCCACGGACCGACGGCTTCCCGGTATTGCTGCGCCATGATCCGCGAGATTTGGTGCAGATGAGTCAAGTCGTGCACGGCCCAGGTGGCCAGCAATTGCGACAACGTCACCGTCCCCAGCTCAGGATGTCGTCCGCGCCGCTCCAGTTGCTCAGGCCCCAGTTTCATCGCGCGTAGCTCATACAGATTGTTCGCTCGCAAGCGGGCAAATTCATCCAGTAACTGCCCCAGCGACTTGCCCTGGCTCGCTTGTGCTTGTGCCCAGCGATCGAAGGGCTCAAACGCGCGAGTGTCTCCGAATTCCAGAATCATCTTCGCGCGCGGCATCCAATCCGTGCGTTCGCCATGAATCAGATGACCGACCACGTCGAACGTGTTCCACGTGCCGTCCCCTTCACTGCGCAGAGTCCACGTCTCCGGCAGATCGCGCAAAAATGCATCCAGTGCGGCCGGAGTGCGAGAGAGAAGAGAGATCGTGTCCTGCAGGCTATGCTTCATTGGGTTCCTCAATTCCTACAAGAGAGATGTTTTGAGATTGGATTGCGTGTGCTCCGTGCAGGATGCGACTTATGAGCGCTTTTTACCGCAGGCCACCCAGGAATTCATAGCTTTCGCAGTTTTTGCCACTTCTCGGCATCCATGCCATCCGCGGAGAATAACGATACTCCCGAGGCCCCGCCATCCAGTGCCATGTGCACCGTTCGGTCAAAATCCTCCACCTTCATGCCATGCACGAAGAGCCCGCTATACACAAGTTTGTTCACGGTTGCCACGCCCTCACGAGTTTGCGCCCGCACCCATTCCGGCCCCGCTTCGTAGAAGACGTGATAGAGCATGGGCAAAAACGCATCCAGCTGGAAACGTCCCCAATCCTGACGCACCATCGTCCGCGCCAGCGATGGCCCCGGAAAAACCGCCGCGCTGATCTGCTTCCCCTTCGCATGTGCCGCTGGGACGAGGTAGTCGTTCACTAGTCCTACCACCATATCGAGCTGGAACTCAAACCAAGCCTTCTCGATCTGCTCATCTTTCAACTGCCCGCTTCCAAGCTTCATGGGGTCGACCCCAAACTTCCCTTTGAACTGCGCGCGCTCGTACGCTGTGTAACCGTAGTCGTAATCCGGATATACCTTGTCCTGCACGATCTTGTACTTTGACCACAGCCCCTTGGGCAGAATCGCATCGGGATGCCGAATGTAGTCAAGGTGCACGCCCATGAGTTCCGGGATCGCCGCCAGTTCTTTCACCGTAGCCTGCACCCACTCACGCACCTCGGGCCGCCCGGGATCGAGAAATTTGTAGTAGTCCACGTACGGCGGCTTGTCCACCGCCGACTGCCCCTTGGCGTTAACGTTGTACCAGTCCGGATGCTGGTGGATGATCTCCGGTACCATGCATGGCATCGACCACATCCAGGCATGCACCTCGAGCCCTTCGGCCCGCGCCAGCGGCAGAATGCGTCCTAATAGATCCATCTTCACCGGGAGGTGCTGGCTCGGGAAGTAAGCATGCCGCCCGTCATAAATTTCCGGCAGAATGGCTTGTACATGGCTCGCCCGCATGGTGGCGAACAGACGCTTCCACTCCTCGACCGGCCGGTCAACATTCAGCGTGATCCAAACCCAGTTCTTGCGTGCAGTCGTCTGCGTGCCAGCCGATGCTTGCGCGCGGGTCCGCATTGCGTCTAGCGATTGGGCGCCTAGAGCAGCCGCCCCCATCGCCGCCTTGCGAAGAAAGTCTCGTCGATCCATCAGACCCCGCAGGTTAGCACAGAGTCCCGATCACGTGTGCTTTGTCATAAACGACTGCGGACAGCGGCGACAAGTCTGGCAAACCGTTATATATTTGCTTATGTCAATCATTATGGTTGATACTGTCAAATAGTCGGGAGGAACACTCAAGTGACCCCGAAAATGTTCTCCTCTGCAGTCCGCGAAGTCCGGCGCTTCAACCGCTTTTACACCCGCCAGATTGGCGTTCTGCAA
>Ga0307472_100000894_pt1 | contig 11236 bp, 10 predicted proteins | sample atmos_gasesAM5C__2_FD_204582 | JGI IMG/M metagenome (GOLD analysis project Ga0307472, IMG submission 204582) | Hardwood forest soil microbial communities from Morgan-Monroe State Forest, Indiana, United States - atmos_gasesAM5C_05 | ecosystem: Environmental > Terrestrial > Soil > Temperate... | reverse complement strand
CCGTGCGGGCCATTGATATCGCCCATCGGGAGAAGACCAATCCGGGTTTGGCGTTCGATCTTGATTCCGTTAGGCCCAAAGCGCAGCAGCACGACTTTGTCCGCGGATTCACAGACTACGTAAACAAGATAGTCCTGCGTCGGGCCTGTTTCCGATGCCGAAGCCGATTGGGGCTGCGCCGCGACCGAGCGAAGCGAAGTTGAAGCTGCTAAAGTGGCCAAAAGCGCGAGACATATCGCGAATGCCGCGCATCGTATCGCCGCGTATTCTCGATGTTTTTTGAAGCTGGATGGCTTGCCGTGCGTGTCTTCGTTCAAGAATTCGGCTCCGATCGTCTGATTTGTTTGCTCGTTTTGATTACTCTCCCGCGCGCGATATTGCAATCAGAAAGCGCGGGCACCTCAAAGCGCGTTTGAGCGTCTACGAGATTCGTTCAGCCGTGGAATTTTCGTGTCCAAACGAGGAAACAGCGGAACCCCAGAAACGCAGAGATGGCTGCAGAAATTCGACCCCTGCAAGAGTCGTGCCCTCGTCCGTCCGAATCAAGCGGGCGACGCGGCATGCCAGATCGTCGTTTGTTTCGAGGTTCGTGAGGATCAGCTTCTGGGAAGGGACAACCGCAGCCGAAACCGGAAACAAACCGCCGTGCGAACTAACGTTAATGGTTTGCGTCTGCTCTTGAAACGGCTCGTCCGCGAGCCTTCCATAGAGAAGGATGCTCAACGCCGCGCGGACGCGCCTTCCGCGGCGTTGTTCGAGCAGCAGCCGCTCACGCGAATCCCGAGACTCGCTCCCAAGACTCAGCCACCGTCGCAAGAGAGACGCGAGCCCGGACGCCGCGAATCTCAGCTGAAAAATAGGCCCTCCTGCGGGACGCCGCACCATTTGAGTGTGCGCCCCTACTATAAGGTTACTCTCTTGTTCTTAGGCTGCGAAAGCTTGATGAAGCTTGGCGCGCCTTCGCTTCGATGGTAGATTCGCGGCGCTCGATTCATTGACAGATGCCTTCCTTGCCAGAATCTACTCAAGCCGCAAAAGTTCCCCCCGATTCGCCCGCTTCATCTCCGCGTCTTGCCGCAAAACTCAATCTATTTGACGCCACGATGGTCGTGATGGGCGGGATCGTAGGCTCGGGAATTTTTATCAATCCCTACGTCGTCGCCCAAATCGTTCATACGCCGGCGCTGATTCTTTCCGCGTGGATCGCGGGAGGGGCAATCGCGCTCGTCGGAGCATTTATCTATGCGGAGCTCGCCGACCGCATGCCTCAGGTGGGCGGACAATACGCGTACTTGCGCGAGGCCTATCATCCAGCGGTCGGATTTCTTTATGGTTGGGTGGCACTGCTTGTGATCCACGCGGGCGGCACAGCGGCGGTGGTGGTTACGTTCGCGAAATATTTTCACCAGCTCCTGAATGGAGGTTCCGAGAAGATTACAGCCGTCGCAGTTATCGTAGCGCTGACGATAATCAATTGCATAGGAGTGCGCGCGGGCAGCAGTGTGCAGAGTGTCTTCATGGTTTTCCGCATTCTCGCGATTTCAACGGTTGTCGTATGCGGAGCATGGTTCATTTGGGTCTCTCCCGCAGCCCCGCATGTTGCATGGCAACCAATTAGCGATCGTCCTGTGTCGTTCGGATTGCTCTCCGCATTCGGCGCGGCAATGGTGCCTGTCTTGTTCGGCTATGGAGGCTGGCAGACGTCGAATTACATTGCCGGCGAAATTCGTGAGCCCCGCAAGAATCTGCCTCGAGCGCTGGTCATCGGGGTTGTCGGAATTATCGCGCTCTATCTCACCGTAAATTTCGTATATCTGCAGGCGCTCTCGCCGGCGGGACTCGCAGGCACTTCGACGCCCGCGTCGCAAGTAATGCGCATGGCGTTCGGGCGCCCGGGCGCCACTCTGGTCGCTATGCTGATCGCGATCTCGACCGTCGGGTTTCTCAGCCAAGCTCTGCTGTCATATCCCCGTCTCTATTTTGCTATGGCTAGCGACGGCCTTCTTCCCGCATGGTTCGCACGGATCAATGTGCGCACGCGTGTGCCCGCCGGCACGATCGTTTTGCAGGGCGCAGTTACGATCGCGGTTGTGTTGCTCGGCACCTACGAGCAAATTCTCAGCTACGTGATTGTGATGGACTGGCTCTTTTTTGGCTTAACGGCGACCTGCATTTTCATATTTCGCGCGCGAGCGAAGCGCAATGCGGCATTAGAAGCTGCAACTCAAGAGACCGGATTTCGCGTGCCGGGACATCCGTGGACCACAAGTCTATTCGTCGCGATTGCATGGCTCATAGCCGCCAACACAATCTATAAATATCCTCGCAATGCAGGCGTCGCCCTGTGTATTCTTTTCGCCGGGGTTCTTGTTTTTTACTTTTTTCACGGGCGCGCGCGGCGCTCGATCGGCTCTAAGTGAGATGGATGAGCCCGCAACGGCGTGAAATCCGGTCGACCTATATCGAGTGGGCGAAGCTGCGCTCGGAGGCGCGCTATAAACTCGCAAGCAGCGACATGCTTGCCTATCCGCTGAAAGAATTGCCCGTCCGCATCGAGCAGCTTGAGATCGCGAATCCCAGCGACGGCTACGGCTATCCTCCGCTCATCGAACGGCTCGCGAAAAGGGCGGGAGTTCCGACTGATTGCGTGGTTCACGCCCAGGGCACCTCGATGGCGAATCATCTTGCAATGGCGGCGCTCGTCGAGCCAGACGATGAGGTGCTCATCGAAGAACCGGCCTACGAAGCGCTGCTCGCCGTGGCCCGTTACCTTGGCGCAAAAATCCGTCGCTTCCCGCGCCGTTTGGAAGACGGTTTCAAGCTTGATCCTCGCGAAGTGGAGCGCGCCATCTCGCCTCGCACTCGCCTGATTGTAATCACCAACCTGCATAATCCCACCGGTGTGCGCACGCCCGATTCCACCTTGCGGCTCGTGGGTGATATTGCGCGCAGCCTCGGCGCACACGTGCTAGTCGACGAGGTTTATCTCGAGGCGTGCTTCGATTCGCCGGGCCAATCGGCATTTCATCTCGGGTCGAATTTCATTGCCACCAGCAGCTTGACGAAAGCTTACGGACTTTCCGGTCTGCGCTGCGGCTGGATTCTCGCAGCGCCTTTGCTGGCGGAAAGGATGTGGCGGCTGAACGATCTATTCGGAGTGATGGCCGCACACCCAGCGGAATTACTCAGCGTCGTAGCGCTCGATCATTTGCCGGAAATCACCGCGCGCGCGAAAGCGCTCCTCGATACGAACCGGACCCTCCTGAAGAAATTTCTCGATTCGCGAAAGGATCTTCTCGCGATCTGGCCGGAGGCAGGAACGATCGTGTTCCCGCAGATCACCAGCGGCCACGTCGAAGCCTTCTGTCAACTGCTACGAGAGAAATACGAGACCAGCGTCGTCCCCGGCCGCTTTTTCGGAGCCCCCGACCACGTGCGCATCGGTGTGGGCGGCAAGACGGAAAATGTACGCGAAGGCCTTTCCCGCATCGGGGCAGCGCTCGACGAGTTCATCGCGAAGCGCACGAGCGCGAAATAATTTACATCGGATACAAACGGCCGCCGAAGATTACGCGTGTGCTCGCTTGCTCTTGGACGCCCTGGGTCGAAGAAGTTCGACGAGCGCGTGCGCGGCTGCCGAGAGCGGCCGGTCCTGCCGATAAACGAGATATACGCGCCGCTCAATACGCATTTGACGCAGCCGAAGCTCCCGCAGATCGCCGCGCGCGATTTCCTGTTCAACGCACATGCGCGGCACGATCGCGACTCCCCGCTTCATCTCGACAAACCGCTTGATGCTCTCGATCGTCGGCAGCTCGATGTCCATGTGCAAAGTCACGCGATGCTTCGCGAACATCTGAATCACGCGCCGCCGGTAAGGCGACTCCACGATATGCGCAACGAACGTTTCGCCATCGAGCGCCGAAATATCCACCTCGCGCCGCTTCGCCAACGGGTGCCCGGGCCAGACCACCAGGGCCAGCGAATCGCGATAGAACTCGACCGTAGTCAGCTCGCGTTCCTCCGGCAAATACGAAATCACGCCGATATCGAGCTGGTGGTTCATCAATTCGTGGGGCACGTTGCGTGAAAACACTCGATGCACGCGAATTTGAATTCCCGGATGTTGCTGCCTGTAGCGGTCGAGCGCCGGAAGTAGCGCGTGAATCGAGCTTTCATTCACCCCGATCGATACCTGTCCCCGTTTCAGGCCATTCAGCTGCTGCATTTCCTTGCGAATTTCTTCGCGGAGATTCAGCATTCGATCTGCATACTCGAGCAACAGCGTGCCGGCGTCCGTCAGCGTGCGTGCACCCGTACCGCGCACGAACAGGGGCTGGCCCACCCAGTCCTCGAGCTTTCGCATGGCGATGCTGATCGCCGGCTGCGTCCGATAGAGTTTTTCCGCGGCGCGCGAATAGCTTTGCTCTCGCGCCACCGTCTGAAACACTTGCAAAGCCGCTAGATCCACGTAGCCTCCAAAACCGCCTGGTCATGTATAAGCGAGGCTTATTCTACATGCAACAATTATAAATTGGACACGCTTGGCCGCGGCGCGTTCCACTGATTGCGGCGTACAGGAGCGTTCATGGACACGATCCAGATCTTCGATACCACGCTGCGCGACGGCGAGCAGTCTCCCGGCTTTTCGATGCACCGGGAGGAAAAGCTTCGGTTGGCGCGCCAACTCGAACAGCTCGGCGTCGACGTGATCGAAGCGGGATTTCCCATCGCATCGCCGGGAGATTTGGAAGCTGTCCGCGCGGTGGCCGGCGAAATTCGCACCTGCAAAGTGGCGGCCCTGGCGCGAGCTCGTCAGGAGGATGTGGATGCCGCCTTGCGCGCACTCGAACCGGCTGCCCAGCCGCGGCTTCATATTTTCCTTGCGACCTCTGACCTTCATTTAAAGCACAAACTTCGAATCGAGCGCGACGAAGCGCTCGAACAAGTGAGCAGCATGGTGCGTTTCGGCTCGAAACACACAGAGGAAGTGGAATTCTCAGCCGAGGATGCAAGCCGCAGCGATATCGAATTCCTCTGCGACGTGGCGGAGATGGCGGCCGAAGCCGGCGCTAAAATCATCAATCTTCCGGATACCGTCGGTTACTCAACGCCCGACGAATATGGCGAAATGTTTCGCACCGTGCGTGCGTGGCTTGCTGCGTATCCAAATATTATCTTCAGCGCGCACTGCCACAATGATCTCGGCCTCGCCGTTGCCAATTCGCTAGCGGCGATTGCCGCGGGCGCGCGCCAGGTGGAATGCACGATCAACGGAATCGGCGAACGCGCCGGAAATGCGTCGCTCGAAGAAATTGCGGTCGCGCTTCACGTCCGGCAGAGCCGTTTCTGCGCCGCGACGAATATTCGCCTCGAAAAAATCTATGCTACCAGCCGCCTGCTCACCGCGATAACCGGCGTGTCTGTGCCTCCAAACAAAGCCGTGGTGGGCGCAAATGCGTTCGCCCACGAAGCGGGCATTCACCAGGACGGCATCCTGAAAAATCCGCTCACATACGAGATTATTCTGCCGGAAAAAGTGGGAGTGCCGAGCCGCCGGCTGGTTCTCGGAAAACATTCCGGCCGCAACGCGCTGCGAGCGCGGCTCGCTGAACTCGGCTATGAGACCACTCCAACGGAACTTGCAGAATGCTATCGAATGGCCACTGAGCTCGCTGATTCCGCGAAGGAAGTGACCGACCGTGATCTGCTTTCCTTTATTCATCAGGTTCGCCGCGGACGCACGGCGTCGCCAGCCGGCTCCGCGGTTCGAGCGCGGCCCCGCGCTGTTGCAGCGCGCTGAAAACGGAGATTGAAAACGGAGAGTTGAAACGGAGAAACGATCATGGGTTCCATTCGCAAAATCATTGCAGTGCTGCCTGGCGATGGCATCGGCCCAGAAGTCACTCGCGCGGCCGTTCATCTCCTTCAAGATTGCGCCACCGCACACGGCCACAGTTTCGAATTTCGCGAACTTCCATTTGGCGGCGCCGCAATCGATGTGGCCGGCACTCCTTTACCGGCGTCAACGCTCGCCCAATGCCGTACCGCCGATGCAAGTTTGCTCGGCGCCATTGGAGGCCCGAAGTGGGACGCGCTTCCGCTCGCAAATCGCCCCGAAAGCGGCCTCCTAGCGCTTCGCAAGGAGCTCGGTCTCTACATCAATCTTCGCCCAATCCGTTTGCACCATGCGTTGCAGGGAATTTCGCCGCTGCGGCCCGACCGCGTAGCGGGCTGCGATTTTGAAATCGTGCGCGAACTCGCGGGCGACATCTACTTCGGCACGCACGAGCTGCATCGCGATAACGGCCATTCGCGCGCGCGCGATGTGGCGGACTACAGCTCGCCGGAAATCGAACGGGTGGCCCGTTATGCGTTCGAGCGCGCTGCCGCGCGCCACGGCCGCCTGGCCAGCATCGATAAAGCCAATGTGCTCGCAACTTCCGCGCTCTGGCGCAAGACGGTCAATGATGTAGCTCGAGAATATCCTGAAATCACGCTCGAGCATCTCTACGTCGACAATGCTGCGATGCAGATCGTTCTTCGCCCGAAGCAGTTCGATGTCATCCTTACGTCCAATCTGTTTGGCGACATTTTAAGCGACGAAGCCGCCGCGTTAGCAGGCTCGATCGGCCTGATTCCATCGATGAGCCGCGGTTCCGGCGAAGGGCCAGCGCTGTACGAGCCGATTCATGGCTCCGCCCCCACGCTTGCCGGCAAGGACGTGGCGTCCCCGCTCGGCGCAATCTACTCCGCGACGCTGATGCTGCGCGAATCCTTCGGTCTCAATGTCGAAGCGGAGTGGATTGAATCGGCGATCGATCGCGTGCTCGATCACGGGTACCGCACGATGGATATCGCCGAACCCGGCGGCCGGATCGTGCGATGCTCGGAATTTACAGATCTGATTCGCGGGGAAATGCACGACGCGCTCGTTCACACGGAACGCTATGGTTGGGGCGTTTAATTTTTGCGCAGGACGAGTGTAGCCGCGATCATGTCGTGAAGCGCCTGCTTTTTCTCAGTGAATCCCGCCATCATGTAGCCGATGCCCAGCGGAATCAGGCTTGTAATGATTTTCGCGAAGAAGCGCCCCGTTGCATGGCCGAAACTGATGCGGCGTCCCTGCAAATCGGTCACGATTAATCCCAGCGCCATCTTTCCGAGCGTTCCCTGATTCGACGAACCCTCCAAATAGGCATGGTATAGCCACGACGCAATGAGTCCGAGGAACCCTACGAATATAATCATCAGGATAAACGCCACAGGCGGCTCTGCGTCTCCGCTATCCATTCCTCGAACCATGGTGTGAAGAGATCCAACCCCCACGATCGCGATTCCGATCAAAAAGAGGACTCCGAATATCACGCCGAGAACAATCGAATCGATGATATAGGCGACTACCCGCAACCAGAACCCGGCATACGGAGAGGGCAGCGCCACGGCGATCGGCGCAACCGGGTAAGCTGGCACCACGCCCACAGGGGCCATCGCGGGTGGTGCGTAAGTCGGCGGCAAGCCGGCTGCGGGCAGCGGACCATTTACCGGGGTACCGCAGACGCTGCAGAATGCCGTTCCCTCCGTCAATCGCGCGCCGCATTTTGAGCAGAACACTTGTGCCTCGTTTCGGCCTAGCGGCCCCGAAAAAAACTAAAGTTGCCGCAGCACCAAACAGCCTGCAAGCATATCGTGCAGCGCCTGTTTTCGTTCCGTGAAACCCGCCATCAGAAATCCAATGCCGAGAATCATGCCGGATAGGATTTTTCCGAAGAAGCGGCCTGAAGCGCGCGCAAACGAAATCCGGTTCCCGGCTAGATCCGTCACTTTCAGACCCAAGATTTTTTTGCCGAGCGTTGCCTGCCAAGACGAGCTCTCCATCGACGCGTAATAAATCCAACTCAACATCAACGCCAATAACCGGATGGCGAGAAGCGGCCTCGACACGGAGGTATACACTTCCCAGGGATTTTGGGTGGTGAAGGCATGAATGTTAGCCCTGAATAATGGGAAGAAAGCGACCACGCCTACGATTCCCAGGATTATTGCATCGATAATATAGGCGACAAACCGGAGCCAAAATCCCGCATAAGCAACGGGCGAACGCACTGCTGGCGTCTGCCACCCGTATTGCGCTGATTGCTGCGGAGGAACGGGCGGCGGGTAGGCTGGAGGAGCCGCTGGCTCAACCGGAGTCGGCGAAGGATCTGAAAGCGGCGGAGGAGCAGCAGCTGGCTGGGTCGGCTGGCCGCAATTCGTACAGAAGGCTGCACCGTCCGCAACCTGCGCACCGCATTTCGAACAAAACATGTCTTTGCCCCGGGTTGCTGCTTCGGACCTTTCTCTGGCGACTGGCGCATGCTACTCAACCCGAAAGCGGCGGGTCAACATGCAAATGCCGGCGCATCAGCAAATCGGGGCACGTCCATCGGGATGCGAGCGCCACAATGAGAACACGCCTAGACACCTGAAGAAGTTGCACCGTCCAAGCGCTGTCGCTTAGACTCGTGCGTCCAATCGAATGAGAGGAGCTATCATGCGAATTCATTTCACCGTTACCACAAAGATTCTCGGAATCGCACTCGCGGCGATGGGCCTTTTCACATGCGGCTACGTCGCCGGACAAAACAAATTCGGCCAGCCGAAGACCATCATCCACATGGTGATTCTCAAATGGCGGCCGGGAGTTGCGGATGCCGATAAACAGCGCGCACTCGACGGCGTGAAAGAAATGGCCGCCAAAGTCCCCGGCATCAAAAATATCTGGATCAAAGCCGACCGCATTCAGCCGCGCGACTTTAACGCCGCCTACGCAATCGAATTCAAAGACCGCGACGCCGCGGACGCCTACGCCGAGAGTCCGCTCCACCAAGAGTGGGAGCAGAAATATTACGTGCCAATCCGCGAAGTCAGCATCTCCGAACAGGTGACGAACCCCTAATTTTGGGCGAACAGACATGGGTGCGATACGACCCAGACCCGCTCAGTTCCGGTAGCCACGACGAACGAATCTCTCGTCGTGGGACTTTGTCGCCACGACCAGCGATCACCAACGCGCATGTTAGGCATCCGCGCTAAACCATCAGCTCGCACCGGACTACAGTAATCCGGGCATTGGCGCGCATTTCGCCAGTTGCTAAAAATTAAGATCGGAGGTGCAAGATGATTAAGAAAGTGAAAGAAGGCTACAAAGTGCTCTCCGAGAAGACCGGCAAAAACCTTGGCGGCCCTTACAAGAGCAAGGCGGAAGCAGAAAAACGCCTCCGTCAGGTCGAATTCTTCAAGCATCGCAAAGGATAGTGCTGAACCGTTACCTTTCCGGCCCACTCGCGCCGTCCAGTGTATGTCGGGGTTTGTCCGCCCCGCGCTTTTCCACAGGACGCCCCGAAATCCACAATTCTCCTGATTGAAATAATTGTTACAAATACTTGACCAAATTCCATTCTTTGCTATACTTTCCTGATGTCGGCGTACCTCGGATTTGCCGGGGATTGTCCTGACGAACCGGGTCTGCCGCTTAACCAGAGGTGAAGTTGGTTACAAGCACCGGGTTTGAACAAAACGAGAATCGAGCATATCTGTTCCGGAGGCTGCTAGGGTAAGAGCGGCCACAGGAAATGGACGGACATGCCCGGCGCTCGTTGCCGGGTTTTTTTTATTGCTCGCGACTTCGGTTCCAAAACCGATTTCGCGCTCCGCCGGGAGCGGAGACGTTCCGATCGGAAACCGTTGAACGGAACGACGGTCTTTGACAACTGAAGGAAGTAGGCATCGCGTTATGCGAATTTCAAGGTTCGCATAGCGTGACAAACCGCAAATTTTTGCTCGAGAAAGTAGCGCAATGTGGAAAGGCGAACTTTCCTGCACGCGCGATCTCGTGGTTCCTTTCATTTCCAAAGATCTGAAAAGTTCCACGCGTCACACTCGGAAGACGCGGGACGATTGAGCTGCAAGACTCGTCGTCACCTCTCCGCGTTTCAGAGTTCCGCTCCTGACCGGACCGGAACGTGTTAGGTAAGTTTTATGGTTAAGCTACTAAGAGCGTACGGTGGATGCCTTGGCGCCAACAGGCGATGAAGGACGTGGCAAGCTGCGATAAGCCCCGGGGAGCTGCAAGCAAGCTTTGATCCGGGGATTTCCGAATGGGGAAACCCAGTCTGGTAAAACCAGGCTACGGCCCTCTGAATATATAGGAGGGTGCGAGCAAACCCAGGGAAGTGAACCATCTCAGTACCTGGAGGAAAATAAATCAATTGAGATTCCGAAAGTAGCGGCGAGCGAAATCGGAACAGCCCAAACCGGGATATTTATATCCCGGGGTTGTAGGACCGCGTGAGTAGAGTTACCAATTCGGAGGCTAGGCGAACCTGCTGGAAAGCAGGGCCAAAGAATGTGAAAGCCATGTAGCCGAAAGCTTACCGAACTCGAAGCGGGATCCTGAGTACTACGGGGCACGAGAAACCTCGTGGGAAACCGGGGAGACCACTCTCCAAGGCTAAATACTCGTTGGCGACCGATAGTGAACTAGTACCGTGAGGGAAAGGCGAAAAGCACCCCTGCGAGGGGAGTGAAATAGAACCTGAAACCGTATGCTTACAAGCAGTCAGAGGGCTATGCCGTGTCTTCGGATACGGAATGCCTGATGGCGTGCCTCTTGCTTAATGAGCCGGCTAGTTATTCTCACACGCGAGGTTAAGCGAAAGCGAGCCGTAGCGAAAGCGAGTCCGAATAGGGCGACTAGTGTGTGGGAATAGACGCGAAGCGGGATGATCTACCCTTGGCCAGGTTGAAGGTCGCTTAACCGCGACTGGAGGACCGAACCGGTGTGAGTTGAAAATCGCTCGGATGAGCTGAGGGTAGGGGTGAAAGGCTAATCAAATTCCGTGATAGCTCGTTCTCCCCGAAATGCCTTTAGGGGCAGCCTTGCGTGATTTGCCACGGTGGTAGAGCACTGAATGGACTAGGGTCCCATCCAGGATACCGAATCCAATCAAACTCCGAATGCCGTGGACAACAGCGCAGGAGTGAGACTACGGGGGATAAGCTCCGTGGTCGAGAGGGAAAGAACCCAGATCGCCAATTAAGGTCCCCAACTGCAGACTAAGTGGGAAAGGACGTGTGAGCGCACAGACAGCCAGGAGGTTGGCTTAGAAGCAGCCATCCTTTAAAGAAAGCGTAACAGCTCACTGGTCAAGTGTTCACGCACCGACAATCCAACGGGGCTAAGTCTGCGACCGAA
>Ga0307472_100000892_pt1 | contig 11250 bp, 8 predicted proteins | sample atmos_gasesAM5C__2_FD_204582 | JGI IMG/M metagenome (GOLD analysis project Ga0307472, IMG submission 204582) | Hardwood forest soil microbial communities from Morgan-Monroe State Forest, Indiana, United States - atmos_gasesAM5C_05 | ecosystem: Environmental > Terrestrial > Soil > Temperate... | reverse complement strand
GGTGATCCATCGGCAGTGACACCGGAGCGATGGCTCATGTTCGCACTAAGTCACTATGGAACCAAAGGAGGCAGACGGCAGGAGGCAGGAGCAAGAGCTCGAGGCAAAGCCTACTGTCTCCTGCCTTCTATCAGTTGTCCCTGATGTCGAGAATCAGATTCAGGACATCGCCGAGAATGTTGGCACTGCCGTTTGAGTAGGTGCCATATTCAGAGCGACTGTAATAACCATCCTGATAGCCACGCTCAAACCCCTGGCGGAAGTAATACTGATACTCGGCGAGATCGACGTAGTAGCCATCATAGCCGTAGGACCCATCCTGATATGCGTCTGATTCCTGATAGCTGCCGCTCCAACCATCCTCGCGATCAGCCTGGCCGGCCAGCAAGCCTTCCTGGTAACCGTTGTTCACTGCCTGGCGCAGCAGGTTGGCGCCGTACTGATTAACGTCGTAGTAGCTGCCGCCGCGATAGTACCGGTAGTTCGGCACACCGTAGTCAACATAAGAGAAGCTGCTCAGCCGCTGCTGATCACGACGTAACCGTTCCCAGTAGCGCTGCTCAAACCGCCAGCGCGCCACACGCCGTTGCTGTTGCAGCTGGCGTTCTCTCTGGGCCCAGAAGCGCTGTTGGTCTGACCAGCGACGGTTGTATTCCTGAGCGCGACGCTGATGTTGCGCCTGCTCGCGCTGCCGCCATTGATTTACGTCTTGCTGTGAGCCGCGCCAACGATCATTCTGATTCTGCCGATCGTTACGCCGCCACGCACCCTGTCGTTGCCGATCTTGTTGTTGCTGCCATTGCCGCTGTTGTTCGGCGCGTTGCTGCTGAGCTTGCCGGTTCTGCTCGTCATTGCCTCGACGCTCGTCCCGACGAAGATCGTCCTGACGCGGTCGCTGCCGCTGTTCCCATTGACGCTGCTGATCCGCGGTGCGCTCACGGGCCTGTCGATTCTGTTCTTCGGCCTGCCGCTGCCGGTCTCTTTGGGTCTGGTCCTGCCGCTGTCGTTGTTGTTGTTCCCACTGGTGCTGCTGGTTGTTGCGCTGCTGTTCCTGGGCTTGCCGTTCGCGCTGCTGCCGCTCCTGCCATTGACGTTGTTGCTCAACACGCTGTTGGTCCTGGGCTTGCCGCTCGCGCTGCTGCCGCTCCCCCCATTGACGCTGCTGCTCAACACGCTGTTGGTCCTGGGCTTGCCGCTCGCGCTGTTGCCCCTCCTGCCTTTGACGCTGTTGCTCGCCACGCTGACGTTCCTGGCCTTGCTGGTTCTGACGCTCTTGCTGCTGGGCCTGGCGCTGTTGCTGTTGGGCTTGCTGCTGGGCTTGCTGCTGGGCCTGGCGCTGTTGCTGTTGGGCTTGCTGCTGGGCTGGATCGTCACGATGCCGGCGATTGTTTCGCTCTTCCTGCGATTGTTCATCGCGATTACGCCCTCGCCCCTGCGCGTTGGCGACGACGCTGGTGCTTAGCATCACGGCGCTGCCTAACACCATCAGGCCGGTGAGTTGCTTTGTTACCTTGAGATTCATGAATCCTCCTAAGACTGCTTTCGTGGAATCGACACGGATTCCGTCCCGATCTTTGGCAACCGCCATTCCGCTGCAACAAACTCGTGAAAACTTCAGCTTTTTGCAGGCTAACTCGTTCTTTGGACACGTTTTCCTACAGCCGTAGACCGAATGAGGCAGCCTGGAATCCATTCGCCCGACAAGCGACGTAATTAGATTCAACGATAAATTGGCTGCTGGTCTTTGACGTTCGTTTGTTGGCGGCAAGACTTGTCAGCTGAGCGAATTTTCAGGATGCAGGAGCCAGGCATGTACCTCGCCAGTTATGAGAATGATTCCGAGCAAAACGCGGAAGTAGATCAGGTTCGCTTCACTTTGCAGGAGATTGCGCGCGCTGAGATTACTCGTCACCGGCGCCGGCTGGGCCAGCTCACTGCAGAGCAGCAGTCCGCGGTTGAGGAGTTGTTGATCTCAACGGCCGACCAAATATCCGGGCGTCTCATTCAGCGTTTGCAGGATTACCCTTCTGACCTTCGGGCCAAGTATCTCAACGTGTGGAATCCGCAATTAGCGGCCTGACTAAGTTCAAGACAATCGTTGAAACGGCGCTAATATATTTTGGCTAATCCATGAGCAGAAGCTTTACGCGCGAAACGCATGAGCAGAAGCTTTACGCGCGAAACGAATGCCCGGCGGATTGCGGCTCCGCCGCCGGATGTGAGGCATGGCTCTGCCTTGCCGTAGCGCTGCCCAAACTTTTCGGGGCTCCGCCCCGGTTTGGGCTCAGCCCTCGTTTTTGTCGCCAGCAACTCTGTAAGGTCGGGCGAGCTCAAACCAGGGCGAAGCCCCAATTAATTTAAGGGCTAGCTTACGGCGGGGCAGAGCCAACCGCCTCACCTCCGGCGGCGGAGCCGCAACTCGCGGGCACATGAGTGTAGCTGCAACACCTTGCCAATGGATTAGCCAAGTATTATGAATGCCGTTGAAACGGCTACTTAGCTAGGGTCAATGCCTGCTTGAGTGATCTCGTACACTCGCGCCCGGGGATGACCGCAACTCAACGACAAGCTAAGTTTGTCGGCACTTGAATGACCGCAACCAGCGATTTCCTCGGCACCGATCGTTTCCGTATTCGCCGCCGTCTGGGCGCGGGCGGCATGGGTGTGGTGTACGAAGCGCACGACCGCGAAACCGACAAGGTGCTCGCGCTGAAGGCGCTCACGCGCACCGAGCCCGCTGCTATCTATCGCTTCAAACGAGAGTTTCGCTCCCTCGCCGATGTGTCTCATCCAAATCTGGTCTCTCTTTACGAGTTCATGTCTGATGGTACGTTCTGGTTCTTCACGATGGAGTTGGTGCGTGGCGTTACCTTCCTTGAATGGGTCCGGCCCGGCTATCGCGCTCGCCGGAGGCCCGCCTCGGGAGTCAACACTCTGATCAAGACAGTTGCGGAATCCGAACAGCCGGCGGCGGACCATGAAGCCGAAACAGTCGAACTGGAAATCGACAGCGCCGACCAGGCTAATGACGACGCGAGATCTTTCCGTCGCGATGAGCGGCCCCTCGATCATTCAGTTCTGGATTTGGCTCGTCTGCGCGCGTCCTTGCGTCAGCTGGCGGAAGGACTCCACGGGTTGCACGAGACCGGCAAGCTCCATCGCGATATCAAGCCGTCAAATATTCTCGTCACTCGTGAAGGTCGCGTGGTGATTCTGGATTTCGGTCTGGTCGCCGAAGCCGAGACGCCCGGGCAGCACGAGAACGGACTAATCGCAGGCACACCGGATTACATGTCACCGGAACAAGGCGCTCAGTATCCACTGACAAAGGCCAGTGACTGGTACAGCGTCGGGGTGATCCTTTACCAGTCGCTAACCGGCCGGCTGCCGTTCACCGGCAAATATTTTGAAGTGATTATCGAAAAGCAGAGCCACGATCCCCGGCCGCCAATTGAATTGGTTCCCGGAGTGCCGCGGGATCTCAATCAACTCTGCATGGATTTGCTGCGCCGTAGGCCCGAAAAACGGCCGGGCGGCCGGGATGTGCTCCGCGTTCTGGGCCACGGCAAGACTGGCCAGTTGACGCCGGCGCTCGCGACGCGATCTCCCTCATTCTCGGCAGGGCCGCTCCCTTTTGTCGGTCGCGATCGGCACCTGGGCGAACTGACGAAAGCGTTTGCAGCATCCCGAGCCGGACGGATCTGTTTTGTTTATCTTCACGGCCGTTCGGGAATGGGAAAGTCAGCTCTGGTGCAACGATTCACTGACCGGTTACGCGATCAAGAGGATCACGCCATCGTTTTCAAAGGCCGTTGTTATGAGCGAGAGTCTGTCCCTTACAAAGCGCTGGATGGTGTGGTTGACAGTCTGTCCCGATACTTGATGTCCTTGCCGGAGACACAGGCCACAGCCATCTTGCCGCGCGATGCTCACGTGCTGGCACGATTGTTTCCAACGTTGTTGCAAGTCGATTCGATCTTCAGATCACCGGCAAAGAATCTGGAGATTTCCGACCCGCTCACCTTGCGCCGGCGCGCTTTTGCAGCCCTGCGTGAACTGCTCGCTCGGCTGGCGAAGCGACAGCCGCTGGTTCTCTGGGTTGATGACCTGCAGTGGGCTGACACAGATAGTACTGCCCTCCTGGAAGAGCTTCTGCGACCACCTGACGCTCCCGCGTTGCTTTTGATCACCAGTTTTCGCACTGAAGACATTGATCAGAAACCCTTCCTGCAATCGCTGCCCGCGAGAGCCGGAGGCGCCGCCGAAATAGAGCTCAGCGTCGACGAACTCTCCGGCGAGGAAGCTCACGAACTGACGCGAGCGCTGATCGGTCGCGAACTAGTGGTTAGCGATGGGCTGTTGGAATCAATCGTCAGAGAAGCGCGCGGTAATCCCTTCTTAATCGAACAGCTCTGCCGTTACGCCATGAGCACTGATCGCACTGCGACAACCGGCATCTCGCTCAGTGTGATGTTGGATGCCGGCATTGATCGGTTGCCGCGGGGCGCTCGAGCCTTGCTGCAAACTCTGGCGGTGGCCGGTCGACCAATCAATCAGGAGGTTGCTTACCAGGCCGCGGGTTTGATCGGTGATGAGCTGCCGCTGATCAGTTCATTGCGCGCGGCCCAGTTGCTGCGCAGCGGCGGGGCAAACCTCGGCGTTGAGCTTTATCACGATCGCATTGGCGAGACCCTCTATGAACAGCTGGAACTCTCCCAGGTGAAGCAGATCCACCGGCGCCTGGCCCAGACTCTCGAAGCTCGCGGCATCGATGATCCTGAAAGTCTGTTCGAGCACTATCTTGGGGCCGACGAACGCGTACGCGCCGCCGGCCATGCCGCAGCCGCGGCTAAAAAAGCGGCGGCGGCCCTCGCTTTTGATCGAGCCGCAGGTTTCTATCGCCAGGCTTTGGAGCTGTCTCCGATCAGTGGCAGCGAGGCTGTATCTCTGCGCGCAGCACTGGCCGAAAGTCTGGTCAATGCCGGTCGCCCGGCAAAGGCTGCGGAAGTCTTCCTGGATCTCTCAAAGGGCACGTCGGGTTCGCGCAGTCTCAGCTTCAAACGTCGCGCCGCCGAGCAGTTGCTCATGGGTGGACACATCAAGGAAGGTCTTGAGCTTTTCAATTCGATTCTGTCGGCAGCCGGATTCAAACTGGCGGGTGGACCAAAGCGAGCGTTTTGGTCGATGGTGCTGCGGCGCTTACAGATTCGCTTGCGAGGTTTGAATTTTGTCGAGCGCGATGCCAGCCAGATTTCCGAGGTTGATCTATTCCGCATCGATATCTGTTCCGCGATCGCAGCCGGCTTGGGCGCCGTTGACCTCATCCGCGCGGCGGACTTCCAGTGCCGTCACTTGTTGCTGGCCCTGCGGGCTGGCGAACCTCGTCGCATCGCGCGCGCCATTGCCTTTGAGGCTGCCCAGACCGCTGCGCCAGGCCGCAAAACTCGCGAGCGCGCCGCGAAGACTGCGCAACAGGCCGGAGTATTGTCTGAACGCCTGGGGGATCCCGACGCGATCGGACTTTCCCTTTGGGCAAACGGTGTCACTGCGTATTGCGTTGGCGATTGGAAGCGCGCCGCGGATTGGTGTGAGCGCGCGGCACAAATTCTGAGTGAGCGCTGTACCGGACTGACCTGGGAACTGAGCGTGGCAAATCGTTTCCTGTTAGGCGCGTTGCTGTTGCAGGGCAAGCTGCTTGAAGTCTCGCGCCGCGTCCCTGAGCTGCTGGGCGCCGCTGTCGAACAAGGAAACATTTTCGTTTCCACCGATCTGCGCACGCGCATGAACCTGATCTGGTTGGCTCACGACGAACCGGATTCGGCGCGAACGGAAGTGATCGCGGCTCTACAGGCCTGGCCGCAGGAGGGCTTTAACCTGCAACACTACAGCTCGATGTTGGCCCTGGCACAGATCGAGCTCTACACCGGCGATGCGGAGGTCGCGTGGCGACATGTTCAGGTTCAATGGCCGGCGCTGCAGGGCTCGTTGCTGCTGCGGCTTCAGATCCTCAGAGTCGAAGCTAATCATTTGCTGGCGCGCACCGCGCTCGCCACTGCGGTAGTCAGCGAAGGCAACAAACGCGACCGGTTATTGCAGGTTGCCGAGAAGCAGGCGCGGGCCATCAGCAAAGAAAGGATGTCGTGGGCGGAACCATTTGCGCAGCTGATCAAGGGAGCGGCTGCCGCCGTGCGCGGCCAACAGAGCCATGCCGCAAATCACTTGGCGTCCGCGCTCGACGGATTCGAGCGTGGCGATATGCGACTTTATGCAGCGGCCAGCCGGCGATGCCTGGGTCAGACATTGGGCGGCGATCGCGGCCGGGAGTTGAAGAATGAAGCGGACGAATGGATGACGGAACAACGAATCAGGAAACCGGCACTGATGACCAGGATGCTGGCGCCAGGATTTGCGAAGGAAGAATGATCGGTCAAACAATTGGTCTTTGGTCTTTGGTCTTTGGTCTTTGGTCTTTGGTCTTTGGTCTTTGGTCTTTGGTCTTTGAACTTGGTACTTGGTCAGAGCTCAACTTCTGAGAACAAAGATCAAAGGCCAAAGGCCAAAGACCAAAGGCCAAAGGCCAAAGACCTTAACTCTCCCCGCTCGTCACACATTACTCATTTCCTTGATCATTGCCGCCATTGAATCGCGGGCGAAGCGCTTTTGCAGCCGCCGTGTCAGCGGGTAACCAGCTCTCACAAATGGGTGCGCCGGTTGCGAGAACGCCACAATGTCGTACCAGACTGAATCGTCACCTTCCAACCACTCGATCATGAAACGCTCCTCGCCGCGCTCCGCATGATCCGGCAAGGTGCCGTAAGCAAAACCAAACCGGCGCTCCTCGGCAAGAACATAAACGATGCGGCAGGCATTGAGGGACCATAAACCGAGGTAGCTGGCCCTGACCGCGACAGTCTCGCCTTCGGTCACTGGGGTTCCCGCAGGCAGGATCTTTACCCAGCCGAGTTCAAATTGGCGCCAGTGCTGCAACGCAGCCACCGCGCGCTCGAAGGTTTCGCTTCCGGTTCCCAACTTCGTCCGGTTGTGATCGAGCGTGTAGCCGGCCGGCGCGGCGCCGCGCGTAGCTCCTACCTCCGCGTATGAGAAAGCTAGATCCTTTTGCCTATTGATGAACTGGCGAATCTGCTCAGATGATGGAGCGGTGAGTAGGAACATGGATCAGGCTCGAGCGTTGACAGTTGCGAGAGTATCACAGCAAGGTCGATGAGTCTGCGGGCTGAACGATCAGGAGCGGCAGCAGCCGTTTGGTCAATCGGTCTTGATCTTACGTGAACGAGAAAACTGTTGCTGTGAACGAGAGAACTGCGAACCAAATAAATAGAGCCTGTCGTTCATTCCTCACTTGCTGATCGCGGCTGCTTGTGCCAAATTCTCTACGCTCTCAAAATCAAAATATAATTCGGAGTAGGAATTAATGGCGACGATCACTGCGGAAACCGCAAACGGAACGCAAACGCTTGAAGCCCCTGAAGGCAAGAAGCTGGTATTGGCAATCGAAGATGCCGGGATCGATATTCTGCATCGGTGCGGTGGCAATGCTCGCTGTACGACCTGCCGCGTGGAGATTCTTGAAGGGGCGCCCGAGTTAATGCACGACCTGGAACGTAACCGGCTCGCCCTGGAGGCAGAGCTGGCTGATAATGTGCGACTGTCCTGCCAGATTCATGTACAGAACGATTTAAAGGTACGCGTGATCAATCAATCAAGCACGAGCGGCATGCCCGCCGGGCCCAGACCGCTTGACGAGTAGGACGTTTACCAACCGATTTATTGATCATGATGCGCTTCTGGGTGTAATCTGCGAGCGTAATTCACAACAACATTCGGATCAGCTCGTCAGGACAGACATTCTTGGCTGTCAGCCGTCTGGTTCCTGCGAGAACAAAACCGACAGACCGGAATGTCCCACGTAACCTTTCGGAGGACCTATGTTAATTGATCATCTCCCCGTCAGTCTGGCTATGCTTGATGGCGTCATGAGTGTCTTCAAGAGACCGGAATCCACTGAAATTCCGCGCATCTTGATGCGCTGGTTTCATTTCATTGGCGGTGTCACCTGGATCGGTCTGCTCTACTTCTTCAATATGGTTAATGTCCCTCTGCAAAAAGGTCTCGACGGGGATACCAAGAAGAAAGTGAATCCCGAGTTGCTGGGCCGCACGCTTTGGTATTTTCGCTGGGGCGCGGTGGTCACCGTCCTTTTCGGTTTGGGTTATTACGTGATGTATATCCTCAAAACGGATGTGGGTGCCACGGAGACCATAGGCCGGGTGGATGTCAACGGCAAGGTGATTGCGCTGGTTTGGCTGATCATTCCCTGCGTCTTTTTCTTTATCGAATTCCTGGTAATCAAGAAAGTGCCGGCATTGGGGAAAGACGGGCGCGTGTTTGCAATCGTGGCGGCGATTCTTTTCTTGCTGATGAGTTTTGTGCTGCTTAAGTGGCTTACCGGTGAACTGAACGCCAACGGCGAGTCCTACGCCAGCAACAAGACTCTGTCAATTGGCGTCGGCGGCGCTTTTGGGATCATCATGATGCTGAATGTCTGGGGCATCATCTGGCCCAATAACAAGCGGATCATTGCCGGTCTGACCGGCGGTCCCGCGGCTGCCCCGGAGTTGGCGCGCCAGGCATTTCTGGCATCGCGCACCAATGCCTGGCTGTCGTTGCCGATGTTGCTCTTGATGGCCACCTCGCACGGTGATTGGTTGATCTTCGGTGGGAAGTGAAGAAGTAGTAGGCAGTAGGCAGTAGGCAGCGAGCGTATCGCTGTTTACTGCCTTTTTTGTGTAATTGTTTTTCGTTCGCTTCGTGTGGTTTCGTGGATCGTTCGCCTGGCTTTCCCAAAACCCACGATCCACGAACCCACACGAACATGAACGAAAAGCAGATACACGAAAAAATCCTGACCAACCCGCGATAAGCTCTGCCTTCTGCCTACTGCTTTCCGCTTTCTGCTTTCTGCCTACTGCTTCCTTCCGTCACACAAACTCCTCATCCTCTCCACTGATTCTTCACACTTGCGGCGAATCATCCCAGATAACAAACAAGGAGCGAGAGGGAGGATTTGCAATGAGTATTGGTACCTACAAAGCAAGGGAGTTCAATCTTAGCGGTCTGCAGGGGATTTCAGACGAAACCCTGGAGATGCATTTCAAGTTGTACGAGGGTTATGTGAAAGAGACCAACAACTTGAGCAACCGCATCCGCGAAATCATCAAAGACGGCACCGTCGATCAGGAAGAGATGCCCGCATATTCCGAACTCACCCGCCGGTTGGGTTTTGAATTCAACGGCATGGTGTTGCACGAGTATTACTTTGAGAATTTGCAGAAGGGAGGCGGCACCGGTGATCCGGGCACGAGCTCGGGTTTTCGCAAAGCCGCCGCGGCCAGTTTTGGCAGCTACGACATTTGGAAGGCTGACTTCGTCGGCATCGGCAAGATGCGCGGCGTGGGTTGGGCCATCTGTTACGAGAATCCGGCGAACGGCCGGCTCTCAAACCACTGGATCACGCTGCACGAGACCGGCAACGTCGCCGGCTTTAATCCGGTGCTGGTAATGGATGTGTGGGAGCACGCGTTTCTGCTCGACTACAAACCAGCCGAGCGGCCGAAATATATCGAGGCTTTCTTTTCGAATATAGACTGGAGGTGCCTGGATCAGCGGCTGAAGAGTCAGACATCAAGATCAACCGCGGGAGATTAAGCGCCGAAGATAGTAAGCCGCGGATGCACGCGGATAAACGCGGATCAGAGCGAATCAAACAGCTGTCTGCTGTTTTCAGATCTGCATTTATCCGCGTGCATTCGCGGCTTATTCGTTTCTCGACAAACTGAAGTCTGCCGGACAACTAGGGCAGCGGCGGCTTCGTGATCTTGCAGTCGACATCCAGCGACTTCAGGAAATTGAGCAGATCTTCCCGTTGCTCTTTGGTGATCTCGTGCTTCTGCAAGTTCTTCTTGTCGAGATGTTCGTTCGCTTTGCCGCCGCCCAACATCACATCAATCGCATCGCCCAGAGTGGCAGCGCTGCCATCGTGGAAATAGGGAGCTGATTTCGATATGTCGCGCAGTGTCGGTGTCTTGAAAGCGCCTGTGTCTTCCGGCTTCTTGGTTACTGTAAACCGGCCCACATCCGGTTCTTTGGCGTCCATGCCGATGCCCACGTTGTGATACTGCTGATCGGTTAGCAGGAGGCCGTCATGGCAGTTGGTGCATTTGGCATCCTGAAAAACCTGCCAGCCTCGTTTGGCGCTGTCGTTTAGCGCCGCGGTGTCCCCGCCCCGGAACTTATCCCAGGCAGTATCGCCACTGATGATCGTTCGTTCGTAGGCGGCCAGGGCTTTGACGACAAAGGCCGGGGTCGCATCGCCGCCGAAGACTTTTTGAAACTGCTGCTTATAACCGGCGATGGCATTGAGTTTCTTCACCGTCTCTTCGGCATTCGCGCCCATGTTTGCTTTGGTCCACGCGGCCATCGCCTGATCTTCAAGCGTTTTGCTGCGGCCGTCCCAGTAAAACTCTTTGTGGTAGGCAATGTTCCAGAGGGTCGGGCTGCTACGCGGCAGGGTCTTGTTATTAGCGCCGATTGCTTTCGGCAAGCCATCGGTCAGGCCCTTCTCGCAAACGTGACAGCCATAACACGAGTGCGCGCCATCGCCGCTCAGCCGGGTGTCAAACCACAGCTGGCGGCCGAGCGCCACTTTCTCAGGCGTCATGGGGTTGTCAGCAGGTATAGTCATCGCCTCATAACCCTTGAGTGGTTCCGGCAACGGCTGAATGTCGGGCTTGAACTCGGCTTCATGGTTGCCGCTCTTAGTACAGCCGGCAATAGAAACCAGCAACGTCGTCGCGATGATGAGAACAAGGTAAAGGTACGAGCTCTTTTTGATCATTTTGGTTCACAACTCCATTGATGAGCACTCGGGTTTGTAAAATCGCAGTGCCCATCTGAAACCCTGCGATCCCTGCCTCAAAGGCAATCGCAGAAGTGCCGGGGCACTGAAATGGAAAAGTGATGCGTCGCGGATTCTTACATCGTGGTGAGGAAAAGTCTAGCCCTTTGTGGTCAATGATGGACCATGGTTCAGGTGTGAATTGAGAGTTCGGGAAACCAAGCGGGGGCAAGCCACCCTTCCCGACCTGAGAGACTCTCTGGTTCTAAGGTTGGTCAAGAGAGAGTGGCATTCAAGCAGTGATGACGGCTCACACCTTAATCACCTCTCAGGTC
>Ga0307472_100000890_pt1 | contig 11253 bp, 9 predicted proteins | sample atmos_gasesAM5C__2_FD_204582 | JGI IMG/M metagenome (GOLD analysis project Ga0307472, IMG submission 204582) | Hardwood forest soil microbial communities from Morgan-Monroe State Forest, Indiana, United States - atmos_gasesAM5C_05 | ecosystem: Environmental > Terrestrial > Soil > Temperate... | reverse complement strand
CTCGCCGGGCGCCGGCGACGACGACGTCGCGCTGGTGCTGCACACCAGCGGCACCACCAGCCGGCCGAAGCAGGTGCCGCTGCGCCAGCGCAACCTGCACGCCTCGGCGCTGAACATCGCGGCCACCTATGACCTCGCGCCCGACGACGTGGCCATGTGCGTGATGCCGCTGTTTCACATCCACGGGCTGATGGCGTCGACGATGGCCACGTTCAGCGCGGGAGGCGCCATCGTCGTCCCGCCGGCGTTCGACGCCATGACGTTCTGGCCGGCGATCAAGGAGCACGGCGCGACGTGGTACTCGGCGGTGCCGACCATGCACCAGATGCTGCTGCTGCGCAATCGGGGCGAGCGCCCGCCTGGCGCGGAAACGCTGCGCTTCATCCGCTCGAGCTCATCCGCCCTCTCGCCCGAGACCATGCGGCAGCTGGAGTCGCGTTTCGGGGCCCCGGTGCTCGAGGCATACGGAATGACCGAGGCGTCGCACCAGATGGCCTCGAATCCTTTGCCGCCGGGCGAGCGACGCCCAGGCACGGTCGGCCTGCAGACCGGGATTCGCATCGCGGTCATGGACGAGGCGGGCAGCCTGGTGGCCGGCGGCCGGCGCGGCGAGGTAGTCATTCAGGGATCGACCGTGCTCGACGGATACGCCAACAATCCCGAGGCGAACGCAAGCTCGTTCACCGACGGTTGGTTCCGCACCGGCGACCAGGGCTTTCTCGATGCGGACGGCTACCTCTCGCTGGTCGGCCGGCTCAAGGAGATGATCAACCGCGGCGGCGAGAAGATCGCGCCGCGCGAGGTCGACGACGTGCTGCTGCAGCATCCCGCGGTGGCCGAAGCGGTGGCGTTCGGGTCGCCGCATCCGACGTGGGGCGAGGAGGTGGCCGCCGCGGTGGTGTTGCGCCGGCCGGCCACCGAGAAGGAGCTCATGGCGTTCGCGCGGGAGCGCCTGTCCGACCACAAGGTGCCCAAGAAGCTCTTCATCGTGGAGCAGATCCCGCGGACGGCCACCGGCAAGATCCAGCGGCGATCCGTGGCCGAGGCGTTCAACTCCAGATGACAGTCGCGATCGTCGGCGCGGGGGCGATTGGAGGGCTGCTCGGGGCGCACCTGGCTCGGGCCGGCCAGGACGTGGTCCTGATCGCGCGCGGCGCCCACCTCGCCGCGATGCGCGCGCGAGGCCTCACCGTTCGCAGCCGAAACGAGGAGTTCACGGTGCGGCCGCGATGCACGGACGACATGGCCGCCGTGGCCGAGGCCGAGGTCGTGTTCATCACGCTGAAGGCGCACGGCATTCCACCCGTCGCGCCGGCGATCGGCCGCGCGCTGCGCGAGGACGCCGGCGTGGTCGGCGCCATGAACGGAATTCCGTGGTGGTACTACCGCGGTCGCCACCTCGAGTCGGTCGACCCTGGCGGTGTCATCGGGCGCAGCATCCCCTACCGCCAGGTGGTCGGGTGCGTCGTCTACCCCGCCGCCACCGTCATCGAGCCTGGCGTCGTCGAGCATGAAGAAGGCGAGCGGTTGTCCCTCGGGGAGCCAGACGGGGCGAAGACCGACCGCGTGCAGCGCATCGCGACCATGCTGACGACAGCGGGGTTCAAGGCGCCGGTCCAGACGCGCCTGCGCAATGAGATCTGGCTCAAGCTCGTAGGCAACGCGACGCTGAACCCGGTGAGCGCCGTCACCGGCGCGACTCTGGGCGAGATGCTCGGGAGCGATCCAGGCCGCACGCTGATCAGGACCCTCATGGAGGAGGTGGCCTCGGTCGCTGCTGCCGACGGCATCGAGCTACCGCTGAGCATCGAGAAGCGGATGCGGGGAGCGGCCTCAGTCGGCGAGCACAAGACCTCGATGCTGCAGGACATGGAGGCGCGCAAGCCGCTCGAGCTGGACGCACTGCTGGGCGCGGTGATCGAGATCGCCGGCATGCATGACGTCCCGGTGCCCTCGCTGCGGGCCCTCTACGGCTTGACGAAGCTGGCCGAGGAAGTGCGTCACCTGCCCGATTAGGATGAGGCGGAACAGATGCGGCTGGTGACGTTCGAGACCATCGGAGGCGAGCGCCTGGGCGTCCTGCGCGGCCGCCACGACGTCGTCGAGGTCGAATCACCGTCCGACATGCTCTCCTTGATCGACGACGGTGAGGACGGCCTCGTCGCCGCCCGCTCCTTCCTCGACTCGACGCGAGCGCGCGCCCACAAGCTCGGCGACGTCAAGCTGCTCGCCCCGATCCCGGAGCCGCGCGGCAATGTCATCGCCATCGGGCGCAACTACGCCGCCCATGCCCAGGAAACGGCGCGAGAGAAAGCGCCGGCACCGCCGACAGTGTTCACGAAGGCGATCACGTCGATCGCCGGGCCGTATGACGACGTTGTGATCGACCCCGCGATCAGCACGCAGGTCGACTGGGAGGTGGAGCTTGGAGTCGTCATAGGCCGGCGCGGCCGGGACATCGCTCCCGAGCGTGCCATGGACCACGTGTTCGGTTACGTGGCGCTCAACGATGTGAGCGCGCGGGACATCCAGCTCGGTTGGGGCGGCCAGTACTTCAAGGGCAAGAGCCTCGACGGGTACTGCCCCATCGGCCCGTGGATCGTCACCCGAGACGAGATCGACGATCCGCAGTCCTTGCGGTTGATGCTCCGTGTGAACGGCGAGCTCAAGCAGGATGGCAACACCCGCGACATGATCTATCCGGTCGCGGCGATCATCGAATGGGTGTCCCGGGGCATGACCCTGCTGCCCGGTTCGATCATCGCGACGGGCACGCCGGACGGCGTCGGCTTCGTGCGTACTCCGCCGGAGTTCCTCCAGCCCGGCGACGTGATGGAGACGGAAGTCGAGCACGTCGGCACGCTGCGCAACCGGATCGTCGCCGCCGGGCGCGACTAGACAAAGAGAGAGGCCGCCGCACCACCGCGGCGGCCTCTCGTCAGGCCGACCCTAGAACTGGATTCGCCAGATGCCGCGCCCGTGCGAGGCGGCGTAGATGAAGCCGTCCGGACCCTGGGTCACGTTGTCGACCACCACGTTGGGAAGCCCCGAGCCGAGGCGCGACCATGCCGTCCCGGCGCCCTGGCCCTGCGCCGCCGTGAACATGCCGGCGTCGGTCGCCAGCGCCAGCTTGCCATTCGAAATGACCAGCGCGTCGGACGCGATGTCGGGGAGGTTGTTCGAGATGTCGGTCCAGGTCCCCCCGCCGTCCTTGGTCTCGAACACGTGGCCCATGCCGCCGCCGGGGATGAACCGGCGGGAGTAGCCGTTGAAGATCGCGTAGGCGTGTGCCGCGTTGCTGGCGTCGACCGTCACGCCGGCGATGAAGCGGTTCGGCAGCCCGGTCAGGTCCAGCTGGTGCCAGGAGCCGCCGAAGTTGGTGGCGATGCCGCGCCCGAAGGCCGAACCCGGGTTGCCGCCGCCCGCGGTCCACGCGGCGTAGATGATCTGCCCGCCGTTGGCGGACGACAGGGCGGTCACCGCGTCACCCGAGCCGGTGTCAAACGCGCGTTGCCACGAGCACGGCGTCGAGTTGTCCCGAGCGCAGGTGGTGCCCCAGCCAGCGGTGGACACCCAGACGTACCTGCCCCCGATGACCCACACGTTGGAGTCCTGCTGATCCTGGACGAGCGGCGTCACGAAGCGGGCCGACGGGTCGCATCCTGGACGCCGCTTCAGACCGAACGCGTCCTCAGCTCCGCACGTCGGGCTGATGAAGTTGTTGAACGAATGCCCGCCGTCCGTCGTCGTGTACATCGCACCCGAGACGTACTCCCCGGCGAAGCGGTTGGCGTTCTGCGGGTCGACGATCACGTCGAAGCCGTCGCCGCCGGCCGGCAAGACCATCTGCGTGCTGCCGGTGGCGATGAACGAGTCGCCGTTGTCCTGGAGACCTCCCCACACCGCGGTGCCGGTGCCGAGCTTGCCGGCGCGACCGTCGTAGTACTGCCAGGTGTGGAGTGTCGCGTTGAGATCGCTCCAGTCGCCGAGGGCCTGCGAATCACTGAGCGGCCGGGAGTAGACGCCGCCGTCGTTGCCGATGACGATCTTGCCGTCCGCGATCATCATCGCGTGCTGGTCGGGGTGCGTCGTCTTGGGGCACGTGGGCGGAGTCGTGAAATCGCACGCGAAGTTGATGTTCCAGTACGGGCTGGCGGTGATCCAGCTGGTCCCGCCGTTCTTGGACTGGTAGACCTCTTCCAGGCCGGCGTAGACGTGGTTGTGGTTGTTCGGGTCGACAGCGAGGTCCTCGTTGTACCAGGCCTGCTGCCCGGCCTCACCAAACGTCGCGCCGGCTGAGGAGGGAAGGTTCGTCAGCTCGGGCGAGTCGGCGATCAATTTCCAGTGGCCCCGCACGCTGGCGGGGGTGCCGCTCGACACGAAGATGCCCTGCAGGACGTGCGGGCCGGTGCCCGCGAGACCGGCGAGCGACTGCACGATCGCGTAGAGCTTGGCGCCGTCGGCCGAGTAGGCGAATGTCGTGCGACCGATGTCGGACCCATTGATGTCCCCGAACGGCGTCACCACCCCGAAGTGGCCGCCGCCGTCGGTCGACTCGTAGAAGCCGTTGTTCTGCGTGTGGCCCGGGCCGTGCCAGCCGATGGCCGCGATGACGTCCGATCCACCCGATCCAGGCACGATCGCAACGTCAGTGACCTGCCAGTCGTACGGCGGGTTGGCGTTCCCGCCCAGCACCTCGGACCACGTGTTGGTGCCGGCAGCGAGACGGAACAGGCCGTTGTCGGTCGCGTCGTAAACGTTGCCGCTTGCGTCAAACGCGAGCCGGAAGCTCGTGTGCGACACGAGCGGGTTGCTGCCCGTCGCGTCGTCGCCCACGCGCGCGAAGCTTGCGCCGCCGTCCGTCGTGCGGTAGACGCCGGTGCCCATGTAGCTGTCCTGGGAGACGTTCGATTCCCCGGTGCCGACCCACAGTGAGGCGTCGACAGGGTCGACCGCCAGGGATCCGATCGAAAGCGTCGGCATGGCGTCGAAGAGCGGCGTCCAGGTCTGACCCCCGTTGCTGGACTTCCACACGCCGCCATCGGCGGCGCCGACCCACCACGTTCCGTCCGGTGTTTGGGCGAGCGAGGTCGCGCGGCCACCGACCAGCCCGAAACCGGCTCCAAGGTTGGACCAGAACGGGTCGGTGTAGCCCGGCGGCTCGGCGTTGTAGGGCAGGTTCGTCACCTCCTGCCACGCGCCGCCGGTCTGCGGCAGGCTGCTCGCCTGCTGGAAAGCGTTGAAAAGCGCACCCCCGGAAACACTGCCCGCCGGCGCGGTCCGTTCGTTGCTGTACTGCGCGAACTGGCCGATCAGGTTGCCGTCATTCACGCCTGGGCTCGACTGCATGGAGACGTCGCGATCGTGCTTTCGGTCGGCGGCGCCGTGGCCGCCACCGTTGGCGGCACCCGGGACAGTGCTGCCGACGACAAGCACGACGGCCGATGCGACGAATAGCAAGAGTCGACGCATACCACCACCTCGTGAACTGCACGCGCCCGGCGTGCGGCGGACGCAAACAATCCGGAGCCCCTCCGCTCCGGTCCACTGCCTCGCCTCGGATTGTCAGCGGTCTTCAGAAGCGCTGTCAAGTCGCGAGCGGGCTAGCCTTTAATGCGATGCCCAACGTCGAAAAACTGAGTGGGGTCCTGGTGGCACTGGCTTCACCCATGCGCGAAGACGGCGCGATCGACGAGGCTGGGACCGCCCGTCTGGTCGAACACGTCATCGCGGGCGGGGTGAGCGGCGTGCTGGCGCTTGGCTCGACCGGAGAGACCGCGTCGCTCGACGTCAAGGCTCGACGCGTGCTGCTCGAATCGGTCGTGCGCGCCGTCGACGGCCGCGTCCCAGTTTTGTGCGGCGTCGCCCAAACTCAGCTCTCGGTCGTGCGCGACGAGATTCAAGCGGCGGCCGGCCTGGGCGCGGACGCCGTGCTGGTCGCTCCGCCGTTCTACTACCCAACCGATCAGGAGGGGGTGTCGGCCTTCTACCGGCAGGTGGCTGACGGAGCGGCGCTGCCGATCCTCGTCTACCACATCCCGCAGTTCACTAAGGTGCACATCGAGCCGGCGACGGTCGCGACGCTGGCGCGGGACGGCGCGATCCACGGCATCAAAGACTCCAGCCGCGACTTCGAGTATTTCGAAGCCGTCCGCATCGCCACGCGCGACCTGCCAACGTTTCGGGTGTTCACAGGCAGCGACACGATGCTGCTCGCGTCGCTGGCGGTGGGCGGCCACGGCACCATCTGCGGCGCAGGCAACATCGCGCCTGGCCTCGTCGTCCGTATTTATGACGCGTACGCCCGCCGCGACCTCGACGCAGCCCGACGCAGCCAGGATGAGCTGTACAGCCTGGTCATGGCGGTCCGCGACGGCGTATTTCCCCTCGCCATCAAGTCGGCGCTGCACATGCTCGGCGTGTGCGATCCGTGGTCGGCGCCGCCGGCGCGAAAGCTCGACGAGCAGAGAGAGGGCAGGCTGCGCCAGCACATGCTGAGGCTCGGTCTGTTACGCGACTAGCGCCGCCAAAAAAGGGAGTTGGGCCACGCGTCCCCCCAGACAGCATGGCCCACCCCCCGCAGCCTTCAGCCGGAGACCCAGATCCGGCAAGCCGAATCATTTCGCGCTGCGGCGCGGTTTTGCGAACCTCAACTGCATGAATTCGCGCTACCGCAATTGCAGTACCGCGGGTATCCTCGACAGGCCTTGATCGTGTCCGTCGGCGACCTGGTGCAGGACATCGCGATCGTGCTCGACGGTCCGCTCCAGCCGGACGATGACTCGCCGGCCACGATCACGATTCGCGGCGGCGGACAGGCGGCGAACTTCTGCGCCTGGACGGCCGCGATGGGCGAGGCGGTGAGGCTGGTCACTCGCGTGGGCGACGACGACACCGGACGACGCCTGGTCGCGGACCTCGAGGGGCGCGGGGTCGAGGTGCGCGCGGTGTGGGCAGCCGAACCGACTGGCGCCATCGCCGTGCTGATCGGCGCCGACGGCCGCCGCACCATGGCGACCCAGCGCGGAGCCAGCGTGGGCCTGAGCCCGGGCGACCTGGATGAGGCGTGGTTCCGCGACGCGAACCTGCTCCACCTGCCCGCGTACTCGCTGTTTCTGGAGCCCCTGGCTTCGGCAGCCCGGGCCGCCATCAGGGTCGTGCGCGAGGCAGGCGGCATGCTGGCCATCGACCTGTCTTCGGCCGCAGGCCTGCGGGCGTACGGCCCGGCGCGCATGGCCTACGTCCTGGCGCGGATGAAGCCCGAGGTCTTGTTCGCGACCGAGGCGGAGGCGCACACGCTGGCGGTGCCGCTCGAGAGCCTGGCCCAGGTGCCGGTGCTGAAGCTCGGCGCGGAAGGCGTGCGAGTGTTCGGCCACGAGATCCGCGCGCCACAGGTGAAGGCGGTCGATTCCACAGGCGCGGGCGACGCGTTCGCGGCCGCGTTCTGCGCCGCTTGGCTGCATGGCTCGGCGCCGGTCGAGGCCGCGGCCAGGGGCGTGGAGGCGGCCACGCAGTCGGTCCTGGTCGCGGGGGCGCGGCCGAGCTGAGCGACCTGCTGCAGGTCTCGCCCGAGGTCGCGGGGGCGCTGGCGGCCGGTCGCCCTGTGGTCGCCCTGGAGACGTCCATCGTCGGCCAGGGACTGCCTGCTCCCCACAACCTGAGGGCGGCGCTCGGCTGCGAGGCGGCGATCCGCGATGAGGGCGCGGTGCCGGCGACCGTCGCCGTCCTCGACGGTCGCCTGCGCGTAGGCATCACCGAGGCCGAGCTGGAGCGTGTCGCCGCGGGCTCGGTGAAGGTGAGCTCGCGCGACGTGGGCCCTGCGATCGCTCACCAGGCGGTCGGGGCGACGACCGTGGCCGCCAGCGTGCGCGCGGCCGCCCTGGCCGGAGTCCGCTTCTTCGCCACCGGGGGGATCGGCGGCGTGCACCGCGGCCACCCGGAAGACGAGTCGGCCGACCTGGAAGAGATCGCACGCTCGCCCGTGGCGGTGTTCTGCGCGGGGGCGAAGATCATCCTTGACCTCCGCCTCACGCTGGAGAGGCTCGAGACCCTGGGCGTGCCTGTGCTCGGCTTCGGCACCGACGAGTTCCCGGCCTTCTACACCCGTCGGAGCGGCTGCCCGGTCAGCACACGCGTCGACGGTCCGGCAGAGACCGCACGCGTTCTGCGCGCGACGTGGGACGTAGGCGGCCACGGCGCGGTCGTCGCGGTGCCGCCTCCGGCGGAGCTGGAGGGCGCCGAAGCCATGGCCGCCCAGGCGGCCGGCGAGCTGCACGACGTCGCGGGCGGCGGCGTCACGCCGCGGCTGCTGGCGCGAATGGCCGAGCTCTCCGGGGGCCGGTCGCTCGACCTCAACGTCGACCTGGTGATCAACAACGCGCGCGTCGCCGCGCGGGTGGCTCGCGCCTACTTCTGAAAATCTTTGCCCGCGATCACGCGGGCGAGGGCCTTCTGGTTGCCTTTGAACGCCAGCCCTCGCTTGCGCGCTTCCGGGAGGTCGAGCCGCCCCGCGAGCAGGCCGAGGATCAAACCCGGCCGTCCCTCCAGCACCGCGTCCGGCTTGGCGACCGTGCCCCGGCGCGTGCGGACTGTGCCGTCCACGGTCTCGATGACCATCGGCTCGTCGCCGGTGCGCACCTCGATGGCGATCGGCGCTTCGGCGGGCGACCTGTCCGTCAGGTAGGCATCGAACGGGAAGACGAGCCAGTGGCTGCGGAACACGTTGCTCGGCTGGGGCACGCCCATCATCGGAGCCCCCCACCGGCCGAGCTCCTCGAGCAGCGGGCGCAGTGCGTCACCGCGCTCGGTGAGGCTGAACAGGGTGGTGGCCACTGGAGGCGGCGCGGCCCATGACCTCACCAGGCCCGCCTTCTCCATGTCGCGAAGACGGTCGGCGAGCAGGTTGGTGGCGATGCCGGGCAGGCCCTTGAGCAGGTCGGTGTAGCGCGAGGGACCCGCGGTCATCAGCTCGCGGACGATGAGCAGCACCCACCGGTCACCGACCACGTCGAGCGCTTTGGCGACGGCGCAGTACTGCTGGTACGAGCGCATCGACGACCACGATAGCAGTTGCTTCGGACTAACTCAAGTGGTCACTTGACTTTATCAAGTTCTTGTTGGACAATCGCCAGCACCAGGCGGCGACACACAGGCTGGAGGTAATCGGCGCAATGACCCATCGCATCTGGACTCTCGTGCTCACGTCAGTGGCGTTCTTCATGGTCAACCTCGGCCTTGTGGTCGTCGTCACAGCGCTGCCGGCCATGCGACACGACCTCGGTGGAAGCCTGTCCACGCTCGGTTGGATCATCAATGCTTATGGGCTGGCGTTCGGTGCCGGGGTGATCACGGCGGCAGCAGTTGGCGACCGGATCGGGCGCGTCCGCGTCTTCGCGGCGGGAATCGCGCTCTTCACGATGGGCGCCGTGATTTGCGCGCTTGCTCAGAACACCCCCGTTCTCATCGGCGGACGGGTCGTTCAGGGCATCGGCGCGGCGACGATCATGCCACTCAGCCTGACGATCCTGTCGGCTGCCTTCCCGCCGGAGCGCCGCGGCGCGGTGATCGGTTTATGGGGAGGCATCGCGGGCATTGGCGTGGCCGCAGGACCGCTCATCGGCGGCGCCGTCACTCAGGGGCTCGACTGGCATTGGGTGTTCTGGGTGAACGTCCCCCTTGGCGTGGTCGTCATGGTGCTGTCGCTCGTCTTCCTTCGCGAGAGTCGTGGACCCTCGATTCGCCTGGACCTGGTTGGGGTCGGGCTTTTCACACTGGGCGCGCTGGCGCTGATCTGGGGCCTGGTCCGCGGCAATGACGCGGGCTGGACCAGCTTCGAAATTCTCGGCTCGTTCGCGGTCGGCGCACTGGCGATCGCCGGATTCGCGCTCTGGGAGCTCAGGACGACCGCTCCCGCGGTGCCTCTGCGATTGTTCACCAGCGCCACGTTCGCGGCCGCCAACTTGACCGGCTTTCTGCTTGTCGCAGCACTCCTGGCGTCGGCGTTTCTCATCGCCCAGTTCTTTCAGTTCGGGCTGAGGTACTCACCGCTCGAGGCGGGCATACGAATCCTGCCCTGGACGGCGACACCCATCCTGGTCTCGCCGCTCGCTGGTGCGCTTTCCGATCGCATCGGCCGGCGGCCCCTGATGGCCGGCGGCATGTTGCTCGCCGCGGTGGGTCTGAGCTGGATCGCACTGATCTCGTCAACGACCGTCGACTACGCGCTGCTGGTCCTGCCTCTGATTCTCGTCGGCGTGGGCATTTCCGCGGCCCTTCCGACCACCCCGGCTGCGGTGCTGAACTCGGTGGCGCCCGCGGACATCGGCAAGGCGTCTGGCGTCAGCGGCACGCTCCAGAGGTTCGGCGGTGTGTTCGGCGTGGCAGTGGCGACCACAGTCTTCACGACCAACGGCCACCTGGGTACTCCGATGAGCTTCACCGCCGGCTTTCGACCGGCGCTGGCGACCACGGCCGGGTTCGCTCTGGTCGCCGGCCTCAGCGCGTTGGGCGTGACCGCGCGCCGGGCCACTGCCGCCGACGCCCAGGCGGTCGCGGAGGCCGCATGACGCCGGAGGCGAAGTACGAAGACCTCGCGAAGAGCTTCACCCGGCGACGCAGCGTCACTCGCATCACCGAGGGCAAAGGCTTCGGCTCCAGCGGACAGCTGAAGGTGGACGGCAGGATATTCGCGATGCTCGTGCGGGGCGAGCTGGTGCTCAAGCTGCCCCGGGCTCGCGTCGACGAGCTCGTCGCCGGCGGCCAGGGTAAGTACTTCGACGCCGGCAAGGGCAGGCCGATGCGCGAGTGGTTCGTCCTCTCGCCCACCGCTCGGCGGCCGTGGCTGCCCCTGGCGGAGGAGGCATTCGGGTTCGTCAAGGAGGCGAAATGAAAGATTCCAAAGCAGTTGTGCTGGCGCGAGCCCACCTCGAAGCGTGGACCAATCACGACCTGGACACAGCTCGCCGCAACCTCGCGGCGAACGTGGAGTTCTTCAGCCCCGCCTCGCATCTCGTCGGCATCGAGGAGTACATGGACGCGCCGCGAGGTCTTGTGCAGTTCGCCAGGCAGGTGGTGCCCGGCAGCCTGAGGGTCATCGCCTCGATGGGCGACGAGCGGAACGCGCTGATCATGTACCAGGTCGACACGGAGGGTGGGCAGATCGGCTCGAAGACGTTTCCGTCCGCTCAGACCTGGGTCCTGGACGACGACGGCAAGATCCAGGTCGAACGAATCATCTCGTACGTGACCCCACGC
>Ga0307472_100000889_pt1 | contig 11254 bp, 8 predicted proteins | sample atmos_gasesAM5C__2_FD_204582 | JGI IMG/M metagenome (GOLD analysis project Ga0307472, IMG submission 204582) | Hardwood forest soil microbial communities from Morgan-Monroe State Forest, Indiana, United States - atmos_gasesAM5C_05 | ecosystem: Environmental > Terrestrial > Soil > Temperate... | reverse complement strand
AGTTCTACCGCGATCGGCTGGGTTGGCGAGTCGATGCCGACATCAAGGGCGGCGGTGACGTCCGCGTCGTGCAAATGACCCCGACCGGCGAGGGCCACACGTCGATCGTCTTCGGATCCGGCATTCCGATGGCTCCGCCCGGCACCCAGCGGCATTCGGAGCTTGTGACGTCCGACATCGTCGCCACTCGCGAGGAACTGGCCCAGCGCGGCGTCAATGTCACCGAGGTCTACCACGGCCCGGGCAGCCCGTTCTTCCCCGCGGCGCGGATTTCCGGCCCCGACCCGAACCGGACCAGCTACAACTCGTACGCCTCGTTCGAGGATCCCGATGGAAACGGCTGGACCCTCCAGGAGGTCACCTCACGCCTTCCGGGCCGTGAACCTGGCGCGTGACGTGGGGAAGGGCGACCGTCATGGATGACGCGTTGCCCGCTCACGGCAACCGGCCCGGGTTCTTGCGAATCCCGGGCCGGCCCCCCGCACCTCAGTCGTCTGCTTGGAAGAAGTGGTCGACCACCCAGTGGGACAACTCAACGCCGAGGTTGCGGCTCGCTTCGTCGGCGGAGCGGAAGTGGATCCCAAGCCAAATCCGGGCATTCACAACGTCCGTGCGCACGGCGCTGCCGGTGTCGTAGTGGCGGACAGCATTCGGAACCGCGGTCGAGATCAGCGAGAGATTAATGTGCCGGGTATGGAACAGCGCTTCCAGACTGCCGGTCACGCTGGCAGCGAATGAGTTGTATCCGCTCGGGTACTCGGGGTAGGCCGGAGTCGTGAGCAGCGGCGTCCAGGTGGGATCGGCGATCGTCGCCGGGTTGCCGTCGGTGTCGGCCAGGTTGATGGCCGTGATCGGTCGCCAGTAACCGTAGTCGTATTTGGCCCGCCACACCGTGATGATCGCGTCAGCCACGCTCATGTCGGCGCCGGCAAACATCCGGGCAGCCTCGACGATGTCCAGGTTGCGCAGCGTGACCTGGTTGCGCAGTCCGTAGTTGAATTGGACAACTGGGTTGCCGGAGAAGAACAGCGCGGTGGCAGTCTGATCCGGTGTCCGCGCGGTCGACGTTGCCGAGCCGTAGTCCTTAACCTCGTTGAAGTCACTTGTGTACCGCGACGAGATGAGCGCTGGCGGCGGCGGCGGTGCGAACTGGAACGGGCTCGTCACGAGCAACGGTGTCACGAAGCCGAGCCACGGATCAAGCATCGAGAGGAATCCGGGTGGCGTGGGTCGCCAGACGCCGGGCGCTGGTGGTTGGGTGAAGAGGATCGGCGCATCACGTCCGTCGTGGGCGCGCAGGGCGATCAGATTGTCGGCCGCGCGGATACCAAAGGCGATTCCGTTTCTCTTGGCCTTTCCGTCGGGAATCTGCGCCAGCGAACTAGCGTAGTCCGTGTCAAGTGTCGCTTGGGCGTATGAGAAGTAAGTGACCAGCAACTCGTGGGCTGCAGCGACCGCTGCAGCCTGAGGCGAGCTGGGATGCGGCGCGCGCTGGTCGAAGCGGTACGGCTCGTACCGCCCCTCGATACCGACTACGGCGTCATATACCGCTGCCTGGAACAACCCCATGTAAAGAAGTGCCTGGGGATGAACAATTGGCGCGACGCCGACCACCGTGTTGGCCGCGATCTGGTTCCACTCGGTGATCACGCTCGCATCACCCGGCGATGGCTTGGCCCCTGCAGTGCCACTCGTGGCCGGAACCAGGGCCAACATCACGAGCAACGCGACGGCAAGCGGCCAGACGTGGCGCTTAAGAGTGCACATGACCGTTCCTTTCTGGCGAGCCCTCAATTGGCCGCCGGACGCGAATGACGTTCGGGCAGTGGCGGTGGTGCGGCCGTAGGGCTCTCGCTCACGGGGTCATCAGCTCCACACGTCGGGCGATATAAGGACAAACACGCCAGCAACGCGAGGCACTGGACGGCGGGCGGCGGCGGAAGCGCAGCAGATTGTTCGTGGATATGCCGGTTTGCCTCGTGCCAACCGTGCGCCGACACGGCGGCGTCGCTGGATTGGTGCGAATTAGTGCACCACGGCCCGGTCGAAACCTTCTTGGCATCCACTCGGAATCCTCTTGGAACCGCGATCTCACCGTATTCGCGGTACGGTCGGTGCACTCTTGGGAGGGACGCGGGTAGGAGATGACCGCGGCGGCAAGCGATGAGAGGCGAGATCTCGAGTACGGGGTGCTCGGCCCCCTTCGGGTGACCCGTTCGGGCACATTGCTTCCCTTAGGTGGTCCACAGCAACGGGCAGTTCTCGCCTTGCTTCTTCTAGAAGCCGACAAAGTCGTATCAGTGAGCCACCTGGCCGATGCGCTATGGGGGGATTGCCCACCTGTGCGGTTGATCACCACAGTTCAGACATATGTCTTTCATCTTCGCGAGGTTCTCGAGCCGGGCCGCCGTCGCGGCACTCCGGGCCGGGTACTGGTGACCGAGTCGGGGGGCTATCGGCTGCAGGTGGGCGAGGGGTCCGTTGACGCCGCTCTGTTCGAACGACGGGTGCGCTCCGGTCAGGCGATGGTGGCACAAGGCGCATTCGCCGAGGCGGCGGCTGAGCTCGAACGAGCGCTCGATCTGTGGCGCGGAGATGTGCTTGCTGACCTTGCGCATTTTGCGTTCGTTGCGTCCTTTGCTCGCCGCTTGGAGGAAGTCCGGCTTTCGGCGATCGAGTCAAAGATCGACGCCGAGCTGGCGCTGGGGCGGCACGTATCGGTAGTGCCCGAACTCGATGAACTCGTCGGTCGACACCCACTTCGCGAACGGCTGCAGGCGCAGCGGATGCTTGCGCTCTACCGGAGTGGCCGGCAATCCGACGCACTCACGGCCTATCACGGACTGCGCCGGGTTCTCGATGAGGAGTTGGGCATCGAGCCGAGCGCGCCGCTGCAGCAGCTCCATCGGGCCGTCCTCGCGCAAGATCCCGAACTGGCCTGGGATCCGCCGCGGGCGCCCGCCCGCATCGACAACCCGATGCCGCCTGCTAGCCGTGTCGTGGACGCTCCCGTACCGTCGCCGCGGCCGGCCGCCGGCCGCCGGCGTCGCCCGTCCCGGCGCTGGGTTATCGGCGGGGCTGCCCTCGCCGCGCTGGCCACGGTCGGCGCGGTGTCCGCCGTCGTTATTGGACATTGGCCTGGTTCTAGCGCGTCGGCGCCGTCCGCTAACAGTGTCGGCGTCCTCAACGCAGACGGCAGTCTCCGCCACGAGATCCCGGTCGGGCAGGGCCCGAACGGCCTGGCGTACGGCGCAGGTGCGGTATGGGTCAGTAATAGCAGCGACGGCACGGTGTCCCGCATCAACCCGCACACGCATGCCGTCGTGCAGACCATCAGCGTCGGCAGCTCACCGACGGCGATCACGGTCACCGGCGAAGACGTATGGGTCGTCAACGGTGGTGACGGCACCGTGTCAGAGATCGATGCGCTGTCGAACACAGTGGTCGGACGACCCATACCAGTGGGTAATCTCCCCACTGCAATCGCAAGCGGGCCAAGTGGCGTGTGGGTCGCCAACACCGCCGACGACACCGTCTCACGCATCGATCCGGCAACCGGTGCGGTATCGAGCCCGATCGCGGTCGGCGGACAGCCCGACGGCATCGCGGTAGGCCCGCAGACCGTGTGGGTCGCCAACGGCCAGGACGGCACGGTCTCACGAATCGATCCCCAAACCGGAAACGTGGCTAGCCCAATCGCGGTCGGCGCCGGTCCGAAAGGCATCGCCGTCACCGATGACGCTGTGTGGGTAGCCAACTCCGGCGAGCAAAGCGTCGATCGGATCGACCCCAGAAGCGGGGACGTTGTTGCGACCATCCCGGTCGGTGACGGCCCGAACTCAATCGTTGCGGAACGTGGGGCGATCTGGGTCAGCGACGAGTACGACAGCACCGTCGACCGCATCGACTCGGCTAACGATCGCAACACGGCCACGATCACGACCGGGAGCTCTCCCCGGGGGCTGGTGCTGGTCGACTCCCGCCCCTGGGTTGCCTTCTGCGCCTTCACGACCGCCGCGCATCGCGGCGGAACGCTCACCGTCGAGACCCGCTTCCTTCCCGGCGACCAGGGCATCGACCCCGCCGGAACCGGGTGGCGCCCGACGATCACGGCGGAGCATTTGGTCTACGACGGCCTGGTCGGGCTACGTCAAACCGGCGGCCCCGCCGGCGTGAGTCTCGTCCCGGATCTCGCCACGACCGTGCCGAGCCCGACCGACGGCGGCCGCACCTACACATTCACGCTCCGGAGAGGCATCCGGTACTCGACCGGTAAGCCCGTGCGGCCCGAGGACATCCGCCGCGGTCTGCAACGTGTGTTAACCCTTAGCCCAAGCGCCGCCAAGGGCTATTACTCCGCCATTGTCGGAGCCCCGAGCTGTGTATCCAGCCCACTGGCGTGCGACCTATCCCGCGGTGTCGTCACAGACGACGCGACGTCAAGCGTGATCTTCCACCTCACCGCGCCGGATCCTGACTTTCTGTACGAGCTGAGCAATCATGTGGTCGCGACTCCACCCGGCGCGCCGGTCGTCGCGACCACCAGCCCGCTGCCTGCGACCGGGCCGTACCTGATCGCCAAGTACCGGCCGGGCGAGGACTTCACCCTCGTGCGCAACCCCTACTTCCACCAGTGGTCATTCGCGGCCCAACCGGCCGGATACCCCGACCAGATCCGCTGGCATCGTGCACCCAGTGGCAGCAGCACCGTGGCGGACATCCTGGCCGGGCGCGCCGATCTCACCGATTTGCAGTCACTACGCCTCCCGCAGGACGTCCTCGCGAACTTCGCCCGAAGCCACCCAACCCAGTTACGCGCCGCGTATGGAATGACCGAGGTGGACGAGTTCCTCAACACCCGCGTCCCGCCGTTCAACGACGTACGGGTCCGTCGGGCCGTCAACTACGCCGTCGACCGCGTCCAGCTGACGTCACTCTGGGGTGGCAGCACTGAAGCGATCCCGTCGTGTCAACTTCTGCCGCCGAGCATGCCGGGGTATCAGCCGTACTGCCCGTACACCGTCAACCCGCAATCCGACGGCGCCTACCACGGTCCGGATCTCCGTGCGGCGCAGGCGCTCGTCGCCGCCTCCGGCACGATCGGGACACCGGTCACGGTGTGGGGGGTAACCGGCGCGAGAGATCACGCGGTCAACGAATACTTCACCAGCCTGCTCCGGCGTCTCGGCTATCGAGCGAGCCTGCGCGAATTGGCCAACTACGATGCCTACTTCGCGAAAGTTGCCGATTCTCGCAGCCGGGTTCAGATGGGAACGAGCTGGTGGGGAGCCGATTTCCCCGCCCCCTCCACCTTCTATCTGCCCATGTTGTCCTGCAACAGCTACCAGCCCATGACCACGAGCAATCACAATTACAGTGAATACTGCAGCGAACACGCCGACGGACTGGCCGCTCAGGCCCGAGCCCTCCAGGTGGTGGACCCCGCCGGTGCTCGCCGACTGTGGGCACAGGTCGACCGCACCGTAACCGACGAGGCACCCTGTGTCTCGATCATGACGCTCAGGAATAGCGCCCTGGTCTCGACGCGGCTGCGAAACTTTCAAGCGAATCCGGTCCTCGGACCGCTGTTCGACCAAGTCTGGATCCAGTAGTCGATCTCTCCGGCATCGGTATGCAATTCTCGTGGCTCCGACAACGGGATATGCATACCTTTGGCGAGCGCCCGCTAGTGAGAGTCAGACGGCTCGCGGATCGCGATGTTGAGCAGCGCGATGGTGACGTTGTCGGGGGCACCGGCCGCGATCGTGGCCTTCCACAGTTCGAAGGCAGCCCGGCCGCCGTCGTGATCGCGCAGCACGGCCGTGATAGCCGGGTCGCTGATGGCGTCAGTGAGGCCGTCGCTACAGATCAGGTAACGAGCGGTGTCGCCCAGGGGCTGGGTGACGAGGTGCGGCCTGATAGGGGCGACTTCCCAGCTGCCGCCTAGCGTTTGGGTGAGGATCGGGCTGCGGATTTGCCCGCGCGCGGGCGCTTCGTTGTCATCGACACTCAGCTGGACCAGGCCGGACTCATCGAATCGATAAACCCTGCTGTCGCCGACATTGAAGACAATCACGGACTGGTCGGTTACCACCACCCCAGCGATCGTGGTGCCCATCGTGAGGCGTTCCGGATCCCGGTCGGCGTCGGCGTAGACCGCCTCGTTGCATGCGAGCAATGCGTCTCGCACCGCAGCCTCGGTGGTCAGGTTGGCTGCTGCGTGCGCCAGCCACCGCACGGCCAGCGCGCTTGCCTCCTCGCCGGCTGGATGACCGCCGAGGCCGTCGGCGACAGCGACGACCGGGTCGTCGACCGGAAACCACAGGGTTTGCGGCGTCAACGTGGTGATTGCGCACAGCGTGAAAGGACCAGCGACCAAGCTGTCTTCGTTGTGCTCTCGAACCAGGCCGTCGTGGCTGAGCGCAGATACGGCCACGAATTTCATCTCTTCGTACCCCGATCGCTGTGGAGCCCGGAAACGTTGGCCTTCAGCGGTGGGCTGCGGCCCTTTGCTAACCGTTTGCCAACCAACGGTCTCACCACCACCGAAAATCACCGCGGCGACCTGCTCCGCGGCCCGGGCGTGAAGGCTCGCCGTGACGTGGCTGTAAGTGTCCAGCGTGATGCCGATATTGGCGTGACCGAGGCGTTCCTGCACCACCTTCGGATGGACCCCGGCCGCCAACGCCAGAGTCGCCCACCCATGGCGCAGACCATGTAGCGGGATCGGACGTAACCCGAGCCGGCGGATGTGGCGAGTGAATGCGCGGGAGAAATGTCCTGGGCGCAGCAGGCTTCCGTCGACGCGGCAGAACACCAACCCGAGGTCACACCACCCTGACCCGACTAGCAGGCGTTCCTGCGCCTGACGCTTACGGTGCTCCTTCAACCCTGCCACTGTCGCGGCGTCCAGATCGATCGTGCGGCGGCCGCGAGCTGTCTTCGGTTCCCCTATCTGCGCCTCGTTATTCACCGTGATGACGGTCTGTCTGATGGCCGCCCGCCCGGTTCCGAGGTCCACATCCGACCAGCACAAACCAAGCACTTCCCCACGACGTGCGCCCGTTGTTGCCAGCAACAGGAACGCCGCGTACAGCCGATCATCCTGCACGGCAGTGAGAAACCGGGCCGTCTCGGTCGCATCCCACGTGACCATCGCCGCATGCTTGCCAGGGGCACGTGGCGGATCCGCTGTGTCGGCTGGGTTCCTGGCGAGCCGGTCCCGGTCGAGCTCGACCACCACGCTGTAGCCATTGCCGTGCTTGACGACGCTGCCTCTCATGTTTCCTCCTCCAGGGCCGGCCCCGGCCCCACGTCAGTCAGATTGGGTCTCCCGGTCCAGAACGTGATCGATTTCAGCCGGCCCTCAACCCAAACGACCTCGGCATAGGTCTTGTGGGAGCAGACCAGCGCAGTGACGTCCATCGGCGCGATGCTTGCCCAAGTGGACTCGTCCTTGACGAGCCTCATCTCTGGGCCCGCCCCACCCGCAGGCCCACGTGGATCGAGCAGCTGCTCTATGTTCGCGCCGACGGCGAGCCGCAAACTGATCAGCTCGGGCACCGTCACGTTGCGCCGCCCTCGCTCAACCTCGGATACCGTCACGCGGCGCCACGGGTGTCCGAGGCTTTGCATCCTGTCGGCGACTTGTTCCTGCTCCAGGCCGCTGCTGAGGCGGCTGTCTGAGCGGGCGGCGCTGGCGGCGGCGCAGGCGAAGGTCGCCGCGGAGGGGTTGCCGCTGCATGTCGCGATGCGCACGTGCGGTCGAACCCGGAGCGAGGCTGTCGCCTACTACAGCGCGCTCGGTGACGTCCAGGATGCTCGCGAGAAAGCCCAGCGGGCGCGGATGGTTCGCCAGCTCGCGGCTAACGCTGGGTTGATCGACGTGCCGCAGCCTCCGGACCGTGAGGTTGAGGTAGCGGCGCGGATGATGCGGTCGGGTGAGGACCTGGTAAGCGTCGGGCGTGGTGTCAGGGGCGCGGGGGTTGCGCCGCCAGTATCGGGCATGGAATGACCGGGCCTAGTGGCGGTGATAGCCCATTGACGTCGCCCGAGGCTGTCCTGCAAGCCTGCCGGGACGCGGTGGCTGCTGCGGTCACCGTGAACACCGTGCAGCAGGCGGAGGCTGGGCAGTGGTTGGACGGCGGGTTGCCGGAACCGTCGGGCACGGTGGGCGACGTGCGCCTCTAGAACGCCGACGGCGGCGTGACCCGGGTTGACTCCATTTCTCGCGAGGAAACGTCGTCGTCGGTGACCGAAGGCGACAATTGCCCGTGAGAAAAGGAGATTGCCACGGGCGGTACCACCTGGGCTTGTGATACCGCCGAGCCCAACGACTCCTTCCGCCTCGTAATGGTCAACACACCATCGCCGTAGCCGCAGCACTCGGAGAGGCGGGGGGGCGCGGCTAACCGATGGCCTGAACTAGCGCGGTGCAGAAGCCGGTCGGTATGTCCGGCCCGAAGTGTCGACCGGTCGTTTGCAAGCCATTTGGAGCGTTGAGGCGGACGAGGTGGTCGTCGGACGGGTCTGTTGGCGTACCGGCGTAATCGAAGGTCTTCTCGAGGCGAATCCCACCGGTGAAGAGCCGGGCGACCACCGTGCCGTCCTCGGCATACATCACTGACTTGCCGGTGTGATTGTACAAATACGTAAGAGTCCCGTCGCCGTTGAAGGTGACGCTCAGGGGGTGCTCGATCCTGGTCCCGAGCACAGTCACTGACTCTCCGTTCGCCAGGTTGGTGTAAACCTCGTTGTCGTGGACATGCTCCTCGTAAAGCGGCACCCCGTCGTTGCTACGCGTGACGTACCTCCACGTCGTATCTGCAACTATTTCCCAGAACACGTTGACGCCTGGACAGATGTCCTCGATGACTTCGGAGCCTTCCTCGTGGAGGGGCTGCCAATGGCTCGGGGTCGCTGATGCGGTGTCCATGAAACCGACCGTGGAGACGGCCAAGCCGATCAATGCTGCCGCCGCGACCGATACTGCGCGGAAGTGGATCACAGCACACCTCTCTAAATGAAAACCGCCGGTCGGACCGCCTACCCGAAGGCCTGAAGGGGTGGCGAACCCTGCACCACCGCCGTAGTCCTTGTATTTGCCGCAGGCTTCGCACGGCAGGTACTGCCCCGCCTCCCCTGAACGCAGGCGCCTGCTTTGCCGGTTCAACCTGCGCCACAAGGACCGTACCGCCCGCATATCGCGCCGTAGCCCGAGTGGCAGGAAGCTGTCATCACTCATAAGTATGAAGACCGGCACCGCGGTGCGTATGTCAGCTGCTGTGGCTTGCGGGGCTGAGAACGTCTCTACCGTCCCGGGGTACCCCATATGGGGGCGGCGCTGAAAACCCAGGAACGTCAAGGCTGCGCGTGCGCCCAACCAACAGCCGTTACCGGTTAACGACCCCGCGGCCGTCGCCCCGGCCGCGAGATGCTCTGCGCGGTCTCGTCTCTCGGGAAGCCGCCCGGCGCCCACGGTGGCCGGATCTGTTCGGCGCCGACCGGCCATGCCAACCGGCGCCCATCCCGCTGCAACACATGCTGACCGTTGTGGCCGACGACTAGCTGGCAGCGGCCACCCACCCCGTCACGCTCGCGGCACCGGTACCGGTCCTCGAAGTCGGCGAACCAGTCACTCGTGGCCGACTCCAGTCTCATGCCTCATGATGGCGTGCGGGTGTGGGAGGCCGACCGGCGAGCGCCTGGGAGGGCTAGTGCTCAACCGGTCGGCCCCGTCGGCGGGAGTCCATCCCTCCCTAACTAGCAAACGTTAGCCGTCTCGAAATCGTCACACCAGGGGAGAATCCGTCCCGATAGCAGCGGATTGATTCCCGCGGCCCCAGATCGCTGGTGCGAGGGGTTTATCGCGATCTGGTGTGCCTTGGATAGCCACCCCAAGGCTCCGCTGCCGAATAGATGACAGTTATGTCATCTGAGGCTTGTTCTTCTTGTTAATCCGCTGCCATACTCCCGACTTTCGAGGTCCTGGGAGGGAGCCATGAAAATGTCACGCCTAATACGCCGCTGTGCAGCTGCTGCGGTTGCAGCGGTTGCTATCGTCGCCGCGGGACTGACCGCGGCAACGCCGTCAGTGGCGGCTGGTGCCGACTTTGATTTCTCGTTGCCAGCGGGGCAAGCGTGCGCGGACTTCGGCCTGCGCATAATTGGAGTCGGAGACAGCCGCCAGGTCCGGGAATTCAGGGACGGTAGCGTAATAAGTGCCGGCAAGGGCTTCACCCTAACGTTCATAAACCTCGACAATACCGGCAAGACATTAACGCTCCAGAGCAATGGATCAGTCGAGAAGAAGACGTCGCTGAACCCACCGAACACCGTTCAGCTCGCCGGCCATAACGTGATCATCCTATTCCCAACCGACATCACGCCCGGACCGTCGACCACACTCTACGTCGGCAGCGTTGTCTATACAGCAGACGCGAATAACAACTTCACGATCCTGAGCCACAGCGGGAGAACGACAGATATCTGCGCCGCCCTCAGCTAGCAGCCTGCGCATATCCTGACGGTTTCTATGCCGGATTGTGTCAGTGTCCTGGCCCCGCAGAGAAGCCCTGCCACGGGTCGGCACAAACGACGGAAGAGCGCCCCGCCCGGATGGCCGGTGCGGGGCGCCTCTGTGTACCGATGCCTGCTCTAGCGCTGGTTCTCCTCTCCGTAGGCGGCGCTGATCGCTGCCTTGCGGGTCGGATAGGAGCCGACACGTCGCCACGTCTCGCTCGCCGGCGAGTAGCGGCTGAGCTGCCAACGGTCAGCGACGAACTCGACTCGGCATGTGGTGCCCTCGGTGTCGAGCCAGGTCATGCGAGAACTACGGTTCATTTCGGGTTGCCTTCCTGGTGAGGTCAGGTGGGTGATCAAGGCCCAGTCGTCGTGCTCGAGCACGCGGCTGGGCCGCCTTCGTTGTTGATCTTGCGACTGCTAACCGTTTGCTAACGGACCGGTTAGCAGAGGGGGTCATGGGACGTCACGGATAAGCCATCCGCGAGATGGAAAACCCAGTAACTACAGGGGTTTCGTGCACTCGACGTGACCGGCCGCTACGGCTGCCACGAATTCATCTCTCCGTACCCCGCATCTCATTCCGCACCGGCTCTGGACCGGCGCCAGAGGCAGACCCGAAACGGTCAGTATCACGAAACCACACGAGCGGGCGGCGGGACGACATTTCTGCGGGGCACGGGTCCGCGGCGGCGAATTTCCGGCCTAGTCGGCTAGTCGTCGAGGATGTGGT
>Ga0307472_100000887_pt1 | contig 11258 bp, 11 predicted proteins | sample atmos_gasesAM5C__2_FD_204582 | JGI IMG/M metagenome (GOLD analysis project Ga0307472, IMG submission 204582) | Hardwood forest soil microbial communities from Morgan-Monroe State Forest, Indiana, United States - atmos_gasesAM5C_05 | ecosystem: Environmental > Terrestrial > Soil > Temperate... | reverse complement strand
CACCTTGCAGAAGTTTCGTGCTTGATCGAGGGTGACCGGCTCAAGAGTCGGATGCGTGATCTGTCGCGTGTAACCCATGTCAGTTCCGCCGTTTCTTTTTCGCTTTCTTCTTGGGCGGCGGGTCGTCAGCACGGCGCGGCTGCGCGGGAGGCGCAACAGCGCGCTCCTGTCGCCGGTCAATGCTGGTCGTCTCGCGGGCGGGCGTCTCACTTTCCTCGCCGTTCGTCTCAGCCGCCGCGCCGTCGGCCTGGTCGACCGGGCCGGAGGCTGCAACATCACCTAGTGTCGCGGTGCCCAGCGTTGTCTCGGGGCGAATGTTCTCCGCGCCGCAGTGCGGACACAGAATCGGGCGCTCTGTCCAATCAAAAGGCTGCTGGCAGGAATCGCAAACATCAGTCATCAGTTGTCTCCTTGTTCGATGTTGAGTGGCCGATACTTTGACATTTTCAGAACCGAGGCGAGATAGACCTTGATCACGAACTGACATCCAAACTGTCCTGGCGTGAGCGCCGCGTTGGCGGGAATCAGGTAGCTGTAATTGCCGCCAGAGCCTTCGCTGGTCATCGAGATCGAGTTGAAGCCGGTCAGCGCCGTCAGTGTTCTATCGAGCAGCGTCAGCCGCACATCGGCGTTATCTACGGCAGTGCCGGTCGTGTCCTTTAGCCCTACGAGTCGCACCTTCTGCTCGGTCTCGGAGTAGAGAGTCACCGTGTTCATTGGTATGTCCTCGCGCTCGGAAAGCTCAACGGCGAGCGACGCCGTAAAAGGCAAGATGAACACGCCGCCGTCGTCGAGAAGCATCGGCACCGACGGCGCGTTCATCTGAAGGATCAGCGACGCAAGAGGCATTGCAGGAACTCGTTATGCGGCGACTGGATTGACGACAAGCCGCTGCGGAACCTGGGTCTGTTGTGTTGGCAGCTCCAGATGCAGATCGATGCAGCCGCTGATTTCTGAACCGTCGGGAAGCCTTGCGATGACCGTGATGTAGACGATCCCGGTCACAGGCTGCGGAGTCACCGTAGTCAGTCCGGTCGCGGCATCCGTTGACACCGTCGCGATGTTTGAGTCCGATGAGAGCGAAGAGAACGTTGTTCCCTGCGGGACGCCGAGCGGGTGACTCTCCGCATCGACTGGTTGAATGGAGAAGGTTCGTGGCGCGTTGTTGGGAATGATAAATCCTGACATGTCTCCTCTTTTCTTTATAGTTATGCTGCCGTTGAAAGTTGCTTGATCGCCACGAGCGCGTCAAAGGCCGATGTCCCGATGGAACCAACGGTGACGCTATAGGTGACGCTGGTGCCTTCCTTGATCGTGATGCCGATCACGCCGTTGACTTGGCCGGTGATATCGACGGCGTTCAGAAGGCAGTTGCCAGACGTGAAGGTCTTCACGTTGCCGTTGATGTCAGTCCACGTCAGAGAGAACGCGGCGGTCGTTCCGGTTCCTGCTGCGCTGGTTTGTACCGAATAGGAAACCTCATAGAATCCGCGACCACCTACGACTCGACCGCCAGCGGAAGAACCGCTGGCCGTGTAGAGAGGTGCGTTAACGATGGATGCGACTTGAGCAAAGGCGCGAGCCGTCTTCAAGAGCGGCGGAAGACCTGGGCTGCCGGAATCGAGATTGCTGCCTCCGTACTCGATGAAAGGCAGCGCGGAAAGAATGCCCGACGGATCAACAGTTACACCAACACCGGCGAAAGAGATTATGAACTGTTGACCGCTACGAATATCAAAGACGACTGACGAGGAGATCGACAGAAACGTTAAAGCGCCGCCAGCGTTGACAAAGGTCGGCGCGTTGCCTTGATCGATAAGGCGAAGCAGAGCGCCAAATGAGTTGTCATAGTAGACTCCCGATCCGATCGGCATACGAACTGCGGAACCGTCATCGGTGATCCGAGAGTTTCCCAGAGCAGTGCCGCTGCTCCAAACTGCAAGGTGCGTCGCTGTTCCGCTGCCGCCGACGCCGGGAGTAGCTGGTGCCGATCCTGCGTTGATGTCAGACATTAGTCGTATACCTCGATGAAGGAAATCGCTTGAGTGCCGGAAGCAACGATGCCAAAGATCGCAGCCGTCGTTGGAAGCGCGACAAACGCGCCACGAGCGCCGGGCAACAGATCGCCAGTCACAGCGGTCACGCTGGCGTCGCCGATGAACACGTCAACCGCGCCAAGATTGGTTATCTTGATGCTGCGACGTCCGAAGGACGACACGGTTGGATCACCGCGCACATCGGAGATCAAAGTCGCTGTGTTCCCAATAGTGACTTGCCCTGTCGCGACGTGACCAGCGCCGATAGGCGTGACGCCAAGCGGTATGCCGTTCATGCCAGGACTCTGAACGCTGATAACGTCCGTCGATGGTGATCCAGCCGCCGCAGGCTGCGGCAATTTCGCGTTCGTCGCCGCTCCACTCGGTAGCGATGACGAATTGATATCTACTTGAATATTGCCACCGCCTGGGCCGGTAGCTCTGACGGTGCCAATCACATTGCTTCCAATCGGAAGCGGCGAGTTCGGCGAGAGCGCGACTACCAGAGCGCCATCTGTGATTTGCGCTGCTGTCGAAACGCCGGTTACAGCCGCCTGTTGATCACCACTCGGATCGTTGATTAGAACTTTGGAAGAGTTCGGAGAGATCGCGACTACCAGAGCCGCATCACCAACGCTTGCTGCTTGATTATTGGTCTTGACCGCTGCTTGATGCGAGCCACTGATCGGGTCGCCGATGACGACAACTTCACGGTCAACCGGATTGCCGCCGACAAAGACCTGAACGGCGTCGAGATTTTTCCCAGCGCCAGGAGTAACTGGAATGGTGGTTGCTGTCGCCATGTTAAGACCTCAAGAAACGAGAGTGGAAACAGCGGGGCGCTTTGTTGCGGTGCCGCCCCAGCACCGTCTTGCAGCAAGCGATTAAGCCTGAAGCAAGAATTTGACCGGGTGAGTTCCGGCGTCGAGGAGATTGCCGTCATACCTGGCGAACCCGATGAACGCGACCTGACCATAGTCAGCAAATCTCTCATTGAGTCGTAGAATGCCAAGCTCTCTTACTTGACGCACCATGTACTTGGACACCTGACCGAAGAGAACGGTCTTCTTGGCCGTTGCCATGGCATCCATGTCGTTGTTGATCCAATATTTGTAGGAAAGGATCGTGTCGGGCGCGCCAGTCGCAAGACCGGGAACCCACAGAGGCCGACCGTACTTGTCCTTCAACTGCTTGATGAAACGCAGAACGCTGTCGTTCATCATCCAAGCAGCGCCGGGCCGATAGAGCGGATCGACCGAGTGCTCCAAGTTGACCAGATCGTTGTAGCCAACCTGCACGGTCGGGTCGGGCGAGGTCTGGTTCTCATCGCCGATGGTTGCGATCAGCGGGACGCTGCCAACACCGACGCCAACGATTGACGCAGGGATAATTCCCTTGGGCTGGGCGGTGCCGGTTCCGGTCGTGAAATAGGTGTTGAGAACGCGACCGAGCCGCTGGGCAAACTTCTGCCGGATGAACGCTTCGAGATCGAAGGCTGAGTCCTGCAAAAGCTCGATGGAGACTTTGATCATCTTCGTCGAGAACTTGTAGGCGTTGAACGTGATCGAGCCGAGTGCGATGTCGTTCGTGGTGACCTGCGTTCCTTCGCCGATCAGTTCGCCAGCGACGGTCGTGTCGTTGTCGGTCGGATAAGGCAAAGGCTGGCCGGTCGCCGTGGGCATAATCTCGGACGACATCAGCATCGCGCCGAAATACTTCAGGGCGTCCTCGATCTCGTACACGAAGCCCTGCGGGACGAAATACCCGCCAGCGCCGCCCGAGGCGATGCCCATGTCGCGGAACTCTTTGCGTTCGCCGTTCAGAATGGCGCGACTCTCCGGCTTGGTGTTTTCGCCTCTGCACAGATAATCAGTCAGGGCCGCAAAGTACTCGACGTGCATCCCGTCGATGACGGAGCGCACTTCGGCTGACAGATGTTCCATGGCCTTGCGACCGTGCCGCTTCAGTGCGACGCGGTACTCGGGTACAGCGCGGTCGCGGGCGTCCTGACTGGTGGTACGAGCGTCGGGCGGTTTGCCGGTGCGAACTTCTTCACCGACGCGCTCGGCAAGCTCCAGGCGATCAATGTCCTTCGCCATGACATCGGCGTCGGTCATCATCTGGTCGAACTTTGTGCGGGTTTCCGCCGTCCAAGCGCCGCCCTCGACCGGGATCAGTGCCTGTGCATCAGCAATCAGCTTGCCGCGCTGTTCGCGCAGCTCGCGTGCTTTGGAAAGGGACATAAAGATTACCTCGATTGAATGTCGCGCCCAGCTCCGCGACTCGCGGAACCCGCCACGCTCCGACTCTCTGAACCTGCCACTGAAGGCGCGCCGCATCCGGCGTTCATCGAATCGGCAAACTTGTGTTTAGAGCCGCTTGGCGATCTCGTGTTTCGCCTTGCGAATGTCGTCGCCAGTCGCCACGGCTGGCGTCGGCTTCGGTTCACTTGCAGCGACAAACTCAGCCAGCAAAGAGCGCAGCTCCTGCGAATCACTGAGAAGAAGCGAGCGAACCTTCGCGTCATCGTGCTCAACGGTGAGCGCCTGTAGTGCAGACTTGGCGCGGACGCTGAAGGCAGTCACGCCGGTGATGATGTTGGCGATGTTGTCGGCAAGCTGCTCGGTGCCGCTTGCGGACACGATCACCGTGTCCACCTTGCGCGCCCTGTCCTGCTTTTCGGTGATCGCGATGCCGAACTTCTGCGCTGCCGTGGTTAGCGCCTTCCAGACCTTGTCGCGCTGCTCGTCGGGGATGATCGTGCAGGCGCTGAACTCGTGCAGCGAGATCAGAATGTGCCGATGGTGGTGGATCGGCAGCGCCCAGGTCGCTATGTTCTCCGGGTCACCAACGAAGGCGAACTTGTCCGCCGTCAGGCCAGCGCCCGACACCGAGCGAGTCTTTTTCTTGTTCGCAGCACGAATCGAGTTGTTGCCCTCTTCCGGATCATCGTGACCTTCGCAGTTCGGGTCGTCACAATTTGGGTTGTCGCAATTCTCGCAGTCCCCGTTTCGACAGAAGCCGCACTGGCACTCGCATTGGTCATTGCGGTGCTCACGAATGTCGCCAGGGATACCATCGGGGAAGCGCTGCCGCAGCTCGCGCTGTGACGAGACGCTCGTGTCGGGATAGGCCGGGAAGGTCACGACCGAGGTATCGAAGAGATCGACATCGTGGAGTTCACGAATGCTGGTCTCGTCGGTGTCGTTTTCGATCCACGCCTGCTTGCGAGTCATGAAACCGAACGAACATTGGGTCACGTCGCCGCGCTTAATCGACTCCATCAGATCGGCGGCATAGCTGGTCTTGGGCATCTGGCAGCGAAATTTCAGGCCAACCGTGTCCTCACTGAGTTCGAGAGTGCCTGCCTTGGTGCGCCCGAGAACCAGATTGGAATCGTGGTTGATGAGCTGGCGAACGTCAGCATTCTCGCGCAGCGTTCGGGAGAATGCGCCGGGCATGATCTTCTCGCGGAAGCCCCACATCTCCTCCGATAGCGAATTGAAAACGGCGGCATAGCCGGAAATGAACTGCTTGTCGTCTTGCGTCTCGGCGCGCAGCTCCCCTGTTATGGTCAGTCTGAACTCACGTTTCGCGGCCATAGTGAACTCCTTTGTTTTCAAGATCGTCACGTCCTAACAAAGCGTCGAGCGTTATCCTGCTCGCTTCGCTCAAGGCGCGCTGCGCGGCAACGTCGCGATAGGCTGCAACATGCAGCGCCCGGATCGCCCGCGCCAGCTCGTCGGTGACCAGTTGCTCGCTCGCCATCCACTCAGCGGCGCGCTTTTGCATCCCGCCGATATAGTCGGCGATGAATCGGTCAGTCTCCTGGCCGAGTTCGCCTTTGACCTCGCGGCCAAACAGGTCGGCTAAAGACCAAAGAATGGGTCCGAAAGCCTGCTGAAAGTCGCGTTGATTCGGGTGTTTGCGCGCCCGAACTCGCCGCAACGCATCGTGAAAGAGCCGAGAATAGGCGGCAATGTATGCCTTAGTTTCGGAGTCGCTGGCCTTGCCGTTCGGTTTCGGCGGCGGCGCTTTGGGATCACCCGGAGGCTTTGTGTCTTTTGGCGCTGGGCCAGGGATGGGATCGCCGGGCTTGGCTGGCTCGCCGTTGCCAGCGCCGTCCTGATTGGTGGGATCGAGCGGCGTGTCGGTCAACGTCATGTTGATCGGCATCCAGTATTTTTCAGCCCACGGCTCGTTGACCGGGTTGATCTTCTCCAGCTCCAGAATCGCGTTGGTGTTGAGGAAGCCCCACTGCCTCCCGGTCGCATAGAACTTCTCGCGGGAGGCAGCGTCGGGCCGGAGCATGTCGTGGAGATCAAAGTCGATGTAGTAGGGATTGACCGGCGTCCGACCGACGCCGCTGTTGGGAAACAGCTTCCGCTTGAACTCCTGGCGGATCGAGGAGAGCCAGGGCGTCAGCGCATAGGAGACAAACTCCTGAGCCATCTGCTCGGTGTTGGCGCGGCTCTTGTCCACGTCGCCAGCCATGTGCGGCGGCACGTGGAAGATCGCGCAGATTTGATTGCGGACAAAGCCCTGCGTCTTGTCGGTCTGCGCTTCCTCGGCGTTGTTGGATGTCGCAGTCCATTTGAAACCGGGCGGAAGGACCGCGACGCGGTGCGCGTTCTCGCCGCCCTGCGCCTCCTGCCAGCTCCGCTTCGCCTGCTCCTTGGCATCGGGCGTCAGGTTGGTCGGCAGCTCAATGATGCCGCCCGGTCGGGCGAAGTTAGCGAAATACTTGGAACCATACTTCTCGGTCGCTATCGCCAGGCCCAGCGTGTTGCGTGCCAGCCAGACGATGCTCTGGCCGAGCCGACCGTCGAGCGACAGGCCGGGAACGTGCAGCATGTCCTCGGGCGCGATCATGCGCTGGCGCTGCTGGGTCGGCACGTCCAGGCGAGCTTTGTCGTCTTCATCGACATCGTATGCGTCACTGGTAAGGAACACGATGCTGCCCGCTGGCTTGGTAACCGGGAACGGTCGCCACGCCTCGGGTTCTAAAGTCGTCTTGGCCAGGAGCCGGTGCGGACGGGTCTTGTCCGGGTTGCGTGGCCAGATGCCGACGATCCGGTTGGCGGCATCGCGCTGCAGTTCCGAATAGAGATTGCCCCAGGCGAGAAGGTGCGCGACCGACGCCTTCATGAACGTGAAACGCGACATCTCGTCGTTCGGCTCTCCGTGCAGCATGTCGTAGAGTTGGTGGTCGTAGGCAATGCGGTTGACGGTGCGCCCGGTATCCAGAACGTTGCGCTCATAGACGTGCAGTGGAAGCGCGGCGATTGCGCCGGAGATCAGATCGACGCAGGTCAGAAACGTTGCAACCTGGAACGCCGTCATCTCCGAGACGCGAACGCCCGCGTCGGTGCGCCCGCCGTTGAATATATCGAGCAGCCACTCGGCGGGCATGGAGAGCGGCGTCTGTGGATTCTCCAGGCTTGAACGCCACTGAAGCAACGATTTGATGCGGCCAAAAAAACTCATTTCTTCAATGTCGTAATGCTTACGACGATCCTGCCACTCGCGAGCCATGCGGCGACTTTGGCGATGCGGGCAGCTATCCACAGACGCAGGCCGAATGCTGTTGGTGTTTTGAGACTGATCTCTACTTCTAATTGCCCGGCATTGAGTGCTGCCATGTCGTTGTGCCTACCAGAACTCGATATTCCCGTCCGTGATATCGGGCGGCGAATCCATCCAGCGCTTGACGGCCATCAGCAGCGCAACCACGCCGTCGATTTTGTTTTCATCCGGTCCCTTACGCGGGAAGATGTTGTCGTTGGCGTCGCGGTGACAGATGACGTTGCCGATCATCCAGCCCAGGACCGGGTCGCCGTCGTGGTGAAAGCGACCGTCATAGACGAGCGCTTCCAGCTCCTTCATGGCCGGGGAAAAATTTCTGGTGTTCTGCGGAAATTTCACGAACTGGACGACTTGGTTCCAGTCCGGTCGCGCCTCGACGAACTGGACCAGCGAGATCGCCTGGGAGTCGTCGTAGGGAACCTCGCGTACATAAAAGCGCTGGGCGTCGGCGACGAGGTCGTTGGCAATCCAGTTGTGATCGGTGACGTTGCCCGGCGTCACGATCAGCCGACCCTGATGCGCCCAGCCCTGGTAATGGGTGTTGCGCGCACTCTGCACGTTGGCTTCGTTCACGTAGTAGCTGCCGAAGGCGTAGTAATGCGGCTTAGTGTCGATCAGGCGGCGGAACACGCGCACCTTGGCCGCGATGTCAATGCGGCTGGCAAGGTCCAGACCGATCATGCAGGGGTCTTTCTCGAACTGCTCCAGCACTAGATGGGTATCGGCGCAGGAGTCCCACTTGACCATGTTCATCCAGACGGTGTCGGCGTTGACCCAGATATTTAAGTGTTTGGTTTTGAAGGTGTTTTGGTTGCGCGCATTCTGCACCGCGTCGCGCTGGGCGTCGAGCAGGAAAGTGTTCTCGACCGAGACGTCATAGTTGGGGTTGGCTTTGATGAGCGCCTCGGGAGCCATCCAGTCGTCTTCGGCGTCGATGGTATAGATCACGCCGAACATGCGGTCGTCGTCCATCTTGCCGTCGAGCATCAACTGAACCTTCTGCTGCAAGGCGAAGCATGGGCCGGAGCGGTCGCTGCCCGCCGTGGTGATCACCAGCAGGAGCGGGTTTTGGCGCGCACCCATGCCGGTCTTCATGGTGTCGAACAAGTCCTCGGTCGGATGCTCGTGGTACTCATCGACGATGGCGCAGGAAGGAGATGCGCCATCGCCGGGCTTGCCGATGACCGGCTGAAACCGGCTGGCGCTTTTTTCAATCGACAAGGATTTGGCGTTGACCGTGATGCCGAAGGCGCGCCGCAGCTCCGGCGTCCGCTCGGCCATGTTCTTTGCCGGGCGGAACACCTCCCACGCCTGCTTCTCGGTCGTAGCTCCGGAGAACACCTCGGCACCGAACTCGCCGTCCGCAGCGAGCTTGTAGAGACCGATTGCCGCCGCCAGAATGCTCTTGCCGTTTTTTCTGGGAACGCAGATGTAGACCAGCCGGAAGCGATAGGTGCCGGTGCCTTTGAGCACCCAGCCGAAGATCGAGCAGACGACAAACTTCTGCCAGCCGCCGAGCTGCAGGCGTTCGTTCTTTGCCGCCCGGTGCCGGAAATCGTCCTTGACGTGCGGCAGCGCCTCGATGAAACGGCAAGCGCGGCTGGCCCGCGCCTCGTCGAATCGGTAAGCAAACTTCGGGTCGGTCTTCTGCCGGTCGAGATCGCTCAGGTGCCGGGCGCAGGCGGCTCGTACCCACTTGCAGGCAGGGATCTCTCCGGCGACGACGCGCTCGGCATAGCCGTGCGCCTCGGCGCAGTGGAGATCAATTGACCGTAAGGGAGTCCGCCGCAAGGTCGGCGAAGACGCTCGGCGCTTTGTCTTGGTCATCGGGGATGACATGGATGTTGGAACGCGAGCTTGGCGTCATGCCAAACTCGACCGCGAACTTTCGCATCTGCTCCAGAGCTTTATCCGCGATGCTCTGATATGGGTTCTGGATCGGATAGCCGCTCGGTGTCGCGATCACCGCGCCCACTTTCTGAACCTGCTGGTACGCATCGACCCAGCGCGCCCAGGCGACGCAATAGCCGAGCAGCGCCTTCTCGTCGAGGCCGGTCAGCACGCCGTGCTTGGCCAGCTCCGGCGCGACCCGCTGCCACTCCTCCCGCGCCAGACCCTGGAGCTGCGGCGGGCAGGGCAGGTTCACGACCTTGAAGCGCGGCTCCTGCCGGTTGAGCGCCCGCTTGCCTGGATTGCCTGCCGCCCTTTTGATCGCCGTGGGCTTGGGCTTCCGCCCCATCTTCGCCACGACTACTCCTGCAGCTTCGGCTTCAAGCCCATATCTTTGAGACGCTGAAGAGTCACGGCGACGTACTTCGGGTCTTTCTCCATCGCCCGGCAAAGACGGCCAAGCTGCTCGGCGGCGATCATGGTGCTTCCGGCACCGACGAAGGGTTCATAGACCACGTCTTCCGCGTCGCTGCTGTTGAGGATGGCGCGGAACGGAAGCGCGACCGGCTTCATCGTCGGGTGCTCTTCGGAAACTTTGGGACGCGGGATCTCCCAAACGTCATCGAGATCGCGGGCTTTGTTAAAAGAACTCTTGCCCTTCTTGTGCCAGCCGTACCAGATCGGCTCAAAGCGCCGGTGGTAGTTGCTCCGGCCCAGGACGAACGAGTCCTTCACCCAAACAATCGTGCCAGACCAGTGCAGGCCGACGTTTCGCAGGGCCGCATCGATGACTGGCCATTCGCTGCTGGACATCACGACATAGACATCCCCGTTGACCCTGGTCGTCATCTGTTCGGCGAAGCCGCCGAGAAACTTGCCAAAGTCCTCGGGCGAGAGATCGTCGTTGTCCAGACCTTTGCGCTGGCGATGGCGCGGGTTGCTGTCCTGGCCGATGGCCACGTTCCACGGCGGGTCCGTGAACACCATGCGCGCCAGGGTATCGCCCATGAGCGCGTCGACGTCGCTCCTCTCGGTACTGTTACCGCATCTGAGCCGGTGGGATCGGCCCGGCTGCGTGGAGCTGGGGATCTCCCAGATCTGCCCGGTCTTCGTCTCCCACTTGACGCGCAGCTCATCGGCCCGGTCGATCTGCGGCTCCGGGCCTTCGTCAGCACCGTCAGCCTTGGCCGGGAACAGCTTCTTGAGTTCAGCGGCATCGAAATAGGGCTTGAGGTCGAGCTTCCCGGCGAGGTCTTTGAGAATGTCGCCAGCCCAGGCAAGGTTCAGCTCGCCGGTGCGGTTGTCGGCGATAGCCAGCTCGCGGGCGTTCGGGTCGCGGTCGAGGTCGAGGTCCACGCGCTGCACCGCGACCAGCTTTTTGCCGTCCGACTGGACGATGATTAAGTCGTTGATGCCGAGCGCCTGGGCGTTTTCGACCGTCTTGTTCCCGGCGATGATTTTGCCGTTGCGGTCGAGGAGGATGGAGCGGCCCGCACCGAGCTTTTTGAGCGAGTGCTGAATCGCTTTCTGCCCGCGCTCCGTTCCCAGGTTGGCGTTGACGTCGTCGGGAACGAGATCGCGGACAGTCTTGATCGGCGCGTGGCCGTTCGCCGGGATCGGCGGCGGCGGCGCATCGCCTTTGCTTCGCGTTGCTGACGTGCTCTTCGCGGTCGTCATCGTCTTTGCTTCGCGTTACTCAAGTAACATGACCTCCCTTTGCGAGATTCGCGGGTAAAAAAATCTGAG
>Ga0307472_100000886_pt1 | contig 11260 bp, 11 predicted proteins | sample atmos_gasesAM5C__2_FD_204582 | JGI IMG/M metagenome (GOLD analysis project Ga0307472, IMG submission 204582) | Hardwood forest soil microbial communities from Morgan-Monroe State Forest, Indiana, United States - atmos_gasesAM5C_05 | ecosystem: Environmental > Terrestrial > Soil > Temperate... | reverse complement strand
TCATGCGAACGGCCATTCCGTGCTCCAGGCACTGCAGGCCGACCGACTCGGTCAGCGCACGATTCCCATCGATCATCAACACGCGTGTCATGGATTTCCTTTCAGGAGTGGTTGATTTTGGAACCTCGAAGAGAGCAGCAAACAAAGTGCCATGTTCTTGGATGCGCCCGAAGTGCGTATGGTTTCAAGCCCCGACTATTTTGAGACGCATCGCCAAGGCGGCAAGCTCGGGCGTAATGCCCGACAGACGGCGTAAGGTCCTTGCGCCCGCCCTACCCCGGTGCGGGGATGAGCACTCGGTCGGGTAGCCCGTGCGTCGGCTCGACCGCATCGATGACCATGCGGGCGTCCGCGAGTATGACCGCCGCCGTCACAGGCGTGGATTCTCCGAAAACCCGAGCGCGCGCTCACACCAGGCGGCCGCGGCGAGCAAGCGGGCCTCGCCCCACGGCATTGCCGTGAGCTGCACGGCGAAGGGCAAGCCATCGGCGGCGAGACCTGTCGGCAACGAAATGGACGGCATCCCCGCCGAGCTCCACGGCGCGCAGAAGTACGGATCCCCCGTGGAGTCGAGTCCCTTGGGAGCGGGGCCGGCCGCCGTCGGCGAGACGAGGGCATCGTAGCGGGCGGCCACCACGCTCATGTCGGCACGGAAGGCGCGCCGGTGCGCCTGGGCGACAAGATAGTCCACGGCGGTGAGGCCGAGTCCCGCCTTCACCGCTTCACCGATATGCTTCGGATACTCGGCGGCGTGCTTCCCGTAGAGATCGCGGTGGAAGGCCGCCGCTTCGGAGCGCGCCACCGTATCTCCGGCGGCGTGGATGCCCTCGAAGGTCGCGGAGAGGGGAGCGTCCTCGACCCGGGCGCCCTCCTTGCGGAGCATCTCGAGAACCGCTTCGATCTGGGCCGCGTTGGCCGGCTCGGCCCGTTCCACGAGGCTCCGTAAGACGCCGATGCGCGGCGCGCCTGGCTCGGCGAGGGCGGCCACGAAATCTTCCCCCGGTCGCGCCACGGAGTGAGGGTCGGCAGGATCATGACCGGCCATGATCGAGAGCCCCAGCGCGGCATCTTCCACCGAGCGACACAGCACCCCCACGTGGTCCAGGCTCCACGCGAGGGGAGTGACGCCGACCGTGCTGATTCGACCGTGGGTGGGCTTGAAGCCCACCACCCCGCAATAGGCAGCCGGACGCAGCACCGATCCCACGGTCTGCGTGCCCAGGGCCAGCGGGACCATGCGCGCGCCCACCGAGGATCCGGAGCCGCTCGATGAGCCGCCCGGGGTGTGACCGGGGTTCCACGGATTGCCTGTGGCCGTCGGGTCACGAAGGGCGAACGGGGTGGTGGTCACCTTCCCGAGAATCACCGCACCCGCCGCCCGGAGCCGCGCGACCGATACGGCATCCGCGGTGGGGCGGCGATGGGCCCACGGCCCCGCTCCGGACGTGGTCACGAGCCCGGCCGCGTCGTAGATGTCCTTGAGGGCGACGGGCACGCCGTGAAGCGGCCCCATGAAGCGCCCTTCGCGCGCCTCGATGTCCCGCTGCACCGCCACCCGCGCGGCGGCGTCACGGTCCAGATGCACCCACGCCTTGAGGGTGGGCTCCACCGCGTCGATGCGCTTGAGGCACGAGGCGAGGAGATTCGAGGGAGAGAGCGCGCCCGAACGGATGCGGCGCGCAGCTTCGGCGGCGGTGATGTCGTAGAGATCGGGCATGCGATCCTCCCCGGAGGATTTTACTGGAGAGCGTCGAGAACTTCCGCGACCACTTCGAATCGGCCGAACGACGGCATGAGATAGGCCCCGGCATACGCGCCCCGGAGTTGACACACGAGAGCCTGCGCCGTTTCGATCCCCACCCGGAGCCCGCGGTCCCCCGCTTCCTTCATGCGTGACCGGACCGCGTCGGGAACAGTGATACCGGGAACCTCGTTGTGAAGGAACTCCGCGTGGCGCGACGAGTGCAAGGGCAGCACGCCCACCACCACAGGAATCGGGGAGCGCGTCCGCTGGAAGAACCGCTCGACCACCTCGAGGTCATAGATGGGCTGGGTCTGGCACCAGCGCGCTCCTGCCTCCGCCTTGGCGAGCAGGCGCTCCATTTCCCGGGACGGCTCGGCGGCGGCGGGATCGACGGCGGCCCCGACGCAGAAGGCCGTCGGCTCGCCGACCGAATTGCCCGTGGCGTCCCGCCCGTCGTTCATCCCGGTGAGGATGCGGATGAGCCCGATGGCGTCCACGTCGAACACCGCGGTGGCGTTGACGTAGTCGCCCGTGCGCGGCGGATCGCCGGTCATGGCGAGGATATTCCTGATATCGAGGGCGTGCGCCCCCAGGGCATCGGCCTGGATGCCCATGAGATTCCGGTCGCGACAGGTGAAATGCATGTTGATGTCGAGGCCGGTCGCTTCGCGGACGAGGATGGCCGTGGGCAGCACCGACATGCGCACCCGCCCGAGGGAGCCGTCGTTGATGTCCACGATGTCGACACCGCGCTCCTTGAGGAGCTTGGCTCCCTGCACCAGCTTCTCGATATTGTGGCCGCGGGGCGGATCGAGCTCGACGGTGACAATGAATTCGCCAGCGTCCACCTTGCGCTGGAGCAGCGTCGGCGCGGCCGTGGTGACGAGGGTCGGCGGTGCGCTCGCCTCGGGGCGGGCGCGCCGCGGCGCGGCCACCGAGGCCACTCCGGTGCGCGGCACGTGGCGGTCCACCGCCTCGCGCATGGCCCGGATGTGGTCGGCATTCGTCCCGCAACAGCCGCCCACCATGCGCGCCCCCGCCGCGATCATCCTCGCCGCGTAGTCGGCCATGTACGACGGCGACGAGATGTAGATGAGCCGCTCGCCGATCCGGCTCGGCAACCCGGCATTCGGCTGGATGGCGACGGGCAGGCTTCCCACCTCGGGTAGCATGTGCTCGAGCACGTCGAAGAGCGTACTCGAGCCGACCGAGCAGTTGGCGCCGACCACCTGGACGGGCAGATCCCGGAGGGTCCGTGCCACCTCGGTCGGGGTGTGGCCGAGAAAGGTCACGAGGTCCTGGGTGAACGCGACCTGGGTAATGATGGGCAGGTCGGTGATGGCGCGAATCGCCTCCACGGCCAGCTGGATCTCGGTGAGATCGGAGAACGTCTCGACCACGAAGGCGTCGACTCCTCCCTCGAGAAGTCCCTCGGCCTGCTCGAGGAAAGCCGCCCGGCCCTCTTCGGGGGTGATGGAGCCGAGAGGGGCGAGGTACTTGCCGAGAGGGCCCATGGAGCCCATCACGAAGACGTCGCGCCCCATCGTCTCGCGCACGTCACGCGCGAGCTTGACCCCGCGAAGATTGATCTCCCGCACGCGGGAGGACAGCCCATGCACGGCCAGCTTGAAGCGGTTGGCCCCGAAGGTATTCGTCTCGATCCAGTCGGCGCCCGCCTGGATGTACTCGGCGTGGATGCCCTGGACGACCTTGGGCTCGTTGACGTTGAGCACGTCGAAGCACGCGTCGAGAGGCACGCCACGCGCGTAGAGCATGGTGCCCATGGCGCCGTCGCCGAGGAGCGGGCGCTCGCGGAGCCGGTCGAGAAACGCCCCCGCCATCACACGGCCTGCCGCAGGCGCGCCGAGAGCGCCGCCGCCACGTGCGCGGCCACCTGGTCGGGGTTGAGGCCGGCCGTCTCCACCACGAGGTCCGCCCGCGAGTAGAAGGCCTTGCGCGCTTCGTACAGCGTCTCCGCCTGTTCGCGCGTCTTGCCGTGGAGCATGGGTCGGTCACCGCCGCGCAGGGCGCGCTCGTAGAGCGTGGGGAAATCGCCGGCCAGCCACACCACGGTGCCGATGGAGCGGAGAGCCTCGAGGCGGTCCTCGGCGCACGGCAGCCCGCCCCCCGTGGCGATGACATCGCCACGCTTGAGGGCGAGGAGACGGACCATCTCGTCCTCGAGCCTCCGGAAATGCGCCTCGCCCTTTTCCGTGAAGATCTCGGGGATGGAGCGGCCTTCCGTGGCCGTGATCATCTCGTCCGTCTCCACGAAGCACCGCCCGAGCCGCCGGGCGAGGATACGCCCGACGGAGGACTTTCCCGCACCCATGAAGCCCACGAGAATCACGTTGTCCGCCATGGCCTGGCTATCGTATCACCTGGGCCCGGGCGTCCCTACCGGCGCACGCAGAGGGCGGCGGGAGCCCGCCGGTACGCGCAATCCCGCATCCAGCAGCGCCGGCACTGGGTGAAGTAGTGGTCCACGCGGGCGGCGGGCCCAACGCCGACGAGAAAGGAAATGCTCTTGCCCGGCGTCATGACGCAGGCCTCGTTGAGGGTAACTCCGATCGGTCCGCCTGGGCAGAGTCGGAAGAGTGAGGCCTGCTCGCTGGCATCCCAGCCCGCATAGCCCGGGCTGATCCGGTTCGTCACCTTGACGCCCTCGGGAATTGCCCCCTGACACAGAAGGTCATTGGCATACTCGGCGAGACTCTCCACTGCCGCCGAGCCCACGCTGTCGAGCATGAGGGCGAGCGGAAGCTCGCGCTCGTCCCATAGGCGTCGCACACACTGCTCGAGCGCCTCGCCCACCGTGCAGATGCCGGCGCCGGTGTCTTCGAGGGGTCCCCACAGCCTGCCGATGTCGGGGATGCGCAGTCGCTCGCCGCCCGCCTCGATGAGATCCGGCCCCTGCCCCAACACGGCGACGGCGCGGTACACGACACGCGGCTGCATCAGCGACTCGCCGATGCGCAGCGCCTCGTCGAAGAGCGTGAGGACGGCGGCATCCGGCACATCCACACCCTTCCGGTAGCCCTGGAATCGGAGCACGTCGTCGCGATCCACGCGCAGCGGGATATCGTCGAGGACGGCGGGAACGGCCGAGCGGACGTCGAGCGTCGCGCTCACTTGGTGCGGCGGGCGCGCGCGACCTCGGCGATGAGGCGAATGTGCTGGGGGCCGGAGCCGCAGCAGGCGCCCACGATATTGCAGCCGGCATCCAGCAAGGCCGGATAGTCCTTGGCCATGGCCTCGGGGCCGAGCTCGTAGGTGGTGGTGTCGCCCTTGGTGATGGGCAGCCCGGCGTTCGGATACGCGATGAGCGGCGCCTCGGTCACCGCCCGCATCTCGCGGATGATCACGATGGCGCGGTCGGGCCCGCGGCCGCAGTTCATGCCCACGATATCCGCCCCTGCGCCGAGGAGCGTCTTCGCCACGTCGGCCGGGCTCTCGCCCCACATGGTCCGGTCGCGATCGTGCAGCTCCTCGTACTGGAAGAACATGGTCGCCATCACGGGCAGATCCGCCACCGCCTTGCACGCGCTGATGGCCGCGGTGGCTTCCTGGGGGAACATCATGGTCTCGACGGCGAAGATATCCACCCCGCCCTCGGCCAGGGCCTCCGCCTGCTCCTTGAAGGTGGCGAGGTATTCGTCGTCCGTCGCCACATTGTCACCGACGCCGTAGTCGAGGGGCAGGCAGCTCGTGGGGCCGATGGAGCCCGCGACATACCCCGTGGCGGGGCATACCGACCGCGCCAGGCGCGCGCCCTTCAGGTTGAGCTCGCTCGTGCGGTCGCCGATCTTGTACTCGTTGAGCTTCAGCCGCGTCCCCCCGAAGGTGTTGGTCTCGACGAAATCGGAGCCCGCGTCGAAGTATCCCCGGTGTATGCCGCGGACCACTTCGGGATGCGTGTCATTCCAGAGCTCCGGGCAGGCCCCATTGAGCAGGCCCGCGTCGAAGAGCGCGGTACCGTAGCCCCCGTCGAAGACGAGGCGCTCCCCTGCCTTGGCGCGCTCCACGATCTCCCAGCCCCGCGCGCGTGTCATCAGGCCACCGCCGCCACGCCCAGCAGCTCCTTGGCCCGCACCACCGCGATGGTTGAATCCCGCGCGTAGCCGTCGGCCCCGATCTCGTCGGCGTAGGCCTGGCTCACCGGGGCGCCGCCGATCATCACCTTGACCCGTTCGCGCAGCCCGGCCTTGGACAGGGCATCGATGGTGCGCTTCATGGCGGGCATGGTCGTGGTCATGAGGGCCGAGATCCCGACGATCTGAGCCCCATGCTCCTCGACGGCGGACACGAACTTCTCGGGGGCGACGTCCCGCCCGAGGTTGTGGACCTTGAAGCCCGCCCCTTCCAGCATCATGGCCACGAGGTTCTTGCCGATGTCGTGGAGGTCGCCCTGCGCCGTCCCGATGACGATCACGCCGAGGGACTGGCTGTCGCCACCCGCCTTGGTGATGAGCGGCTTGAGGAGATCGAGGCCCGCGTACATCGCGCGCGCCGACAAGAGCACCTGCGGCACGTAGTACTCGTTGCGCCTGAACTTCTCGCCCACCACGTCCATGCCTGGAATGAGGCCCCGGAAGATCAGGTCTTTCGGATCCATGGAAAGCCCCAAGCCTTCCTGCGTCTTGCGCGCCACCGTGTCTTTGTCGCCGAGGATCAGAGCCCGCGCCATGACGGGATAGTCGAAATCGTCGCTCATGCCCCGCCCTGGCTTCCTCCGGGCTTGACGGTGGAATAGCCCGCCTTGCTCCATTCCCGCATGCCCCCGGCGACATTGTGGCAACCGGAGATGCCGGCTCTGAGCAGCGCGCTAATCACCGAGCTCGACCGCAGGCCCCCGGCGCACAGGACAGCCTTCGGACGATCCGCCGGTATCTCCTTCAGCCGCTCGATGGCCTGGCTCATCGGCACGTTGACGGCGCCCGCGATGTGCCCGTCGTCCCACTCGGAAGCCTCCCGGACATCCAGGACCAGCAGGTCCGGCTGCTCATCGCGCATGGTGGCGAGATCGTGGACGGTGATCTGCGGCACCCGCGCTTCGGGAAGGCCCTCACTCTTCCAGTCGGTCATGCCTCGCTGGAGATAGCCGGCGATGTCGTCCATGCCCGCGCGCTCGAGGCCCTGCACGGCGCGCTTGAGGTCCGACGGCCCGGTGGCCACGAGAATGAAGCGGCTGTCGGGTGGGGTCATCATGGCCACGCGGGCCGCGAAGGGATTGCTTTCGATCCAGACATTGACGGCGCCGGGAATGTGCCCTTCGCCGTATTCGGCCGGGCTGCGTGCGTCCAGCAGCACCGCGCCCTTGGCCATGGCCTCCCGCGCGTGGGCGGCGGTCAGCGGCTCCGGATCACCCGAAGACGGCAGGGCCTGGGCCCGGTTCTTGGCGATGATCCGGTCGAAGCCGGGCGGCTTGGGCGGCAGTCCTGTCATGAGCGCCCGCACGAACTCGTCCACTGTGCGGGCCTGGAGCGCCGGGTTGAAGCGACGCTCGAAGCCGATGGTCGAGCCGGGCTTGGAGGACATGGCGCGTCCGCAGGAGGAGCCGGCTCCGTGGGCCGGGTAGACCTCGACACTGTCGGGCAGGGTCAGCACGCGCGAGTTGAGACTTTGGTGGAGGGTAGCGGCGGCCCGCTCCCCTCCGAAATCGGGCCGGCCCACGTCGCCCACGAACAGCGTGTCGCCGGTCAGCACGAACCACGGCTCCTCACCGCGCGACAGGTCGGTCACGAGCAGGCAGATGCTGTCGGGGGTGTGCCCCGGCGTGTGCATGGCCTGTATACGCACGGTGCCGATGGTGATGGCCTCGCCATCGGTAATGGGCGCGTGCGCATAGGCGGCCTCCGCCGCCGGGTGGATATGGATCCGGGCTCCCGTCTTGGCCGCCAGCGCCTGATTGCCCGAGAGATGATCGGCGTGGATGTGGGTCTCGACGATGTGGGTCAGGGTCAGGCCCTTCCGCCGGGCCCAGGCGCCGTAGTCGTCCACGCGGTCCCGGCCCGGGTCTACCACGAGGGCCTCACCCGCCTGGACACACCCGATCAGGTAGGAGATGCAGCCGGCGTCCTCGTTGACCATCTGCTGGAATATCATCGACTGCATCTTCCCATACGCCCTCCGTGCTCCGCAAGACTGCCTGAGATAAGGCCTCCCCGGCCGCGCCGATAGTGCGTAACTTGACCGTCTATTGGCTGATAGACTAGACTCCGTAAAGTTTAATCTCGTCTCAATCGGAGGGCCTCAGGGGTCGAATGAAGATCAAAGTCCTCGGCTCGTACGGCAGCGAGGGGCCGGGGCAGCGTCCGTCGGCTCTCCTCGTCGACGACCGGGTCCTCGTGGATGCTGGCACGGTTGGCGGCGCCCTCTCCCCCGCCGAGCAGATCGAGGTGGAGTACGCCCTCGTCAGCCACGCTCACTTCGACCACATCGCCGGCCTCTGCTTCCTCACGGACACCCTGGCCATGCTGGCTCCCAACCGCCGGGTCACCGCATGCAGCCTCGGGCCGGTGCTCGACAGCCTGCGCACTCACGTCTTCAACGATATCGTATGGCCCAACTTCGCGACCATTCCCGATCCCAAGAATCCCGTGCTGGGCTTCCGCACCCTCGCCGAAGAGGGTGAGGCGCGGGTGGGCGAGCTTTGGGTGACTCCGATTCCGGTGGAGCACACCATCCTCACCACCGGCTTCATCGTCCACGACGGCGAGACGGGCTTCGTGTTCAGCGGTGACACCGGACCCACCGAGAAGATCTGGCAGGCGGCCAAGGAAATGCGAGGCCTCAAGGCGGTGATCGTCGAGACGTCCTTCCCCAACCGGATGGATGCCCTCGCGAAGACCTCGGGGCACCTGACGCCCGAGATGCTCAAACGCGAGCTCGACAAGGCGCCTCCCGACGTGCCGGTCTGGGTCTATCACGTCAAGCCCCAGCTGTACCAGGAGACCGCCGAAGAGCTTGCGAAGATCGACCCCACCCGCATCCACATCCTCGAGCAGGGCAAGACCTACACGCTCTAGCTCCGCAGTCCTTACTGCTCGTTCCTTCGGCAGGCTTCAGCGCGAGGCAGGAGCGAAGAGAAATTCCTTCAAGCAGGCGTTGACGGCATCCGCCTGCTCGATCTGGGGGAAGTGCCCACAGCGATCGAGCCAGCGCGGATGCGTGAGACCGAGACCCTCCACGACCCTCTGGGCATGGCTCATGGGGATGACGCGATCCTCGCGCCCGTGGATGACGAGCACGTTCCGGCCGAGCCGGGCGAGGGCGGCGCGATAGGCCTCCGCGTCCACCGTGAAGTCGTCCTTCACCGTGCGGAGCAGCGAGAGATAGGCCGCGCGTCCCTCGAAGGAGGTGCGGGCCTCGAACTCGTGCTCCACGAAGAACCGGATCTCGTCCGGATCGGGCTGGGCGAAGCAGCGCTCGAGGCCCTTGACGCATATGCCCCGCGTGAGGAAGCTCCCAAGAACCTCCCCCACCCCGGGTAGCGACAGCGCGCGATACAGCCAGGAGGGGCGGAGATCGAAGCCCGGCACCGCCGCGCCGAGAAGGGCCAGCCGCTCCACCTGACCCGGATGCTCGAGCGCATACCGGGCAGCCACCGCGCCGCCCAGCGAGTGACCCACGAGGCGCACCCGGCTGACGCCGAGCGCGCGCAGGAACCCGTCCAGCGTGTGCGCGAGGAAGGCGGTGGTGTACGCGCGGCGCGGCTTGCCGGAGCGGCCGAAGCCGGGCAAGTCGAGGGCGATGACCCGGCCGTGGCGAGAGAGCTCGGGAATGTTGTGGCGCCAGGACTCGGCGAACCCTCCGAGCCCATGGATGAGCACGATGGCCGGGCCCTGCCCCGCCTCCACATAGTGGACGAGCAGTCCGTCGAGCTCGCCGTCCGTGAGCTGGATCTCGGGCACGTCAGGCGTCGAGGAGGCGGGACAGTGGCTCGCGGAACGGGAAGAGGCTGAAGATCCCGCCCGTGTGGATGAAGCATACGCGCTGGCCGAGGGCCTTGGGATCGCGCTGGAGCGTATCGAGAAGGCCGCCAAAAGCCTTGGCCGTGTACACGGGATCGAGCATCACGCCTTCTTCCCGCGCCATGCTGATGAGCAGCGAGAGCTCGGCGTCGTCGACGCCCGCGCGCCCGGTGCCCTGATAGCCGTCGAGAACGTGGATGGTCTTGGGAACGTCGAGGGCGAAGCCGTAGCGCATCACGGTTTTGCCGATGGTGTCGGCGACATAGGCGCGCACGTGATCGGCGGGGAAGGCGATGGGCACGCTCACGATCTCCGAGGGCAGGCCGGCGAGCTGCTTGCCCATGAGCAGGCCGGCCTGGCTCCCGCCGCTGAAGGACGTGATGGCCACCGTGTCGAAGCGCGGCGCCCCATGCCCGATCTGCTCGGCCAGCTCCACCGCGCATTCGAGATAGCCCAGGGCACCCGTCTCGTTCGAGCCGCTCTCCGGGATGACATAGGGTCGGCCGCCGCCGCGCCGCACCTCCTCCGCGATGGCCTCGAGGGCCACCGGATAGCTCGCGAACTCCGCATCGGTGAGATAGCGGACGTCCGCGCCCAGCATGCGGTTCAGGAGGAGATTGCCGTCGTAGGCGGCGGGCCGCTCGCCCTTCACCGCCACCACCGCGCGGAGCCCGAGCCGGGCCGCCACCGCCGAGACGGCGCGGCAGCAGTTCGACTGGAGCGTGCCCACGGTGATGAGAGTGTCGGCGCCCTGGTCGAGGGCGTCTCCCACGAGGAACTCCAGCTTGCGGACCTTGTTGCCGGATTCCAGCAGGCCGGTGAGGTCGTCGCGCTTCAAGTAGAGCTCGACCCCCAGCCGCCGCGACACGCGCTCGAGCTTCATGATGGGAGTGGGCGACAGCGCGAGCTCGATGCGCGACGGCGGCCTTCTCACATCCACATCCTAGCACCGTCCCCCCTTCGCTTCCTCATGCTCCCGGCGACCCGACCCTACGCGTGCTGTTTCTTCAGGTCCGCGGCGATGGGCGCGAAGTCGTAGGCGGGGAATACCTCGTAGCGGAAGGCGCCCCAGGCCTTCTGCTCCATGTACCGGTTGACGCTCCGCACCTTGTCCGCTTCCACCTTGAGGGTGATGACGAAGCCGAAGGACATGGCGACCACCCAGGACACGAGCTCCGAGCCCTCGGGGGGAAAGTCACGGTAAAAGCCCGTCTTCTTCAGGTGCGCCATGATCTCGTCCAGGGTCTTGGACTGATCGTGGTGGAGCAGCACCGTCAGCATCACGTGGCTCGAATCGGGCATGCCGTCCTCCTGCATCGGGTTGGAAGTAGCGTCCTCGGCCGCTGGCATATACTGCCCCGGTGTCCCGCCCCGCCGAGAGCCTGGCGAATCCCCGTCTCTGGCTCGCCTTCACCACCATGCTCCTCATCTCGGGCTTCCCCAACTCCTACGTGCTCTTCCTCCCCCCGCTCCTCGCCGAGTTTCAGGCCCCACGCGCGACCATCGCGTCGCCCTTGTCCTATATCTGGATCACCGCCGCCGC
>Ga0307472_100000885_pt1 | contig 11263 bp, 12 predicted proteins | sample atmos_gasesAM5C__2_FD_204582 | JGI IMG/M metagenome (GOLD analysis project Ga0307472, IMG submission 204582) | Hardwood forest soil microbial communities from Morgan-Monroe State Forest, Indiana, United States - atmos_gasesAM5C_05 | ecosystem: Environmental > Terrestrial > Soil > Temperate... | reverse complement strand
GAACGCCCACGTCTGGAACGCCCACGTCTGGAACGCCCACGTCTGGAACGCCCACGTCTGGAACGCCCACGTCTGGAACGCCCACGTCTGGAACGCCCATGTCTGGAACGCCCAGATCTGCAACGCCCACGTCTGAGGCGTCCCTGTCGCCTGCGTCCGGCCCCGCCGCCAAGCCCCCGACTGTCATCGCCCTGTTCGTCAGCATCGTGCTCATCTCGCTCTGTGGGTTCGGCGGCGTGCTGGCTTGGTCGCGCCGCATGATCGTCGACTTGCGCCAGTGGATGACAGCGGAAGAGTTCAACGAAGCCTACGCGTTGTGTCAGTTCCTTCCCGGCCCCAACGTGGTCAACTTTTCTGTCGTGTTTGGCTCGCGCATCCGCGGGCCGGTCGGAGCGGTGGTCGCCTTCATCGGGCTGTTGGCGCCGCCGATGGCGATCGTGACCGTCCTCGGCGTCCTCTACGCCCATTTCGGCAATGTCGCCGCCCTGCAACGCGTTCTCGCGGCGGTCGCGGCCGCCGCTGCCGGTCTCATGATCGGCACGGTCGGCAAGATGGCCGAGCCACTGTTGCGCGGCGGCCTCAATCCCGGTCCTTTTGTCGCGCTTGCGACCTTCGTCGCCGTCGGCCTGTTGCGATGGCCGTTGCCGTGGGTGCTCGCCGTTGTGGTTCCGGCCAGCATCGCGATCGCATTCCGGGCGCGGCGATGAGGGACGATGCTGGCACGCTGCTCACGCTCGCGGGATATTTCGCGCTGCTGTCGCTATTCGCCATCGGCGGCGCCAACGCGGCGGTGCCGGAGATGCATCGCCTGGCCGTCGACGTCATGCATTGGATGAACGATCGGCAATTCACTGATCTGTTCGCCATCGCGCAGGTCACGCCGGGACCAAACGTCATCATCGTGACCCTGATCGGATATCATGTCGCCGGCGTTATTGGTGCGGTCGTCGCCACGCTCGCCATGTGCGGCCCGACCGCCGTCCTCGCCTACTTCGGCGGGCGAACCTGGGAGCGATTCAAGGACGCGCCATGGCGTGTCGCGATCCAGGCGGGTATCACGCCGATCTCGATCGGCCTCATCGCGGCGAGCGCTTTCGTGGTCGCCTGGGCGGCGGACCACAACTGGCTGGCCTTCGGCCTAACCGTTGCAACTGCGGCCGCCACGTACTTGACGAGATTGAGTCCACTGTGGTTCTTCGCCGCAGCGGGGGCGCTGGGCTTCGCCGGCTTCGTTTGAGCTTTTTCCTTGAGCTTGGCGAATTTGAATCCTCCGGCTGACCGGCCTGGTATTGCCGGTCAGCCGGCGGGATTGCATTCGTTTTGTTGGCCCCGCTGCAGCAGCTATGCTAGGGGTGGGCTAGCGCGCTCGGAAGAAGGCGCGAGTGAGAAATGAGGGTGATATGCGGGAGGAGTTCCATGGGAGGGGTTGAGCCAGCTGCGGCGCAGCGGAAATCCGCTGTCATTCGCAATCCACAGGACTTCTATGGTGGACTTGCGCTCGTCGGCTTGGCGTTGTTCGCCCTATGGGCGTCGCGTGATCTGCCCGGCATGCACGGTTTCGCGTTCGGCCCCGGCACTGCACCGCGCCTGTTCGCGATATTGCTCGGCATCATCGGCGCGGCGGTCGCCGCCATCGGCTTCTTCACGAATGGGCCGCGGCTCGAGCACTACGCCATTCGCGGACCGCTGTTCATCACCGCCTCGATCCTGGTATTCGCTGCTACGATCCGTCCTCTCGGTCTGGTCATCTCAAGCTTCGCGACCATCGTCGTGTGCGCGGCGGCGACCTCGGAAGTGCGGTGGATCGAGACCTTCATCTGGGCCGCGGTTTTGACGCTGTTTTGTTCGCTCCTGTTCCCTTACGGCCTCAACCTGCCCATGCAGTTGTGGCCGCGGTTCTGATTAGCGGAGCGATCGCGTCATGATGGATCTCATCACCAATCTCATCCACGGGTTTGCCGTCGCGATGTCGCCGACGAACCTGCTGCTCTGCCTCATCGGCACGCTGGTCGGCACATTGATCGGCGTCCTGCCAGGCATCGGGCCGCTCGCCACCATCGCCATGCTGCTTCCGATCACCTTCGGCCTGCCGCCGGTCGGTGCGTTGATCATGCTCGCTGGCATCTATTACGGCGCACAATACGGCGGCTCCACGACATCGATCCTGATCAACATCCCAGGTGAATCATCCTCGGTCGTCACCACACTCGACGGCCATCAGATGGCCAAGCAGGGCCGCGCCGGTCCGGCGCTCGCCATTGCCGCCATCGGCTCGTTCTTCGCGGGTTGCGTCTCGACGGTGCTGGTGGCGGCGCTCGGCGCGCCGCTGACCTCGGTCGCCCTGCTGTTCGGGCCTGCCGAATATTTTTCGCTGATGGTGCTCGGTCTCATCTTCGCCGTCGTGCTCGCCAAGGGATCGATCCTCAAGGCGATCGCCATGGTGCTGGCCGGGTTGCTCATGTCGATGGTCGGCTCCGACATCGAGACCGGGCAGTCGCGCATGGCCTTCGACATCCCGGAACTCTCGGACGGCATCGGCTTCGTCGTTGTAGCCATGGGCGTGTTCGGATTTGCCGAGATCATGCGCAATCTCGAGCAAACCGCGACGCGCGAGATCGTGCAGGCCAAGGTCACCGGCCTGATGCCGACCTTGCCCGACCTCAAGGCGGCGTCAGGCGCGATCGGGCGCGGCACGATCATCGGTTCGATCCTGGGCATCCTGCCCGGCGGCGGTGCGGTGATCGCGGCATTCGCCGCCTACACGTTCGAGAAGAAGATGGCGAAGGATCCGTCGCGGTTCGGCCGCGGCGCGATCGAAGGCGTCGCGGCGCCGGAGAGCGCCAACAACGCGGCTGCCCAGACCTCGTTCATTCCGCTGCTGACGCTCGGTATTCCGCCCAATGCGGTGATGGCCCTCATGGTCGGCGCGATGACCATTCATGGCATCGTGCCCGGCCCGCAGGTCATGACCAAGCAGCCCGATCTGTTCTGGGGAATGATCGCCTCGATGTGGATCGGCAACTTGATGCTGGTGGTGATCAATCTGCCGCTGGTCGGACTGTGGGTGCGCCTCCTGCGCGTGCCCTACCGCATGCTGTTTCCGATGATCATCATCTTCTGCTCGATCGGCGTCTATTCGCTCAACAACGCGCCGTTCGATGTGGTGTTGACCGGCATCTTTGGTCTGGTCGGCTATTGGCTCGCCAAACACGATTTCGAGCCGGCCCCGATGCTGCTCGGCTTCGTGCTCGGTCCTCTGATGGAAGAGAATCTCCGCCGCGCCATGCTGATCGCCCGTGGCGATCCCTCGACTTTCCTGACCCGGCCGATCTCGGCGGGGCTGCTGCTGGTGGCACTGCTCCTCCTCGTGGTCGCCGTGCTGCCCATGATCCGGCAGAAGCGCGAAGAGGTATTCGTCGAAAGCGACGCGTGATCGGCGCATTGGTCGCAATCACATAAGCGAAATGTGATTGGTGCGACCCGCCGACCTGGTCTGATCTGGGGGCCCCGTTTGGCGGACTGGTCCGGTGCCGCCGAACGGAGCCCTTAGCTTTTTCAGGGAGACGTCTCATGTCGCGGATGGGAATTCTGGTTGGAGCGGTGGCGGTTCTTGCCATCGGGCTTACCAGCGCAGGTGCACAGGATTATCCGACACGCAACATCACGCTGATCGTGCCCTTCGCCGCCGGCGGGCCGACCGACGTGGTCGCCCGCATTGTCGGCGACCACATGTCGAAGACGCTCGGTCAGCAGATCGTGGTCGAGAACGTCGTCGGGGCCGGCGGCACGACCGCATCGACCCGCGCCATGCGTGCGATGCCCGACGGATACACCATCATCATGGGACACATGGGCACCCATGCCGCGTCGGTGGCGCTCTATCCCAATCTCGCCTACAAGCCGGACGTCGACTTCGAGCCGATCGGCATGGCCGCGGGCACGCCGGTCCTCATCCTCGCCCGCAAGGATTTCCCGGCGAAGGATCTCAAGGAGTTCGCGACTTACGTGAAGGCCAATGTCAACAAGCTCAACGCGGCGCATGCCGGGATCGGCTCGGTCTCGCACGTGACCTGCCTGCTGCTCAATTCGATCCTTGCCGTCAAACCGGTCTCGGTGCCCTTCAACGGTACCGGACCGGCGATGAATGCGCTGGTCGGTGGCCAGGTCGATTACATGTGCGACCAGATCGTCAACGTCGTGCCGCAGGTGCAAGGCGGTACCATCAAGGCCTATGCCATCGGGACGGCCGAACGCAATCCGGCGCTGCCCGATGTACCGACGGCCAAGGAGGCCGGCATGTCCGAGTTTCAGGCGTCCGCCTGGAACGCGCTGTTCGCGCCCAAGGGTACGCCGAAGCCGGCCCTCGACAAGCTCAGTGCCGCGCTCGACCAGGCACTGGACGATCCGGCGACTCGCAAACGGCTGCTCGACCTCGGCAGTGACATTCCGGTCGGCCCGAGACGCGGCCAGCAGGGCCTTGCCCAATTGGTCAAGGGCGAGATCGACCGCTGGAGCCCGATCATCAAGGCAGCCGGACCGCTGAACTGAGGTCCCTGCAGCACGCGCGGCGATCTGTTGAAAACGCCCGCTTCGCGCGATGCGAGGCCGGCGCTACTCTCATGGTATCGACTCAATGGGGCAGCGCCCCAAGGGCCATGATCCATGCGCCAGTATTTCGACCTGATGGAGCGCGTTCTCGCCGACGGCGTGGAGAAGCGCGACCGCACGGGGACCGGCACCATCTCGGTGTTCGGCCATCAGATGCGCTTCGACCTCGCCGAGGGCTTTCCGCTTGTCACGACCAAAAAGGTGCATGTCAAATCAATCGTTTACGAATTGCTGTGGTTTCTCGCTGGCGACACCAATGTCAAGTACCTCAACGACCACGGGGTGACGATCTGGGACGAATGGGCAGACGAGCGCGGCGACCTCGGGCCGGTCTATGGCCGGCAATGGCGCTCGTGGCCGGCGCCCGAGGGCCAAGCTATCGATCAGATCGCCAATGTGGTTGCCGCCATCCGGCGCAATCCGGATTCGCGCCGCCTGATCGTGAGCGCCTGGAATCCCGCCGATGTTGAGCAGATGGCGCTGCCGCCGTGTCATTGCCTGTTCCAGTTCTACGTGGCGAACGGAAAGCTGTCGTGCCAGCTCTACCAGCGCTCGGCCGACGTCTTTCTCGGCGTGCCGTTCAACATCGCCTCCTATGCGTTGCTGACAATGATGGTGGCGCAGGTGACGTCGCTCGCGCCCGGCGAGTTCATCCACACGTTCGGCGACGCTCATCTCTATCTCAATCATCTCGAGCAGGCGCGAACGCAACTCGCGCGCAGGCCGCGCCGGCTGCCGGTCATGCGTCTCAACCCGGCGGTAACCGACCTGTTCGCCTTCCGCTACGAGGATTTTGTCCTCGAAGGCTACGATCCGCACCCGCACATCAAGGCCAAGGTGGCGGTGTGACTACGGATTCGAACGGTACGCACGGACGGCAGACAGGACAGCGGCCGATCCAGTTCGTTCACGTCGCAGCCGTCGCCGAGAACGGCGTGATCGGCCGCGCCGGCACGCTGCCGTGGCGACTGAAGTCCGACATGCAGCACTTCCGCTGCCTCACCATGGGCAAGCCGCTGGTGATGGGTCGCAGGACCTATCTGTCGCTGAGCCGCAAACCGCTTCCCGGACGAACCAATGTCGTCGTCAGCCGCGATCGGACGTTCGCCGCTCCCGGCGTCGTCGTCGCCGCGACCCTCGACGCCGCGCTCGCGGTGGCACGCGGCGACGCGCTGCGGCGCGGGGGCGATGAAATCATGGTTATCGGTGGCAGCGACGTTTTCCGGCAGACGATGGCCATGGCCGACCGGCTGGAGATCACCCTGGTGCACATGCGCCCGCAGGGTGACTCGGCGTTTCCGCCCATCGATCCACAGGTTTGGCAGGAAATATCGCGCCGCGAGCAGGCCGCCGGGCCGAATGACGAGGCCTCCTTTACGTTCCTGGTTTACCGGCGGCGCCCCGTCTGAATCCGCCGGTCGCGGTATAGGGCCGCGTTGAAAGGGACAGGGGCCTCCCCTATAACCCCGGCCACGAGAGTACTTATATGACGGGGGCCGCTGACCGGCGTGTTCAGCGTGCCAGGAGGATTCCTCAATGCCGTGGAGCAATCAAGGCGGCGGTCCGTGGGGCTCGGGCCCCAAGGGGCCGTGGGGATCTGGGCCGCAGTCATCCGGCCCCACACCCCCCGATCTCGAGGAATTGCTGCGCCGCAGCCAGGACAAGCTGCGGACCGTTCTGCCGGGAGGCAGCCTCGGCGGCATGGGCGTTACGATCATCGCGCTCGCGGCCGTGGTGCTATGGGGCCTGTCCGGCCTGTTCCAAGTCGCGCCCGACGAGCTCGGCGTCGTGCTGCGGTTCGGCCAGTACGTGCGCGATGCCAAGCCCGGCCTGAACTACCATCTGCCCTATCCGATCGAGACGGCGCTCACCCCGAAGGTCACGCGCGTCAATCGCATCGACATCGGCATGCGGCTGGTCGAGGACATGCGACGCGGCAACACGATGCGCGACGTGCCGGAAGAGAGCCTGATGCTCACCGGCGACGAGAACATCGTCGACGTCGACTTCTCGGTGTTCTGGGTGGTCAAGCCCAACGGCGCCGGCGAGTATCTGTTCAACATCCAGAATCCCGAAGGCACGGTGAAGGCGGTGGCCGAAAGCGCCATGCGCGAGGTGGTCGGCCGCTCGGAGATCCAGCCCATTCTCACCGGCGCCCGGCAGAACATCGAAACCGGCGTCCATGACCTGATGCAGAAGACGCTCGATGCCTACGATGCCGGTATCCAGATCACGCAGGTGCAGATGCAGAAGGTCGATCCGCCGGCCCAGGTGATCGACTCCTTCCGCGACGTGCAGGCGGCGCGCGCCGACCTCGAGCGCGCACAGAACGAAGCGCAGACCTATGCCAACCGCGTCGTTCCCGAAGCGCGCGGCCGCGCCGCGCAGATCCTGCAGGGGGCGGAGGCCTACCGCGAGCAGACGGTGGCCGAGGCCAAAGGCCAAGCGTCGCGCTTCAGCCAGGTCTATGATCAATACAAGAAGGCGCCGGTCATCACGCGACAACGCATGTATCTCGAAACCATGGAACGGGTGCTCGGTGGCACCGAAAAAATCATCCTCGACGGCGGAAACCAGGGTAGTAGCGGCGTCGTGCCCTATCTGCCGCTCAACGAGCTGACGCGTCGGCCGCAATCTCAGCCGCAGACGACGGGAGCCGCACGATGAAGCTCAGTCTCGCCGGCGGCATTCTTGCCGTCATGATCGTGGCCTTGCTGATCGTCGGCTATGGCTCGCTCTTCACCGTGTACCAGACGCGCCAGGCACTGGTCGTGCGGCTTGGTCAGCCGGTGCGCGTCATCACCGAGCCGGGGCTCAACTTCAAGGTGCCGCTGATCGACAGCGTGATCTACATCGACAAGCGCATCCTCGATCTCGAAAATCCAGCGCAGGAGGTGATCGCCTCCGACCAGAAGCGCCTCGTGGTCGATGCCTTTGCGCGCTACCGCATCCGCGACGCGCTACGGTTCTATCAGACCGTCGGCTCGATCGACGGTGCCAACTCGCGGCTTTCGACCCTCTTGAACTCGGCGTTGCGCCGGGTGCTGGGCGAATCGACGCTGACCCACGTGGTGCGTGACGACCGCGCGCAGCTCATGGCGCGCGTGCGCGAGCAACTCGACCGCGAGGCGCAGGCCTTCGGCATCTCGGTGGTTGATGTGCGCATCCGGCGCGCCGACCTGCCCGAGCAGAACAGCCAGGCGGTCTATGAACGCATGAAGACCGAACGGCAACGCGAGGCTGCCGAATTCCGCGCGCAAGGCAGCCAGCGATCGCAGGAAATCCGCGCCCGCGCCGACCGCGACGTGACCGTGCTCCTTGCCGAGGCCACCGCCAAGTCCGAGCAGATGCGCGGCGAGGGCGATTCCGATCGCAACCGGATATTCAATGATGCGTTCGGCAAGGATCCGGACTTCTTCGCGTTCTATCGCTCGATGCAGGCCTACGAAGCCGGCTTGAAGCACAATGACACCCGCATGCTGCTCAAGCCCGATTCCGAGTTCTTCCGCTATTTTGTCGATCCGACGGGGAAAGCGCGCGAGACCAGCCCAAAATAATCCTATCGGCACGGCGCTCGAGCGGCGCCGCGCGTGGACCAATCATCTTCGATGTCCGATTTCCTCGTCGCCCTCGGGCTGCTGTTCGTGCTGGAGGGGCTCGTGTGCGCGGCCTTTCCTGGTTCTGCCAAACGTGCGGCGACCACCGTGATCGAGACGCCGGAACAGACGATGAGAATCATCGGCATCGTCAGCGCAATCGCCGGCATCGCCGTGATCTGGCTGGTCCGCGGCTGACCTCCCGGGAGTGCGCGGCCTTCACGCACGCGTGAGTGGCGTATCCACTGGCGCGCGGAACGCGTGCTGCGCACCGGCGACGTCGGACAATCCCCTGATTTTCCCCGGATTTCTCCGGCGGTGCCTTTTCGCGTCGCATACTCGGGGCAATCGAGCAGGCCTCGCTATTTCCGCCAAAATACCTACTTATCGTTGGTCGTGACTGGGCCGCCCTTGCGTCGACTGCGAGACCGGCGCAGTGTCGAGCGCGAACCCTTTGCGAGGAGACGAAGAGTCCCATGGCCGGCTTCATCACCGATCTGGTCCGCCACACACGCCAGCCTGCCATCGCCGCAATTGCCGCGTTGGCAATGACGTCGGTCTTCGCCGACGGAGCAGCGGCGCGCGGACCCGACAACATCGCCGACGTCGCTGAAAAAGTCATCGACGCGGTCGTCAATATCTCAACCTCGCAAAAGGTCGAGGTGCGCGGGAACATGCCGCAGCTCCCGCAGGATTCTCCGCTCGACGAGCTGTTCCGGGAATTCTTCAAGAACCGGCGCGGCGACGGCAACAACCAGGGGCCGGACCGCGGCTCGCGTCGCGTCAATTCGCTCGGTTCCGGTTTCATCATCGACGCCCAAGGGATCGTGGTCACCAACAACCACGTCATCTCCGACGCCGATGAAGTCAGCGTCATCCTCAATGACGGCAGCCGGCTCAAGGCCGAGATCATCGGCAAAGACCAGAAGACCGATATCGCGGTGCTCAAGGTCAAGCCGGAGAAGCCGCTCAAGGCGGTCAAGTTCGGCGATTCCGAACGACTGCGGCTCGGCGAATGGGTGATCGCCATCGGCAATCCATTCAGTCTCGGCGGTAGCGTCACCGCGGGCATCGTGTCGGCGCGCAACCGCGACATCAATTCAGGGCCGTACGACAACTACATCCAGACCGACGCTGCCATCAATCGCGGCAACTCGGGCGGACCGCTGTTCAACCTCGACGGCGAGGTGATCGGCGTCAACACGGCGATCATTTCGCCGTCGGGCGGTTCGATTGGCATCGGCTTCGCCGTGCCCTCGAAAACCGTGGTCGCGGTGATCGACCAACTGCGCAATTTCGGCGAAACAAGGCGTGGCTGGCTCGGCGTGCGCATCCAGCAGGTCACCGATGACATTGCTGAGAGCCTCAACATCAGGCCGGCGCGCGGCGCACTGATCGCCGGCATCGACGACAAGGGCCCCGCCAAGCCGGCCGGTATCGAGCCGGGCGACGTGGTGATCAAGTTCGACGGCAAGGACGTCAAGGAAATGCGCGACCTGCCGCGCATCGTCGCCGACACGCCGGTCGGCAAGGACGTCGAGGTCATCGTCATCCGTAAAGGCAAGGAAGAAAAGCGGACCGTGAAGATCGGCCGGCTCGAGGATGGCGAGAAGCAGCAGCAGGCGTCGCTGAAGAAGGACGACGCACCGGAACCGAAGTCGGTCGTCCAGAAATCGCTCGGGCTGCAGCTTTCCAATCTGAGCGACGACCTGCGTAAGCGCTACAAGATCAAGGACAGCGTCAACGGCGTGGTCATCACCGGCGTCGATGCCTCCTCGACCGCGGCGGAGAAAAGGCTCAAGGCGGGCGACGTCATCGTCGAGGTCATGTACGAAGCGGTGAGCACGACCGACGACCTGCAGAAGCGCCTCGACCAGCTCAAGAAGGACGGCAAGAAGTCGGCCATGATGCTGGTGATGAATGCCCAGGGCGATACCCAGTTTGTCGTCCTGCCGCTGCAGTAGGGCTCTACGTCGATCGCGGCGACGCGCCGGCTGACGGGGTACCCCTCCCGAAAGTGGTGGCCGGTGCGCGCGTTTCCTGTAATTTGTGGAATGAAGCCCGACATCATCGTCACCGACGACCCTGCTGTCGCCGACCGGGCTGCCGTCCTCGACGGGCTCATCGCCTACAACGACAGCCGCGTTGGTCCTTCGCCGTTGGTTCCGCTCGCCGTGCTGCTGCGCGATGCGCGGAACGGCGACACCATCGGCGGCCTCTACTCCTATTTTCTCTACGACTGGCTCTACGTCGAGCTGCTGATCGTTCCCGAATCCTGGCGCGGTGTCGGCCTCGGCACCGAGCTGATGTGCCGGGCGGAGGCGAAGGCCATCGAACGTGGCTGCGCCGGGATCTGGCTCAACACCTTCAGCTTCCAGGCACGTGGGTTCTACGAGAAACTCGGATATCAGGTGTTTGGCGTCCTTAACGACAATCCGCGCGGCGCCCAGCGTTTCTTCATGCGCAAGCTGCTGCCGGTGCCAGCTACACGCTGAACAGCGCGCGGCGATAACCTTGCATGTAGAGGAGGGCGGTGAGGTCGCCGTGATCGACGCGCGCGGCGGCGGCTGCCGCCACCTTGGGCTTGGCGTGATAGGCGACGCCTAGGCCGGCATCCTCGATCATGGCGAGATCGTTGGCGCCGTCGCCCACCGCCAGCGTCTCCTGCTTGGTGAGGCCGAGGCGTGCGCGCAGCTCGAGCAGGGTTGCGAGCTTGGCCTCGCTGCCGAGGATCGGCTCGACAACGCGGCCTTCGAAACGCCCGTCTGCTCCCACAACCAATGTATTGGCGCGGTCCTCGTCGAAGCCGATCATGGCGGCAATCTTCCGCGTGAACAGCGTGAAGCCGCCCGACACGAGGCAAGTATGGGCGCCGTTGGCGCGCATGGTCGCGACCAGCGTCTGCGCGCCAGGCGTGAGCGTGATGCGCTTGCCGATCACGTCGTCGACGACCGTTGCCGGTAGTCCTTTGAGCAGTGCGACGCGTTCGATCAGCGCCGGGACGAACGCGATCTCGCCGCGCATGGCGCGTTCGGTGATCGCGGCGATGTGCGCCTTGA